>Ga0214472_10008099_pt1 | contig 10972 bp, 9 predicted proteins | sample RVTome_6_FD_207662 | JGI IMG/M metagenome (GOLD analysis project Ga0214472, IMG submission 207662) | Soil microbial communities from uranium-contaminated site in the Upper Colorado River Basin, Wyoming, United States - RVT140D175 | ecosystem: Environmental > Terrestrial > Soil > Contaminated >...
AATAAAGTTGATCAAACCCCTGTTGCTTGAGAACCCGTGCAGCACGTACGGAATCCGTTCCTGTCCTGCAGCATATAATTACCGGCCGCTCCTTGTTTTTGATCAACTCTTTATGCTGTTCTGATAATTTTTCAAAAGGGATATTGATGGCATTAATAATATGGCCTTCTGCATATTCCTTTTCGGGACGCACATCCAGTATGACGGCTTTTTCATGGTTCACTTTGCGGGTAGCTTCCATGGGCGTCAGTTCCAGCACACCGCTAACGGCATTACCAAAAATATTCCACAGCAGGAGTGCGAGAATACCAATCAACAATGAAAACAGAAATAAATGATTGGCGATGAATTCAGGAATTTTTTCCATTTTTTGCCTGTCGGGTTATGGCTTCGATTATGATTTGACCTCTGAATATCCGGCAAGTGCATAGCCAGCCTGGTGTCAAGGCGTGCATAATACGTGAATACAGGACAGATTAAAAATATCCACCGGTATTAGTACCTGCCAGGCTGGCCAGTCCAGCAATGAATACCGGATGGGGGCTGTTTCATGTTAAAATCCGCAACACAGTCACCCTGGCTAAACATTTCTATTTCCGATTGCCTGAATAAAATTTAAATGCAGCTCAAGCACAAACCACTTGTCCTCATCATTCTGGACGGCTGGGGTTATTCTGAGAATACCGTTTATAACGCCATCTACAGCGCCAATAAACCGGTGTGGGAAAAATTGTGGCTGGAACGGCCACGGACCCTGATCCGGGCTTCAGGTATAGATGTCGGTCTTCCGCCGCGGCAAATGGGTAACTCCGAAGTAGGACACATGAATATCGGTTCAGGCCGTATCGTTGATCAGGAATTTTCCCGCATCACCCGTGCTCTGGATGATGGCTCATTCTTCAAAAATAAAACCCTCACTGACGCCTTTAACAAGGCTGCCACTACCAACAAGGCAGTCCATATTCTGGGTCTGCTGTCACCCGGAGGCATACACAGTCACCAGGATAATATTCTGGCTTTGATAAAAATGGCTGATCAATGCCAGGTCAATGATGTTTACCTGCATGCATTTTTTGATGGCCGGGATACGCCACCTAAAAGTGCTACGGAATATATTCATCAGGTATACCTGGCAATGCGGGAAATGGGGAAAGGCAAGTTTGCCAGCATTATCGGCCGCTACTATGCGATGGATCGCAACAAACGCTGGGAAAGAACCAAGGCCGCCTATGATCTGATTTGCGACGGAACAGCAGACTTCCGGTCCGACGATGTATTTATTGCCGTAGACATGGCCTATGCCCGTGGTGAATCAGATGAATTTGTACAACCTACAGCTATCACCAAGGCAGGACATCCACCCATCAGGGTTGAAGATGGTGATGTCATTGTATTCGCCAATTACCGCGCAGACCGTGCCCGGCAGCTTGCACGCGCCTTTACCAAACCTGATTTTAAAAGTTTCCCGAGAGAGCGCGTACCCAATCTCGGTGCGTTTATCAGCCTTACTGAATACAAGGCAAATTATGAATTCCCGGTGGCCTTCCCTCCGGAACATCTGAAAAATGTTTTCGGCGAATATATTGCCGAACTCGGGTTAAAACAGTTGCGTATTGCCGAAACGGAAAAATATGCGCATGTCACCTTCTTCTTTAATGGCGGGGAAGAACGCGTATTCAAAGGAGAGGATCGCATACTGGTGCCATCACCGCATGTAGCCACATATAACATGAGACCAGAGATGAGTGCTTTTGAGGTCACGGATAAACTGGTCGAAGCGATCAAAAGCAGGAAATATGACTGCATCATCAGTAATTATGCCAATGCCGATATGGTCGGGCATTCGGGAGATTTCCAGGCAACGATCAAGGCCATTCAGACCATTGATAAATGTCTGGGAAAGGTCATTGAAGCTGTTACCAGTACAGGTGGCGAGATCATTATTACTGCTGATCATGGAAATGCAGAACAAATGCGTGCCTATACCACGGAAAAGATCAAATCCCAGGCACATACTGCCCATACCATCAACCTTGTGCCCATGATCTACATCGGACGTCCTGCTGAATTCCTTCGGGAGGGCGGCACACTTTCGGATATTGCACCTACCATGCTGAGCCTGATGGGACTGGGAATCCCCAAAGAGATGACTGGCAAACCACTGCTCAAACTCCATGAAAAAGCTGAACAGGCTATCGTTGGCAAATAGATTACCTATAGCACGGTGGATCATGCCCGGGCTTTTGTGTTTGTGCCTTTTGATCTCAACAGTAAATATTTCTTACGCAGAAAAAACTTCTTCCGATGACAAAACATCCGAACTGGAATCGGTCCGCAGCCAGATTGCTGATGTTAAATCTGATCTCGACAGTGCCAAAAGTGAATCTGAACAATTACAGGATGAATTGCGTGAAATCGAGATTTCTGTCAGCAATGTGACATTACGCATGAAGGAAGTGGATGATGAAATCCGGAAAAAAAACAGTCGTCTGGAAGACCTGAATAATATTATATCTGGTCATGAAAAGACCCTGGCGCTTGAGCAGACATATCTTGCCAGACAGATACGTGCTGCCTTTATGGATGGCCGCAGTGATTATCTGAAACTGCTGCTTAACCAGGAAGACCCGGCAAAGATCGGACGTGTGCTCGCTTATTACGATTATTACAACCGTGCCCGGATAGATTCAATTAATACCATCAAGGGCAAGGTGGAAGTCATCAATGAACTCAGTGACATGCTTGTTTCAGAAACTGGTCAGCTTGAGCAATTAAAAACAAGACAGGTTGCCAGAAATGAACAGCTCGTGGCCTTTCGTGAATCACGCACGGGGATTCTTGAGCGACTTGAAAAAGACATTTCTGCAAAAGACCAGCAATTAAAATCACTGCTGGAACATGAGCAAAAATTGTCGGCCTTGTTTAACAAGCTCGACAAACGTGATGACAAAATTATCTTTTTTGAAGACATCGCACCTTTCGGCACGCTGAGAGGGAAACTGCAATGGCCGGCAGAGGGACGTCTGCTGAACAAATTTGGCAGTAGCCGCAGGGGTGAATCGCTCAAATGGCAGGGCGTAAAAATAGGCGCCACTACCGGCAATGAGGTCCGGGCGGTATATACCGGCAAGGTCATTTTCGCTGACTGGTTCCGCAACCTTGGCCTGCTCATTATCATTGATCATGGTGACGGTTATATGACCCTTTATGGTTATAACCAGAACCTCTTGAAAAAGCCCGGCGACTGGGTGCTGGGAGGCGAAACCATAGCCTATGTTGGAGATACTGGCGGCCAGGCCACTCCCGGCGTTTATTTTGAGATTCGGCACCGGGGTAAGGCACAGAATCCGGAATTATGGTGCAAAAGATAACATTCCTGAAATCACAAGCTTGTCACTCTGCACTGCCGGAATGTATGCTTGACCATATAATTGAACATTTCCCGTATACCGCTTACTAAATAAGCTGGGGAAAGGATTCAGACCACCCATATAATACACTCATCATCGGCCATTTTGATCTGGAGTAAATCATGAACAGTTTTCTGCGTAAATTCTTTATATTTTTATTGTTACTGGTCACCGGACTGCAATTCGCAATTGGCCAGAATGAACCTGTGCAGGAAGGCCTGCCGCTGGAAGAACTCCGGACTTTTACGGAAGTCTTCGCCAAAATCAAAAATGATTATGTAGAAGCTGTTGATGATCGCAAACTTCTGGAAGATGCAATCCGTGGCATGCTGGCTGGTCTCGATCCGCACTCGGCATATCTTGATGCTGACTCCTACAGGGATTTGCAGGAAGGCACCTCCGGGGAATTTGGCGGACTGGGAATCGAAGTAGGTATGGAAGATGGTTTCATAAAAGTCATTTCACCAATTGATGATACCCCTGCACAAAAAGCTGGAATTAAAACCGGTGATTTGATCATCAAACTCGACGATACTCCGGTGAAGGGAATGGAATTAAACGAAGCTGTTAATCGTATGCGCGGAAAACCGGGCACAGACATTACTCTGACCATTTTGCGTGGTGGTGAAGAAAAACCCCTGGTAATCAAAATCACCCGCGATGTTATCAAGGTCAACAGTGTACGCGCACGTACACTGGAACCGGGTTACGGTTATGTTCGCATCTCAAGCTTCCAGGCCAAAACCGGATCAGACCTCCGGGCTGAACTGGATAAACTCAAGAAAGAAAACAACAATAATCTCAAAGGACTCATTCTTGATTTGCGTAATAATCCGGGCGGTGTATTGAATGCCGCAGTGGATGTCTCTGATGTATTCCTCGACAAAGGACTGATTGTTTACACCGAAGGCCGCATCAAGGATTCGGAATTGCGATTCAGCGCAAAACCTGTGGATGTATTTGACAAGGTACCAATGATTGTTCTCGTTAATGAAGGCTCAGCATCTGCATCCGAGATTGTTGCCGGGGCATTGCAGGATCACAAACGTGCCGTAGTCATGGGGCAGAAAACTTTTGGTAAAGGCTCCGTCCAGACTATCCTGCCCATGTCGAACCAGGCAGCAGTCAAACTGACCACCGCCCGTTATTACACACCTTCAGGGAGATCTATCCAGGCATCTGGTATCACGCCTGATATCATCATAGAGAAACTGAAGGTTTCAAAAATTGAAGATGATGGTAATGGTGTCGTCAAGGAAGAAAACCTGAACAGGCATCTTGAAAATAGCAGTATACAGGATGAGCCGATTACAACCATTGATCCTGATCTTGAGGGTCAGGAAGAAACGGTTGAGATGCCATTGTCGACATCTGATTATGAACTCTACGAAGCGTTGAATGTATTAAGAGGAATTGTGTTAAGTCAGAAACTTAAAGGGTAATGCTTATGCCTAAAGTACTGGTGCCACTTGCTCAAGGTTGTGAAGAACTGGAGGCCGTCACTATCATTGACCTATTGCGCCGTGCAAAAATTGATGTAACCACTGCCGGGCTGGACAAACAGACCATTACCGCAAGTCGTGGTGTAAAACTGGTTCCGGATACTGATCTCGACAATGCATTGAAGCAGGAATACGACATGATTGTGTTACCGGGTGGACTGCCCGGTGCCGATCATCTGGATAATGATCCACGCATCAAGTTATTGCTAAAGAAGATGGCAGCAAGTCAAAAATACACGGCCGCCATTTGTGCTGCACCGAAAGTTCTCGCCAATGCCGGAATCCTGGAAGGCAAGAACGCCACCTGTTATCCCGGTATGCTTGATAGCATGAATTTGTCGAATACAAAAATCACCAACGAAGCTGTGGTGATTGATGGCAAGGTCATCACCTCACGTGGGCCTGGAACGGCCATGGACTTTGCACTCACGTTGATTGAAACACTGCTTGGCAAGCAGAAACGGGATGAAGTGGAAGCGGGATTGGTAAGGAATTAATCCTTTAGTTCGTCATATAAAGGATCTTGCCTCGAGTGAGGTAAGCTGGTGCGGGGAGGAGAAACGAAACCGTCACAGGCCATGAGCCTCCCGGAATGCACCGTTCCCTCCCCGTACCAGCGGTTCCAAAGCCTCTTTGAACAGGTCACGTTAAATCGACTTTAACGCATATGAACAGGCCGGGAACCGTGCTCTCAAGCACAGACAGAGGATAGGAGAGAATGATGAGAAACGCACCTACTTTTGAAACATTTTGTGGTTGTAGCGGGATTGGGATTGATGTATCGAAAGCGACACTGGAAGTCGTGGGTGTGGCGGAGACAGCGGTATGGCGCATCACGCTGGATAATCGTGAAGTAGCGATTGAACCGTTCGCACAGGCATTGCAGGCCGGGCGCCTATGCCGGCAAGGTCGTCTGTGAAGCCACGGGTCATTACCATTTGTTGTTGGGCCTGGTATTCGCGCGCTATGGTTTGGACTTGCGCATTGTGAATCCCTTGCAGTCGCATAAACATCAGCAGTCGCGGGTGCGCAAGACCAAGACCGATGCGGTCGACGGTTATGTGCTGGCGACCATGTGTGCAACCGAGCGGGACTTGCCGGCAGCGGCTCATTTACATTCACAACACGTGCTGCTGCGCTTGCAGCAAGGACAACTGCAGGCATTGGATAAACAATTGCAACGGTTGACGCGGAGTGTGTCCGCCTACACGGAGACGTATGCGCAATTAGGGTTGACCCCGGGCGTGAGCCTGACCCGGTTACAACAGGCGGTGGCGGAACTGCGGGCGGTGAAACGACAATTGCAAAAAGAACTGGAAACCCTGTTGACGCACGCGGCTGCAGACCGGAATGATCTCGCCAAACTGCAAGAGTTACCGGGGTTCTCACCGCTGGTAGCGGGATTAGTCGCTACCGCCTTTAACCGGCAGGCGAAAAGTGAACGGTCCTGGGTGGCGTATGCGGGACTGGATGTGAGTGTACGCGAAAGCGGCACCTGGCGCGGGCGGGGGAAACTGACCAAACGCGGCAACAGTTTCCTGCGCAAACGTTTGTATTGTGCGGCCTGGGGCGCGGTGATGAATTACACCGGCGTGCGTGCCTATTACGACCGGTTAAAAGCGGCGGGGAGAAATCACGTCGAGGCGTTGTGCATTATTGCCCGCAAGTTGTTGCGCATTGCCTACGCGATACTGGTGAAAGGAAAGGAATATGATCACCACATCGCTTTTGCCTGATAAAAAATTGACAAGACCCTTTAACAGGCATTCCGGGCGGCGAATACAAGAGCCGACCCGGAATCCAAGTAGGAAAAGCGTTTTCCTAAATTAACATTATTTTTTCTTTAAATATTTCTTCTCGCCTGCTGGCGACCTACTTTTCTTCAAAGAAAAGTAGGCAAAAGAACCTTTCCCCGTTGTCATGGCCTGCGGCTCCCCTCGTCAGTGTTCAGTTATCACGTGTCGCGCCTACATGACTTCCTGTCATGGAGTCGCTCAATTGTGCTTCCCGCACAATTGCCCCTGTAACTTCCACTGACTCAGCATGACAAAGGGGGATGGAATCAATCGATACTGAGTCACTATCTAACATCCAAGCAAGATTTTATGAAGTGTTGCAACTACAATGAAACTAAATGTTTAGTTTGATATTCTTATATTGCGTATAAATTTATAGCAAGCAATTGCTGAGAATATGATTCCAAGAAAATAATTTAACAGCATGTCCATATAAGTATTAAGGGCAAGTTTCACATCCCAGGCAGCTTCTCGAAGGCCTGGGTAATCATTATAAATAATCAAACCCGCACGATAGGATAAAATTACAAGAATCCAAGGGATTGCAATCATTATAAGGCAGTAGATGACAAAAGCAGAGGTCATCCCTGATTTGTTATTAGGGAAATGAAGTAACACACGATACATAACAAAAGCTAGTATAGAGAATATTACTGTTGTGATTATGTTTATAAGGATAATCATTTTGCTCCTGTCTCCTTTCCAATAGTGGGATGTAAAGAGACTAGCACATGAATTTGTTGTCTGCGATATTTGGTGTTTAAACCTCCGTGTGCCTTGCCGAATTGTGAGGCAGTGGTAGCGCAAAAATGACAGGATGTCATTTTTAGCAAAACTGAGCATGGATGCGAATTTTTGCGGCGCGTATACCGCAACGAACAATGAGGGAAGTCGCAGACCAAGGCACTCCGGAGAAAGTTTTCTTGGGCACTTCTTTTTAAAAGAAGTGCCTCGCCGGACAAGGCGAAAACAAATGCTAAAAGAAAGAAAAATACTGATTTAAGGAAATAATTGTCTGACTGGATACTGGCATACGCCAGTAAAGTTAAATCACCGTAAAACAAATTGGGTATAAAAGGCTACCTTTGAAGGTTTTCGTCTTTTGTTTTCAAATGGCAGCATTTCTTCAGATATTCGTATGATCTCCTCTAAGCTAACAGATACTGTTTTAATAGCAGTTTCGTCAATATCCGGGAAAACGAGTTTAGGAGATGCTCCAATCTTACTGGTATCTTCTGGTTTCTTGGGTGATCTAGTCATAAATTTCCAATATCAGATATATTTGATGTCATCCTCATAAACTAACAAATTAGTGGATATGACCAAAAAAAGCTATTCATTTATCAATTTCCCATTGCAAATGCCAGCAATCCCAATCCTATTACAAGTAAAACCCCACTCACCACCGGTATCCCATTAACCAGAAATGGTGAATATTTATCCAGACCGTAGATGATTGCAGCACAAAGTATGAATGTTGAGCCAATGATGGCCAATACGGTACGTTGATTCGACTCCCTGATTTCCTTGCGCAGTTGTTCTATGTCCGATGATTTATTCTGTACAGTGATACGTCCATCGCGCAGGCGATCTATAAGGTCGATAGTTTTATTTGGCAAGTCCGGCAAACGATCCAGCCAGTAAGGCAAGTTCTGTTTTGTGCCCTTGAATAATCCGCGCAAACCAATACGATCACTCATCCAGCGATCCATCTGCGGGCGTGCAACACGCCAGATGTCCAGTTCCGGATAAAGCTGGCGCCCCAGTCCTTCGATATTAACCAGTGTTTTCTGTAACAACAGAAGTTGCGGCATGATCACCATACCGAAATTTCTGGCTGTCTGGAACAATCTCAATAATAAAGTACCGAATGATATTTCCCTTAAGGAACGATCGAACAATGGTTCACATACGGTACGAATAGCTGATTCAAATTCATCCACCCGTGTACCCTGTGGAACCCAGCCGGATTCCACATGCAGCCCGGCGACACGCTGATAGTCCCGGTTCAGGAAAGCAAGAAAATTTTCAGCAAGATAGCGCTGATCAAATTCGCTGAGCGAACTCATGATACCGAAATCAACCAGCATGATACGTGGTGGTTTGTCTCGATCAGTCTTTGCAACAAAGATATTGCCGGGGTGCATATCAGCATGGAAATAACTGTCACGGAACACCTGCGTGAAAAATATTTCCACGCCTGACTCAGCCAGCCATTTCAGATCGACACCGGCTGTCTTGAGTTCATCAATGTTGCTGACCGGAATACCGGAGATACGCTCCATGACCATAACATTCTCGCGTGTCAATGGCCACTCTATTGCCGGGATATAAAGCTTGTCTGAATTTTCAAAATTACGCCGTAATTGTGTGGCATTGGCCGCTTCCCGCATTAAATCCAGTTCACCCAGTATGGTTTTGTGGATTTCAGAGACCACATTGGTGGGTTTCAGTTTGCGTGCATCATCAGAATAACGCTCTGCCTGTATAGCCAGAAAATACATCAGTCCCAGATCACGCCGGATAATTTTTTCAATGTCCGGGCGCACCACCTTGACGATCATCTTTCTGCCGTCTTTCAGGGTAGCGGCATGAACCTGTGCAATAGAAGCCGAAGCCATTGGAGTTTCATTGAATTCCAGAAAAATCTCATTAATGTTTTTATTAAACGCTGATTCAATAATCCGGCGTGCTTCTTCACCCGGGAAAGGAGGTACGCTGTCCTGCAATTTTGCAAATTCATCTGCGATGTCTTCCGGCAGCATATCGCGACGTGTGGACAACATCTGGCCAAATTTTACGAATACCGGCCCAAGGTCCTCGAGTGCCTTGCGCAAACGTTCACCTCGCGGTCCTTGTGCGCGACGGCCAAACCAGTTCCATGGCAGCAGAATGAACAAAAACCTGACCGGCCTGAACAGGTGTGTGGCAAAAATGATTTCATCCAGACCATGACGTATCAGGATGCGTTGTATGGTCAGTAATCTGAACAGTTCACCGAAATTAACCATGATTACCAGCTTTGCCCGTGATTATTTTTTGTAATCTTGCCACTCTCAGTTGCAGACGTTCCGCATCATTTCGCAACACATCAACTGCTGCGATATATTCTTCAACTTCATCCTTGTCCGGCAATATGTTCTTTTCATAGCGCAGGTATTCGCTGATGTCCATACGGATGGTCTGATGTGCTTCCTTGAAGAGCTCACTACTTTGTTTGAATATCCTGCCCAGCTTATGTGCAGCAGTATCACCAACCCAGTGTGACAGATATTCTTCCCAGTCAATTTCCATGTTCCTGAGTATCTGCTGAAACTGCTGTGCAAGATTGGCATCACCGCTGATTTCCATGTCCGGGGTAAACGTGGTTGTTTTTTCATCACGGTTCAGCAACAGACCGATATAGGTTGCAGGCCGTGCCCTGATGATCACATTGGGTTTTGCATCATGTTCTGTTTCTATGGTAATGCCCTGCTGTTCAAATTTTACAAACAGGGAAACATCCGGGCCGCTGATTTCAATTTTGATGACCTTGCCGGCAAGTTCTTGAACCACAGTCAATGTTTGCTGATCCTGCTGCAAAACTTTATTGATGAACAACTGGATCTTTTCTTTGAGGCTGTGCGAAATCATAATTTGTATGCCCGATGTACTGCAACGATGCCGCCGGTCAGGTTATTGTATTTGACTCGCGCAAAACCGGCCGCTTCAATCATGTGTTTGAGTGTCTCCTGATCCGGATGCATACGGATGGATTCCACGAGATAACGGTAACTTGCTTCATCATTGGCGACAATCTTCCCCAGCAAGGGAATCAGTTTCAGGGAATATTCATCATACAGTCGCTTGAGATGCGGCAATACAACCGTGGAAAATTCCAGGATAATGAGACATCCGCCATATTTTGTTTTGTCATACATGGACTGCAATGCTTTTTGCTTGTCAGTAACATTGCGCAAGCCAAAGGCAATGTTCACGCAATCGAAACTGTTGCTTTGAAAAGGCAGTTGTTCGGCATTGGCCTGTACATAATCCACGCCGCGCACGATGCCTTTATCGTAGAGCTTGCTCCGGCCTTCTTTCAGCATGTCATTATTAATATCAGTCACCAACACTATGCCGTCTTTGCCAACCCGTCGATGAAACAGCACCGCCATATCTCCGGTACCACCAGCCACGTCCAGCACGCTTTGTCCTTTCCTGACACCGGACAAATGCACGGCAAAACGTTTCCATAAACGATGTATACCGAATGACATCAGAT
>Ga0214472_10008100_pt1 | contig 10972 bp, 9 predicted proteins | sample RVTome_6_FD_207662 | JGI IMG/M metagenome (GOLD analysis project Ga0214472, IMG submission 207662) | Soil microbial communities from uranium-contaminated site in the Upper Colorado River Basin, Wyoming, United States - RVT140D175 | ecosystem: Environmental > Terrestrial > Soil > Contaminated >...
AGGCATAGCGCTGCATCAGAATTAGCAGTGAGGTTTCGCGCAGTGCTTCGTAAGGCCCAATTTTAAGACTGCGCATCAGCGCGGTAACAGGTGAATAATCCAGCGGGATAGTCCAGCCAGCACTGCGCGCAGCCAGCGCAGCTGGATCATGGTCCGGCATCGAGAGCAGTGCCTGGGTGACCTGGGTGGCGAGATCCCGCGGTGTGTTTTTCAGGGTAGCGAAGGCCCATTCAGGATAAAGCCGGGTGCTGACAGGAAACGGACTGTCAGTATCGAGCTGCTGGTTGAGAACACGGAAATCAGCGGCTTCGACTGCTCCTGATGCCACCATGCTGGCAAATGTTTCTGCACGCACAGTGGCGGCATCGACCTGTTTGTTCTGAACCGCGAACACGATTTTGTCCTGCGGGAAGCCGGCGAAACGCAGTTCGCTCAGGTCATTGAAAGGATCGATGCCGTGCTCGGCGAGTTCGCGCCAGGCCATCTGAAAGCCGCCGAAGGCTTCTGCGCTGACCGCCATAAAGCTTTTCCCGCGTAGATCCTCGAGCTTTTGTATCGCAACATTATCGGCACGGGTGATGATGACCGCACCAAAACGGACTCGTATCTGCTTGCCTTCTACAGTCTGCAGGGTGGCGATACGCGAGATCCCAAAGCGCGCTTCCAGATCCGCATAGTTACCGGGATTGGTCAGGGTGAACTGGATTTCATTCTTGCGTGTGGCATTGCGTATGCCATTGAGATCAAGCGGCACGATTTCAAACTGGTGATCGGGGATTCTGGCGCTGAGATACTCCGCGGTCGGTGACCACCGGTTGAGTGCCTCGTTCTGGCCGCGATGCGCCAGAACGCCGATACGCACAGTGGTGTCATCTGCGCTGCTGTGAATCGGGTATAGCAGCAGGGCGATTGCAAATACTACAGACCATACTTTTATATAAGCTATTGGTGTTATATTTTGCATAGTTATTACGATTTCCATTCCCGAGCGCAGTCTGTCACTTATTAATTAGACGTGCACAGCCGTCATACTATTTCACCCGATGTTCTATCAGGGGAAAAAACTTCGATGCATAAGCGTCTGCTGGCTGAAACAGGCCGGTGTTGCCCTGTACGCCTGATCCAGCAAGGGTTTACCCTGTGCTTTTTTGGGTATTCCCCAGTGTTGCCAGCCGGAAGATCTGGATAAAGTTGGTCTACCAGGTAGTTACTGCGAACCCAGATGATGAAATGTTCGTTTACGTTCATGGCTTCATGCGTAGTGAGTGCACTGGATTCAGGGTGGTATAAAGTGTGTCCCCAGTTTTAAGCATGCACTGCATACCTGGCCGTGAATAGCTTGAAGCCTTCAGCGGGCAGGAAATCAGGATGCTTCCATGCGGCTGAGCAGGTTGCAGATCAGGCAGCGCATAGTATCGCTGGTAGTCGGCCTTAGTATCATCGTCCTGGCAATCTGTCGGTTTTAAGTTTTTTAATGTTCTATGAGTACAACTCTCCATTTGGGTCTTTTGACCGTGTTGAGCCTGTCCGTCCTCGCGGACAGGCTTTTTTTACAGGCGCTTACCTGCCTTTTTTTGCGATGATTCCCAGCTGCTGTAGACTCTTTTGCTTCAGCCTATAAGTGTCGAATTTAATTACACTATAGAATTTAGGTAACTACATGAAAAATAATAATTATTTAGATAATTGGTGAAAACAAGGCAGATTTACAGAAAGTTCTGAAATTTTCTGATTATGAGACATTTCTTTATCTTACTGATATTTATATGGTTATTATTTTTGTGTGGATGGCTGTCAAGACTAAAATATTGGTTTTCTTTACATTATTTTATGATATTGGGGTCGTGTTTCTTAAGTTATTGATTTTTAATGGTATTAAATGTTGGCATCTTTATTGTATTGATGACGGGGGTAATTGGTGCAATCGGGTTTCGAGGCTGGCAGGTATTGGCCCTGTAGCCTTTTTTATATGGTTGCTGAAAATCTGAAAAAAACGGAGTAAATGATGAAAATTTCTGAGCTTTTTATTGCAGCGGCGTTATCGCTTTCTGCAACAGTATCTACTGCCTCGACTATTCTGTCCCCGACCGATGGTGATGTGAACTTTTTTGTTGATGCCGCGTTTGTTGATAGCCCTGATTTAATAAGACTGGCTATTTTCAATGATAGCGAAGCAGTTGGCCCCGGTGGAGAAATTGTTTCTTCCACTGGCTGGCTGGAAATCGTTTTTGCTACAGTAGGACCGTTTACTGGTGGTGTGATCGATTTCACTGGTGTCAATCCTGTTGCGCCTAATAACTATCAGGCGAGCAACGGAATTAGTCTTTTCGATTTAGATTCGATCAATGACAATTTCATTGTTGGCTTATCAATCAATGGTGGACTCAACTGGTATGCAGATCTGGGCGCAGCCTCTGTACCTGCAAACTCTGCTTTACTGTCATTTGGTGTGACTACGCCATTTGTGGTTGATGTACGAGTAGTGCCAGCGGTACCCGTTCCTGCAGCGGTCTGGCTGTTTGGCTCTGGTCTGATTGGCCTGGTTGGGGTTGCCCGTCGTCGCGCTTGAGTACGACGGTATGCTCTAAAAAACAGCGACTTCGGTCGCTGTTTTTTTGTCTCAGATAAATGGTGAGAGGTGCTTATTGTTCCAGATTCCGGTCTACGCTGGACGTTGTCTAATCGCCACTGGTTTACATATCTGTACTATGTGTCGAATTTAATTACACTATGCAGGTTATTTAACCATATGAAAAACAACAAAAAATTGTGTTAATCGAGCATTTCTTTGATATTACAGCTAAGCCTATACAGCAATCTGTCAGTTGCCCTGTTTTTTTATCTTATTGATATATATATGATTATCTTATAGCCAATATTTTTCATCAGAATTAAAAATTGGATTTCTTTACAGTGTATAAATAAAAGCGCTGATAATTCGCGTAACTAACTGATTTTACTGGAGTGGAAATGCTGGCATTTTTATTGCGTGGTTTTCGTTAGCGCTTTTATATTTCTGGCCTGGGGGCGTCCGGATACTGTTGATGCAGCCGTCAGTCACCTTTAATCATACAAGTAAGTTGAAAGAGGAGATAAATGATGAAAATTTTTAATCTTATTGCCACAGTGGTGTTAGCGCTTTTTGCCACAGTAGCTAGTGCATCGACTGTTCTATATCCGACCGATACTGATGTTAACTTCTTCGTTGATTCAGCGTTTGATGACAGCCCTGATATGATAAGGCTGGCTATCTTCAATGACAGTGAAGCGGTTGCCCCTGGTGCTGAAATTATTTCCAGTACAGGTTTACTGGAGATTGTTTTTTCGACAGTAGGGCCGATAACTGGAGGCATCATCGATTTTACTGGTGTTAATCCTATTGCGCCCAATAATTATCAGGCGAGTAATGGCTCAACCATCTTTGATCTGGATCCGATAAATGACAACTTTATTGTCGGTCTGTCAATCGATGGAGGCGCCCACTGGTATGCTGATCTGGGTTCCGCTTCCACCCCGGCGAATTCCGTTGTGTTATCGTTCGGCGGTACTATGCCATTCGTAGTAGATGTCAGGGTCGTGCCGGTTGTGCCAGTGCCAGCAGCGGTCTGGTTGTTTGGTTCAGGCCTGCTTGGTCTGGTTGGGGTTGCTCGACGTCGCGCTTAGTAAGCCTTGCGTTGTTCTAAAAAACAGCGGCTCAGCCGCTGTTTTTTTTCGTCTCGAAAATGATTGGAGGCTGATGGTAGTAGCTGATTCGGGGCTGCACCCAGTCTGATATTGACTGGCAAAACCCGTAAGATCTGGGCGGTCAGGCCGGCACACTGATAAAATACCGCGATGTTAGCAAGAACCATTTCTGTTGCGCCGATGATGGGCTGGACTGATCGCCACGCGCGTTATTTTCTACGTCTGATTAGTAAGCATACTCTGCTTTACACCGAGATGGTGACCAGCGCTGCGATATTGCACGGCGATCGAGATATTCTGCTCAGGTACCATGCTGCCGAGCACCCGCTGGCGCTACAGCTGGGTGGCAGTGACCCTGCAGACCTGGCCGAGTGCGCGCAGATTGCCGAAGACCTTGGCTTTGACGAGCTAAATCTTAATGTTGGTTGCCCCAGTGACCGTGTGCAGTCGGGCCGTTTTGGAGCCTGCTTGATGGCTGAGCCGCAGTTGGTGGCAGAGTGTATCGCGGCGATGAACTCGCGGGTAAAAATTCCGGTAACAGTGAAATGCCGTATCGGCATCGACGATATGGACGATTATGCCGGCCTTGAACATTTTGTCGACACCGTTGCTGCTGCCGGTTGTGAGCATTTTATTGTGCACGCACGCAAGGCCTGGTTACAGGGGCTCAGCCCAAAGCAGAACCGGGAAATACCACCGCTGCGCTATGACGATGTATACCGGCTCAAAGCATCGCATCCGAGTATGACGATTACGATCAATGGCGGCATCAGAACCAGCGAAGAAATTGCACTGCATTTACAACAGGTCGATGGTGTCATGCTGGGGCGCGAGGCATATCACAACCCTTATCTGCTGGCTGAAATCGATCGCGTTTATTATGCCAGCGATGAGCCTGTGGCCAGTCGTGAGCGGATCATCTCAGAGCTGCTGCCATACATCGAAGATGAACTGGCACAGGGTACCCGCCTGCACTCGATCACTCGACATATACTTGGGCTGTTCGCAGCCTGCCCCGGGGCGCGAGGCTGGCGTCGGGAGTTAAGTACTTCGGCGCACCTGGAGAACGCGGATAGCACGGTAATAGTTCGTGCCCTGCACAATAATATTCTCGCCGTCCACCCTGCCTGACTCCTGTTTAAGGTCCAGCAGGTCGTTGGATTTTACGACCTGTCGGGCATCTATGGCTGATATCAGAGCTTCGATCTGCTAGCAGTACTTATATTGAGTCGAAATGTCTTACACTCATGAAATTTATATAACAATATGTTTTTATTATAATTTGTTTATTTAAACGTGGTTATGACGTCGTCTAAAGCATAATTTTATCGCCAGAACAGACTGTCACTGTGTGCTTATCAGAGAAACAGGTAAGACTTATTTCAAAATCCAGTGACAGATTGTCGAAAATTTATACAGTATTGAATTCTGGCTTTAGCTGCGATCTTGTAGTCATAGATAACTAGCTGAAAAAAAACAAAACTATTATTTATTATATACATGGCATGATAGTTGTATAGAGACAGCCAGGATTCTTCAGTGCTACGAATGTGCCGCGAAGGATTTAAAGGACGTCGGCGTTTGCAAAGCTTCCCGATTGTTATTTCTGTTTTTTAACAAAAGGTATTAAATGATGAAAATTTCACAACTATTGAGCCTGACTGTGCTGGGGCTGTTTTCAGTTGCAGCAAATGCGGCTACAGTCTGGACACCCACCAACCAGGACGTAGATTATCTGCAGTTTGATTTTCTCGGTATCACAACCAATGGTGGCAGCCTTGCCATGTTTGATGAAGCCGACTTCGGTGGCACTGCGCTGTTGATCGGTGCTGCGGGTGGCGAGGTTACGTTTACTGCCAATGGTTCTGACTGGGATGCAACTTTCTCAGGCGGCGGTTCGATCACGCTTTCCGGCGACGCTAACTTCAGCCTTGGCATGTCCTGGGATGGTGGCACAACCTGGTATGGTGACTCCTACTTTGAGCTTGCTGGTGGTTCACCGGATACTTACCAGATCGATTTCGATGGCATGTACAATGAGCGGGATATACAGGGTACGACCCTTGCGGTTGACCTGCAACCAGTTCCAGTTCCAGCCGCAGTATGGTTGTTCGGTACTGGCCTCATCGGTCTGGTGGGTGTTGCCCGTCGTCGCGCTTAATCACGCACCGCATGAAAAAAACGGCGACCCAGGTCGCCGTTTTTTTGCTCTGCAATAAATCACCACAGTTTATTTACAGGTGCTTAAGCGGCGGTAGCTGAAAGCCAGGCTGAAATCGGGTGATGCACTGGTTTTGATATCTTCGTTGACCGCGATATCCAGAGCAGTGCATGCGTCAAGCTGAGCGCGACCGCCAAAAACCAGCTGATAATTGCTGCCGAGGATCTTGAGTGCGCTGTCGGGATAGATGTCGCTGTGCCCGTTGAGCTGTACTCTGACAGCAAACAGCCGGTGCGCGCGCCATTCAACGCCGCCTGCTGCCGACCAGAAATGACTGGCGATTACAGCAGAATTCAGCCTCGCATCACCGGGTAATGTCAGCGCAAGGCTGGCATCGACCAGCCAGCTGGAAGCCAGTCGGCGCTGATAAGCAAGCTGCATAATAAAATCTGTGTTATTGCTGCCCGTTAAACTTTGCAGGTCGCCGGTGGGCAGATCTGCTGTCAGCCAGAGGCTGGCGGCGTGATCGGCTGTGCTGAACAGTTGTTTGCCAATCCCGAGCTGAATATCTGCCAGCGAGCTGTTTGCCTTATCGATGTCTACTACCATGGCTGTATTGTTCTGATAGTTGAGACCAAAGCTGTTATCCGGGTAGCTGGGCCGGATTCCCCGGGGCAATCCGAATGCCCGATGCCAGCTGTCGACTGCATTATCGAGATATCCGGGGCCGTAATAAATAAGCGGTATATCGAGACGAAGTGCCCAGGTGTTGACCAGTCCATAGCGCATGCTGGCGATGAATTCGTGAGATTCGTAATCGAGAAAAATGGACTCAGTGGCGCTATTTTCTACATTCAGCGTATTGGTAATGTTATAGCTGGCTGACCAGTCAAGGTTTCCGGCTTCGGGGAGTACCGCGCTGACCGGGAATGGCAGGCCGTGGATCATGGCGAGGGGATTTTGATCGCGGCTGATAAAGGCTTCGCCCGATGCCGCCAGACTAAAACTCATCAGACATAAGGGTGCCCATAAAAAAGCCCCAGAGACTTTGCAGTCCATGGGGCTTTTTGCGAACAAGCCGGCTGGCTTATTTCAGGCTGGCAAAGTATGCAGCCAGATTGGCGATGTCGGCATCGCTCAGTGGCGCAGACATGGCGTTCATGGTGGGGTCTTTGCGTGTGCCATCTTTGAATGCTTTCATCTGTTTTACCAGGTAAGCATCTTTCTGGCCGGCCAGGTTAGGGAAAGTGGGTGCAGCGCTGATACCTTTAACGCCGTGGCAGCCGGCACAGGTGGCGGCTTTGGCTTTTCCGGCAGCAACATCACCACCAGCCTGGGCAACATTGGCAGCAGCGGCGAGGGCGATGGCAGACAATACGGTTAAAAGTTGACGTTTCATATAATGCTCTCCTGGATGGAATGATATTTCAAAAAGGTAAATATCTGTTAAAAATCATGCGCCTGTATAAAAACCTGGGCTGCGAGTTTCGATTAGCGGCGGATGCTATCGTATTTTTGCAATACTGCATATACGCCAATCGGGTAGTAGGTCTGTGCATCAGAGATAACGTCCAGCACTGGCGATGGCTACGACACACAGACCAATGATCAGGTTCAATCCAACCAGAGTACGAATCTGTGCCAGTCGGCGACCGCCTTCGGCATAATCTGCTATCACGACCGCGTGGCGCAGGTGGCGATAGGGCGCAAAAAATACGTGCAGATAAATCAGCACCATGATGAGACCCATGCCATGCATTAAATGAACGTGCAGGCCGACACTGCCAAAACCGCCGAATTGACTGAACACCATCCAGTAGCCGGTAGCGAGCAGCATGATGACGCTGAGCCAGACCCAGAGAAAAAAGCGTTTGAAGGTCTCGACCCAGAGTTTCAGGCGCAGCGGCGGTTCCAGCACCTGGGCGGCAGCGGGGCGCAGCGCCATATAGGCGAAAAACATGCCACCGACCCAGATGACAGAGGCGAGAAGGTGCAGGGCGATGCTGACCGGCATGGAGTTTCCTGATAAGTCGATGTGCAGGTGCGAATCTTAGACGGAGCGGAGTGGATATGCAAAGCCGCCCGCTTTGATGGTAAAGTGTGCCGCTTTTCTAGCCTTAGCCAACGAGGAACAAGACATGGCAGATTTTCAGATAGCCCCATCCATTTTGTCGGCCGACTTTGCCAGGCTGGGTGAAGAAGTGGTGAATGTTCTGAACTCGGGTGCCGATATCGTGCATTTCGACGTCATGGACAACCATTATGTGCCCAATTTAACGATTGGACCGCTGGTCTGCGAAGCCCTGCGCAAACACGGCGTGACCGCGCCGATCGATGCGCATCTGATGGTCAAGCCGGTCGATCGCATTATTCCGGATTTCGCCAAAGCCGGCGCGACTTATATTACCTTCCATCCCGAAGCCAGCGAGCACATCGACCGCAGCCTGCAACTGATCCGCGAGTCTGGCTGTAAAGCCGGCCTGGTATTCAATCCGGCGACACCCCTGAGTTATCTCGATTATGTCATGGACAAGGTCGACATGATTTTACTGATGTCGGTCAACCCCGGTTTCGGTGGCCAGTCGTTCATCCCTGCGACACTCGGCAAACTACGCCAGGCGCGCAAGCTGATCGATGAATCCGGTTTCAACATTCGTCTCGAAGTCGACGGCGGTGTCAAAGTCGACAACATCCGAGAAATCGCCCAGGCAGGCGCAGATACGTTTGTCGCCGGTTCCGCCATCTTTGGTGCGGCTTCGAAGTCAGACGCCAGTCATTACGATACCGTGATCGGCAAAATGCGCGCCGAACTGGCGAAAGTCAGCTGAGACCGGTCTAGATAAGATATGACCGCAGCTTCGAAAAACACCGTGACCAGATCTACCCTGTTAGCGCGGCCAGAAATGGTGCTGATCGATGTCGACGGCACCCTGGTCGACAGCGTGCCCGACCTGGCTTTTTGTGTCGATGAGATGCAGAAGCAGCTGGGCCTGCCGGTACGCGGTGAAGCACGTGTGCGCCACTGGGTCGGCAATGGCGTCGAGCGCCTGGTGCAAAGAGCATTAATGAATGACCTCGATGGTATGCCGGAGGATGCACTTTACCAGCAGGCCCTGCCGATTTTTCGCGAGCTCTACAGCGGGAACACCTCGAAGCGTAGTTGTCTCTATGAAGGCGTCAGAGATGCACTGGCCTTCCTCAAAACCACCGGCGTAAAAATCGGCTGTGTCACCAACAAGGCCAGCGAGTTCACCCTGCCGATCCTGCGCGACCTGGGGATTGCGGACTATTTCGAGCTGGTGATCTGTGGTGACATGGTGGCCAGGAAAAAACCCGACCCTATGCCTCTGCTGCAGGCTGCCGAACGCTTAGGCGTCAAGCCGGAGCATTCTTTGATGCTGGGTGATTCGATGAGCGATGTCAAAGCGGCGCGCGCGGCCGGTTTCGCTATTATCTGCATGTCCTACGGCTATAATCACGGCGAAGATATTCGTGATTATGATCCTGATGCAGTCGTTGACTCCATGGCCGAAATCAAACAGCTGATCGCCTGGTAGAGCAATACTAACAAGGCGCATGGAAAGGATGCCCTTCAATCAAGACGCGCTGAGCATACATCCGTGTACGCTCGACAGCAGCATCCCTGCTGCTGACGGTCTTGATTGAAGGCTATCCTTTCCATGCGACTCAATAATAACTCGGCGCGACGACAAGTTTAATTTCGGCTACACTGGCACCCTATGAAAACGTTTTCCCTCCGACAGGACAGAATCCCTGGCTGCACATGGCGATGCTGAGTGCTGTGTATGAGCGCGCATGGGTCTAATGCGCCCCTGTTACCCTGACGCTGGAAAACGCCATGACCTCCGAAATACCGAAAGCGAAAACTAAATCTTCTAGCGCAGATGCACCATGCAAACGCATCGCCATGGTGCGCGAAGTGCTGGCCGATCTCGACACCCCACTGAGCACTTATTTTAAGCTCGGCAACGCACCGTATTCCTATCTGTTTGAGTCCGTCCAGGGCGGTGAAAAATGGGGTCGCTATTCGATCATCGGCCTGCCGTGCCGAGAACGCCTCAAGGTTTTCAACCGCGACATCATTATTGAAAAAGATGATGAAGTGATCGAGCGCATAACGGTCGCTGACCCGCTTGCCTTTATCGGCGAATTTCAGCAACGCTATCAGGTTGAAGAGCATGCTGGCCTGCCGCGTTTCACTGGCGGCCTGGTGGGTTATTTCGGTTATGAGACCATCCGCTACATCGAGTCACGCCTGGATAAAGATGATAAACCCGATCCGTTGAAAACCCCGGACATCTTGCTCATGGTTTCAGAGGAAGTCGTGGTGTTCGATAATCTTGGCGGCAAGCTCTACATTATTGTGCACGTCGATGCCGACAGTGAGAGTTCCGCCGCTGCTGGCGAACGCCGTCTGCAGGAAATTGAAAACGAGCTGCGCAATAAAATTATTGATATTCCTGAGCACGAAACCCGGCGTGTTAAAGAGTCCGATTTTGTTTCCGGTTTTACCGAAGCGGGTTTCAAGGCCGCAGTTGAAAAAGCGCGCGAATATATTATCGATGGCGACATCATGCAGGTGGTGCTGTCGCAGCGCCTGACTGTCCCCTATCACGCACGGCCAATCGAATTGTACCGCGCTCTGCGCAGCCTCAACCCTTCACCTTATATGTATTATCTCGATCTCGGTGATCATCAGGTGGTGGGTTCTTCACCGGAAATTCTGGTGCGCCTGGAAGACAGTCAGATCACGGTGCGACCGATAGCCGGCACGCGCCCGCGCGGCAAAGATGAAGCCAGCGATATCGCCCTGGAAAAAGAACTGCTCGCCGATCCAAAAGAGCTGGCCGAGCACCTGATGCTGATCGATCTGGGTCGCAACGATGCCGGGCGCGTGAGCAACATCGGTAGCGTCAAACTCACCGAAAAAATGCTGGTCGAGCGTTATTCGCATGTCATGCACATCGTTTCTAATGTCACTGGTGAATTGAAACCCGGTCAGGATGCGATGGACGTGCTGCGCGCCACCTTTCCCGCCGGCACGGTGAGTGGTGCACCGAAAATCCGCGCCATGGAAATTATCAACGAACTCGAACCGATAAAACG
>Ga0214472_10008101_pt1 | contig 10971 bp, 12 predicted proteins | sample RVTome_6_FD_207662 | JGI IMG/M metagenome (GOLD analysis project Ga0214472, IMG submission 207662) | Soil microbial communities from uranium-contaminated site in the Upper Colorado River Basin, Wyoming, United States - RVT140D175 | ecosystem: Environmental > Terrestrial > Soil > Contaminated >...
CGGATGACGACCGATATGGTTATAGGCCTGCTCCAGGGCATCGATGAAACCCAGTGCAGCCTGCTCGGAAGCTTCGCCCAAATAGTACTCGAGGGCCTCGTCGACATCCCGGTTCGCCAGCGCCCGGGGGATGATCGGCTTGACCGTCACCCTTGAGCGCGCCGGCGCACGCGATCACGCAGGCCGTCGAAATAGCCAGCGTCAACCGGACCGGCGGGTGCGGCTGCTCCTCCTTCGAGCAGCAGGGTGCGCAAACGCATCCGGTCCTGATCCCGCCGGATCAACTCCCGCACGTACTCGCTGCTGGTGCCATAACCGCGGCTCGCCACCTGGTCGTCCACAAAGGCCTTGAGGGAGTCGGGGAGAGAGATGTTCATCGTGCTCATGGCACAACACTAGACCGCTTGGCAAATTTTGGCAAGCCGCGCTCTGGCAATGCCCGACTTCAGCGGCTATCGGCCTCCTGACGTTACCAGGAGCTGGCTTCCGCCCATACGGCGGCAGCCGATCGACGATCCTCAGGGGCGTCCAGGGGGAAGCATTTTGGCTCGCCCCTCCGCTCGAATGTCTTGCCCCATCGTTCCTTCCGCACAGCGGGGCCGAGCCGGTGCCCCTCCATAAAGCCGGGCCGTTGGGGCCAATCAGCGACTCGGACGCAGCGCCGCCAACCCATGCCTCAACTCAGCTGACTGCAGCTGCGCCACAAGCGGGTATCGAGCCGGAGAGCGTCGACTGACTCAACCTCGGCCTTATGCAAAGCTTTCCATAAGGCTGATGAGCAGCCAATGCCGAGACGGTTTGGTTCGCGCCTTCGCTTGACGTTATCCCCGGCCTTTACTCGATCTTGGAGCGATCGCGCGATAGCGCCCTTGCCGCGCGTCAAAATACAGGGCCAGCGAGGTTGGCCGGCTTCCGTAGCGATCTATAGTCGCCAGCCGGTCACGGATGTTCGAGCCAAAGCCTCTGCGCCTGGCTGCTACGCGTCGCTGAAGTGGTCGAAGAGCAACTGCCTGAGCCACCTGTTCGCCGGATCCCGGTGGTATCTCGCGTGCCAGAAGAGGTTGATGGCGATTTCCGGCAGCGGCGCCGGATGCGGCACGTGGATCAGCTCGAAAGGCCCGGCGCAGCGCACGGCGAGGCGCTCGGGGACGGTGGCGATCAGGTCGGTCGACTGGAGGATGTGCCCGACCGCGGTGAAGTGGGGCACGACCGCCCTCACCCGGCGGCGAATGCCTGCGCGGTCGAGGATCGTGTCGACCTCCCCGTGCCCGGTGCCGGCGGAAACGACAACCACGTGCTCGAGCGACTGGAAGAGGTCCAGGGTCATCGGCTGCCCGGCCGCCGGATGGCCGCGGCGGAGCATGCAGACGTAGCGCTGCTTGAACAGCCGGCGCTGGAAGAAGCCCGCCTGCAGCTGGGGAATCAAGCCAATGGCAAGATCGACCCGCCCCGCTTCCATGTCTTCCTTCAGGCTCACCGCGGTATTGCGCACCGTGCTGATGCGGGTGTTGGGCGCCGTGCGCGCGACCACTTCCATGAGGGGCGGCAGGAAGTAGATCTCCCCGATGTCGGTGACCGCCAGGGTGAAGGTACGCGTGCTCGATGCGGGATCGAAGGTCGCCTGCTGGTTCAGCGCGCTGTGGATCGTGCCCAGCGCGTAGGCGACCGGCTCGGCCAGCTGCAGTGCCAGGGGGGTGGGCTCCATGCCGCGCGCGGTGCGCAGGAACAGCTCGTCCTTCAGGAGCGTGCGCAGTCGCTTCAGCGCGTTGCTCACCGCCGGCTGCGTCAGACCGAGCGTGTCGGCGGCGGTGGACACGCGCTTGTCGATGAGCAGCTGATTGAAGACGACCAGCAGGTTCAGATCCAGGTCACGCAGCTCCATGGTTCAGCCACCAATATTCACCGTAGTGATGTAGCAGATAGGTTTTCGTTTATCGACTTATAACACAGCCGTCTCCATGATCCATCCCACGCTTCGACACGTTGGGAACGCCGATCATGGAACTGCTCGTACAGCCCGCCAACCGCCGTGTAGCCTTCGACAGTGGTGCCAACCTGCTCGAGCTACTGCGCGAGAACGGCGTGCCCGTTTCCTACAGCTGCATGTCCGGACGCTGCGGCACCTGCCGCTGCCGGGTCATCGAGGGGGACGTCATGGATGGGGGGCCGGAGGCTGGCCGTCCCAACCTGATCGGCGAGCGCCATGTGCTCGCCTGCCAGTCGGTGCTTACCGGCAACTGCGCGATCGAGATCCTCGAGGCCGACGAGATCGTCATCCACCCGGCGCGGATCATCAAGGGGACGGTGGTGGCGGTCGAGTCGCCCACCCACGACATCCGCCGCCTGCGCATTCAGCTGGCCAAGCCCCTGGAATTCTCGCCCGGCCAGTATGCGACGCTGCAGTTCAGCCCGGAGCATGCGCGCCCCTACTCCATGGCCGGCCTCCCGCACGACGGCGAGCTGGAATTCCATATCCGCAAGGTGCCGGGGGGACGCGTGACCGAATACCTCTTCGATCAGGTCGAGGAAGGAGCAAGCGTCAAGATAAGCGGCCCCCTGGGCACCGCCTACCTGCGCCGCGCCCATACCGGCCCGATGCTGTGCGTGGGCGGCGGCACGGGGCTCGCGCCGGTGCTGTCGATCGTGCGCGGCGCGCTCGACGCCGGGATGCCCAACCCGATCCATCTCTACTTCGGCGTTCGCAGCCCGCAGGACCTGTACGATGCCGAGCGCCTCCAGGCGCTGGCCGCGCAGCATCCGAACCTCACCGTGCACGTCGTCATCGCCACCGGCGACGCCGGCCCCGGGCAGCGGCGCGGCCTGGTGACGCACGCGATCGAACACGACCTGCCGCACCTCGCCGGTTGGCGCGCCTACCTGTGCGGCGCGCCGGCGATGGTCGAGGCGCTCAGCCTGCTGGTGGCGCGCTTGGGGCTGCATCCGGCGCATGTGCACGCCGACGCCTTCTACCCCAGCGGAACCTATTAACCCGGCAGCCAAATACCGTTCGGGCTGAGCCTGTCGAAGCCCTGCGACTGCCCTTCGACAAGCTCAGGGCGAACGGATGTGTTTGATCGCCGGGTTAATAGTCTTGTCCGCCGCCGCCGCGGCAGCACTGCCGCAGGGCCGAACCCTGCAGATTCAACATACCAAGGAGACACCACCATGACCGGACATCCGACGGTTTTTCCCAAGGATCCGACCTGGCCGGGAGAAGGCTCGAGCCGCGTCCCGTTCTGGGCCTACACCCGCGAGGATCTGTACCAGCAGGAGCTCGAGCGCTTTTTCTACAAGGACCACTGGTGCTACGTGGGCCTCGAGGCGGAGATTCCCAATCCGGGCGACTTCCGCCGCACCGTCATCGGGGAACGCTCGGTGATCATGGTGCGCGACATGCAGGGTGAGATCGGCGTCGTCGAGAACGTGTGCGCCCACCGCGGCATGCGCTTCTGCCGCGAACGCCACGGCAACCGCAAGGATTTTTTCTGCCCCTACCACCAGTGGAACTACAGCCTGAAGGGCGACCTGCAGGGGGTGCCGTTCCGTCGTGGCGTCAAGCAGGACGGCAAGGTCAACGGCGGCATGCCCCCCGAGTTCAAGCTGGAGGAGCACGGTCTCACCAAGCTCAAGGTGGCCACCCGCGGCGGCGTGGTGTTCGCGTCCTTCGACCACGACGTGGAGCCGCTGGAGGAATTCCTCGGCCCGACGATCCTGCGGTACTTCGATCGCGTCTTCAACGGCCGCAAGCTCAAGATTCTCGGCTACCGCCGCCAGCGCATCCCGGGCAACTGGAAGCTGATGCAGGAGAACATCAAGGACCCCTACCACCCGGGGCTTCTCCACACCTGGTTCTCCACCTTCGGCCTGTGGCGCGCCGACAACAAGTCCGAGTTGAAGATGGACGCCCGCTTCCGCCACGCCGCGATGATCTCCACGCGCGGCCAGGGCGGCAAGAACGACGAGGTCGTGAGCGGCGTGGACAGCTTCAAGGAGCAGATGAAGGTGAATGATCCGCGCCTGCTCGACATCGTGCCCGAGCCCTGGTGGAACGGCCCCACCGCCGTGATGACGACGGTGTTCCCCAGCGTGATCCTCCAGCAGCAGGTCAACAGCGTGTCGACCCGCCACATCCAGCCCAACGGCCACGGCTCCTTCGACTTCGTGTGGACCCATTTCGGCTTCGAGGACGACTCGGAGGAAATGACCGAGCGCCGCCTGATCCAGGCCAATCTCTTCGGCCCGGCCGGCTTCGTCTCGGCCGACGACGGCGAGGTCATCGAATGGTCGCAGGAAGGCTTCGAGCAGAAGCCCGCCCACCGCACCGTGGTGGAGATGGGCGGCTACGACATCGCCGATGCCGACCACATGGTCACCGAGACCCTGATCCGGGGCATGTACGCCTACTGGCGCAAAGTGATGGGGCAATGAACATGATCGACTTCCAGACCTATTTCGAGCTGTTGAACCTGTACGGCGACTACGCCATGGCGGTGGATTCCTCCGACTGGGAGAAGTGGCCGGAATTCTTCGTCGAGGACGGCACCTACCGCCTCCAGCCGCGCGAGAACCACGAGCAGGGCCTGCCGCTGTGCCTGCTGGCGCTGGAGAGCCGCGCGATGATCCAGGACCGGGTGTTCGGAGTGAAGGAGACCATGTACCACGACCCTTACTACCAGCGTCACATCGTCGGCATGCCGCGGGTGATCTCGGTGGAGCGCGGGCGCGATGCCGACACGATCCACGCGGAAGCCAACTACGCGGTCGTGCGCACGAAATTCGACGGCGAGTCCACGGTGTTCAACAGCGGCTATTACCGGGACGTGATCGTGCGCACGCCCGAAGGGCTCAGGCTCAAGTCGCGCCTCTGCGTCTATGACACCGAGATGATCCCGAACTCGATCATCTATCCCATCTGAGGAGCAAGACATGTCGTCCACATGGATCGATGCGGCCGCCGTCGGAGCGGTGCCGAGCGGGGATGTGATCGGAATCGAAGTGGCCGGGCGGGACATCGCGTTCTACGAAGTGGCGGGCGAGATCTTCGCGACGTCCAACGTGTGCAGCCACGGCCACGCCCGGATGAGCGACGGTTTCCTCGAAGGACGGGAGATCGAATGCCCGCTGCACCAGGGCCGGTTCGACGTGTGCACCGGCAAGGCGATGTGCGCGCCGCTCACGGACGACATCCCGACCTATCCGGTGAGGATCGAGCAGGGCCGCATCTTCATCGCGCTCGATTGAGCGAACGGTTTCCCGCCGGTGTTCCGGCCGCCCCAACAACGAGAGTGAGAGAGACATGAAAAAGCACAACGGATGGACCCTTTCGGCGCTGGCGCTGATTGCCGCGTCAGGTGCCGTGCACGCCGACGTCGAACTTGTGGGCGTAACGAGTACGGAACCGTTTGACGGTCAGGGAGACGGTAATACTGCCGACGATATCGAGATTACTGCGGATGGACGTATCTTTGTGCGCGGAGAAAGAAGCGGTAGTGGGAATGACCGCATCTACACCATTACGTATAAAGCGACCGACGCCTCGGGTAATTTCGCGTTCGGCTCCGGAACCATAACCGTTCCACACGATCACCACTAAGTTATTTGTCGGGGTCGCCTTGGGAGGAGGGCCTTCAGGTGACCCCGTTTTCCCGCGAGGTCAATTGTGTCGGCACTACTCCCGGCGAGTGGCATTGAAGCAGCGACTTGGTTGAAAGACGCACTGATTGGGTTTGCTTCCGATGTCGTCTCGATCGTCCCGTCCGGGTATCCGGCCTATGCACGGTTACTCCATCCAGCCTATCGCTCATCGACCGACGAGCCGACTAGAGCATCGTGGCAAAGTGTGGCTGATCTCGCCGGCTTGGCGATCGACAAGACGATCCAGTGGGAGGATGTAATTGCCCCATTGCCCGAACAAGCCTTTAAGTTCTTCGAACCTCCATTGGAAGGCACGCTGGATCAAGAGACCTGTGAAGAGTTGATGCCGATCTTAAAGGCTCATACTAGTACGCCGAGCCTTTGCTGGTACGGGGTATGGGATGGCTATAGCTATTTGCGCGAGGCGTGCAGGAATGCCTCTAGGATTTCGCTGAATGGCCGACGCTACTATCTCCTGCGCGGTGCATTGCCGCTTTCTCCCGCGTCGCTCTGTACTGGACCGTTTTTTCAGTGGGCAAATATTTTCTGGCCAGATGATCGAGCGTGGTGCGTGGCGAGCGAAGTTGACTTTCGCTCGACGTACATCGCAGCTTCAGAAGGCGCTATCGTAGATTTGTTGGCCCGCTTCCCTGGAGAGGTGTTCAGAGTCGACCCCAATGAGCGTGTAACGCTCCGGGGGAGTTCGAAGAAACCAGATGCGGGCGCCGATCGGTAGCGTTTGTCGGGTCGGGTCTACAGACCCATTAAGTTGGCGCAAGACATCCAACAAATTACTGCCTCATGACGTAATTGTATGTCTGCTCATGCCGATGTGGTAGTCGGCGCGGATGCCCGACTCGTCGTCTGGCCGCTTCGGCTTTACACGCCACGCCATCCGGGCGCACATTTGGAAGGTCGCAAGGGCCAATTTCCGGAGAAACGAGCTATGAAGACCGTGGCGGAAATTCTCAAGATCAAAGGCGACGGGACGGTTCACGCCATCGCGCCCACGGCCTCGGTGTTCGACGCCGTCAAGCTCATGGCGCAGAAGAACATCGGTGCGCTTCTGGTCGTGGAGCAAGATCGGATCATCGGAATGATTACCGAGCGGGACTATGCGCGCAAGGTCGCCCTCATGGCGCGTTCATCGAAGGACATGCCACTGCGCGAGATCATGACGACGTCGGTCATCTACGTCCGCCCCGACCAGACCAGCGAGGAATGCATGGCGCTGATGACCGAAAACCGCGTGCGTCACCTCCCAGTCATCGATGGCGGCAAGCTGACCGGCCTGATCTCGATCGGAGATATCGTCAAGGGGATCATCTCGGAGCAGAAGTTCATCATCGAGCAGCTGCAGCACTACATCTCCGGTGACCGCGGCTGATCCTCACCCTTTCATCTCGGCGCCGTACTTCCCCCTCGCATGCGGCGCCATTCAGTCATGCGCGCTCGCGCAGGGCATCCCGACTCAAGACAGCGATCAGACACATCGAGCAGATCCACGCCGGGTCCGCCTGGCTTTCGACACAGGCGCCGCGGAAAAATGACCCAGCTTGGAAGGTCCCTCAGTGTCAGCCACCACCTCCGCCGAAGCTGACGCCTGTCGGGTCGTCCGCGACGCACCGGCCTCGAAATCGCCCGCCCAGGGTGAGACAATTCCGCCCGCGCGCCGCAGGCGTCGTGCCCGCCCCCGGAAGGCGCGGCGGCGCTTTCTGCAATCCGAACGTCCGCGCACCGGCCCCGCGCCCGGCCGTGCGGACCTCCAACGGGATCAATCGATGAAGAGGATCTTCCTGACGCTGGCCCTTTGCCTCGCCGCGGCCGCCCCCGCCCCCGCCGGCGCCGCCACCCCTGGCGAGGTCACCGAGGGCAATACTTTGCGCGACGTCACGATGCGCGGGCTCACCGGCGAGCCCAAGACGCTTTCCGCGTTTCGCGGCAAGCCGCTGATCATCAACATGTGGGCGAGCTACTGCTCGCCCTGCCTGCAGGAGATGGGCTCGCTCGAGCGCCTGTCGAAGCGCTACGGCAAGCAGTTCAACGTGATCGGCATCTCGATCGACGACCACCCCGAGCGCGCACAGGCCTTCCTCGCCAAGGCCAGGACGACCTTTCCCCATTTCATCGACCAGAACCTGACCATCGAGCACATGCTCGGCGCCAACCGCATCCCCCTCACCGTGCTCGTCGACGCCCAGGGACGGATTCTCTACAAGGTCTACGGCGCCCGCGAATGGGACAGCCCGGATTCGGTCAAGGCGATCGGGCAGGCGTTCGGGATTTCGATGTGAGGGCGTGCCGCGCTCGCAATGCTTGGATTGCGACGGCGAAAGGTCGAATGCCCGCCAGCCGCAAGGGGTCGCCGAGCTCGATAGCGTCGAACACCCGCCATCCCGGGGCATGACTCGCCGTCGTCGGCAGCATCGGTCCGGCGATCGCAGCCTACGGATGCATGAGTCCCGCCCGCCCGAAGCCCCTCGCGGGATAGCCCCCGGCCGTCCCGACGGCCGAGCGGCCGCAGGAACTCCGCCTCCTCCCGGTTTTCGAAATATTGCTTTCGGACCATGCGGCCGCTGGGGCCTTGCTTCCAGGCCGCAGGACAGGAGGAGACCTACCATGGCCAAGATCGAGAAATGGCAGGTGGAGAGCGACTGGTTCGACGTCTGCAAGTGCAACGTCCCCTGCCCCTGTACCTTTGCGCAGGCGCCCACCTATGGCGATTGCGACGGCATTCTCGCCTACCACATCAGGAAAGGGCATTACGGCGAGGTTCCGCTTGCCGGTCTCATTTTGCTCGGCGTCGCACATTTCAAGGGAAACATATGGGACGGCGAAACCAAGGCCGCGATGGGATTCTTCATCGATGAGCGTGCCGACGACGCCCAGCGCGAGGCGCTCCAATTGATCTGGGGTGGCGAGGCAGGCGGATTCCCGGCGGTGTTTGCCGAGTTGATCGGTGAAATGCGGGGCATCGAGTTCGCACCGATCACGATCGAAGTGGCCGATGATCTGGCCGAGTGGCGGGCGGAGATCCCGGGCAAGGCCTTAGCCCAGGCCGAAGCCCTGAGCGGCCCGATGACACCGCCCGGCAAACGCGTGCAGACGCTGAACGCCCCCGGTTCCGAAACCGGCCCGGGAACGGTGGCGACCTGGGGTACGGCCCGGCAGGATCGCGTCGACTGCTTCGGTTTTGCCTGGGAATGGAACGGCCGGTCGAGCAAACATATTCCCTTCGACTGGGCAGGCCCCCAGTAGGCGGTTTCCGTGCGCGCGAGTCGGGCGCACGGCAGAACGGGGCGGTCTCACGGGGCTGTCGAAACGAGCAGCCATACCCCCCAGGCGGCCAAGCCGATACCGAGGACAGGCGCCAGGCGCGGGATGGGAAGTGTTTTCTCGAGCAATACGACGGCAGTGAGCCCGCCGATCCAGAGCGGGTTCATTACGCCGCCGACGAACAGCAGAGCCATCAATAGCCAGCAACAACCGACGCAGTACGCCCCGTGGCGCAGGCCCATGACCAGCGCGCCAAGAATTCCCTCGCGCCATTCGGCGAGCACGAAGGCGAGCGGTGAGCGGCATCCGGCCAGGCAGGCGCCCTTGAGGGGCGAGAGCTGGTAGGCACCGGCGGCGATCAGCAACAGGCCGCTGAACACCGGGTCCGCGCTTCGCATACCCATCGACAGCAGCCCGAAAGCGTGCAGGGCCGCTTGCGCAATTGTCGCCATGAGGCTGAAGCCAGTCCACAGGACGAAGTAGCCCAGCAGGAAGGCCCCGGTATTCCGGATTGAGGAAAGACCGCGTGAGCGCTGGATGCGCTCGAAGACGAGCATCATCGGCAGCGCCGAGGGCGTCATCATCGCCACCATCATGGCGACCCACATCAGCAGGGTGAAAACCGCCTCGAGGCCGAACCAGGGGTGGCCCCCCGCCGCAGCCGCCATCTCGGCCATGCTCCGATCCATGTCGGGCATCACGAGGGTGTAAGCCCAACTCAGGCCTGCCAGCAGCGCGACTCCGCCCACCACCGCGACGCGGGCGAGCATGGCGAGGCGCTCTGGCGAAGACATTGGCGACATGTTCCAGCCCGATTGCCGATTTCCGATACGCGTACCTGCTGCCGGCCGCCTTCGCCCCCCGCCCGGCGCGGGGCGCGAAGGAGCGGCGGCGACTTCTTACGGAGACCTTTCCGATGAACTCAGTGTTCCAGGCGGCCGCTCGCGGCCATGAAATCCCGCACCCGGCGTAGCCCGAGCCGGAAGTCGCGAATCCGGACCGAGCCAGGAGTCCCGGGGCTCGGTGCGCCCATGGCAGAACGCCGTCGCCCGTTCCGCTCGCTTGACCAGAACTTGCAGCGGCTCGGCCGGGCGCCGCGCAGTAACATGCCGCGATGGACTCCCTGATCGCCGCCGCCGCTCGCGCCCTCGTAGGCGGTGACGCGCTCGGCGCCCTCAAGCGCGTCGCCCTGCGCGACGATCCGCCGGCGCTCGCGCTGCGCGGCATCGCCATGGCGCAGCTCGGCGAGCACCCGCGCGCACGCGAGCTCCTGCGGCGCGCCGCCCGCGGCTTCGGCACTCACGAGGAGCTGGCGCGCGCCCGCTGCGTCGTCGCAGAAGCCGAGGTGGCGCTGGCCATGCGCGACCTGCGCGGCTCGCCGCGCACGCTGGCGGCGGCGTCGGCCACGCTCGAAGCGCGCGCCGATCACGCCAACGCACTGCACGCACGTCTGATCGCGGTGCGCCGGCTGCTCCTGCTCGGCCGCCTCGACGAGGCCGCATCCGCGCTGGCCTCAGTCGGCGCTGGGCCGCTCCCGAGCCGACTGACGGCCCCCTCGGGGGGGTGGAGGCAGGGTTTCGCGGCGCATCGCGCCGCGCTGCCGGAACCGGCCGGCGGTGCAAAGCCGGCCGTGGGATGCGAACGCAGTGAGCGTGGGGGCGGTTTTCTCGACGCGCGCGGCCTGCCACCGATGCTGCTGGCGGTGGCCGAGCTGGCCGCGGCCGAGGTGGCGCTGCGTTCGCTGCGCACGGCGGCGGCGCAGGCGGCGCTCGCCCGCGCCTTTGATGCGGCCGAACGCGCGGGCGTGCCCGCGCTGCTGGCCGAGGTGGCCGAGACGCGCGCCGCGCTCGATCGTCCCGCCGCCCGGCGCATCCACGCCGGCCACGAGCAGCCCCTGCGCCTCGACGAGGTCGAAGCGCTCCTCGCCTCGGGCGCGCTGCTGCTCGACGCCTGCCGTCGCGGCCTGCGCGCCGGCGCCGCCTGGCTGCCGCTGGCGCGCCGGCCGGTGCTGTTCGCGCTGGCGCGCGCGCTCGCCGAGGCGTGGCCCGGCGACGTCGATCG
>Ga0214472_10008102_pt1 | contig 10970 bp, 9 predicted proteins | sample RVTome_6_FD_207662 | JGI IMG/M metagenome (GOLD analysis project Ga0214472, IMG submission 207662) | Soil microbial communities from uranium-contaminated site in the Upper Colorado River Basin, Wyoming, United States - RVT140D175 | ecosystem: Environmental > Terrestrial > Soil > Contaminated >...
TGTGGCTGGTCCCGGCCTGGAGGGCGCGGGTGTCCTGCATCATGGCTTCGATACAGTAGGTGTGCACCGCCCCCGCGAACTTCTCGGCATCGGTCTTCTTACCGCGGACGACGGGTAAAGCCATGTGTTCCTCGGCGAAGGTGGCGTACACGTCGAGCATGCGCCGGGTCTCCTCCTCGGATTCCTCGGGGGTGGCGTGGGCGGTATGCCCTTCCTGCCACAGGAACTCGGTGGTGCGGAGAAAGAGACGCGTGCGCATCTCCCACCGCACCACGTTGGCCCACTGGTTGATCAGGATGGGAAGATCCCGGTAGGACATGATCCACTTCCGGTACATGTCCCAGATGACGGTCTCCGAGGTGGGGCGGATGTAGAGGTTTTCCTCGAGCTTCTTGCCCCCCCCGTGGGTGACCACCGCGCACTCGGGGGCGAACCCTTCCACGTGCTCGGCCTCCCGCTTCATGAAGCTCTCCGGGATGAACATGGGGAAGTAGGCGTTGACGTGGCCGGTGTCCTTGAACATGCGGTCGAGGGCGCGCTGCATGTTCTCCCAGATGGCGTAGCCGTGGGGCCGGATGACCATGCAGCCGCGGACCGGCGAGTAGTCGGCGAGCTGGGCGGCGGCGATGACGTCCTGGTACCAGCGCGAGTAGTCCTCGGCGCGGGTGGTGATTCCCTTGGCCATGTGCGGTCTCCCTCCGGGTTGGGAAGCGAGCGAGTATACACTGCCGCCCCGGCCCCACCAAGGCGGCGGAGGCGCCCACCCGGACCCCGGTGAGGCGGAAATCGACGGGAAAGAGGACATCGGACCGGCTATTGGGAAAGAATTGATGTATGGCGCTGATGGCGATGGGGCAAATGCACCGCTCGGGAACGCGGCCGGGGTTTCCAACCCGCTCGGAAGGGCCGCCCCCGACGTCCGGAGGCTGTGTAATCTCCTGCCAAAACCCAAGTTGCATGGGACACCCGCGTTGACACTCGGTGCGGGCATTTGCTAGACTTGTCGCGGTGCAAGGAAACTCAGGGCTACGTGGTTCGTACCTGAAGAACGCGGGCTCAACCCGTATTGCCGGTGCAGCCTGAGCTTGCCGATTCATTTTGGGTCCTCGGGCCCGATAGGCTGAAGCTGACACCAGTAACTTGCGTCCGCACCGTGCCTAGTCGCTAAGGAGGTTACACAAGATGAAGCGCGCTTTGGTAGCAGTACTCTTCGGCTGTTTGACGGTGGGAACCGGTTCCCTCGCCATGGCCTTTGACAACGATCAGGCTGCCATCACCGTCCACCTGTCCCCAATCCCGCAAGGCGGGAAGGTCTGCGATAATGCCCCGACGGTCGACAGCAAGACCATCGTCAGCCGTCTGGATGCTCCGAACTTCTGCAATGACGCCGGCCAGACCGAGTTCTCGGTTTGGCTGCTCATTTGCAACGGCTCGGACTCCACCGGGATCGCCGGCGCCGAATTCGGAATCGAGTACGGTCCCGGCCTCCTCCTCTCCACCTGGTCCCGTTGCGTCGATCAGGACTTCCCGGAGAACAATTGGCCGGATTCCGGCACCGGGAATACCGTTGTCTGGTCCCTCGTGACGAACTGCCAGAATACGAACTCCGAGCCGTTCGTCCCCAAGACCGTGGTCGCGATCATCGGTCATCTGCGGGCGTTCGTATACGGGCCGGAAATCCTCCAGATCACCCCGAAGCCCAACAGCGGCGACGCCAAGGTTGCCGACTGCGACGGCGCCGAGGAGAGCATCTTCGGGCAGGTGCCCTCGCACCTCGGTGCGGCCGGGTTCTGTTACGACGGCTACAATCCCTGCGGTCTCCCGACTCCGGTCGAGAACAAGACCTGGGGTGCGATCAAGTCCGGCTTCGGCGGCTGACGGTTTCGCAACCGGAAAAAGAAAACCCGCGGGATCCCCCCGCGGGTTTTCTTTTGCCCGATCCCGGACGGATCATCTCCGGGCCCGCCGTCGCATCACGGACAGCGCCTCCCCCACGATCAGGAACGAACCCGACACCAGAAGGACGTCGGGGGTCGTCTGCGCGGCCCGATCCAGGGCGGCGCGCACCGAAGGCGCCGTCGTTCCCTCCCCCAGCGCCGCGCGCAACACGCCGGGCGGGGCGGCGCGGGGGTTCTGCGCACGGGTGAACACGAACTCTCGTACCCGGGGACGCAACTCGTCCAGGTACTCCCGGTGGTTCTTGTCGCTGGCCATTCCCACCACGGCCACGATCCTCGCACCCGCGTAGGCTCGTTCCAGGGCCGCGGCCACCGCGCGCGCCGCGCCCGGGTTGTGGCCGCCGTCGAGGACCACGCGAAGGCCGCGCCAGCGGAGCCGCTGCAACCGGCCGGAAACGACCGCACCCGTGAGGCCCCGGCCCACCGCAGCCCGGCACCGGGCGGCGGGAAGGAGCGCCTCCGCCACCGCCACCGCCGCGGCCACGTTGGATCGCTGGTGAAGACCGAGAAGACGCGTCCGGACGACGCCGTACTCGCGCTTCCCCCGGATCCGGAACACCCCGTCGCGCTTTCCGGCCACCGGATCCACCCGCACCGCCGACGCCACCGGCGTCACTTCCACCCCCACCCGCCGGGCCCGGGCCCGGATCGCGGCTTCTGCCTCGGGGGGTTGCTCGAGCAGGAACACCCGGCCGCCGGGCTTGACAATGCGGGCCTTATCGGCGGCGATGGCCTTCACGGTGTCGCCGAGAACGTGCTGGTGATCGAGGGAGACCGGAGTCAGGACGACCGGGCCCGCGGGAATCACGTTGGTGGCGTCGAGCTTTCCGCCCAGACCGACCTCGAGGATCGCACGATCCACCCTCCGCTCCTGGAACTCGAGGAGGGCGAGCGCGGTCAGGTGCTCGAAGGTAGTCCGGAACCCCGTCCCGGAGCGGGCGGCGAACACTCCGGCCAGACGCTCGACTCCCCGGCAAAAGACCCGCGCCCCGATGGGGAGGCCGTCGACCCGGATCCGTTCCCTCATGTCCTGCAGGTGCGGCGAGGTATAGAGCCCGGTGCGCACCCCCCCCGCGCGCAGCACCCGCTCGATCAGGTGGGCCACGGTGCCCTTGCCGTTGGTTCCCCCCACGTGGACGGTGGGCACCGCGCCCGGCCGCCATCCAGCGGTCCGGAGCCTCGCCTCGAACGCCCTGAGGTCGTGGGTCCGGGAGGTGGGCCGGTAATCGATGATCCGCTCGTAGTTGACGAAGCTCAGGAGATGGGCTTCCGCATCGCGGGCGCTCTTGAAGCGGAGTCGGGAGGTCAGTGGGGAGCTCCTCAAAGGACGACGGCGGGAGTGTAGAAACCCCGGTCGGAGATGTCAACGCGACCCCGCCTCGATTGACACGCGTCCGGGGCCCGAGCATGATCGCGCCATGACGCCTTCCTCCGGGTCTCACGTTCCGTGGCCGCACGTGGTGATCACGGGTCTGCTTGCCGTCGCAGTCGGTCTCTCCCTCGGGGGCACCGTCGGCCCCCCGATCCTTCTCGCCTTCCTCGCCGTCTTCGTGTTGCCCTACCGCGCGGAGCCGTGGGCCTCGCGCACCCTGGGCGTGCTCCTGGTGGTGGCTGTCCTCTGGCTCGTGGACCGCTTCGGGGCCGTCCTCCTCGTGCTCGGCGCTTCCCTGTTCGTTGCCTATCTCCTGGATCCCGCCGTGGATGCCCTGGAACGAAGGCGGGTCGCCCGGACCTGGGCCATCCTCGTTCTCCTCGTGCCCGTGCTTGCCGCCGCGGGCGGCATCCTCATCCTCCTGGTCCCCCCCCTCGTCGATCAGCTCGTCCGGCTGGCCGAGGCCCTCCCCGGGTTCGGCGAGGAGATCAGCGCCCGCGTGCAGGCTCTGCTCGAGAGTTCACGCCTGACCCCCTTCTCCGAGCAGTACGAGGATCTGATTCCCAAGATCGTGGACTACGCGCGCGTGGCGGTGTTGACGGGTCTCGATCGCGTGATCGGCGCCACCCGGGCACTGGGCGGGATCCTGGCCGCCACCCTCCTCATTCCCATCGTGAGCTTCTATCTGCTCCGGGACTACGACCGTATCCGCCGGCACGCGGAGGATCTCCTTCCCCGCCGGTACCACGATTCCTGCGCCGCATTCGGTTCCGAGCTCGACCGGCTGCTCGGCCGCTGGCTGCGGGGGGCGGCGATCGTGGCCCTCATCATGGGGACGGCCACCGGGATCGGCCTGTTCCTGATCGGTATCCCCTACGCCCTTCTCCTCGCGGCTCTGGCCGGTCTCATGAACTTCATCCCCGTGATCGGATTCTGGATCAGCTTCCTGGCCGCGGCCGTGGTGGCCCTGGTGAGCGCGGGATGGGCGGGGCTGGCCCAGGTGGGCGGCCTGTATGTCGCGCTCTCGATCGTCGAGAACCAAATCCTCCAGCCCCGGATCGTGGGAGGGGCGGTGGGACTGCATCCGGTGGTCATGCTCCTTGCCCTGGTCGTGTTCTCCGATCTATTCGGAGTGCTGGGGGCGTTCCTTGCCGTTCCCCTCGCGCTGTTCCTGCTGATCGTGGTCCGCCAGATCCGCGGGTTGTACCTGCGTTCGGATCTCTACGACGGCACCGGCGCCCGGGGATCCCCCCCGGCGGGGAACAGCGAGAGCTGAGGATCGCGGGCGGCGGCCTCCCGCTCGGCCACCGCGGCCCGGTAGCGGCGGTAGTAGCGGGTCACGGTGTGCCCGTTGATGGGTTCTCCCTGCCCGCGGTGGTTGCGCAGCGCTCCCGAAAACGTGCTCGGGATGTGGAGCAGCTCGTGAATCACGATCTTGGTCCGCTCCGTTTCGTCGAGCCCGTCGAAATGCTCGGCAAGGACCTCGATCACATACTGCGGGGGCACGTCCAGGGTCTCGCTCCAGATCGAAGGGAGCTCCCAGATCCTCGCGTAGGCGTCGGAGGTGGAGCCCCGGGAGCGGCGCATGTGCACGCGGCCGGGATCGATGTGGTCGAACCCGAGCACGGCCACGAGATCGTGCACGAGGGGGACGAGATCGGGTGCGGGGACGGTGCGGAACCGGGCCATGGTCAGACGATAAACCGGTCGCCGTCCTCTGCCAACAGGATCGGTCCCCCGAACTCGGCCGCCGCCTCCTCGAGGCGGATGCGGTCGTCGGGCAACGGGTAGAGATGGCTGAGCACGAGCTGTCCCACTCCCGCCCCCGCGGCCAGGCGTCCCGCTTCGGGTGCGGTGAGATGTCCGGTCATGGGATGGGCGGCGTCTCCCGAGCACTCGCATACGAGGACGTCCGCGGCCCGGGCCAGCCGAAGGAGCCCGTCACACCATCCGGTGTCCCCGGTAAAGGCGAAGCTCCTCCCCGAGGGGGCGGTGATGCGGTACCCGTGATCGGTCACCGCGTGGGCGAGGGCGGTGGCGGTGATCCGGAGCGGACCCACCGCGAGCCCGTCGCCGTCCCCCAGCTCCTCGATCGCGATGCCCCCCGGGCCGGCCTCGGTCCAGGAGCGCACTCCGTCGCGGAGATGCGCAACGAACCTGGAGAATCCCGGCGGCCCCACGAGCCGCACCGGCTCCGTACGCTCGAACCCCGGAGTGTGCCCGGTGGCGAAGAGGAAGTGCAGGAGGTCGAGAGAGTGGTCTGGGTGAACGTGGGTGTACAGGAGGGCGGCGGTGTTGCGGAAGTCGATCCCCAGCTCGGCCTGGCGGCGGAGGGTCCCCGACCCTCCGTCGATGGTGAGCTGCACGCCGTCCTCCTCGACGACGAGAGCGGGGGTGGACCGGCGGGCCGAGGGCACCAGGGTCCCCGAGCCGACGACGGTGGCGATCACGAGCGGGCCAGGATGCGGACTCGTTCCCCCTTGCCCACTCCGAGCTGGGCGGCCGCGTTCCCCCGGGAAACCGCCACCTCCAGGTGCCCGCTGCTCCCCACGAGGGCGATGGCCTCGCCGAGGATGGCGTCCTCGTAGGTGGTGACGAGGGACGGCATGCGGTAGGTCCCGACCCAGACCTCGCAGTCGGGCCCGTAGGCCTCCAGATCCGCGTCACGGATGTTGGTGATCAGGTTGCCGAAGTGATCGTGGTAGAGGACCTGGCCCACCAGCGCCCCGTTTTCCCGGCGCGGACGGGGGATGTGGAGGCGGGCCACCTGGAGGGTGGTCTCGCCCAGGATTTCCGGATCCTCTCCCCGGGCCAGGCGTGCGGCCACCGGCGCGAAGAGATCCCGGCCGTCGAAGGTGTTGCTGCGGTTGGGGAGCGCGGCCTCCTCCTCGCGGATGCGGTACACGGCGCCCGCCTCGCGCAGAAACGGAGTGAACAGACCGTTGTCGGGGCCCACGTAGTAGCTGCCGCCGTGCTCCAGGAAGATCGCCTTGCGCAATCCTCCCACTCCGGGATCGACGACCGCGAGGTGTACGGTGCCGGGGGGGAAAGTGCGGGTGGCCTGGCTCAGGACGAAGGAGCCCTCCAGGGGGGAGAAGGGCGTGATGTTGTGAGTGATGTCGACGAGGGTGGCGTCCGGGCACACCGACAGCAACACCCCGCGCATGGCGCCCAGATAGTAGCCGTCCTCCCCGAAGTCGGTGGTCAGGGTGATGAGGGGACGGCTCACGGGAATCTCCTAGGAGCCCGCTGAAAAACTGGTCTCGGTCGCGCGGGCAGGCACTTGCGAGCAGATCGAGGAACGAGGAGGAGGCGATGCCGAAACGCATCGTCGACGACGAGTGACGACGAGATGCAAAGCCAAGTGCCGCCGGCCCTTCGGGTTCGGGCGGCGGACGGCCGGTTCCATTGTTGCTCCTCCTCCCCGATGCACATCGGCATCGCGTCGTCGTCGCACCTCGGCCGCGGCCGTCCGGCGCTCCGAACGCGACCAGATCCAGTTGTTCCACGGGCTCCTAGCCGCCCGTCTCCCGGCGAACCCAGTCCAAGTATCCGGGAAGTCCCGCCGCCACCGGGAGGACGAGGATCTCGGGGACATCGTAGGGATGCGCCTCGGCGAGCCGTCGCGTGAGTTCCGGTGCGCGGGCGGCGTGAGTCTTGACGACGAGGAGTTCCTCGGTCGCTTCCTCCACCTTGCCGTCCCAGTGGAACAGGGACTTTACCCCCGGCACCCGGGAGACACAAGCCGCGAGCCGCTCGCCGACCAGAATCCGGGCCAGGCGCTCCCCCGCGGCGGCGTCGGGGACGGTGGACAACACCACCACCGCCACGTCGGGGGCGGCGGAGTCGGTCACCGGCCCGCGTCGGCGCCGGCGTCGGTGGATACGGCGCTCTCCAGGAACGGCTCCACGATAGCGAACGCCTTTACGTTCTCGTTGTCCACACCGTCGAGCACCGCATCTTCGATCACGGCCAGATCCGTGGTTCCCCAGAAGTTGTTGCTGAGATCGATCTTGACGACGTCCTTCTTGTAGTCCCGGATGAACACATCGGCGGTGCCGTTGTTGAAGAAGTTGTTGTTGTTGAGGGTGGGCATGGAGTCCCAGGACAGGACCACGCCGTACTCGTTGCCGGAAACCGTGGTGTTGTGGATGACGGGGTTCGAGTTCCGGATGGTGAGACCGTTCCCCGTGCACAGCGAGATCACGGTGTAGGACACCGTCCCCTTGGCCAGGCGGGAACATGTGATTCCGTTCTGCGCGCCCACGATGAACGAGTTCTTGATCACGGGGTCCGCGCCCACGTCGATCCACACGCCGATCCCGGAACCTCCGGTGTTGCCGATCTGGGTGATGGTCACGTCGTCGAGCACCCCCCCCGTCTTGAGGAAGTGCACCCCGTACAGCTCACAGAACTGGATGGTCGAGCCCTCGAGATGGAGGTCGCCTTCGTCCACGAGTATGGCGGTGTTGGCGAACTCGAGATGCGTGGCCGAGATGTCGGCCCGGCCGCCCTTCTGGATCACGATCCCCTGCCAGTCCTGCCAGCGGGGGCGGTCGGCGTCGGACGTGAAGTAGATGCTGTCCCCCTCGGCGCCGTGGGCCTCGAGCACGCCGTTGACGATGATGTCGATATCGAACTTGTTGAACCCCGTGAAGTCGGCGATGTTGGCCTTGGCGCGGACGGTCACCCCGGGGCCGATGCGGAGGGTGCCCTCCTTGGTGATGGTGAGATCCGAGGTCAGGATGTAGGGACTTCCCGCCTTGGTCCACTCGTGGTCGCCCCGGAGCTCGCCTCCGACCCGTGTATCGGCCAGGGCGCCGGTGACGGAAACCAGGACTCCCAGCAGGGCCAGGGCGGTCGGGATAGAACGGGAAACTCGCATGCTTGGACTCAGTTCCTTTCTCGACGGCGCGGCAGCGCGGAAGTCAGGATTAGCCTTGATCCATCAAAAGCCGCACGGCATCCCGGGCGAAGGCGACGGGGATTCATGCGCGGCCGGCGACAACCCGCAGCGACCCACCCCAACTCCGGGTGACCTTGGCTTTCTTCGCGAGGACGTCGCCGGAGGCGCATGGTCCCCGGGGCCTGAGCCCATGGTGCCACGATTCTTTGACGGATCAAGGTTAGGGCAGACCAGTGTAGCAATTCCCGGACGGCCGGTTCAAACCGGTCAGGAGCCCCCGTCGCCGCGGGCGAGGAAATCCCATAGGACTCCCGCCGGTTCCACGGAAAAGAACAGGATCTCCCCGGGACGGCTCCCCCGCCCCGAAACCGAACGCACGGGAATCCTCCCGTCGGCGGCCCGCCCCCGCTCCACGACCATCAGGGTGTCCCCCTCCCCCCACCACACGAGCCGTCCCGCCGGGAAACCGAGGCTCCCGAGCCGGGAGGGGTCGGCGGGGGCGAAGGCCTCGGCCTTGGCTCCGAACCAGTGCTCGAGGACGCTCCCCAGGGGGCTCTCCCTGTCTACCCCGCTCCAGGCCTCAGAAGTCCACACCACGGGCGGCTTTCCGGGGGTTTCGACCCGGAGGGAGTCCACGTCCCGGATCCCGAAGGGCTGGAGGAGGGGTTCCCGGAGGGGATCCGACCCCCGCAACAGCACCGCGGGGTAGTTGGCGGCCACCCCCAGGAGAGCCTCCCGGCGGGGGTCCCGGGCGTAGGCAAGGTCTCCGGCCCGATCGCCGAGATAGGTCAGCACGGTATCGCCGGTGCTGGTGGCCACGGCCACGCTCACGCGTGGGGGGACCAGACCGAAGGGCGTCCAGTCCTCCACCGTCTCCCGGAGGAACTCGGTGACCTGCATGTGGCTGAGGGAGGCCAGGTAGTTGAGCACGCGGCGGTCGTCGGCGGGCCCGGGGTAGGGATGGGTGATCCACCACCCGTCCCCGCGCTTCTCCACCCGGGTGACGATCGTTCCGCCGCGGTCACGGATCACCAGGGCCTCCGCCCGCGCCTCGTGGAAGGGAATGAGCTGTGTGTAGCGCAGGGCCACGGTGTCCTTGAGGAGATACGTCTTGACGGTGCGGCTCTCCACGAGGGCGACCTCGGGTGACGACCCCGCCCGGACGTAGTGGCGCCCGGCGTCCATGGTGAACCCGCCGATCCACAACGTGTCCGGCGGATGGCGATCGGCGTAGGCGGCGCGGATCATCGCCTGGGGATACCGGAACCCGTAGGTGTCGAGCTTCTCCGGGACCAGGGGGAAGCGGCGGCCCGCGCGAAGGTCGCGCAGCCGCTTCAGCAAGGCCTCGACCGCGATCTCGTCGGCGCGGTCTCGAACCGGGTGGATCAGGCGCCATCCCGTGCCTCCGGGGACGAGGACCGTGGTGTCGGGCGGGTACGCCACCGTGAGCGTATCCGGGGAGAGACGGGCCAGCTCGAAGTAGGCCGCCTCGGTGTCCTCCATCCTCTCCCGGAGCAGGAAGTAGGAAAGGGCGGCCACGGCCGCGAACACGATGGCCGAGAGCAGGAAAGGAGTGCGGTTCACGTCAGCGCCGCTTCCACCAGACCACGCCCCCCAGCACGAGAAGCGAGACCGGGAGCAGCCCGGACAGGAGCACCATGAGGGCGCGTCCCTGCTGGCGGGACACCACCACCGGGCGGTCGGTGCGGGCACGGGGGCGGACGGCCACCAGATCTTCGCGCTCGGTCAGCCACTGCACGGCTCCGATGTAGAGATCCCCGTTCCCGAGGACGCCGAGCATGGCGTTGGTGAGGAAGTCGCTGTCCCCCACCACGACCATGCGGGCGGGGCTTCCCTCCTCCTCCCCGGGGAACCGCCGCTCGGCGGCCGCGGCCAGCGCGCGCCGGGTGGGCGGGGCGGTCGCGTCCCCCACCGGACGGGCACGGTTCCCCGTGTAGAGCAGGCTCGCGGTCCTCCCCTCCGGAGGATCGGCGTGGGTCACCTCCCCCGCGCCGCGCAGCGCGGGCTGGATGCGGCGGTTGCGCAGATCCAGGACCGCCGGGTGGGCGGAGAGGTCCGCGGGGAGGATCACCTGGGGATCGCGCTGGTCGGGGTCGGAGACGAACCGGGGGTCGAAACGAAGTCCCATCGGTTCGAGAACCGGCTCCAGGGTCACCGGGTGCGCGGGGTCCAGCAGCACGAGCATGCTTCCGCCGCGTTGCAGGAACGCGAGGAGAGAATCGACCTCGGCCGCTTCCAGGGGAACCCGGGGGCCGGCCACGACGAGGAGATCGGCATCGGCGAGCGTTCCCCCCTTGAGGAGATCGATCCGTGCGAGGGCGAACCCCCGGGTGTCGAGAAACATCCCCGCTTGCCGGAGGCCGTGGGCCTCGGTGTCGCCGAGGAACGCCTCCCCGTGACCGCTCAGGAATCCGACGTTGCTCTTTTCTGCGGAGGTCGCGCGGAGAATCCCCGAGAGGAGGTCGACCTCGGTCCAGCCCGTCACCGTAGTCCGGTTCTCCCCCACCTGGACCACGGTCGCGAAATCGGTGAGACCGAACCGGATGGCGTCCGCGGGATCCCGCTCGGGGTCCACGATGTGATAGTGGAGACGCGAGGTCTCGAGCCGAGCCGCCTCCAGCAACTCGCGGAGCGCCGCCTGCGCCTCGCTTCCCTCGGGGTGGAACACCCAGACCTCCGGAGGTTCGGGAGCGGCTTCGATCGCGCTCACCGT
>Ga0214472_10008104_pt1 | contig 10970 bp, 25 predicted proteins | sample RVTome_6_FD_207662 | JGI IMG/M metagenome (GOLD analysis project Ga0214472, IMG submission 207662) | Soil microbial communities from uranium-contaminated site in the Upper Colorado River Basin, Wyoming, United States - RVT140D175 | ecosystem: Environmental > Terrestrial > Soil > Contaminated >...
CCATCGTGAGAAACTACGATTACATACTCAAGATGCTCCTGGCGGTCAGGAAAAAGACCGGCCTCAACATGACCGATGAAGAGCTAGTTTCTCTTCTGGATGATTACGCAGACACGTCGAACAAGAAGCTCGAAGCCTCCCTCAAGCGGATGGTCAAAGGGGAGCGAGGCGGCGAGGATGTGGAGACGACGGCCACCATCGAGGAGATAGAGGTCGTCCTCGCAGCACGCAGAGCGTGGGAGTAGAACGATTATGTACGGCGACATCACCCCTTCCGTCTTGAGCCCGGCCAAGATGGCGCTCATCCAGCACGGGAAGAGCTATGAGGCCCGCCTGGGAACCTCGAAGGGCTCCACGCACACTCGCTTCTTCGCCATGAGCGACGAGGAGGCCGTGGCCTTCGGCAGGCAGTTCGTGGAGAAGATCAAGAAAGAGACCGGCGCCAAGGTCTCCTCGCTGACCCTTGTCGAGGTCCAGGAAAGGCCCGTGCTCGTGACGGAGGTGCTTTAGTGGAGCGCGGATACGTGGAGCTTAGGGACGCCTTCTTCAGGCAGGCGGACGACATGATCGCTCGGCTGGTACATTCCGTTGCCACGCCGGAATGGGCCGAAGAGGCAATGGAGTTCGTGGATAACGTGGCCACGTTCCTGGGCGAGCATGGGATCGTCTCCAAATATGATTGGGATCGCCTGAGCCAGGAAATCGACGAAGCGGCTACCAAGCGTTTCGGTGTGAACTGGTACTTGCAGTCCTTGAAGAGCAGAGTCAGTAGGTCTCAAAGGCCGAGAAGATGAGCGAATTCCTGGAGGCCATGCTGGAAGGGCTCTACCTGAACCCGATGGACCCTCGGGAACGTGTCCTCTTGGATGCGGAAGGGAATCCTCTGGCTGGAGTAACGCTCCACCACATGCACGAGGTCTGGGGGAAGAATTACCTACATCTTGAGGAGATCAGGAGCTTCACGAAAGGCGGCGCCCGAAAGCTCATGGAGATCCTGGCGGGACGCGCGGACCAGTACGGAGCCACGATCGGAGGGACCGTAAAGCCGCTCCCTGCGCAGGCATATGGCATGAAGAAGATGCCGAAGAGGAAGCTGATCGCGTGGTACAAGCGGTTCGGCTTCAAGCAGGAGCGCCCCGGAGGCGACGAGATGGTCAGGCACCCGAGAGTCGCGGGGTAACCTTTGTTCAGGACCACGAGGATTGAAGAAGTTCTGGTTCCGGAGGTTCGTCTGTTGGCTCAGGCGCCGACACCGGTGGAGGCGCATCTCCTCGACCGCTTTCTGCATCAATTGCGGAACGGTCCTAGAAAACTACGGGAAGGAGCCCCGCGATAACGCGGAAAAGCGGTGAGGTTCGAGGAAGCGGTCGGGATCGGGCTCATGGCCGGAGTCGGCGTCTTCGCCGTCTTCGTGAGGAAACTCGATTCCTCCACGAAGCTGAAGAAGGCGCCGTCGAGCGATCCGTACGCCTGGATGGACGTGGCCGCTGGCGCAGCCTCCGCGCTTGCTCCGCACCATCACTGCCATTACTTCCTTGGAAAGATTAGGCGCTGCCGGAATCGGGACCGTGATCCGAAGCACCCTGAGAAGTCCGTCTGCCTCTATGCGCGATCGACCGGTAAGCTACTCGGGCGCCATGTTGATCGCCCAAGCGCTCTGCGGCAGGAGGCGGCGATCCATGCGCGCCGCGGGCGGTGATGAGCGAGAGAAAATGCTCCGCCTGCGGGAAAGTTCTGACGTCCGAAAACGATGGGATCGAATTATGGGGCTCGACGTTCTGTTCCATGTGCTTCATCGGGCAGGCAACGGCCCTGCACCGGGAACTGAAGCCGGAGGACATCGAACTGCTGAAGATCATCGGCCGGGAGGCTGCGGGTATCCTTCCTCCGGAGTTGCTGGAGATGATCCTGGTTTCGTACCACAAGAGGGTCACCGGGAAGCAGGAAGCGCCTTCCCGGGAGGAGACGATGCGGGTGGTGGGCGAGCTTCAGCGGCTCACGGCCTTCTCGGTCTTCAAGGTGACGATCAACCTGCTCAAGACCTGGCAGGACATGTTCAATGAGTTCGTGGAGACCCAGCAGGCAGAGATCCGAGCGAAGGTCAAGAAGCTGACGGACTTTGAATAGGGGAACACTTATGGCCAAGACGATCAAAGTCGAGTGGAACGCCGAGGACATCGCTGAAATCGTAAGAGACTGGCTCGGGAAGGGCGTCTCCAAAGCCCAAGCCGAGCGGATCATCGCAAAGATCAAGCGGCGTGCCGAGGACGGGATCGCTCAGGCTGGCTTCGCTGTGATCTCCGGGTTAATTGAACGGATTTGAATTGGAGGAGCCGTGGCAAAGTCGATCAAGGTCGAGTGGACCGTCAAGGACATCGTTGAAATGACAAACGCTGAGCTTGGGGAGAGAGTCTCCAAAGCCGAAGCCCAGCGAATCATCGGGCAGATCAAGCGGGAGGCTGAAGATGACATCGCTGAAGTCGGCTCCCGGCTCGTCGTAGGTTGGATCGCTGCCGCGATTAGGCGGATTAGGCGGCGGTGATTCTTCAAGCGCATACGGTCAGTGTTGGAGGCAAACCTCTTGACGTCGAGGTGGCCTCGAAGGAGCCCGAGCGAGAGCTTGGGCTGATGTACCGGTCTGCGCTGCCGGACGGGCGCGGGATGCTCTTCATCTGGAATGAGGCGAAGCCCGTCTCGATCTGGATGTTGAACTGTTACATCCCGCTGGACGTGGCCTTTTTCGACGATCGGCGAAGGCTGCTTCGGGCGGCTTCCCTGCGGGCGTACGCGCCCCGGGAAGGAATTGATCGCGTCGCATGTGGGGGCAAGGTAAAATACGTGGTTGAGACTCCTGTGGGGTGGTTTGGACGTCAGGGCCTCGTCACCCCGGCTGGAAAACCCGTCAAAGAGACCCTGTTGGATCTTCCGCCCGGCGTCGAGCGGATCGAAAGCCGGGCAGATTAGGAACTGGAGAGGAACGCACGATGTCCAAAGAGCCGATGGACCCTGACGAACTGGTCTCGATCCTCAAGCGCATCAAGGGCGATGTCTACGAATGGTGCGGCCGTGATGGGGAAGAGTGCATCAACGACCTCGTGGACATGCTCGAAGAGGCCGATGAAGAGGCGGAGGATGCACCTGAGGGGGAAGGGGAAGAGGAGGAGGACGAAGACGAGGAGGAAGAGGAGGATAAGGAAGAAGAAGGCGACGACAAGCCGAAGAAGAAGGCAAAGAAGGACGAAGGGGAGGAGTAGTCCGTGGAACTGGAGGACCGGGAGACATGAGCACTCGGCTTCCAGGCTATGCTTTGCCCAGAGAATTCCTTGAGCTTGTAGAGGACGGAGTTTTCGAGGAACTCACGCGGCCTGGAGATGAGCTTCGCAACTTCGGCGTGATTCATCCTTCAGGATTCGAAGTGCGCCTTTGGGTCGATCGCCTAAGAAGGGGGGAGCGCAAGCATACGATGTTCCAGTACGGGGTCGTCAAGATAGCCCCGGATGGAACACTGAGATCCGAGTCGTCGGGCGATGATTTGAATGAGGCATTGGCGACTTACATGGAAGAGTTGCGCCTCTTGGACGACCGGTACCGAAAACGTTGGTTCGAAGAAAAGCACCTGATGCCGACGAGGATGCGCCTGTGAATACCCTCTGGCTTGAAGAAATCCTGGACGAGAAGGCGATCGAGGACATCGTCGCCACCGCTGCCGCTGCGCTGATGGAAGCTCCGAAGGCCGAGCGGAAGGGGTTGGTGGCCAAGTTCAGCCAGGATATTTGCCGTGCGATTCGACAGGATCTTAGGACGCGCGTCCGCGGAAAGCTTCTCCAGGAGTACACCAACTCCCTCAACAGGATCAAGCGCACCGTTGACATCGAGATCGAGCGCGAGAGGGAAGAGGTCATTTAGCCGGTCTGGGGAGGAAGAAGATGTATGTGATCGTTGGTAAGGTGCTCATCACCGGCCGATGGATGACAACCGCGGCCTGGGACGGCAAACGCTGGTCGAGGGATGACGCGCGTGTATTCCCGACCAAGAAGGCTGCCCGCGAAGTGGCCAAGCGTGTACCGGACGATTTTGAGAAAATCGAAGTCCTTCACGAGAGGGTCTGGTAGGTTGCCGTGCCGTATCCTCGCGAATACTTTACCCAAGAGCGCCTGGAAGCGCGGCTTCGGAACGAGCCGCCGCGGACGCTCTTCCACTTCACCACCATGGACAAGGCGTTCAAGATCCTAGAATCCGGGGAGCTTCGCGGGCGCCCGGGAATCTCGCTTACCGAGAATCCGGCGATGTCTGGGCCAGGTCCGATCGTCTTCATGCTCGACTCCGCCTGCCTCTTGGGGCAAGGATTATGGGTTTTCCCGCTCGTTTGGCAGCGAGGCTACGAGAGCGAAGCGGAGTGGGTTGTCGTCATGCCTGGAGCCGAGTACAGCCGGTCGGGAAACGTGATCATGACGGACCCTGTCCGGATGCCGCTTACCTGCGTCTTCCGGGTTGGCTTCCAACCTGGCATCAACCGGCTCCAGATGGAGAAGATCCCTGATCTCAACCGATTGGGGATGGCCATGGCGATCCCGGTCGAGGTCTTCTACTGGGACGAGTGGTGGGCTGACGGGGTGAAGAGATAGCATGGCCGGGAAGCGCTGGGGTCTTGAAGGAACGCCGGTCTGGGTCCTCCTCTACATGCATCAACATGGGACGGACGTCTGGGTCCTCCAGACCGAAAAGCTGGCCATCCAGGTAGCGGCCGAAGTGATCATGGACAGCATCGACGAGGTGGGAGAGGGCGACGAAGAGGTTGCCGCGCGAGTCAAGAAGCTCTTCAAGGATGGAAAGTACGAGGACGTGATCGTCGCCTGGAGCGACTATCAGCAGGATCGGATGTCCGGTGAAAGCTTGACCTGGACCAAGGCCCGGATCGACTCAAAGACGTCGGCCGGATAAGCGGAGGGACCTGAAGTATGGTGACCATGGTAGGCGAACCTCAAGTAGGCGTCCATTCCCTTTATGCCGAGGCGACGCTGCCGGATATGACTCCGGTCAATCCGGCGATGATCTATGACGGAGCTTCTATCGCGTCGATCCCTGTCCCGTCCGGGCAGTTCATCATCACGGACCTTTACTTCGGGATCGGGTTCGTGTACTGGACGATCCAAGTCGATCTTGGACTTGGGGCTGGATTCGTCGATTGGGTGACGTTCGGCTTCGTCCTCACCTCGCCTCCAACCACGGAGGTCAAGCGCTTCAAGACGCCGATCACGATACCTGGGGGGCCGGGGGTGGCCATACGACTCAAGGTCGCCTTGGCTGTCGTTCCAGCCGCCCCCATCGACGTCAACGCCACGGTCCGTTGCAGGACGCAGGGATAATTATGAAGACACCTACGATCATCACGCTGTCGGACCTGGCCACGACGGGAATTATTCCAGAAGTTCTCAACATGCGCGAGAACGGAGGAACTCCCGGGCTTTCCATTCCCGTTGCGGCTGGGGCCTACTTCGAGGTCACCGATTATGATGTGGCGGCTGGGGGGCAGCAGGGGACATTCAGGCTCCAGCAGACGAACGACGGCGTGACCTGGTTCACGATCGGGGCTCTCCAGGTCGCCGGAGTTGGAGAGGGAGTATCCCTCATGGTGAGCCCACAGATCTACTGGAAAATCGACGGGAATGCAGGTCCCGCGGTCGCATTCCGGATCGAAATCACGACGCCGGATGGTCCGACCCCTGTAGCGGGCAACATTTCCGGAAACCGGGTGAGTTAGGGCTTCCCAAGGATGGTTCCGCGGCAGGATGGCGTGCCGCAGGAGCACTTCATGGACCAGGGGCGCTCGTAGAGCGTCGCGTAGTCGAAGGTAACCTCTTCACCCAGGGCGATGTCGCGGAGCGCGACAAGGTGGATCGTCGGCCTGTTGATCTGGATCTCCGAATTCGGAGCGCAAGAATGGTTGATGTAGGCGTCCGGGTACTTGTCCGGGCCGATCGGTCCGGTGAGAACGCCCGGCGCGATCGCCTTGAAGCGGTATTCCGGTAGAATCCTGGGAGGCTTCTCGAAGAGCGGGTGATCAGACCAGTCCCAGATGACGGTGCCCTTTGTGAACGTGGCCGTGGCGAAGGCGCCGAGGCCGACTTTCCCAGGCTTGGAGACCAGGTTCATACCGCAAGGATACAGGATGAAGCGGAACTGGGTCTATGACGAGCCCATCAAGCGGGGCCTCGACTACGCAAGAAAGCACGATCTTGATCTCGGAACCGAGGTGATGCTCGTCCGTCTGGCTGACATCCAAAGCGAGCTTTCGGTCATCCCCGACCAGGGCATGATCGACGCAATCAGGCAGGCGACTCAGCAGGGCCTCTCCTGGCCGAAGAAGATGCCGCTGGCTACCTTGGCCTGCACGGGGCCGTACTGCTTCGCCCTCGACGGCAACCATCGGATCAAGGCGGCGATTATCGCCGGTCTTACAGAAATCCCAGTGGTCGTGGCGTCTTACACGGCATGGGAGGCCCTGCTGCCCATCATCGAGCAGGAAGACGTCATTCCATACGAGGATTTCATCGCGATCCTGGCGGAGGCCGGATCTGAGGACATCCGAAAGAACCTACGGCTTGAAGCCGAGGCGGGAGAGAAGTTTGGGTAGGATTTCAGGGGGCATCTTCACGAGCGACTCCCTTCCGATTCGGTCGTTGCTGACGGTGTCCCCGACCGTCAGACGACACTTTTCACAATCGAGCAAGTGCTCCCAGATCTTCTTCAACTCAGCAGGGGTGCATTCGTTGTCGATGAAGTAGCTCACGCCGAGCTTGGACAGGTGGACGCCCATCCAAAACGTGTTCAGGCGGAGAATCTTCCCTCTTTTACGGGCGGCCATACCTCTTCTGCCTCCTTCTTGTACCGTGGGAACTCCTTGTACGTCCCGATGACCACCGCGGGGATGCGGTCCTCAACCTCCGGCTGGAACTGATCAGCCGAGATGTCGATCAGAAAGCGTCCTGCTTCGACCCAGAAGTGGATCGGATGATGCTTGGCCTCCTCAAAGGCGTCTTCACTGTCGAAGTCCCCCGGGTCCCATTCGTCGGAGTGCTCCGGGTCCGGGTTGTCTATCCAATAGGTTCCCTTGATGACCTTGGGCTTGTAGCCCTTATCGAAGAGGTACTTCGCGAGCGCCTCGGAGGCGGGCAGGCAGGCCGCATCCAGGCACTCCCAGCGGTGCAGCAAGCTCGTCCGGACGGCCGTCGCCAGGCGCCTGAGGTCGGATTTCATCTTCTCTCGGCTCACGGCGTCTTCCAGTCCGGGAACGGGATCTCGATATCCCGATCCCACCAGCGATTCCGCCATCCACGGAATCCGCGAATTGGAGCCTTGATGGTGACAGCCTCGGCACCGCCACCGCGCACGAGCACGATCTGCCCGAACGGCTTGGGCGCCACAAGTCGGATGAGGGGCGCGTACCCTCGGAGCTTGCCGTTAAAGGTGATGTAGACGCGCTCCCCAGGCTCTATCGTCGGCCGGACGCCCCATGTGTAGAACCCCCACTCCTCGCCGGTCCAGGGTGCCCCGGCAGGATCACCCTCCTCGATCCAGCGATCGAGACCGAAGGTCTTTGGTACAGTCACGACCAGATCCGACATCAGAACGGTCTCCGGAACATGATCCCATGAGAAGGGTGGGGTTCTTGCCTCATATTGAAAAGGCGCCCTTCGGCATCGAGCTTCTGCACGTCGGCATATGCCTTTTTTGCGCGCTTGAGCGCCGAAAGAAGCTGTTCTTCGTTCACGGCCAGGATCAGGCGCTCGACGAGGACGAAGATCTCCGGGTCCTCTTCAGGGGGAAGCTCTTCCTCGACATCCTCCGGATGCTGCTGCTTCCAATCCTCGTTCCTCTGGCGCATGCGACGCTGCATCTGTCGGACAGTCCTGGTCAGCGCGCGGGCGTTCCTGTCCAGCGGCGTCGCTGCCTTCTGGGGCTCATCGAAGCGCACGAGAACGGCGGCGCTTTCATCGACGACTTCTAGGAGCGCGTAAGCTTGGTCGTTCATGATCTCGTTCATGATCCCCCCATCTATGAAAGTTTGTTTCCGTTCTCGTCATGGCAGCATGGGCAGCCGATCCATCCCCGGCCCCGCTCGATGATCCCCATCATCCGCAGGAACGGCTTCAGTCCTGTTTTGTGGATGTGGCTCTTGCTCTTCCGGGGCTTGTTCAGCCTTGGCGAGATGATCCTCGGAGCCTGGCCATCGCGGCGTTCCTCGTAGCGGATCGGGATAGTGTAGATCCGCCCGAAAAAGAACTCGTTGTCGTCCTTGGGCTGGGCTGGGATCTTCGTCATCGGAACGGTGGTCACGGATTCAGGCCCCAGCGCTTCTTGGGTCCCGGGAGCGAGCGCAAGCGGTCGGCGTGAGACTTCAGCGCTTCGACCGCCTCCTCGGTGCCATCCTCAAGGTAGGTGTTCATGAAAGCGTCGGCAGCCTCATCTTCCTCGTTGGACCGGTAGGAGACGATCTCGTAGATGCCCTCTTTATCGAGAAAGGCCCTGGCGTAGGCGTCCAGGAGCACTTTCCCGACCAGTTCATGCGCCATTGCGCCGTGCTTGTGAGCGAATTTAAGTGACTTCCGAGCGTCCAGGACGATCACGGGCTCGGAAGACGTGCCATGGACGTACTTGAAGAGGTCATGCCTGGGCAGCTTGACGAACGCGATCTCGACGTCATCGAAACCAAGAAGCGGAAAGAGGGCTTCACGCTGGGTGGGCTTCCAACCCTTCTGGTGGACCTCTTTCCAGATGCGGACCGAATCGACGATCTCCTCCGGCGGCTTCTCGTCGATCTCGTAGTCCCAGGACGGATCGTAGTCGTGCGCCTTGGTCACTTCCTGCTCTTCTTCACCATTTTGCTGTCCCGACGAAGGATCGTGGCGTACATAGGAGTCTTCTCTCCAGCGTATGCGCCCGTGGTGTTGAACTCAAAGAACTCGACGGCCTCATCGTAGCTCATCCCGTCTCGCTTCACCAGGATCTCGATGCACTTTTCACGGTCGTAGAGCGCGACGACGGACGGGGAGGCCCCTCCACCCTTCGCTGGAATCCAGCCCTCGACAAAGCCAATCAGGGCCTCTTCGTACCCATCGGCCAGAAGGATGGTCTCGTCGATTGAGGCGATCTGCTCCCGGATCGCCTCGAACTGCTTGGAGTGCTTGGGCTCCGGAGGCGCCTGCTTCTTTGGCATCTTTTTCCTCATCTTTCTAGTCCCGTCCCGGAAACCTACCGTGGTCATTCCCGGTCCTCTTCTTCTCTTCCATCGACTTCCGGAACTTCTCGTTGATGTCATCACCGGATTCCAGCTTCTTGATGGAACGGCTAAGCTCCTCGGCATCCGATCTTCCCCGCTTTGAGATCGCCATTCCGAGCACCTCGGCGCCGCGCTTATCCGCCTCCTCCGCGGTCATCTGCATGTCCACGATCTCCGCGATGGCCGCCTTGCCTTGGGTCGTCGTCGCCAACGAGAGAATGGCTTGCCCGTCGATCTGTCCATGCTGGTCGAAAAGCTCGTAGGCTTTCTCGGCGATCGCCTTCAGCAAGGGGGTGGGATAGCCTTCGACGGAGCATTCCTCCCGGACACGCTTCGCGAAGGCGCTGCTGGAGAAGGCGCAGGCCAGGATCTCCTTGGATCTTTGCTCCTCGGGGTCGCCCGCTTCTGGCTTCTTCTCTCCAGATCCGGCCCCTTCGACTCCCAGCTTCCTGAAGAGGCGCCCGCGGATGGGAGCCTCGGGCATGTTGAGGCGCGCGGCCAGCGGCTGGATGAGCAGTTCCTGCCTAACCGGGTCAGGTACGGTCGCGATGCGCTCGATCATGTCGTCTACGATCCTGGCCTTGGCTGCCGGGGTCTCAAAACCATGCTTCTCGATCATGTAATCGAGCATGAAGTCGAAGATCTCCCGCGGGTTCTCCAGGCAGGCTTTGAGGGCTTCCGGGCCTTGCTTGATAACCACGTCATCAGGGTCCATACCGGCTGGAAGCTTGGCCACGAAGATGTCCACGTTCTCGGAGAGCAGGAGGTCGAGGCTCTTTTCGCTGGCTTTTTGACCGGCCGCGTCGGAATCGAACATGAGGATGATCTTGTCGGCGTACCGGCGGAGCACCTTGACGTGCTCCTTCATGAGCGCGGTGCCCATGGGGGCAACCATCTGTTTGAATCCGGCCTGGAAGGGGATGATGACGTCCATGTAGCCTTCGACGATGTAGGCCGTCCTCACCTCGTCGATCGCGTCCTTCGCCAGGTGGAGCCCGTAGAAGCTCCGTCCTTTGCTGAAGATCGCGGTTTCCGGGCCGTTCAAGAACTTCGGCATCTGATCGGTGAGCGTCCGTGCGCCGAACGCGATCACCTTCCCCCGGTGATCCGCGATCGGGAACATGAGCCGCCCACGGAACCGATCGTAGAAGCCGGTATTCTCGGCCTTCTCGATGATGAGCCCGGCCGCAGCGAGGAGCTTCTCGCCGAACCCAGCCCTCCGGCCTCTCTGGATCAGGTGGTCCCAGGAATCCATGGAGTACCCAAGCCCGAAAAGCTCGCTCGTCTCGTCGTTCACGCCACGACGGGCGATGAACTGGCGGGCTTCGTCGGCTTCCGGGGCCTTGAGGAGAAGGTTACGAAAGACCCCCTTCGCCCATTCGTTCGCCTTGTAGAGATCTTCCCGGTTGAGACCGTCGTGGGAGCCTTCCTTGTACTTGATCGGGACGCCGAGCTTATCGGCGAGCACCTTGATCGCATCCGGGTAGTCCAGCTTCTCGTACTCCATGACGAAGGCGATCGCGTCCCCGCCCTTGCCGCAGCCGAAGCACTTGAAGGTCTGACGCTCGGGGTTGACGGTGAAGGACGGGCTCTTCTCTTCATGGAACGGACAGAGCGCCTTGTAGCTGGAGCCCGCGCGCTTGAGGGGGATGTAACCCTGAACGACCTCGACGACATCGGTCGAGTTCTT
>Ga0214472_10008105_pt1 | contig 10969 bp, 2 predicted proteins | sample RVTome_6_FD_207662 | JGI IMG/M metagenome (GOLD analysis project Ga0214472, IMG submission 207662) | Soil microbial communities from uranium-contaminated site in the Upper Colorado River Basin, Wyoming, United States - RVT140D175 | ecosystem: Environmental > Terrestrial > Soil > Contaminated >...
GTTCGATCCGGATCGTTTCCCGTTCCTCGAAGGCCGTGCCAAGGACTCGAACTGGCGCATTGATACGGCCAAGCCGCTGCCGATCGACAATCGCACCGTGCTGCTGTTGCTCGATGCCATCCAGCAATTCCAGGGCCGAACATTGTCCTACCGGGCACTGGACGTGGAACAGATCGGCTATGTCTACGAGGGTCTGCTGGAACGTACCGTCAAGCGCACCGCCGAGGTCACGCTGGAACTCGACGGCACCAAGAATGCCAAGGCGCCTTGGGTCAAGTTGGCCGAGCTGGAGTCCGCCCGGCTGGATGGTGCCGAACGCCTCGCCGAATTGCTCCAGGAGCGTTCAGGCAGTTCCGCCAGCCGTGTGCGCAACGATCTGGCCAAGCCGGTCGACGACACGCTTGCCGACCGTCTGCTGGCCGCCTGTCATGGGGACACCAGCCTTCGTAATCGCATCAAGCCTTTTGCCCACTTGGTGCGCACCGATCCGTGGGGCTATCCGCTGGTCTATCCCGCCGGCGCCTTCATCGTCACCACCGGTTCCGACCGGCGCGAGACCGGCACTCACTACACCCCGAAATCGCTTACCGAAGCCATCGTCACCGAGACACTGACGCCGATCGCCTATGTGGGGCCGGCGGAAGGCACCCCACGTGAGCAATGGGTGCTCAAATCCCCCGCCGAACTGCTCGACCTCAAGATCTGTGACCCTGCCATGGGCTCGGGCGCCTTCCTGGTCCAAGCCTGCCGCTGGTTGGCCGATCGCCTCGTCGAGGCCTGGTCACTGGCCGAGGCTGGAGGCAAAACGGTGAGCGTGGATGGCGAGGCCTCGGATACAGCGAACGCCAAGGAGCCACTGCCCCGTGACACCGAGGCCCGCACCGTGATCGCCCGTCGTCTCATCGCCGAGCGCTGCCTCTACGGGGTGGACCTGAATCCTCTCGCCGTTGAACTCGCCAAGCTGTCCATCTGGCTGGTGACGCTGGCCAAGGGGCGCCCGTTCGGCTTCCTCGACCACAACCTGCGCTGCGGCGACAGCCTGCTCGGCATCCACCGCTTGGATCAGCTCACCGAACTCTCCATGACGCCGACTGGCAAAGGACAGCAGCGCCTGTTCGGGCAGAACATCGAGCGGGCGGTACATGAGGCGATCGAATTGCGGCAAAGCCTGCGAGAGATGCCGATTCGCGACATCCACGATGTGGAGGCGATGGCGAGGTTGGATGCCGATGCGCGACAAAAGCTCGAAGTGCCAGAGCGCATCGCTGATGCTTTTATCGGGGATGTATTCGCATCAGGAGGTAATGCGTCCGCGCTGGAAAATGGGCTTTCGTCGCTGGCTATCCAAGCAGGACAGGCTATTGAAGGCAATCAAGCAGCCTTGAAAGCAATTCGTGATCACGCATTGGACAAGCTCTCGCTTGATCTCTCCACCGGAAGCTCAACACGATGTCCATTTCATTGGCCGCTAGAGTTTCCAGAAGTTTTCGTGAATAAGCGCAATGGATTTGACGCCCTCCTTGGGAATCCTCCGTATATCGGTGGCCGCTTGATAACAGGGCATTTTGGTCGAACCTACTATGAGTACCTCGACGTAATCAGGGAAGGCAGGAAAGGATCGCCTGATTTCTGTGTCTTTTTTTTGCTGCGTGCACACTCTTTAGTCTGCACCAACGGCTTCACTGGTGTGGTCGTGACAGCCACCATCAAAGACACTGGCAATAGATCTGTTGGCTTAGACCACCTACTAAACGACAAAGCGAGCATCGTGTGGGCTATCTCGCAAATGCCATGGCCAGGCTCAGCAACATTAGATGTGAGCGTTATTGTTATCTGTCGCGGACCGTGGAAAGGGATTCGCGTTCTAGATCGCGAATATACGCATTTCATTTCAGGGGGGCTGGATTCAAATGAGGATGTGGATATCCGTGGCCTAAAGGCCATGGAAGGAAAGCGCTCTGATGGATATAAGCTTATGGGCGAAGGCTTTGTTCTTCAGCAGGACGATTTATTTGCTCTTATACAGACCGAACCAAAAGCCTCGGAAATTATTCTTCCCTACTTCACTGGAGAAGATGTAACTGAATCACCAGACTTTTCTCCTTCTCGCTGGGCTATCGACTTCGAGGACCGCACAGAAGAAGAGTCTAGACAATGGCCTACCGCATTCGAACGAGTTGAGCGCCTTGTGAAGCCCTTTCGGGATGGCCAGACTGGGCAGATTCACCAATATTGCTTTTGGAAGTATTGGGATATGCGGAACGGTCTTCGAGATGCCCAAGCCGCAATGACCAGATATCTGGTTACTGCAAACAACTCAAAATATCTAGTATTCCGGACGTATTCAGGACGAGCTGTATTCAATCACAAAACAAAGATCATTTTTTCTGCCGATTATTCAATTTTTTCGCTACTGCAATCGACGATTCATGAGGCGTGGGCAAGGTGGCGATCTGGCGCGCGTGGCGGAGGCAGTATTGCATATTCGTCATCCAAAGCATTGGCAACATTCCCGCTTCCTCAAATAGTCGATGAAAAACTGTTGGGAAGCACGGGGGAACAATATGATTTCATCAGAAATCAGTTAATGACTTCTCTTGCGATTGGACCCACCCAGTTATATAACCAATTCCATTCGCCCGACGCGCATGGTGAGCATTTTGTTAGGCTGCGAGAGCAGCATAGAAAAATGGACGAGGCTGTCGCAGATGCTTACGGATGGGGCAATGTTGATCTGCAACATAACTTTCACAAGGTGCCTCATCTGCCGGCAAATGATCGAGTTCGCTACACAATTTCGGAGCCAGCAAGACTCGAGGTTCTTCGTCGACTATCAAAATTAAACCACCAATGCCACGAGGAAGAAGTTAGCCAAGTCACTTCAGCGAGCGAAAAAAACCAAATCACTTCGAAACGCGGGAGACGCAATAAAAACAATGTTTCTCCAGCAAGTTTGGGCGACTTGTTTGACGGAGAGAACGCATGACCGCACTCTCTGCCGATCGCCCCAGTTCAAACCCGCAGGACGACCTGTTTGGACACGCCCCGTTCGCGAAGAGTCTGGCCGACAGCATCTGTCGTTACCCGGGCAGTGACGGCCTGGTGCTCGCGCTCTATGGTCCGTGGGGCTCCGGGAAATCCACAGTACTGAGCTATGTGAGTCACTACCTCGAGCAGCAGCCCGATGGGGACCGGCCTGCCGTCGTGACCTTCAACCCTTGGTGGTTCTCCGGGCAGGAAAACCTGGCCCGCGCCTTCCTTGGCCAGCTACAGGCCGTGCTGCCTACGAAGAGCGACAAGTTCAAAAAGCTGGGCGATCTGCTGGGTGATTTCGCCGAAGGCGTCGGGGGTTTGATAGACCTTTCCGGCATGACCGGGGGCGCGGCGGGCAAGTTTGGGAAACTCATTGGGTTGGTGACCAAGCGAAAGCCGAAAGACGTGCCAGCGCTCAAATCCCAGATCAGCAAAACACTGAAGGAAGCCGGAAAACGCATCCTGGTCGTCATCGACGACATTGATCGCCTGACCCCAGAAGAGACGCGCCAGCTCTTCACGGTCATCAAGGCGCTGGCGGATTTCCCGAATGTTGTCTACCTGCTGGCCTTCGACCGCGACGTCGCCGCCCAGGCCATCGAGCAGCAGAGCGGCCTACCCGGTGAACGCTATCTGGAGAAGATCATCCAGGTGCCGTTCGAGCTGCCCCCGATCGATCGCGTGGCCCTGCGCGCGGCGCTGTTCAAGCGCCTCGACGAGGTGCTGGGTGATACGCCTGAAGGCTCGCTCGATCAGTCGTACTGGACGAACGTCTACCACGATGGAATCGATCCACTGATTCAGGTGCCTCGCGACGTAGTGCGCCTCACCAATACGTTGGCCGTCACTTACCCGGCCGTGCGTGGTGAGGTGAATCCAGTCGATTTCATTGCGCTGGAATCGCTACGCGTCTTCCTGCCGGCCCTTTATGACGTCGTCCGCACGAATCCGGACCGGTTCTCGGGGCATAGCAGAGATGACAGATACGAGGGGGATCGGAAGACCGCTCAAACCTTTCACGAGCAGTGGGTCAATGAAATACCGGAAGCGTTTCGGGCAAGCACTCAAGCGCTGTTGGAGCGCATCTTTCCGAAAATCGGTCAGATGGGCTACGGGTCGGATTGGCTGGCGGAATGGCGGAGAAACCTGCGGGCCTGCCATCCGGATGTATTCCCGATCTATTTCCGGCTCACCGTTCCTCCCGGAGCCATCCGCCGTAGCGAGATGTTGACACTGCTGAATCTGGCCGCGTCGCCGTCAGACTTTGGCAATGCACTCGTTCAAGCCAAGGAAGAACGCCGGCCTGATGGCATGTCAAAGGCGCGGGCACTGCTCGAACGACTGATGGACCACGTCGAGAAGGACATCCCGGACGCACAGATCTCATCGGTCATCCAGGCGCTTTTCGATGTCGGTGACGCATTGATCGACTCCAGAGACGAGCGCGGGATGTTCGACTTCGGCAATGTCTCGCGCGCTTCGCGCCCCGTCTATCACCTTCTGAAGCGACTCACCGTCGATCAACGTGTGGCAGTGCTGGAGGCGGCAATACGTTCCGGCAGCGCCGTTGCAGTGCAGTTGTGGCTCTTGCAAGCGCTGGACGAGGCGGTCACGAAGGCAATGGAGTCCAGCGAATCCACACTACTTGGGGCCGACGAAGTCGAACGACTGAAGGCGGCGTGGCTAGATCGAGTGAGGACGATGTCGGGTGAGGCGAACTTCTTGCTCCATCCTGAATTGCCAAGACTTCTCGCCATTTGGCGACGTTGGGCAAACGACGCCGAGGTACGGGCTTGGTGCGATCGAACCACTGCGTCAGATGAAGGCCTGCTGAGCTTTCTGCCGCGATTCCTGCAGCACACCAGATCGCAAACCGTCGGAGATTGGGCGGTTCGACTGCAACCTCGCCTCAATCCTACTTGGTTGGAAACCTACATCGACACGGCTGCCTGCGCAGACCGACTTCGCATCTTGCAGCGAAACGACAAGGCGCCTACCGGTGCACAGGAGGCGGTATCACAGTACCTGACAGAGTTCGAGATGCTCCAGGCAGGCAAGAACCCGGATGGTATCGGCGCGTTTGACGACTAGGTGGAGCAGATGACAGACATATACAAGATGACGGTCGACCTGAACGTACTCGACCACCTCGGGATCAACCTGTACAGCAACATCGCCGCCGTTCTGACCGAGGCCGTCGCGAACGCCTGGGATGCCGACGCCGAGACCGTCGACATCAAGATCGACCCGGACAGCAACTGGATCGAGATCGTCGATGACGGTATCGGTATGTCGGTCGACGACATGAACGGCAAGTACCTGCGAGTCGGTTATCGGCGGCGTGACGAAGATGTCGAACATGGCAAGACTACCGCGAAGGGCCGACCGGTGATGGGCCGCAAAGGGCTCGGCAAGCTCTCGCTGTTCTCGATCGCCAACGTCATCGAGGTCGAGTCGGCCCGGGATGGCGCGGCTCACGGACTTCGCATGACCGTGGATGGAATCCACGAATCGGTTCAGAAGAAGGAACCGTTCTACAGCCCGGAAGCCTTACCTGCTGACGAGATCGGTGTGACCAAGGGAACGCGTATCGTCTTGCGCGACATCAAGCGGCAGCGTCTCGGCCGTGGAGCGCTGGCGCTGCGTAAACGCCTGGCTCGCCGCTTCTCGGTGATCGGTGAGGCGCACGGGTTCAAGATCGATCTCGACGGCCAGCCCATCACGCCCTCCGACCGTGGCGACCTGCCGATGGTGCAGTTCCTCTGGCAATTCGGTGATGACGCGCTTGATCTGACTCCCGCGAGTCAGCTCCTGGAGCAGGAATCGCTGCCGAACCGCTTCGATGGCTGGGACACCGGATGGAAGGTCAGCGGCTGGATCGGCACGGCCAGGTTCCCCAAGCAACTGGACAGTGAGGATGCCGGCAACCTGAATGGCATCGTCGTGTTCGCCCGTGGCCGACTGTTCCACGAGAACATCCTCGACAAGCTGAATGACGGGCGGCTCTACACGAAATACCTCACTGGGCAGATCGAGGCCGATTTCCTTGATGCCGACGATGCGCCTGACATCGCAACCAGCGATCGGCAGCGCGTGCAGGAGGATGACCCCCGATATGGGCAGCTGATCGCCTTCCTGAAGTCACGCCTGACGCAGGTCGAGAAGCGCTGGACGGAATGGCGCAAAAAGCACGAGGTCGAGAAGGCGAAAGAAACCTCGCCCGCTCTCGCCGAGTGGCTCGACACGCTGCCCGAGGGGTACAAGAAAAGTGCGGAGACGCTGATCGCCAAGCTCAGTGCGCTGCCGGTCGATGAAGAAGAGGACCGGAAGCTCATGTATCGGCATGGCATCCTGGCCTTCGAGCGCATGAAGTTGCGCGGATCGACCGAGGAGTTCGTGACCAGCATCGAGAGTGCCGACAGGCTCCTGGCCGTGCTCGCCGACAGGGACTCTCTCGAAGCATCCCTCTACCGGGACATCGTCAAATCGCGTCTGGATGCGATCCGGGATTTCCAGACCATCATTGATGAAGATGCGAAAGAACGCGTGCTCCAGAAGTATCTGTTCGATCACCTCTGGTTGCTGGACCCGGCATGGGAGCGCGCCACCGGCAGCCCGATCATGGAATCGCGCCTCACGACGGAAGGAGTGCTCATCGACGACATGACCGAGAAAGAGCGTTTGGGCCGCGTCGACCTCGCCTATCGCACCAATGCAGGCAAGCACGTCATCGTCGAACTCAAGAAGGTCGGCCGCAAGATGGGATTGCTCGAGCTGGTGGAGCAAGGCCAGACCTACGTCGACAAGCTGAGAAAGATCCTGCGCGAGCAAAACGATGCCAGCCCCAACATCGAGGTGATTTTCGTCCTTGGCAAGACCGTCGACGAAGAGGCATCGAATCCCGACCGCCTCAAGTCATCAATGACGTCGATCTCGCCGGGCAGCCGCATCGTCCATTACGACACCCTGATTCGGGGCGCTCAAGAGGCCTATTCGGCGTACATCGAAACGAGCAAGTCACTCGACAAGCTCGAAAAGATCGTGGACAGGATTTGAGGTGACCAAGGTATGACGAAAACATCCAACGCATGGATCGCCATTGATCATGGCCTCGGCACCGACCACAGGCTCCAGCCCTACGTCCTGGTTCTGAAGGGTGAGCGTTCTCTCTATCAAAGTATCGAAGAAGACGACTGGGTCCTGGTCCTGAACCCCACCGGCGGCATCACCCGTGTCGGGCGTGTGCTGCGGGTTCGTTCGAACCTCGACACCACCACGCTCTATTTCGACCGAGTGCTGTCGGCCACAGAACCGGTTTCGATCGGCGTCACTTCGCTCACTCTGCCGTCGTCGGGAAGCATCGGTCGCGTCCAGTGGATCGATTTCGTCGAAGCACTGCCCAAGGCACTGCATAAGACCATTGCCGAAGTTCCGACGGTCGGCTCTGACGCCCGTTCAACCCAGCATCAGCAGGAGCTCGCCTACATCCGCGAACTGCTGCAACTGGCCGTGATGGACGACTTGCTCGGCCCGGCTGGCGGCCCTCACGAGCGCATCGTCGACATGGGGGTGCGGGATCGCTATCTGGTCGGCAAGCTCGCTCCGCGCGAGGCAGCACAGGGTGGCATCGAGGGGCTCGAAGGGCCGTTGGCGAACGACGAGGCCGAGGAGCCCACCGACCCCAAGGCGCCCGGCCAGCATGAACCCGGTGCGGAGTTCGGGACGGCAACGGGCCGTGTCGAGCCCGAATCCGACGCAGCCGATGAGATTGACGCGGCCAGCAATCAGTCGCTGGTGCCGAGCAGTCTGGGCATAACCTTTTGCGTGGATGGCGATGCCGAGCGGATCGAGATAGAGGTGCGCTGGGGTCGCTATGAGCGCAGTGACGAGCACGAAATCTTTCGCACCCGCAAGAACAGAGAAACCGGTGCCGAGGAGCAGACCAAGGCCAAGGTTTGGCAACGCATTCCCTGCGGCGGCAAGCTGGTGCTGCCGCTAACCGAAGGCGTGATCCCCCATCAGGCGCCGGACAAGACCTATCCCGAAGTGCGGGTGCAGGGCTCCGTGAGGGCCAAGAACGCGAATGGCGATCGCTTGGTGACGCTGTTCCTGGTCAACGCACAGGAGGAGCCCGACACCAACCGTGATACAGCCTGGGTGTTCCAGCCGGAGCTGATCGTGCGTTCGGAAGCGGAAGCACCCAAGCACGCGATCTTCCGCCGCCGGCCCGTGCTGGATGCCGACGGCATGGACCCGGAGCGCGAGTCGCTGGAGATGATCTACCGCAACCGGGTAGAGTTTGCGGTGGGGCACGGCGTCGCCGTCCATGCCGAAGCGGTGGATGACGTGACGCTGGCCACCGAGGTGCGCATCACCGTCATGCCGCAGTACGAGGTGCAGGTCACCGAGACACCGGGGCTGGACCCCGCCGACCGGCCGGCGATGAAGGAAATGGTGAGCAGTGGCCTGCTCGACATGCAGCGCCTCGCCACACTGGACATCGATCCGCTGGTCGACGCCCTCAACCTGTTGACCAAGGATTACGCCGCGTGGATCGATGAGCAGCGTGCTCGGGTCGGCATCGACGTGCTTGGCTACGACGCGCAGTCGCAACAGGCAATGGATCGATGCCAGGAGATCCACACTCGCCTGCAGCAGGGTATCGATACGCTGAAGAGCGACGCGAATGCCCTGGCGGCCTTCCGTTTCGCCAATCGGGCAATGGCCACGCAGCGCGTGCGTAGCCAATACGCCCTCGAAATCCGGCGCGGCAAGGTTGTCACCGTCGAGCAGTTCGACGTGCTGAAGAACCGCAGCTGGCGCCCGTTCCAGTTGGCGTTCCTGCTGCTGTCGATCCCTTCGCTGGCCGAACCGACGCACCCGGACCGCGTACAACCGGTCGAGGCCTATGCCGACCTGTTGTGGTTCCCCACCGGCGGCGGCAAGACCGAGGCCTACTTGGGTGTGGCCGCCTTCACCATGGCCATTCGGCGCATGCAGGGCAACCTGGGCGGGTACGACGGCTCGCGTGGTCTGGCCGTGATCATGCGTTACACCCTGCGCCTGCTTACGCTGCAACAGTTCCAACGTGCCACCGCGCTGATATGTGCGATGGAAGTGCTGCGACGCGAGGCGCTGGCCAAGGGCGACGAGTCACTCGGCGCCGAGCCCTTCACCATCGGCCTGTGGGTGGGCAACAAGGTGACGCCGGGCACGACCGAGGACAGCCATCGTGCCATCGAGGACATCCGCAACCCCGGCAAGTACAACGCCGGGGCGGCGTCTCCCGCTCAACTGACCAGTTGCCCCTGGTGTGGCTCGGAAGTCGCCCCTGGGCGCGACGTCGAGGTCGACAAGGGGCGTGGGCGCACCTTCGTCTACTGTGGCGACAAGAGGGGCCGTTGCGACTTCTCGAAGGGCAAGTCCAGCAAGCTCCCTCACGCGGGCATTCCGGTGCTGGTCGTAGACGAGGAGATCTACCACCGCCCCCCGACCATGATGATCGCCACGGTGGACAAGTTCGCCATGATGGCGTGGCGGGGCCAGGTGCGCACGCTGTTCGGTCGGGTGGGCCAGGAATGCGAGCGGCACGGCCTGCTATGGCAGGGCGCGGACTGCAATGGCAATCATCAGGCAGGCAAGGGTCTTGCTGCCTCCAAGGTCAAGAACATCAGCCCGATTCGCCCGCCTGATCTGATCATTCAGGATGAGTTCCACCTGATCAGCGGACCGCTTGGAACCATGGTCGGCTTGTACGAGACGGCCGTGGATGAGCTTTGCGGCTGGAAACTTGGCGAGCATACGGTCAAGCCGAAGATCATCGCGTCGACCGCCACGGTGCGAAAGGCCCGCGAGCAGGTGAACAACGTCTTCATGCGGCGCGTGTCGGTGTTCCCCCCGCATGGGCTGGACGTAGAGGACAACTACTTTTCAGTCCAGCGATCGATCGAGGACAAACCGGGTCGGCGGTACCTCGGGGTCTGCTCCCCGGGTAGTTCGCGACCTGCGATGTTGATTCGGGTCTACACGGCCTTCCTGACCGCCGCGCAAGAGTTGTTCGATCGCTTCGGCGAGCCAGCAGACCCGTACATGACCATGGTCGGCTACTTCAACTCGCTGCGTGAGCTGGGCGGAATGAAGCGCTTGGCCGAGGACGACGTGCAGACGCGTTCCTACCGGGTGCAGATGAGCATGGTCGAGCGGCCAGCATTGGCACAACGCAGCGTCAGCAATATTCGCGAGTTGACGTCTCGAGTCTCCAGCCAGGACATCCCGAAGTACCTCGATCAGTTGGAGGTGAAGTTCAAGTCCGAGTTTGACGTTGCCGCCGGCAAGTACGTGACCAAGTGGCAGGATGGCGACACCCGGGCAATCGACGTAGTGTTGGCGACCAACATGCTGTCGGTGGGTGTCGACGTCAATCGACTGGGGCTGATGGCAGTCAATGGCCAACCCAAGGGCACGGCCGAATACATCCAGGCCACCAGTCGTGTGGGCCGTTCCTTCCCCGGCTTGGTGTGCACCGTGCTCACGTGGGCGCGACCACGCGACCTCTCGCACTACGAAACCTTCGAGCACTACCACGCCACCTTCTACAAGCACGTCGAAGCGCAATCGGTAACGCCTTTCTCGCCGCGCGCGATGGATCGTGGGCTGACAGGCTCGTTGCTCAGCCTGATGCGCCTCGATAACGATGCGTTCAGCCCCAACGAGGGTGCAGGCAAGTTGGACAAATCTGACCAGACCGAGATCACCGATGCTATCGATGTGCTGGTCAAGCGCGCCTGGAACGTCAGCGAGCTGTCCAGTACCAAAAGCCTGGCCAAACAGGAACTCAAGGAGCGCGCAGACGAGTGGGCTAAGGAAGTGGGCAAAGGCGGCCGTATCCTGGCCTATGAGAAGCGCGGTCCAGAGAAGGACAAGACCGTTGCATTGA
>Ga0214472_10008106_pt1 | contig 10969 bp, 8 predicted proteins | sample RVTome_6_FD_207662 | JGI IMG/M metagenome (GOLD analysis project Ga0214472, IMG submission 207662) | Soil microbial communities from uranium-contaminated site in the Upper Colorado River Basin, Wyoming, United States - RVT140D175 | ecosystem: Environmental > Terrestrial > Soil > Contaminated >...
AATCCCGGTGAGGTTCTTATACAGCCGCATGGTCAGATCCCCCACCTTGCCGCCGCCGATCTGCACCGTCTCGTCGCGGAAGGTGAACTGGCCCACGGGGGAGACCACCGCCGCGGTGCCGGTGCCGAAGGCTTCCTGCAGCTTGCTGCTCTGCGCGCCCTCCATCACCTCGTCGATGGAGAGGGCCCGCTCCTCGACCTCGTAGCCCATGTCCTTCAGAAGCACGATGGCCGACTTGCGGGTGATGCCGTCGAGGATGGTGCCCGACAGGGGCGAGGTGACGATCTTGCCGTCGTAGAGGAAAAACATGTTCATGCTGCCCACCTCCTCCACGAAGCGGCGCTTCTCGGCGTCGAGCCAGAGCACCTGGTCGTAGCCCTTCTGGGTGGCGATGGTGGAGGCGAAGAGGCTGGCGGCGTAGTTTCCGCCGGTCTTGGCCTCGCCGGTGCCGCCGTGGGCGGCGCGCACGTAGTCGTCGCTGATCCAGATCTTCACGGGTTCGAAGCCGCGCTCGTAGTAGGCGCCCACGGGGGTGAGGATGACGTAGAAGAGGTACTGGCCGGCGGGCTTGACGCCGAGCACCGGCTCGGTGGCGATCATGGTGGGGCGGATGTAGAGGCTGGTGCCTTGGGCCTTGGGCACCCAGTCGGCCTCCAGCCGGATGAGCTCCTTGAGGCTGGAGAGGACGAACTCGGGGTCGAGCTCGGGCATGCACATGCGGCGGGCGCTGCGGTTGAAGCGGGCGATGTTCTCCTCGGGGCGGAACAGGCCGATGCTGCCGTCGGGATGGCGGTAGGCCTTGAGGCCCTCGAAGATCTCCTGGGCGTAGTGGAAGACCAGGGCCGCGGGGTCCAGGGAGAAGTTCTGGTAGGGCTGGATGCGGGCGCTGTGCCAGCCGCGGCCCCGATCGTATTCGACGACGAGCATGCGGTCGGTGAAGTGCTTGCCGAAGCCCAGCTTCGTCTCGTCGGTGATCTTCTGTTTCTGGCGCTCAAGCGGCAGGATCTGCAAGTCCATGGAGGCCCCTTTCATCTGCATGCGGTCATCAAAGGTTCCGGCGCGGGCCGGCGGTGAATCAGCCTTTTTAGCACAGCCCCAAAATGCCCCGCAAGGGATGAATCATGGCCGCCGGGAGGAGGTTTAAGGTCAGTCGGAGAGGCCGAGAAATTCCAGGATGGATTCCTTCGTGCGGTTCTTGATCTGGTCGACGCGCACTCCCGCCTCCGAGAGCACCTTGAGGGCGTGGTCGAAGTGGCCGATGCCGTCGGCGATGTGGGCGTCGCTGCTGACCACCACGGGGGCGCCCAGCTCGGCGCAGAGCCGGGCGAGCTGCCGGCAGCGGGGCTTGCTGCCCCGGCGGCTGGTGGTGAAGGAGCTGTTGTTGAACTCGATGGCCGTGTCGGTCTCGACGGCGCAGCGCACCACGGCATCGAGGTCGATGGGGTAGGCGGGGTTGCCCGGGTGGGTGATGACCCTGACCTGCGGGTTGCGCATGACCTGGAGCAGGGTGCGGGTGTGGGCGGCTTCGTCTTTTCCGCCGTAGCCGCAGTCCTCGTGGAAGCCGGCCAGGACCAGATCCAGCTTGCGCAGCTCGGCTTGGGAGAGATCCAGCTTGCCGCCGTCCTGGATGTTGGCCTCGACGCCCCGCAGGATGCGCACGCCGTTGATTCTCTTGGGGACGAAGCGCAGGGCCATGAAGTGATAGGGATGGGGGCCGCCGGGCATGGCGGGGCCGTGGTCGGTCATGCCGATGAGATGCAGCCCCTTGCGGGGGGCTTCCCGGGCGATCTCGCCGATGGTGCTGTAGGCGTGCCCGGAGGCGATGGTGTGAACGTGCAGATCGGCTTCCGGGGCGATGCGGTGGGGCATGGGCGGGTCCTGAGAGAGGGTTTCGGGGATGGCGTATACGGCAGCAGCATAGTCCGGCCGGGCCCTGCTTGCCAAGTCTCTCGTGGGGTGCGCAAAAGTGTTTGGCCGCGCCCTGCCTCCGTGATATCTTCCTTCGTTTCGAGTCCGAATAAAGCCCATCCCAGGAAAAGAGCCAAGCCCCATGTCTCAGCAGTCCCTCATCCACCGCATCGACCGTCCCACCCGCTATCTCGGCGGGGAGCTGGGCAGCATCCAGAAGGACCCCGCGCAGGTGGAGATCCAGTTCGCCCTGGCCTTCCCCGACGTGTACGAAGTGGGCATGAGCCACCTGGGCTTCGCCATCCTCTATCATATCCTCAACGCCCGGCAGGATCTGGCCGCCCAGCGGGTCTATGCCCCCTGGCCCGACATGGAGGCGCAGCTTCGGGAAAACGGCGCGCTGCTCTGCTCCCTGGAAGAGGGGCGGGCACTGAAGGATTTCGACATCGTCGGGCTCACCCTGCAGTACGAGCTCTCCTACACCAATGCGATCAACATGCTGGAGCTGGGGGGCATTCCCCTGCGAAGCGCCGAGCGCACCAATGCCCATCCCCTGGTGGTGATGGGCGGCCCCTGCGCCTTCAACCCCGAGCCCCTGGCCGATTTCGCCGATTGCGTGGTCATCGGCGACGGCGAGGAGGCGGTGCCGGAGCTCTGCGACGCCCTCAAGGCATCCCGCGCGGCCGGGGAGGATCGCCCGGCGCTGCTGCGCCGCCTCGCGAGCATCGAGGGCGTCTACGTGCCCTCCCTCTACGAGGTGGATTACCTGGAGGACGGGCGCATCAAGACCGTCCGGGCCCTGCCGGGGGCGCCTTCAACGGTGCGCCGCCGCTTCCTCAAGGATCTGGAGTCCGCCCCCTATCCCGACACCCCCATCGTGCCCTTCATGCAGACGGTGCACAACCGGGTGGCCATGGAGATCGCCCGGGGCTGCACCCGGGGCTGCCGCTTCTGCCAGGCGGGCTACATCTACCGCCCGGTGCGCGAGCGCAGCCCGGAGACTATCGCGGGCATCATCGAGCGCTCGCTGGATCGCACCGGGTTCGACGAGGTCTCCCTGCTCTCCCTCTCCACGGGGGATTACGGCTGCATCGAGCCCCTGCTCAAGGGCCTCATGGAGCGCTACGCGCAGGAGAAGGTGGCCGTCTCCTTTCCCAGCCTGCGGGTGGGCAGCCTCACTCCGGAGCTCATGGAAGAGATCAGGAAGGTGCGCAAGACCGGCTTCACCCTGGCCCCCGAGGCGGGCACCGAGCGGCTGCGGCAGGTGATCAACAAGGGCATCAGCGCCGAGGATCTGCTGGAGACCTCCAGGAGCGCCTTCGGCCTGGGCTGGCGGACCATCAAGCTCTATTTCATGATGGGCCTGCCCACGGAAGGCCCCGAGGATCTGGACGGCATCGTGGATCTGGCCGCCCAGGTCAAGCGCTCGGGCCGGGGGACCCAAGGGGGCGCCGACGTGAACGTCTCCGTCTCCACCTTCGTGCCCAAGGCCCACACGCCCTTCCAGTGGGAGGCGCAGATGGGCATCGAGGAAACCGTCACCCGCCAGCGCTATCTGCGCGACGGGCTGATGAAGAAGAAACTGCGGCTCAAGTGGCACGAGGCGAAGATGTCCTTCATGGAAGGGGTCTTCGCCCGGGGGGATCGCCGCCTGGGGAGGGTACTTGCGGAGGCGCAGAAAGCCGGCTGCCGCTTCGACGGCTGGGGGGAGCATTTCGACTTCGAGCGCTGGCTGGGCGTGTTCGAGGCCTGCGGCGTCGATCCGGGCTGGTATCTGAGGGAGCGCCGGCAGGAGGAAGTGCTGCCCTGGGATCATATCGACTGCGGCGTCCCCAAGAGCTTTTTCGCGGCCGAGCGTGCCAAGGCGAAGGAGCTGGCCGCTACGGTCGATTGCCGGGGCGGCAAGTGCCACGGCTGCGGGCTCTGCGATTTCGAGTCCTTGCGCATGCGCCTGGTTGAGCGCGGGGAGCTGAGCCTGCCCGCACCGGATGCGGCCCCTGCGGTGCCCACCGACGAGCGCTTCAAGGTGCGGCTGCGCCTGCGCAAGGAGGGCCGCGCCCGCTTCGTGAGCCATCTGGAGTTCATGACCTTCTTCCACCGGGCCTGCCGCCGGGCCAGGCTGCCGCTGCGCTTCTCCGAGGGCTTCCATCCCCATCCCAAAATTTCCTTTCCCGACGCCCTGCCCACGGGGGTGGAGAGCGATGCGGAAATCATCGATCTGGAGCTCTTCGAGCCCTGCAGCGCCCAGGAGGTCACCGTGCGCCTAAACGCCCAGTTCCCCGAGGGCATCCGGGTGCTGGAGGCCGTGCGCCTGCCCGCCAAGACCCCTTCGCCCGCCGCCAGCATCCGCGAGACCGTCTACGCCCTGGCCCTTCCGGAGGATACGCCCGAGGATCTGCCCCGGCGCATCGAGCAGGCCCTGGCCGCCGAGACGATCCCCGTGACGCGCCTGAAGAAAGGCAAGGAGCAGGTGCTGGATCTGCGCAAGGATCTGCGGGACATCGAGCTCGTAGGCGGACAGCTGCGCCTGACCCTGGCCAAGGGAAGCCCCGTGCCCCTGGCGGCCTATCTGCTGGGCCTGCCCGAGGAGAGTCTGCGGGCCCTGCGCATCCGCAAGCTGGGCGTGCGCCTGGACTGAAGTCTTTCCTTTTCGTCCTTCCTCTTCTCCGAAAAAAAGGGGGGGCGGAGGATGAGCCGGTTGAACGATTGAGTGCTCCTGCCTGAAGGGCTCCCCACGGGAGGGTCGAGCCGGGCGGGGCGCGGAACCAAGTTTTTTGTTTCGTTTTTTTTATTTTTAAATTCAGGCGAAAGAAGGACGTCCATCATGACCAAGGAGCTGGTGATCAACACCACCTCCCACGAGACCCGTATCGCGCTTCTGGAGAACGGCCACATCGCCGAGCTCTACATCGAGCGCAGCCGGGATCGCGGGATCGTGGGCAATATTTACATGGGGCGCGTGGTGCGGGTGCTGCCGGGCATGCAGGCGGCCTTCGTGGACATCGGGCTGGAGAAGGCGGCCTTTCTCTACGTGGCCGACGTCTTCGACGAGATGGAGACGGTGGAGCAGTTTGTGGAGGGCGACGGGGACATCCTGGGCGCCGTGAGCGAGGGCGAGCACGACCATCTGCCCCACATCGAGGAGCTGCTCCAGGAGGGGCAGGAGATCCTGGTGCAGGTGGCCAAGGAGCCCCTGGGCACCAAGGGGGCGCGCATCACCTCCCACATCTCCCTGCCCGGGCGCCATCTGGTTTACATGCCCACGGTGGATCACATCGGCATCTCCCGCCGCATCGAGAACGAGGAGGAGAAGGAGCGGCTGCGCACCATCATCGAGAGCATCCGCCCTGCGGGCACGGGCTTCATCGTGCGCACCGCCTCCGAGGCCAAGAGCGAGGAAGAGCTGCGCGCCGACATGGAGTTCCTCGTGGGCCAGTGGCGCCAGATCCAGCAGCTGCAGGAATCCAAGCGCGCGCCCAGCCTGGTGCACTCGGATCTGGACGTGACCTGCAAGGTGCTGCGCGACATCCTCACCGAGGACATCGACCGCATTCTGGTGGACGAGGCCCGCGAATACGAGAAGATCGTCAACTTCATCGGCACCTTCATGCCCAACCTCCAGTACCAGATCGAGCAGCACACGGGCAGCGAGCCCATCTTCGACGCCTTCGGCCTGGAGGTGGAGATCTCCCGGGCCCTGGGCCGCAAGGTCTGGCTCAAGAGCGGCGGCTACATCGTCATCGAGCAGACCGAGGCCCTGACCACCGTGGACGTGAACACGGGCCGCTTCGTGGGAAGGCGCAACCTGGAGGACACCATCCTCAAGACCAACCTGGAGGCGGTCAAGGAGATCGCTTTCCAGCTGCGGCTGCGCAACATCGGGGGCATCATCGTCATCGACTTCATCGACATGGAGAAGGACGCCCACAAGGAGAAGGTGGAGCAGGCCCTGGAAGAGGCCCTGCGCAGCGACAAGAGCAAGACCAACATCCTCAAGATCTCGGAGCTGGGCCTGGTGCAGATGACCCGCAAGCGGGTGCGCGAGAGCATCGGCCGCACCCTGTGCAAGCCCTGCCCCTACTGCGAGGGCAAGGGCGTGGTCAAGAGCCGCACCACCATGGTGTACGAGATCTTCCGCGAGCTGCACCGCGAGCTGCCCAACCTGCCCGGCCCCCGGGTGGCCCTCTCGGTGAGCTCGGAAGTCGCTGTGCTGCTCTACGACGAGGAGCGCAGCGGCATCGAGGAGCTGGAGCGCAAGTTCGGCAAGGAGATCACCATCAAGGTGCGCCCCTCCTTCCATCTGGAGCAGTTCGAGATTCTTCAAGGCTGAGAGATTGATCTGTTGTGAAAATCCCTCCCCGGCTTTTCACAAGTCCGGTCCCGAAAAGCGCGGTTTTCGGGACCGGACATTCTCAGGGCATTTGCCCTGAAAGTGGGTCGCCCGGTCCTGGGCTCCGGAGCGGGCGGGGGGCTTTTTGTTTCGGAAAATTTCCTTGACAGTTCGGGAGGGCTCCGCTAGTTTCTCTCGTTCTGAAAACCAATCCAAAAGTGGAAGCGAGGTGAATGTCTATGTACGCGGTTGTCAAGACCGGAGGGAAGCAGTACAAAGTCTCCGAAGGCGATATTCTCAAGGTCGAGAAACTCGAAGGCGCAGTAGGTGATGCCATCGAGCTCGGCGAAGTCCTCATGGTCGGCGGGGAAGAGGTTCGGATCGGGACACCTCTACTGCCTGGCGCGAAAGTCAAGGCGCAAATCGTTCAGCAGGACAAGGACAAGAAAATCCTGGTCTTCAAGTCGAAGCGTCGTAAGGGCTATCGTAAGAAGTATGGACACCGTCAGCCCATTACCCGGCTGAAAATCACAGGCATTGAGGCATAAGGAGAACGATCAATGGCTCACAAGAAAGCAGGCGGAAGTTCCAGAAACGGCCGCGATAGTGCCGGTAAGCGCCTCGGCGTGAAACGTTTCGGTGGCCAGGTAGTCACCGCCGGTTCCATTATCGTTCGCCAGCGTGGAACCACCATTCATGCCGGCACCAACGTCGGCGTGGGCAAGGACTACACCCTCTATTCCCTGGTGGATGGCGTGGTGAAGTTCGAGCGCAAGGACAAGACCCGCAAGAAGGTCAGCGTATATCCCGCTTGAATCGGGGTTGACCGGCATTGCAAGGAAGTACACAGGGCCCGGAGTTTTCGACTCCGGGCTTTTTTTCATGATTCGGGGCAGGTATGAAGTTCATCGACGAGGTCAGCATTCATGTCAAGGCCGGGGACGGGGGGCGCGGCTGCGTCTCCTTCCGCCGGGAAAAGTTCATCCCCAAGGGCGGTCCCGACGGCGGCGACGGGGGAGACGGGGGATCCATCATCTTCCGGGTGGATGAAGGGCTCTCGACGCTGCTCGATCTGCGCTACCAGATTCACTACAAGGCGGGCAACGGCCATCCGGGCATGGGAAAAAACCGCCACGGCAAAAACGGAGAATCCCGGGTCATCAAAGTGCCGCCGGGGACCTTGATTTTCGATCGGGAAACCCGGGAGCAGCTGGCGGATTTGACCGAGGCCGACCAGGAGGTGCTGCTGTTCAAGGGCGGCATGGGCGGGCGGGGCAATGCCCGGTTCATGACCTCCACCAACCGGGCGCCGCGCCATGCCCAGCCGGGGATGGAAGGCGGTGGGGGCTGGCTGCGCCTGGAGCTCAAGCTGCTGGCCGATGTGGGGCTGCTGGGTCCGCCCAACGCGGGCAAGTCCACCCTGATCTCCGCCGTATCCGCGGCAAAGCCCAAGGTGGCCGATTATCCCTTCACTACCCTGGTGCCCAACCTGGGCGTGGTGCGCTACGGCAGTTTCAAGTCCTTCGTCATGGCCGATATACCCGGGCTCATCGAGGGGGCCAGCGAGGGCCACGGTCTGGGCACGCGCTTTCTCAAGCACGTGGAGCGCACGCGGCTCTTCCTGCACCTGGTGGATGCCTCGGGGCTTCAGGAGAAGGACCCCGTCGAGCAGTTCCACGCCATCAACAAGGAACTGGGCCGCCACAACCCGGCGCTGCTCGAAAACCCCCAGATCGTGGTGCTCAGCAAGATGGACGTCACCGAGGTGCGGGAACAGTCCTCGGATCTCCAGGCCTATTTCGAGCAGCAGGGGTACAGGGTTTTCAGCATCTCGGCCATCACCTCCGAGGGGCTCAAGCCCCTCATCGACGAGATCGGCCGGAGGCTGGAGGCGATGAAGGCGAAGGAGGCGGCAGATGCCGCGCCGCCCGAGCTTGACAGCCCCTTCGAGCCGGAACTAAAGTAACTCTTTTTTTGTAAAATCCTTTCGCATCCAAGAGGTTCGGACGCAATCCATGCGCAGCGCTCTTTTCTCCCATGTCAAACGGATCGTGGTCAAGGTCGGCAGCAGCGTGATTTCCGACGCCAAGGGCCTGATGCCCGAGGTGATCGCCGACATCTCCCGGGATCTCTGTGCCCTGGCCGACAAGGGCTACGAGGTGATCCTGGTCTCTTCCGGCGCCGTGGCTGCGGGCAAGGGGGCCCTGGGCATCGAGGGCCGCCCCAAGACCATCCCCCTCAAGCAGGCGGCCGCGGCCATCGGCCAGAGCCGGCTGATGAAGGCCTACAAGGAGCAGTTCCTCGCGCAGAGCCATCAGGTGGCCCAGGTGCTGCTCACGCGGGATGATCTGGCCAACCGGCGCCGCTATCTCAACGCCCGTAACACCCTGATGACCCTCCTGGAATACGGCATCGTGCCCATCATCAACGAGAACGACACGGTGGTGGTGGACGAGATCCGCTTCGGCGACAACGACAATCTCTCGGCCCTGGTGGCCAACCTGATGGAAGCCGAGCTGCTGGTCATCCTCTCGGATGTGGACGGTCTCTACGATCGCGATCCCAACCGCAGCTCCCAGGCCAGGCTCATTCCCGAGGTGGAGCGCATCACGCCCCGCATCGAGGCCCTGGCCGGCGGCACCGGCAGCAGCCTGGGCACCGGAGGCATGCAGACCAAGCTCAAGGCTGCAAAGAGGGCGGCCCTCTCGGGCATCGGCACCGTCATCGTCAACGGCCGCAACCCCGGGGTGCTCTGCCGCCTGGTGTCGGGGGAGGATCTGGGTACCTATTTCCTTCCCGAGTGCAACCGCATGGCGGCCAAGAAGCACTGGATCGCCTTTACGAAAAAATGCCGGGGGAAACTCTTCGTGGACGCAGGCGCCGCAAACGCCGTGCTGCAGGGGGGCAAGAGCCTGCTGCCTTCGGGCGTCAAGGGCGTGGACGGCAGCTTCGATCGGGGAGACGCGGTGCGCCTGTGCGACATGGAGGGACGCGAGTTTGCCCGGGGCGTGGTCAACTACAGCCTGCAGGAGCTCCTTCGCATCCTGGGCCGCAAGAGCGGGGAGATCGAGGGCATCCTGGGCTACAAATACGGGGATGAAGTGGTGCACCGGGACAACCTGGTGCTGGGTGAGCGTCGGCAGGAAGCCTCGCAGGGCGGGACGCTTTCAGCCGACTGAACGAGATAAGGAGCGGGCAGATGACGCAGACAATCGCACAGCAGATGAAGGAAATCGCTTTGGCCGCCAAGGCCGCCTCGGTGCCCCTGGCCAATCTGGCCTCGGCCGCCAAGGATGCCCTGCTGCTTCGCATGGCCGAGGCCCTTCAGGCGGCGAGCGCCGAGCTCATGGCGCAGAACGCCAAGGACCTGGCGGCCGCCCGGGAAAAGGGCCTCTCGGAGGCCATGATCGACCGCCTGGTGCTCGACGAGGCGCGCATCGACGCCATGGCCCGGGGGCTGAGGGAGGTCGCGGCCCTGCCCGATCCCGTGGGGGAGATCTCGGAGATGAAGCGCCGCCCCAGCGGCATCAGCGTAGGGCGCATGCGCATCCCCCTGGGCGTCATCGGCATCGTGTTCGAGTCCCGCCCCAACGTCACCGCCGACGCGGCGGCCCTCTGCCTCAAGAGCGGCAACGCCGTCATCCTGCGCGGGGGCTCGGAGGCCTTCCATTCCAACATGGCCATCGCCGCCGTTCTGGGCCGGGAGCTGGACAGAAGCGGGCTGCCCAAGGCGGCCGTGCAGGTGGTGGACACCACCGACCGCGAGGCCGTGCTGGAGCTGCTCAAGCTGGAGGAGGAGATCGATCTCATCATTCCCCGGGGTGGCGAGAGCCTCATCCGCTTCGTCTCGGAGCACTCGCGTATTCCCGTCATCAAGCACTACAAGGGCGTCTGCCACTGCTTCATCGACAAGAGCGCCCGCTACGAGATGGCCGAGAACATCTGCCTCAACGCCAAGGTGCAGCGTCCCGGCGTCTGCAACGCCATGGAGACGCTGCTGGTGCACCGCTCCGTGGCGGCCGAGTTCCTGCCCCTGCTGGCCGCCGCCCTGCAGGGCAGGGGGGTAGAGCTGCGGGGCTGCCCGGAGACCCTTGTCCTGGTTCCGAGCGCGACCCCCGCCACCGAGGCGGATTGGGACGCCGAGTATCTGGATCTCATCCTGGCCGTGAAGGTGGTGGCGGATCTGGATGAGGCCATCGGCCACATCCGCCGTCACAGCAGCCTGCACACCGAGGTCATCGTCACCGAGGACTACAGCCACGCCCAGCGGTTCCTGCGGGAGATCAACTCCAGCGTGGTGATGGTCAACGCCTCCTCGCGTTTCTCCGACGGCGGGCAGTTCGGCCTGGGGGCCGAGATCGGCATCTCCACCACCAAGCTGCATTCCTTCGGCCCCATGGGGGTCGAGGATCTGACCACCCGCAAGTTCATCGTGCTGGGCGAAGGGCAGGTGCGGGCCTAGCCGGGGGGGGGATGCGGGCCATGCGCCTCGGCATCCTGGGAGGGACCTTCAATCCCGTCCACCTTGCCCATCTGCAGATGGCCCGGGACGCCATGGAGCAGTGCGGACTGGAGCGGGTACTGTTCATGCCCGCCGCCACCCCGCCCCACAAACCCCTGGCGGGGGAGCTTTCCTTCGAGCATCGCTTCGCCATGGTGGAGCTGGCCATCGAAAACGAGCCCCGCTTCGACGCCTGCGACCTGGAGGGGCGGCGAGGAGGCAAGAGCTAC
>Ga0214472_10008107_pt1 | contig 10968 bp, 8 predicted proteins | sample RVTome_6_FD_207662 | JGI IMG/M metagenome (GOLD analysis project Ga0214472, IMG submission 207662) | Soil microbial communities from uranium-contaminated site in the Upper Colorado River Basin, Wyoming, United States - RVT140D175 | ecosystem: Environmental > Terrestrial > Soil > Contaminated >...
GCCACCCCAAAACTCATAAGCACTCGCCCGTCCTCCGAACTGTCCCGAAGATTCTTTCTCTACCAGAACCGGCCTGGTTTTTCAAGAAAATCTTAAAAAAATTACCGACCCAACCCTCCGAATACCACGGTTCCAGTGGCAGTTTACAGGATGACATGTCGGAAGCGGAAATGGACCCACGGCGGGGCTCGTCGGCGAGTTTTGGAGCTTCATCCTAGGCTTGCTCCTCAGCAAGGATCGTATCGAACTGCAGCGCCGCGTGTCTTGCAATCCGTGATGCCGAAGAGACCAAGCGACGCCCGCCTTCGGCATGCTGCGCTGATCAAATCGTAATTGGCTTGTCGAGCTTGCGGCGGACGGCTACGAACTGGCCCGCGTGCATCATGACGTGTAGGCCCACGAGGGCAAAGGTCTCACCCACGGTTTTGGCGTACGCGTGCATTTCTTCGGGCGTGGGCCTGTCGAGATCGGCCTCGGACGTAGCCTGCAACGCGGCCAGCGTCCCTTTGCGCTGCTCGGCAGCAAGGGCCGCGTATTGGTCCTTCTTGAGAAACTTGCGCGCGTCGTCGGATTTGGAGGCTTCCACGCTGTGCGACTCGGCAAAGCCGTCCGGCAGTGCCGGCATATCGATGCCGACCTTGGTCAGCATTTCATGCTCCGAGGCGATCAGATGGCCAAACTGCCAAGCGACATGGTTCATACCCGGTACGGCTCGGATCAATAGGTCCGCGTCGCTTAGGTCGCCCAAGTAGGCCTCGATCACCTGGCCGGACATGTCGAAGTTCTTGATGAGTACGTTCTTGGATGTCATTGCACTTTCTCCTGGTTATGGACCCCGAATCTGAGAAAGAGTGTATCACACCTTCATCCTCGCGTGAATGGCCCGACAAATTGACACATTTGCCTGGGGCATCGAACGAGGCAAGTACATCTACGGCGTCAGCCCCTTTTTCGGAAGGGATTGATGCCGAGGGATTGGGGGCGAGCAGAGGATCGTTTCAGGATCCAAGACATGGCGGCGCTGGGCTTGGTCATGTCACCCACCTACAGCGAGTACCGCCTACTTGGGTGAATCTCCTCCTTCTTCTTCGTTCGAATGGAACAACTTTGCGAGTTTGTGCTCAAGTACTGCTACCTCTGTCCCCCGAACGATGCCCTGGTTTTGTATCCACCTGCTCTGAATGGCATAAAGCCAGTAGCGCAATTGTCCGTCATTACGCCGCATAAGGCCAAAGATCGGACCGCCGCTTATTCCTACTATGTTCTTCAAATATTTGCCTTTGTTCGAGATTGTCGAGGTGATTCGACCATGGAAGCCGAAGGGGTCTCTCCAAAATGCATCCTCGTTATTGGCTGGCGGGTCTATCTTCTCCAAGGGGATTACTATCGTGGGGAAATCTGCGGATACATGTTTGCGCTTTCCCTCGTCGATTATCTCGTTGGACTGCCACTCGTCGGGTGATCCAACTATGTAATAGGATTCTGGCCGAGCGCGCTGCCGACCCATCCAAACACGTTCACTTAGTGGCTCGATTTCCGGATTTGCCTGGATAAGCCGTGCTTCATATGGCTTGATAAGCACGATTCCAAGATCTAATCCATCTTCTTCAATGTGCCAGGACGCCAACTTCGAAAAATCGCTAAGTGGAATCGACTCTGCACCTTTGCAATTGAAGCCATCATTCCACGAAGCATGGACTCTTAGGCGCTCAGCCTCCTTTTGAAACTTTAAGATTTCCTTGATCACATGGCCGGCCGTTATCCAACACCAATAACCCTGGTAAACAAGTAAGAATCCACTCGCCATTTTCACTTTTGGCTTCCCTTCATGAACCCAAGCCAGAGAAAGGCCAAGGAAATGACGCCCAAATTCATGGGATAGCTCGCGGCACAACTTCTCGCTATGCCACGGTGACTTCGATTCAACAGCGACTTTCATTGCGACTCCTTTCCGAAGTATATGCGGGGAGTATTTATCAAAAAACCCCGCCGGGAGGTTTTCTGCCGGCGGGGTTATCTATTTCAGGCGGTTCAGCCGGGGGCTGACCGGTTGGGGTTGTCTTGAGCGACACTTGCTTGGCACGGGGTCTCACCCCCAAATCATCATCCTTGAAAAGCGCATTTCATTTTCAGTCGTCGGAACAACGTCCGGCTCGTTGGCGTCAATCATGAAGTGTGACGCCACTTGGCACACGACTCCGCTTCCGGCCACCGGTTGCAAACCGGTGCCGCCGGTTGACCCCCCTGAATCCCCCCTTGGCAAGGGGGGAGCTGTCGGGCAGAGCCCGACCTACTTCGTCCCTTCGTCCCTCCGTCCCTCCGTCCCTATGTCCCTGCGTCCCTTCTCTCCCTACATCATGCCGCCCATGCCACCCATGCCGCCCATGCCACCGGGTGGCATACCGCCACCGGCCGGGGCTTTTTCTTTCACTTTGATGTCGCTGATCAGACAGTCGGTGGTCAGCAGCAAGCCGGCGACCGAGGCGGCGTTTTGTAGTGCCACGCGCTCGACCTTCGCGGGAACGAGGACACCCATGGCAATCATATCGCCGTACTTGCCCGTTAAAGCGTTGAAGCCGTAATTGCGGTCGTTGCTCTCGGTGATTTGCTGCCACACGATCGAGCCGTCGAGACCGGCGTTGGAGGCGATCTGACGGATCGGAGCGGAAAGCGCCCGGCGAACGATGTCCACGCCCGTCTTCTGCTCGCCCGTGAGCTTTTTGGCCAGGGCATCCAGGGCCTTGACGGTACGAAGCACGGCCACGCCACCACCCGGCAGGACACCCTCTTCGACGGCTGCGCGACAGGCGTGCAACGCGTCTTCAACCAGGGCCTTCTTCTCCTTCATTTCAACTTCCGTCGCCGCACCGACGTTGATTTGGGCGACGCCGCCCGAAAGCTTCGCCAGACGTTCTTCCAACTTCTCGCGATCGTAGTCACTCGAAGTGTTTTCAATTTCGTTTTTGATCTGCTCGATGCGACCCTTGATCTTGGCCGTGGCACCGCCACCCTGAATGATGGTGGTGTTGTCCTTGTTGATGTGTACCTTCTTGGCTGAGCCCAGATCGCCGATGGTGATGTTTTCCAGCTTGGTGCCCAGGTCTTCGAAGATGGCCGTTCCACCGGTGAGAATGGCGAGGTCTTCGAGCATGGCCTTGCGGCGATCGCCGAAGCCCGGCGCCTTGACCGCACAGACCTGCAAGGTTCCTCGAAGCTTGTTGACGACCAAAGTCGCCAGCGACTCACCCTCGATATCCTCGGCGACGATCAGCAGCGGGCGACCGGCTTGGGAGATTTTTTCGAGGATGGGGATCATGTCTTTGACCGACGAGATCTTCTTTTCGTGGATCAGAATGAAGGGTTTTTCCAGTTCGCAGGCCAGGTCAGCGGCCTTGTTGATGAAGTGCGGTGAGAGATAGCCCTTGTCGAATTGCATACCTTCGACAAGCTCGACGGTGGTGTCTAGTGTCTTGCCTTCTTCGACCGTAATGACGCCGTCTTTCCCAACCTTGTCCATCGCCTTGGCGATATGCTTGCCGATTTCGGCGTTTTGGTTGGCGGCACAGGTGCCGACCTGGGCGATTTGCTCGGTGCTCTTGACTGAAACGCTCATTTTTTCGAGTTCTGCGACGACGGTATCGACGGCTCGTTCGATGCCGCGCTTGAGCTCCATCGGTTCGGCGCCGGCGGCGACGTTTTTGAGGCCTTCGTCGTAGATGGCTTCCGCGTATACGGTCGCCGTCGTGGTGCCGTCACCCGCCACGGTCGAAGTTCTGCTGGCGACTTCCTTGACCATTTGGGCGCCCATGTTCTCGTAAGAATCATCCAGTTCGATTTCCTTGGCGACGGTGACGCCGTCTTTGGTGACGGTCGGCGAACCGAAGGACTTTTCGATGACGACGTTTCGACCACAGGGGCCTAGGGTCGCCTTAACCGCGCGGGCGAGTTGTTTCACGCCGCGACGAATGGCCTCACGGGCCTCCATTTGATACGCAATCTGCTTAGCTGCCATTAACAGTTCCTCCTGAGCTCACAATGAGCTTCGGTTATGTTTTCTTCGATTTCAATCCAACACCACATTCCATTCCGTTGTGGTGTAAGCTAACAGCACTCCAATGAGCGCTACGGAATCAGAATTGTATTCTTTCTTTAGCGTGTTCCAAATCTCATGTTGACGACGCGCGTCATCCCACCCGGCGAAAGTGTCAGACACGATGCTACCCGATACCTTCGTACCGTGGTGCTCCAGTTTGAAGACCGGATCCTTGAGTTTCAATCCAGCCGTGAGAACGTTTTTCAGTTCTTCTTGCGTGATTTTTGTTTTTCCCATACGAGGTTACTCCTCTTCACGAATCGGTGGCATCGACTAAAATGCTCTTTCGCAACTGCTGAAAATGCGCCTTGACTCTTTTTTCGCAGTTCGCCAATTTCCAGGAGCCATTTCCGCAGTTGGGCATCATCAGCGAATCGTAGGTTGTTGAACCAGATTCTCGCAATCGCCTGCACGTCACTCACGAAGCTGTGGTCGCGATCTGCCTTTTGAAGAAGCCCAAGGTCGCCGACACGCACAGAAAGTTTCCGAAGATCGTGCCGTTGGTCGAATTTTTGATCACGAAGTCCAATCAAACTCCGCAACATGCATTCAACGCTCAGTCCCGCCAGATAGATCGATCCGCCGTACTCTTTATTCTCTAGAAGGATTCTCGCACCTTCGATACGCGCTTCCGCACCTCGCCGATACGTATCGGAGCCAAACTTCACGCACGGTCATTCTCTAGCCAATTACGCCCAGAACGTCCGACTCGTCCATGATCATCAACTCATCGCCATCGACCTTGATTTCGGTTCCGGCGTAACTGGTGAAGATCACTTCGTCGTTCTTCTTGAGTTGCATTTCGCTACGCGATCCGTCGTCCAGCAAGCGACCGTTGCCAACCGCCAGAATGATGCCGCGTTTGGGCTTTTCCTTGGCCGAATCCGGTAGCACGATGCCCCCCGCCGTCTTGGCCTCAGCCTCGACGCGCTTGACAATTACCTTGTCCCCCAGCGGTTTGATATTCAACTTCGCCATGATCGTGAGCACTCCTTTCGTCAGTGTTCAATCTGTTTCGGCGACGCCAGTTTCACGTTGACTGGCCTCGATCGGTGTTTAGGTTTCTGATTCTTATTGCGGCCCGGCTCGCCGCGAGCACGGGAAGTCCCACCATCGGGACATACCGCAAGACAGGGGGATATTTGCATGTCAGGTGCCACGATGTCCGAGAATAGCTGCGCCGTGCCCGTGCGGACGTAACTGCATTGATGACAATGTGTTATGGTTATCACGGGGTGTGCACGGCGCGTGATCGATGCCCAATGGCCACCCGTCAAGCTGTCAATTACATGCTGGGAAGCGGCACGCGCTGCCAGATTGGCAGGTAGGTAGAGGATGCCCCGTCGGTCATGTATCCTGACTCAGGTGCAGCGCCCGCAGCAAATCACGCTGTTCCACCAGCCCGACGACACGCTTGCTTTCGGCATGATCGACAACGGGAAGCGCGCCCACGTTTTGCTCGCGGAAGCGGTCCAACGCTTCTCGAAGCGGCAAGTTTTGCGGAACGGGATCAGAGGCGGGGTCGGCCAGGTCGATCGCGGTGACCAGCGAGCTCAATGAAGGATCGTAAATGACGTCGTGGACATCGCTGAAATGGATCACGCCCACAAATTCGCCCGCGTCGTTAACGACGGGGAAATGGCTATAGGTAGACCGCTCGATATCGTGGAGCACTTCGTCGAAGGTAGCGGCGGCGGGAATGAATTGGACGTTGGTGCGCATGATGTGCCGAACGCACAGCGCTTCGGGTTCGATCGAACTGCGATCGAATCGCCACCCCACGAGCCTGCCGAACGATTCCAGGGCGAGGCGCGTCACCGAGGTTCCTTCGGTAAACGTTCCGACGCGACCGAGCAGTGTCATTGCCTTGACTTCGCCGGCCTGAACAACACAACGCTTAACCAGCAACGGGACGATCAATTCAAACACCACCACGCTGCCCAAGATGACCGTGACAAAACGACCGGCCAAGTCGCTTGCCCAGTAGCGATCGACGAAAGATGCCAACCCAATCTGGACAGCGGCTTGGCATAGTAGTGCCGGTCCAAGGTGCCAGCCGGCGCGAGCTGGTACACCCGCCCACCGAACGCCCATATAACACCCCAGCGTTTTACCCAAGAATCTGCATAGGATGTACGCAGCCCCCAACCATCCCATGTGGGCGAGGTCGTCAATGTGCAACCCGAATCCCGCGATCACGAAAAAACCCACAAACACGGGTTTGCCGATCGTGCGGAGCGTCGCTTCGAGCTTTTGTGAATCAATCGCCACGTTGGCAAAAACCGCGCCCATGACCAACGTGGTCAGCAGGAAACTAAATGAGACTCCATATTTCAACCATAGCCACTGTTCGCCTGCGCCGAGCAAGGCAAACACCGCAAAGAAGATCAGCAGTGTTTCGCTGAGTTGAAGCTTGGCGTGCAGAATGCTAATCATCATACCGGCAACAACGCCCAGCGCCACACTACCTAGAGTGATGGCCGCGAGCGTCAGCCACAAATGCTGCGCTAGATTCCCGGTGGTTTCGATCGCTCCGCTTGAAGCTAGGACGAGAAACAGCGCGTGGAAGAGAACGATGCAGATGATATTGTTCGCACCGGTCAGAGTCAACGTCGCATCGGTCACCGGGCCTTTCGCCTCGTACTCCTGGAGCACAAACAAGGTTGCGGCCGGCGGCGGAAGCAAGAAGAATCGCCATGATGAAATGTTCGGCTTGGGTATCAGCGCTCGATGCCACCAGCGAAACAACGGCGCAGCCCACGAACACAGTCACCAAGACTACGACGACTTCGGTCAGGGTGATCTTGAACACGCGCCAACCGGCCGCACGTATCCGGGAGCGTTCGAAGACGCTTCCGATTGTAAATAGGATCAGACCCAGTGCCAGATCTTTGATGGCTTGCAACGGTTCGGCTGCGGCCTCTAGTTCCGCGCGACGGGATGTGGCATCCACACCGTCAGGCACCCAAGAGAGAAGATAGTTCAATCCAACACCGCCGAGGATGAATCCGACGACGCGCGGAAAGTGGATGAGGCGGGCCGCGTATCCCCCGACGATCGCGGAGAGGAGCATCAGCCCGAAAAGCAGGCCCGGGTTCAGTGTGGCAGATTCGGTTGCGGCGAGCATCGGATTCACTGGGTGTAACCTTGGAAGTTCAATGACCGCCCGGCATTAGAGCGTCTAGTACTCAAGTGGCGCGGGGACCCCCCTCAATCCCCCCTTAGTAAAGGGGGGAAGGTAGAAAGACCCACCATGCTTGACCGTTATTTGTTCTATCCATACTTGACCGTTATTTGTTCTATCCATGCTTGACCGTTATTTGCTCTTTCCATACTTGACCGTTACTTGCTCTAGAATAGCACTGTCCTAACCAATAGGAAACAACACCCTAAACCTAAGAAACAACCCCGCAAGAGTCCATTGAATCCGAACTATGGAAAAAACGCAAGTGAAGCTGTGCAACGCTCGCAGCGGCGCGAATCGGGCTTCGAATTCGAGCGATGACTCAGTCGGAAACTCGATTCTGATGGGACGGCGTGGGGAGGTGCAAGCGCAAGCGCGTCACGCGACGGGGCTCCGCGTCGATCACGTCGATGGCCATGTCCTCGTGCGCGAATCGTTCTCCGACTTTGGGAATCTTGCCCAGTCGGCTGAAGACGAAACCGCCAATGGTCTCGTAATCTTCATCTTCGGGGAGGTCAATGTTCAGTTCGTCGTTAAGGTCATCGATTCGCATGCGTGCATCGACCTCGACGGTCGCTTCGTCAATGCGTTTTAATTCGACCGGCGCCGATGGATCATATTCATCGTGAATCTCGCCGACGAGTTCCTCCAGGATATCCTCGATGGTTACCAAACCGGCCGTTCCGCCGTACTCGTCCAGTACAATGGCGATATGCACCTTCTGCTCTTGGAACTCGCGCAACAGCTCTCGGACGTGCTTGGACTCCGGGATAAACAAGACTTTGCGCATGATGCTCTTCAGCTCGAACGGTTCTTCTTCGTTGCGCAGCAGAAGATCTTTGGCGTATAAGACGCCGAGAATCGTATCGATGGTATCATCGTAAACCGGAATGCGCGAATGTCCCTTCGTGCGCACGGCTTGCAACACTGTCGCCAGATCAGATTCCTTGGAGAGTGCGGCCATATCCGTGCGTGGCGTCATGATTTCCTCGACACGGGTATCGCCCAACTCGATGACCGATTCGATCATCTCCTTTTCTTCCTCGTCCACGGCACCGTGGCGCTCGCCCTCGCTCACCACATCGAGGATTTCCTGCTCCCATTCGTCTGCGTAGGAACGTGCGTCGCGAACAGGTACGCCGGCCAGGCGACGTACCAGAGGGTCAAACCATTGAAGCACCACGATCAACGGAAGCAGAAGAAAACGAACGGCAACGAGAAGCGGGAGCAAGTGAACCACGAGCCATACGCCACCATATTTCGCCCACGCATTGGGGATCGCAATGCCAAACACCCAAAGGAGAAGCAGCGTGATGGCGGAAACGCCGATTGCGTTCGTAGTTTGGATTCCAGCGGAGGTTGTCTCTGCTAAAGATAGTCCAATGTTGAGCAGCGCGATCGCACCGGTGAAGTACAGCACTGACGTCGCAAGCAGATAGTGCGGGCGTGCGGCGATAAACGATTCGAACTGATCTTTGCGTCCGATTCTTTCGAATTGCTCTGCCATACGCACACGCGACGGAACGCGCAGCGTGACGTTCAACGTGGCGAACAGCATCAGGCCTGTCAGCACGCCCAATCCGAGCCAACCCATCCAATCACCCACAAGAGTTTCTCGACACTATAAGAGTCTCCGTCACCACTCTTCCGATCCAAAGGCGACACCGAGTCCGACTTCGCTCAAGATGGCGTTTTCGATTTCATGCATCGACGCCGCGTCCGATTCGCTCTGATCGTCATGGCCGAGCAAGTGCAGCGTTCCGTGTACGGCGTAGAGCGCCATCTCGGATTCAACGCTATGGTCGCGTGCCTCCGCTTCACGCGTCGCGGTGTCGATGGACAAGACGATTTCGCCTTCAATTCCCGGCATGTTCGAAAGTTCGAGCCGATCGACGGGCGTCGACGGGTCGTCGGTGCTGTCGCGCAGGTCAAAGGTCAGGACATCGGTCGGCCCGTGATGGCCGAGGTAGAGTTCGTTGAGCTGCGCCATGTGCTCGTCGTCCACGACGGCAACATTGATGCGAGCGTGCTCCATTTTGTGTCGATGAAGTGTCGCCTCGATCGCACGTCGCATGGCGCATTGGTGCGGAGGTTCGTCCTCATCGTCGGAGCAAAACGAAATGTCGTACGCGGGAGTGTCGTTCATGGGATTTGTAGTGATCGGATTCTGACACGCCGACCCTCACACGCTCATTCTCTCCGGGCGGGCCTCTGCCTCAACGGCCGCCTTCGCCGCTTTTGGATAAGCCACACGTCCATGATAGATGCTGCATAGGCTCTTGACCAGCGATTCTTCAACCAGATGGATTTCTTTCAGGGTAATGTCGCAATCGTCAAACTGCCCGTCGTTCAGTCGATCGTTGAGGATTTGGTGGACTACGCTCTCGATGCGGCCCGGTGTAGCCTCGGGCAGGGCGCGAACCGCACCCTCCACGCCGTCGCACAGCATCAGAATGGCCGTCTCCCGCGTGCGGGGTTTCGGGCCGGAATAGCGGAACTCCGCCTCGGACACCTCACGGTCATGCTTGCCGCTGGCGATTCCCGGTTGTTTGTCGCTGGCCATCTGATGGAAATAGCGCACCACGGTTGTTCCGTGGTGTTCTTCGATGAATTGAAGAAGAACGCGCGGGATTTTGTATTCTTTGGCCATCTCCACGCCGTCCTTCACATGCCCGAGAATAATCAACAGGCTCATGGTCGGCGCCAGATTCTCGTGACGACTGATCCGCCCTTCCTGGTTTTCCGTGAAATAGTCGGGCTTTTGGATCTTTCCGATGTCATGATACAACGCGCCCACCTGTGCCAGCAGCCCGTTGGCGCCGATCCGCGTGCAGGCGACTTCGGCCAGCGTGCCGACAACCAGACTATGGTTATAAGTACCGGGAGCCTCCCGGGCGAGCAATTGCAGGAGCGGGCTCGTGGGATCACGCCATTCGAGAAGTGTCAATGACGTGGCCATTCTGAACATGCGTTCGATAAAGGGTAGCAACCCGGAAACCACGAACGCGGCCCCAATGGCACAGCCCCCGGCGCGGAGGGCGTGCTGTTGGATATACTCAATCGCATGCCCTTGCACCAATCCACCCGCCGCCGCCACTACCATGATCGCGATGGCCGTCGTCATTCCGGCCCCAATGAGTTTCGTACGTTTACGGATTTCTTCGAGCTGGTGGCCGGCCACAGCCACGCCGACGAATAGAGTCAAAAGGAACGCTACCGATTCACCAATCAGCGTCGTAACCATCACGGCGACAATGCACGATGCGCCGACCGCCAAGCGCCGCGGATAAGCAATCGCCAATACGTTGGCGGCGATTAAACAGGGTGCGAACGCCAGCTCGGGAAACTGAGACCATCGTAGCTCAAGCAGTCGGGCGACGAGCAGGCACGCCAGGATCAATCCATAGAAAGCGATGGTGCGTGAGCGAACCTCAAAAATGCGCGGATGGTGTAGCTTCACGTAAATCAGCAGGCCCACCGCCAGGATCACGATCAAGCTCACGGTGCCCGCCCAACGCAGACGCCAGGTCGTTCGTTCCGCAGCCGCTTCGGGCGTGCCTTGATCGAGGTAGAACCAATACGCCGCATGGTGCGCCTGGAGCAGGGTATACTGCTCCGAACCGATGACCCCCGGCGTCACAAAAGGCTTACCTTTGTCAAATGAGCGCATCGCCGGCGGTGTGGCATCTTC
>Ga0214472_10008110_pt1 | contig 10966 bp, 6 predicted proteins | sample RVTome_6_FD_207662 | JGI IMG/M metagenome (GOLD analysis project Ga0214472, IMG submission 207662) | Soil microbial communities from uranium-contaminated site in the Upper Colorado River Basin, Wyoming, United States - RVT140D175 | ecosystem: Environmental > Terrestrial > Soil > Contaminated >...
GAGACGACTGCGCGCCGGTGCGGTTGAATCCAAGTTCGGTCGTGTCTTTCATGGCGCTCGATCCTGTTCAGAGTCCCGCCGATCAAAGGCGTGTCCGGCTCGCGGCGACGCGCTCACGCGGCCCGCCTGATGGAGCGATTGAGTTCGGTGCCGGACGTCCAGTGATACGCGGTCGCCACCTGGGTCGACGGCGAGCCGTCGGCGTTGACGCGCTGGCGATACGCGCGCGACGCGTCGCTTTCGCGTTCGCGCGGCACGAAGTCGAAGCCGTTCGCGCGCAGGTCCACCTCGGCCTCGAGCACGTCGCGCACGAAGTCGCGCTGGCTCTTGAACTCCAGCGGCGCCGGCAGCGCGCCGTTGAGGATTTCGGCCGGATCGCGCCTTTCATGCTTTTTGATCAGGTCGCAAACGAGATGGAGATGCCCCAGCTCGTAGTCGCAGAAACGCTCCCAGATCGCCCTGACGCGCGGGTTGCTCTCCGACCGCGCGCAGCTGTGATAGCCGTAGACCTCGGTCGCCTCGTGCAGCAGCATCAGCTCGAGGAAGCTCAACCGGGGGTTCAGCAACGAGCCGTACTGCGTCACGTGCTGCTCCTCGATCGACGCGATTTCGGCGTACAGCTGGCGCGCGATCGGATCGGCGAAGCTCGGACCGATCGTCATGTAGTAGTCGTGCGTCTGGTACTCCGCGGCGGTGATCAGCGTCGCATGCAGCCGCGACGCGAGCGCGGCGTTCGAGTCGAACGGCCGGCGCACGTCGTCGGCCGGCGCGCGGTGCTCGTCGACCGTCGGGCGCCCCGGGACGATATCGGTATGGCCCTGCAGGATGTTGTTCGAGTCCTTGCCTTCGAGCCGGTCGAGCAGCGCCGAGTAGCGGTACAGATGATCGAAGTCCTCGAGCAGGCCGAAGCGATACACCTGCGCGAGATAGGCGTCCGGCTCGCGTTGCGCGACTTCCGCGGTCACCTCGACCGCGACCTGCTCGTACGCGATCGTCGTCTCGAGCGGCGAATGGTCGGCCGACAGCAGCCAGTTCACGGTCGTCGCCTGGTGCTGTTCGACGCGCCGGATCTCGGCCAGCGGGCGCCGCAGGTCGCCGTTCAGGCGTGCGCCGACGTGGGACAGTCGCAGCGCATCGAGTTCGAGCCCGTTCATCAGGATGATGCGGACCCGCGTAAAGGCTTCGTCATCCAGTTTGCTGATCGGCTTGCCGACCATCTCTTTCCACGTGAATGACTGCTTGTCGAGCGACACTCCCTTGTTGCCGAATAGGTCCATGAGCGCAGTCCCCCGGATTGAAAAATTTTCCAACGAGGACTCGCAAGACGCCCCCCGCGACCCTCCCTGGGAAGCCCTCGGCAATTGGCGTACCCACGAGCCGGCGTCCGCGCGTCGCCGCCGCCGCGCTGCGCATCGGCCGCCGCTGCCGTGGGAAAAACGGCCACGTTCGCGAAGCCGCGGACCGCTTTCGACCCGCCTGCAAGCGCGAAACCCGATTCGCCCGTGCGGTAGGAATTACAGCAAGTCGTAAGAAATACGGCTTCGCCGCTGCGCCGCGAGCCGGGCGCCGCGCGATGACGGACGTGTGCCGGAGGCGCGACGGCATCGGCATTGCTACAGTAGATTGGCATTTCTTCTTTTCTTGCCCGCGTCGAACGGAAAAACAAACCCGAACAGGAGATTCGCCGTGACCATCGCCCCAACGCCCGCCGGCCCGCTCGAGCTCCCGTCGCGCCTTCCTTTCGCGGTCGAAAACGTTCCGCGTTCCCGTGTCGCCACTGCGGCGATCCTGCCGTTCGCGCATGGCGCGAGCGGGGTCGGCCCCCGCTGCCGCCGTGCTCCGCCGGGCGCGCGAGCGGCGGCCGGCGCGCTGATCGCCGGCGCCGCCTTCATCTGCGCGGCCGATCCGGGCGTCGCGATCCAGGGCGGCGAGTACAAGGATTTCGAAACCATCGGCGTGCAAGTGACGCTGAACGACTGGTTCCGTGCCGAACGCCGTGGCTGGCGGCTCATCGGCTATCCGGAACTGCAGGTCAATCGCCATGAACGCGGCGGCGACAAGCTCGTGCAGGGGGGCGCGTTCGCGACCTTCCGCGTCGACCCCGCGCGCGCGGGCCTGCGCCCCTACCTCGAAGCCGGCGTCGGCGCGAACCTGTTTTCGCGCGGCGACCTCGGGCCGAAGTCGTTCGGCACGCGCTTCCAGTTCGGCGAACATATCGGCGTCGGCCTCGCATGGGGCGGAAATACCGGTGGCCCCAACGACACCTGGCTCGGCGTGCGTTACTCGCATTACTCGAACGCCGGCATCAAGAACCCGAACCCGGGCCTCGAGGCGGTCCAGCTCGTCCTCGGACACCGCTTCTGACAGGACGGCGGCGCGCGCTCCTCGCGGCCCGCGCCCGTTACTCCGGCGTCGCCGCGGCGAGCGGCGGCTGCGTGAACTCGAGCAGCGCCGCGAGCGGCACCCGCACCCAGTCCGGCCGGTTGGCGAGTTCGTAGCGCAGCTCGTAGAGCAGCTTCTCGAGCACGAACAACGTCACGAAGTCGCCGGCGACCGCGCCGTCGGCAGGCACCGACGGCAGCCCCGCGGCCGCCATGCCGTATGCATCCATGAATGCGGCGACGACGCGCTCCTTCCACTCCGCGAGCGCCGCCGACGCCGCGGCAGCGTGTTCCGGGTGCGCGAGCGCGTGCCGGTTCGCGACCGTGCGCGCGGCGTAATCGAAGGAGCGGAGCATGCCGGCGACGTCGCGCAGCGGCGAATGCTTGGCGCGCCGTTCGTCGATCGGCCGCGCCGGCTCGCCTTCGAAGTCGACGATGACGACGTCGTTCTGCACGATCAGCACCTGGCCGAGATGCAGATCTCCGTGCAGGCGGGTCTTCACGAGCCCGCGCGGATCGAGGTTCAGCGCCGCGATCTGGTCGACGATCCCGTCGCGCGCGCCGAGCACCCGGGCCGCGTCGTCGCCGAACTGCGCGTCGAGGCGCGGTTCGGAGCGTGCCGCGGCGGCTTCGAGCATCGCGAAAGTCGTGTCGACATCGGCGACGACGCGCGCGCGCCATGCCGCGACTTCGTCCTCGCCGACCGGCTCCGGCCTGAACGTGGGCCCGTCGCCGTCGGCGAACGCGGCGTGCATCTCGCCGATGCGCCGCCCGAGCGTCTCCATCTGCACCAGATACACCCGGTCCATGCTTTCGGCGTCGGCGTCGTTGGCGACCGCGGGCCGGATATCGGGCGGGAACAGGCGCGTCAGGTGGTCCAGCGTGTATTCCCAGGCGTTGCCCTGGTTGTCGACGTATTCCTGCAGCAACGCGAGCGCCGCCGGCGTGCCGTCGGGCGCAATATATTCGAGCGCACCGGCGACCGCCGCGACGCGCGACGATTGCGGCCGTGCGGCGAAGAAATAACCGATCTCGAGTTCCGGGTTGATGCCGTACTGCAATCGGCGATAGCCCTTCAGATAAAGCCGCGAGCCGAAGAACACGCCGGTATTCGTCTGCTCGAGTGACGGCTGGCGCACGTCCCCGTCGAGCGCGTCGGCGAGGCGCTCGTAGGCCGGCGCCGACGAGAAGCGCAGGCCGCCGCTGCCGAGCGGATAGGTCCGGCCGTCGCACATCGCGCGGCCGAGCGCGCGGCAGAACGCCGGATCGATGAACGCATCGTACAGGATGCCGATGCGCGCCTTCTCGCGCACGCGCGCGAGCGCGGCGGCGCCGAAGCGATCGGCCGGATTGTCGCCCGGCCCTTCCCACGCGATCGCGAGCGGCAGGAAATACGTCTGCGACGTCGACGGCGCGCTGCTCCCGGTCTGCTCGGCCGGCTGCTGCGCGCTGCCGCCGGCGAAACTCACTTCGAGCAGCGCCAGCAGCCACGCGCCGCCACCGGCCGCCCACTCCTGTTCGTCGACGACCTCGACGCGGGTGACGGTCTCGCCCTTCGCGGCAAACCACCTGCGCGCCTGCAGGTAGGGCAGCAGCACCTCGTTCTGCAGCTGGTCGCGGCTGCGCGTCGCGATCGCGCGCCGCACCGCGCTGCCGCCCTGGTTGCCGCGGAAGAACGTGCGCCAGCCCTCGGTCAGCACGAGAATCGGCAGGTCCGACTGCGGCAGTCGCTCCTCGTGCCAGTTTGGCGGCGGCGCGACGGTCGACAGCTCGAACACGAAAAAGCCGTGGCCGGCGAGCGTCAGCAGGTACGGCAGCTTGCCGATCGGCGGAAACGGCACTTGCCCGACCATCTCGACCGGCACGCGGCCTTCGAAACGGCTCAGATCGAGCTCGACCGCCTGCGGCGTGCGCGCGAGGTTCGCGACGCACAGCACGCTCTGGTCGCGGTATTCGCGCAAGTACGCGAGCACCTTGCGGTTGCCCGGTTCGAGAAAGCGCAGCGTGCCGCGGCCGAACGCGCGCGAGCCGTTCCTCATCGCGATCAGGCGCCGCGTGAAGTTCAGCAGCGAATGCGGGTTCCTCGCCTGCGACTCGACGTTGATCGTCTGGAAGCCGTAGACCGGGTCCATGATCGGCGGCAGGTACAGCTGCTGCGGGTCGGCGCGCGAGAAGCCGGCGTTGCGGTCGAGCGTCCATTGCATCGGCGTGCGCACGCCGTCGCGGTCGCCGAGAAACACGTTGTCGCCCATGCCGAGCTCGTCGCCGTAATAGACGATCGGCGAGCCGGGCATCGTCAGCAGCAGGAAGCTCATCAGCTCGATGCGGTCGCGGCTGTTCTCGAGCAGCGGCGCGAGGCGCCGCCGGATGCCGACGTTGATGCGCATGCGCGGGTCGTTGGCGAAGAACTGCCACATGTAGTCGCGCTCGCGGTCGGTGACCATCTCGAGCGTCAGCTCGTCGTGATTGCGCAGGAAGATCGCCCACTGGCAGTTCTCGGGGATGTCCGGCGTCTGGCGCATGATGTCGACGACCGGGAAGCGGTCCTCCTGTGCGACCGCCATGAAGAGGCGCGGCATCAGCGGGAAGTGGTACGCCATGTGGCATTCGTCGCCGTCGCCGAAATACTCGCGCACGTCTTCCGGCCACTGGTTCGCCTCGGCGAGCAGCACGCGGCCGCGGTAGTGCGTGTCGATGACTTTGCGGATCTCGCGGACCACGTCGTGCGTCTCGGGCAGGTTCTCGTTGATCGTGCCTTCGCGCTCGCGCAGGTAAGGGATCGCGTCGAGCCGGAAGCCGTCGACGCCGATGTCGAGCCAGAAGCGCATCGTGCGCAGCACCGCGCGCAGCACGCGCGGGTTCTCGAAGTTCAGGTCCGGCTGGTGGCTGAAGAAGCGGTGCCAGTAGTACGAGTTCGCGACCGGGTCCCACGCCCAGTTCGACGTCTCGGTATCGGTGAAGATGATGCGCGTGCCGGCGTAGCGCTGCGGGTCGTCGCTCCAGACGTAGTAGTCGCGCTTCGACGAGCCCGGCGGCGCACGGCGCGCGGCCTGGAACCATGCGTGCTGGTCGGACGTGTGGTTGACGACGAGCTCGGTGATGACGCGCAGGCCGCGCCGGTGCGCTTCGCGCACGAAATGGCGGAAGTCCGCGCGCGTGCCGTACGCGGGGAGCACGCCGTGGTAGTCGGCGACGTCGTAGCCGTCGTCCTTCAGCGGCGACGGATAGAACGGCAGCAGCCAGATCGTATTGACGCCGAGGTCGCGGATGTAGTCGAGCTTGCGCGTCAGCCCGTTGAAATCGCCGATGCCGTCGTCGTTGGCGTCGAAGAACGCCTTGACGTGGAGCTCATAGACCACCGCGTCCTTGAACCAGAGCCCGTCGTCGGTCTCCTGGTCCGGTACGGCGGAAGCGGGCAGGACGTCCATGGTCCGAAGCCTCAAAGGAAGTAGTCGAAGTCGCGCTCGGTACGCACGCGGCGGCGGACGCGGAAGATGTGCGCCGGCATGCGCTGCGGATCGAGCATGACGTAGTTGCGCGACGCGCTCCACAGGTAGCGCGCGTCGGACAGCAGGTCGTGCATCTGGAAGCTCGTGCCCGGCTCGATGCCGAGCGCGTCGAGGTCGAGCTCGAGCCAGCCGGAATGCACGTTGTGCGGGTCGAGATTCACGACGACGACGATCTGGCTGTCGAGCGCGGCGGTCGTTTTCGCGTACGCGATCAGGTTGTCGTTATCGACCGGCAGGAAACGCAGCGACACGTTGTCGTGCAACGCGGGGTTGTCGCGGCGGATGCGATTCACGCGACCGATCAGTCGCGCGAGACTGTCCGCGCGGTTGCGCTCCCAATGGCGCAGCTGGTACTTCTCCGAGTCGAGGTATTCCTCGCTGCCGGGCTCGCGCGGCAGGTGCTCCATCAGCTCGAACGCCGGACCGTAGAGGCCGTACGTCGCCGCGAGCGTCGCCGCGAGCACGAGCCGCGCGATGAACGCCGGCCGGCCGCCGACCTGCAGGTATTCGGGCAGGATGTCCGGCGTGTTCGGCCACACGTTCGGCCGGAAATAGTCGGCCTCCGGCCCGCGCGCGAGCTCGGTGAAGTATTCGGTCAGCTCGTCGCGGGTGTTGCGCCACGTGAAGTAGGTATACGACTGCGTGTAGCCGAGCTTCGCGAGCCGGTGCATCACCCGCGGTCGGGTGAAGGCTTCGGCGAGGAAGATCACGTCCGGGTGGTCGCGGCGGAGGTCCGCGATCGCCCATTCCCAGAACGGGAAGGCCTTCGTATGCGGGTTGTCGACGCGGAACACGCGCACGCCCTCGCCGATCCAGTGCCGGAAGATGCCCGCGAGCGCCGTCCACATCGCCCGCCAGTCGCTCGTCTCGAAGTCGAACGGATAGATGTCCTGGTACTTCTTCGGCGGATTCTCGGCGTACTGCACGCCGCCATCCGGCCGCCGCCGGAACCACTCGGGATGCTCGGTGACCCATGGGTGGTCGGGGGCGCATTGCAGCGCGATGTCCAGCGCAAGCTCGAGGCCGGCGTCGAGGGCCCGGGCGACGAGTTCGCGCAGGTCTTCGCTCGAGCCGAGCAGCGGATGAATTTCGAGGTGGCCGCCCTCGGCGGCGCCGATCGCCCACGGGCTGCCGACGTCTTCGGGGCCGGCGACGAGGGCGTTGTTCGGGCCCTTGCGACGTTCCCGGCCGACCGGATGGATCGGCGGCAGATACAGCACGTCGAAGCCCATCGCGGCGATTTCCGGCAGACGGTCGATGACGTTGCGGAAGGTGCCGTGCGCGCCCTGCACCATCCCCGCCGAGCGCGGGAAGAGCTCGTACCACGCGCCGAAGCGCGCGAGCGGGCGGTCGACGTCGAGCGGCAGCGCGGCATGCGTCGTCGCGAAACGGCGATCCGGCCGTCGCGCGGCGATTTCCCCGAGCGCGGCGTCGAGCCCGAGCGCCTTCAGCGCGTCCGCGTCCGTATCGGGCCGGGCCGCGTCGCCCCTCAGGCGCTTTGCCCACGCGGCGAGCGCATCGCGATCGGCCGCGTCGGCTCTCGTCGCCGCGTCTTCGATCAGCGCGGCGCCGACGAGCGCGGCGATGCGGATGTCCTCGGCGTCGATGCGGCGCGCGAGATCGCGCCGCCACGACTGGAAATTGTCGACCCATGCGCTCACGGTGTACCACCAGCGGCCGATCTCGCCGACGTCGAAGCGCCCGCGCCAGCGGTCGTTGCCGAGCGGCGCCATCGCCGCGGCATGCCAGTTCTCGTCGCCGTCGCGGCGCCAGCAGACCACCGCGACGACGGCGTCGTGGCCGTCCGCAAAACAGTCGGCCTCGACGACGACCTCGTCGCCGGCGACGCGCTTCGTCGCGAAACGACCGCCGTCGACCTGCGGCGTCACCGCTTCGATCACCGCGCGGATGCGCCCTTCGCCGGGCAGATCAAACGCCTGCATCGCCGTCCTCCGGAAGCAGAAACAGCACGCCGAGCGGCGGCAGCGTCAGCGTCAGCGCGTGGTAATGGCCGTGCGCCGCGACCGGAGTCGTCCCGACGACGCCGAGATTGCCGGCGCCGCTGCCGCCGTAGACCGTCGCGTCGCTGTTGAGCACCTCGCGCCAAGTCCCGGCGCGCGGCACGCCGACGATGTAGTTCGCGCGCAGCACCGGCGTGAAGTTGCAGACGACGAGCACCGTGCGGCCGTCGCGCGATTTGCGCACGAAGGACAGCACGCTGTCCTCGCTGTCGTCGGCGTCGATCCACTGAAACCCGCCGGCGTCGAAATCGAGTTCGTGCAGCGCCGGTTCGTCGCGGTAGAGCCGGTTCAGGTCGCCGACCCAGCGTCGCAAGCCGTCGTGCCCGGGCAGCCCGAGCACCCACCATTCGAGTTCGCCCTCGTGCGTCCATTCGCGCCGCTGTCCGAACTCGCCGCCCATGAACAGCAGCTTCTTCCCCGGATGCGCCCACATGTAGCCGAACAGGCTGCGCACGCCGGCGAACTGCAGCCAGCTGTCGCCGGGCATCTTGCCGATCAGCGAACCCTTGCCATAGACGACTTCGTCGTGCGACAGCGGCAGCACGAAATTCTCCTGGAACGCGTACCAGATCGAGAACGTGATGCGGCCGTGGTGATACTTGCGGAACAGCGGGTCGTGACGCAGGTAGTCGAGCGTGTCGTGCATCCAGCCCATGTTCCACTTCATGCCGAAGCCGAGGCCGCCGAGCCAGGTCGGGCGCGACACCATCGGCCACGCGGTCGACTCCTCGGCGATCGTCTGCACGTCGGGGTGGTCGCGATACACCGCTTCGTTGAGCCGGCGCAGGAACGCGACCGCTTCGAGGTTCTCGCGCCCGCCGTACTGGTTCGGAATCCACTCGCCCTGCTTGCGGCCGTAGTCGAGATACAGCATCGACGCGACGGCATCGACGCGCAGCCCGTCGATGTGGAAGCGGTCTAGCCAGTACAGCGCGGAGGACAGCAGGAACGCACAGACCTCGTGGCGGCCGTAATTGAAGATGCACGAGTGCCACTCGGGATGGAAACCCTGGCGCGGATCGGCGTGTTCGTACAGGTAGGTGCCGTCGAATTCCGCGAGGCCGTGCGCGTCGCTCGGAAAGTGCGACGGCACCCAGTCGAGAATCACGCCGACGCCGGCCCGGTGCAGCGTATCGACGAGGAACATGAAGTCTTCCGGTGTGCCGTAGCGCGACGTCGGCGCGAAGTAGCCGGTCGTCTGGTAACCCCACGAGCCGTAGAACGGGTGCTCGGTGACCGGCATGAACTCGACGTGCGTGAAGCCGCACTCGGCGACGTATTGCGCGAGCAGCGGCGCGATCTCGCGGTAGCCGGGCAGTTGCCCGTCCGGCCGCCGCCACGACCCGAGATGCACTTCGTAGATGCTCGTCGGCGCATCGAGCGCATTCGCGCGGATGCGCCGCTCCATCCATTCGGCATCGTTCCATTCGTATCGGCTCCGCCACGCCCGGGATCCGGTCGACGGCGGCACCTCGGCGAAGAACGCGAACGGGTCCGCCTTGTCGATCGCCGAGCCGTCCTGCCGCCCGACGCGGTACTTGTAGATGTCGCCGTGCGAGACGCCTTCGACGTAGCCTTCCCAGATCCCCGAGTGGTCGTCGCGGGGCTTCATCGCCGCAGCGTCCGGCTGCCACGCATTGAACTCGCCGATCACCGACACCGTGCGCGCGTTCGGCGCCCAGACCGCGAAATGCGCGCCGTCGGCGTCGAGCTGGCAGCCGAGCTTGTCGTACAGGCGACCGTGCGAACCTTCGCGGAACAGGTAGACGTCGTGTTCGGTCAGCGGGCTGCGCGTCGCGGCCTTCGTATTCGAGATCATCCGATTCCCCACCCGACTCAGCTGGCAGCGGCGGCGCCGCGTTCGGACGGGCGCACGTGCAGGCTCGCGAGCTGCATGCGCATCGCCTTCAGCGCGCGGCGCTCGTCCTCGATTTCGGACGCAGTGCGGATCCCGAGTCGCCGCATCAGCGGCAACGGCGGGCACCACCCCTGCAGCGCGTGCTGCAGCAGGAACGCACCGACGACCGCGGGCAGCGCGAAAAAACGGCGGTCGGCGACGAGGCCGAGCGCGCAGCCGATCAAAACGACCGACGCGGCGTTGGCTTCGAGCGCACGCTCGACGTCCCACTCCGCGTCGAGTTCCTGCAGGCGCCGTTCGATCTGTTCCAGCCCGCCGAGCGCGGCGCGGTCGATGTTGTCCCGCGTCTGCTGCTGGATGCGCTGATTGACATGCGCCGCGGTGTGCGCGGGCACGCGATCTACCGTCGATGACAACATGACTGACCCTCCATCTGGAATTTCCGTCGCGGCCGTCGTCCGGCACGTCCGCCTTCACGCCCGGTCGCGAGGTTGCAAACGCCGTTCCCAGCCGCTGTGCCGGCGCCGGCGGGAGAAAACGGTCCACAGGCGACGACCGCGAGATTGCGTTGCCGGCGTTCCGGCGACGCCGCATGCGGCGCTACGGCGATTCGAGCCAGTGCAGGCTGAAGCGCAATTCCGGGTCGGTCCACGTCGCGGCGGGAATGAAGCCGGCACGCATCGCGAGCGCGCGAAAGCCGGCGACGGTGTATTTGTACGAATCTTCGGTGTGCAGCGCTTCGCCGGCCGCGAACGCGAACTCCTCGCCAGCGGCGCGGACCCGTTGGTGTTCGAGACTGACGAGATGCATTTCGATGCGCTGGGCGAGCGGATGGTAGAACGCGTAATGCGCGAAGCGCTCGGGATCGAAATCGGCCCCGAGCTCGCGATTGGCCCGCGCGAGCACGTTGCGGTTGAACGCCGCGGTGACGCCTTCGGCGTCGTTGTAGGCCGCATGCAGGATCGCCGGATCCTTGACGAGGTCGACACCGACGAGCAGGCCGCCGCCCTTGAGCAGGCCGGCCGCCGTCAGCAGGAAGCGCACCGCCTCGTCGGGGGCGAAATTGCCGATCGTCGATCCCGGAAAGAAGCCGATGCGCCGGGCGCCGTCCTTCGGCGCGGGCAACCGGAACGGGCGCGTGTAGTCGCCGACGACGGGACGGACCGCAAGCCCGGGGTAGTCCGCGGCGAGCCGCCC
>Ga0214472_10008112_pt1 | contig 10964 bp, 9 predicted proteins | sample RVTome_6_FD_207662 | JGI IMG/M metagenome (GOLD analysis project Ga0214472, IMG submission 207662) | Soil microbial communities from uranium-contaminated site in the Upper Colorado River Basin, Wyoming, United States - RVT140D175 | ecosystem: Environmental > Terrestrial > Soil > Contaminated >...
GCTGACAGCCGCCATCGCCGCCGCCTTCCAGTACGGGCTGCGAGTTTCTCTGGACTAGCCGATGACAGCCGACCTGCTAGCCGGACTGATGGCGATCCTGCAATGGGAGGTTCTCGGCTTTCTCGCCGTGGGCGTGTTGCTGGGAGCGGTGTTCGGCGCGCTCCCCGGCCTGACGGCAACGATGGGCGTGGCCGTCCTGACGCCGCTTACCTTCTGGGTCTCGGCGGAACAGGGTCTGGCGATGCTGCTGGGCATCTACTGCGGCGCGATTCCGGCGGGCGGAATCCCGGCGATTCTGATCAACGTTCCGGGAACCCCGGCGTCGATCGCAACCGCCTGGGACGGGTACCCGCTGGCGCAAAAAGGGCAGGCCGGTTTGGCGCTGGGAATCAACGCGCTGCTATCCGCGGTGGGGCAGTTGACGAGTATTTTCTTTCTGGCGGTGGCGGCGTTCCCGATTGCGAGCTTCGCGTTGCGGTTCGGTCCAGCGGAATATTTTGGGCTGGCGCTGTTCGGAATCAGCTTGATGGCGGGTGTTTCGGGTGAGCGCGTCATCAAGGGCATGCTGGCGGGCATGTTGGGGCTGGCGCTGGCGACGGTCGGGCTGGACCCGATGACGGCCTATCCGCGCTACACGTTTGGGCGATCGGAGTTTCTCGACGGCATCGCGTTTGTGCCGGTGATGATCGGGCTTTTCGGACTGGCGGAGGTGCTCGTACAGATCTCCGAGCGCTGGGGGAAGGTGGAGGAAGCGCCGCTCAAACTGGGGCGTATCTGGCCCGACGCGGCACAATGGAAACGCATGCTGGCCCCGATGCTGACTGGAGCTGGCATTGGCACCTTCGTCGGCGCCGTGCCGGCCGCGGGCGGCGATATCGGGTCGGTGATTGCGTGGGAGCAGGCGCGCCGCGCGTCGCGCAAGAAAGAGGAGTTCGGCAAGGGCTCGCTGGAAGGACTGGCCGCGAGCTGCTCGGCCTGCAACGGGGCGATCGGCGGCGCCATGACGACGATGCTCACTTTGGGGATTCCCGGTGACGCGCCATCGGCGGTCCTGATCGGCGCACTGCTGATTCACGGCATCCAGCCCGGGCCGTTGCTGTTCCGCGACCATCGTTCGTTCATCTTCAGCATCGTGTTCCTGATGGCTCTGGCGGCCATCGTGGTGATGCTGGTCGGGCTGTTGGGAGCGAAACCATTGGCGCGGGCGCTGCGGATTCCGAACCCCTGGCTATGGGCGGGCATCGTGCTGTTCGGGACGGTCGGCTCGTACGCGCTGAACAACGCGGTGGTGGACGTGTGGGCAATGTTTTTCGCGGGAATTGGGGGATTTCTGCTGCGCAAGGCCGATGTGCCTCTGGGCCCGCTCGTGCTGGGCCTGATCCTGGGTCCTATGATGGAATCAAATCTGCGGCGCGCCTTGATTCTCAGCCGCGGTGACTGGCTTGGAACGCTGTTCAGCAGCCCGATTGTGGTGTTCTTCCTGGTTGCGACGTTGCTGAGCCTGCTGCTGCCGCTGCTCAAGAAACGCCGCACGACGTAAACCGATGCGAAGCGGCCTCATGGCGTTGATCGCACTGTTGTTGTGGGCCTTTCCGGCGTCCGCCGACAAGGACACGCTGGAGCTTCGAGGGCGGATCGTCCCGCCGCTGAAGACGGCTTGGGTCGGCCTGGAAGCGGCGACGGAGCCGTTTCGCGCGCAGACGCTGAGTGATTTCAAGGGACGGTTCAAGTTCAAGGACCTGCGGCCGGGCGGGTACGCGCTGATCGTTTTCCACCCGCGCTGGGGCGAGCAGCGCCGCTCGGTTGAGGTTACGCCCAGTTTCGCCGACGGCAAGAACCGCATTGAGGTCAACTTCATCGTGCGGCGCTCGAAGCCCGCGCTCGAACGCCACGCCGAGGAAAGACACACGGTCTCGGTGCTTGAGCTTTCGGTCAGCGACAAGGCGCGCGCTGAGTTTGTCAAAGGAAACGCGCGAGTCGGAAAGCACGATATCGAAGGCGCGGTGAAGCATCTGAAGAAGGCTGTCGAGATCTCGCCGCAATTCGTCGAGGCTTGGAATCAGCTCGGGACGATTGCTTATCAAGGGGCCGAGTACGAACAAGCGGAGGAATATTTTCGGGAAGCGCTGCTGCTTCGATCCGACGCATTCGGCCCGGTCGTCAACATGGGAGCGGCATTGCTGGCGCTGGGCCGCTATGACGAGGCGCTGGGCTACAACCGCTACGCCGAGACGCTGCGTCCCGACGATGCGCTCGCCAATTCACAACTGGGGCGCAATCATTTTCTGCTCGGAAGCCATGAGGAAGCGATCAAGTACTTGCGAAAAGCGAAGGGCATCGACCCCGGCCATTTCAGCCTGCCGCAGGTGACGTTGGCCGAGATCTACAGCCGCGAAGGAAAGGTCGAGGCCGCCATCCGGGAACTGGAGGATTACGTGGCCCGGCACCCGGACTCGCAACGCGCCGAGGCGACGCGCCGGACATTGACGCGGTTGAAGGCCGAGCTGAAGCAGAGCGGCGCGAAAAATCCATAGGGAGAGAACTCGAAATCACACATGGCTGACTCTCAGCGAGACTCCCTCGTACAACTGTGCCTCGATTTGCAGGCAGGCCGCTGGACGGCTGGTGACGCCGTTGAGGGCTATCTTGAGCGCATCGCGGCGATCGATCCCGGCATCGAGGCCTGGGCCTATGTTGCGCGGGATGAAGCGCGGCAAGAGGCGCGTCAGCTTGACCGGGAGTTCGCCTCGCGGGGATGCCGCGGTCCGCTGCACGGCGTTCCGTTCGGCGTGAAAGACATCTTCGATACAGCCGGCATGCCGACCGAATGGGGCACGCCGACACAGCGGGGGCGTCTGCCGCGTGAGGATGCCGCGCTCATAGCTCAATTGCGAAAGGCTGGCGCCATTGTGCTCGGCAAGACTCACACGACGGCCTTTGCTTACTTCGATCCGGGGCCGACGCGCAACCCTCACAACACCGGCTTTAGTCCGGGCGGCTCGTCGAGCGGCTCGGCGGCGGCTGTCGCGGCGGGCATGGCGCCGTTCGCGATCGGCAGTCAGACGATGGGATCGGTACTGCGGCCGGCGTCGTTTTGCGGCGTTGCCGGAATGAAGCCGACGTTCGACAGCCTGCCGCTGGAGGGTGTGATGGAGTTCGCGAAAAGCCTCGATCACGCGGGCTTCTTTACGAAAACCGTCGCGGACATGCAACACCTTTGGTCCGCTTATGCCGGGAAGGATATCGTGGCTGCCGCCCCGCCGCGACGCTGGATTCACGTGCCCTGGCCGATCGAGGAGGGTCTGGAACCGGAGATGGACGAGGATTTTGGGGCGCTGATCGAACGTCTGCGAGCGGGCGGGCTCGCGATCGAGGAACGGCCGCTTCCGGCAACGTTTCGAGGCCTTTTGCGAGCCGCTCGCACAATCAACAATTACGAAGGCGCCCGCGCCAATCGCGAGCGCTACGAGAAGCACGGTGCGGCGATCGGGGTTAAACTGGCGGCACTGGTCGAGGACGGGCTTGCCATCAACGAGCAGACCTATCACGAGGCGCGCGAGACAATTGCGGGCGCGCGGGAGGAGTTCGCGGCTTCGACGGCGGATGATTCTGTGTGGTTCGTGCCGGCGGCGCCCGGCCCTGCGCCCGCGGGGATCGCTTCCACGGGGGATCCGCGCTGTAACGCTCCGTTCACGGCGCTGGGGGTTCCGGCGCTTTCCGTGCCGTTCGCGCAAACCGCGCAGGGGCTGCCTTTGGGCTGCCAGATCGTCGCCGCGGCGGGCCGCGAGGATCTGCTGTTAGCGGCGGGCCGGGAATGTGAAGACTTGCTGGAGGGGATTGCGCGCTAAGCCCAATTACTGTTCATTTTGGCGAAACGCATGGAGCCGCCGACCCCAGAGGAGCCGCGGGCACGGCATGCCGTGCCCCTACGTTTCCCTCTGGGGGGGCGCGTGTTTACAATGGGGCGAATTGGTTGATGCGAGGGATGCATGAGTGCGTTAGCTGTTCGATGGGTTAGTCTGCTGTTGGTTGTGGCTATGGGAGCTGTTGCTCAGCAGGAGCGTCCGCGGGCGCGGGAGTTGGGAATTGCGCCGGGAGTGATGTCGCCGGGGGCGTTGAACGCGATCACGGATGTGAAGGGCGTGAAGGTGGGGCAGCGGACGGTGATTCGCGGCGACAGCGTGCGGACGGGGGCGACGGCCATCCTGCCGCATGACGGGAATGTTTTTCAGGAAAAGGTGCGCGGGGCGATTTTTGTTTTCAATGCGTTCGGCAAGCTGATCGGTTTGACACAGGTTGAGGAGTTGGGCGTGATCGAGACGCCGATCGTGCTGACGAACACTTTGGCGGTTTGGGAAGCGGCGGACGCCTTGAAGCGCTATACGCTCGATTTACCGGGAAATGAACATGTGCGTTCGCTGAACCCGGTGGTTGGAGAGACGAATGACGGGCGGCTGAATGATATTCGCGGGGAGCATTTGAAGCGCGAAGATTTTCTGGCGGCGATTCGCGATGCGAAGGGCGGGCCGGTCGAGGAAGGCGCTGTGGGCGCCGGCACGGGGACGATGGCGTTTGGCTTCAAGGGCGGGATTGGGACGAGTTCGCGGCTGCTGAGCGCGGAGCAAGGCGGCTACACGGTGGGCGTGCTGGTGCAGTCGAATTTTGGCGGCGTTTTGATTGTGGACGGTGTGCCGGTGGGCGAGGAACTGGCGGCCGAGCGCGGCAGTGCGAGGGTCGAACCGGAGCAGGATCTGGATCTCGCCGACGGCTCGATCATGATGGTGGTGGCGACGGATGCTCCGGCGGATGCGCGGCAGCTCAAGCGAATAGCGCGGCGGGCGACTTTCGGGCTGGCGCGGACGGGATCGTCGGGAGGGCATGGGAGCGGGGATTTCGTGATTGCGTTTTCGACCGAGCGCGATGCCGGGGCGCGCATGGAGGACGGCGGACTGGGACCGTTGTTTCAGGCGACGATTGAAGCGACCGAAGAGGCGATTCTGAATTCGATGCTGCGCGCGACGACGATGGACGGACACGAGGGCAGCCGCGCCGAGGCGCTGCCGATCGGGCGCTTGCGGGAAATCCTGAAGAAATATGGGCGCTAGAGGGGGCGGCCGAGTGTTGGCCCCGGAGCGGACCGTGCCCGGAGGGGTGCGGTTCGAGGTGGTGGGGGAATGTCCGCATACGCGAGCGCGCGCGGGGCTGCTGCATACGGCGCACGGAACGATCGAGACGCCTGTGTTCATGCCGGTGGGGACGCAGGCGAGCGTCAAGGGTTTGACGCCGCGGATGCTGTGGGAGGAGTTGGGAGCGGGCATCATCCTCGCCAACACCTATCACTTGTATCTGCGGCCGGGGCACAAGGTGGTGGAGGAGCTGGGCGGGCTGCACGGGTTCATGAGCTGGCCGGGGGCGGTGCTGACGGACTCGGGCGGGTTTCAGGTTTTCAGTTTGGCGGGCTTGCGGAGGGTCACCGAGGACGGCGTAATCTTCCGGTCGCACCTTGATGGCTCCGAGCACGTGTTCACGCCGGAATCGACGGTTGACGTGCAGCGGGCGCTGGGCAGCGACGTGATGATGGCGCTGGATGAGTGTACGGAATATCCGGCAAGCCGCGAGAGGGCGCGCGCGTCGATGGAGACGACACTGCGCTGGGCCGAGCGGGCGTTTCGTCACTGGCGCGGCGGCGAGTTGGAACATCGCGGGGGCGCTTTGTTTCCGATTGTGCAGGGGTCGATGTTCGCGGATCTGCGGCGGGAATGCACGGAGCGGCTGGTCGAGCTGGATGCGCCGGGGTACGCGGTCGGGGGGCTGTCGGTGGGTGAGCCTCGCGGGATGAGCTACGAGATGGTGCAGGCGTCGGAGCCGCTGCTGCCGCGCGACAAGCCGCGTTACGTGATGGGCGTCGGGATGTTGGCGGAGTTGGGTGAGTATGTGGCGCTGGGCGTCGATATGATGGACTGCGTGCTGCCGACGCGCAATGCCCGGAACGGCTACCTGTTTACGTCCGGGGGGCCGGTGCTGATCAAGAACGCCCAGTGGGCGCGGGATGGGCGTCCGGTGGACGAAAACTGCCCCTGCTACACGTGCCGGAACTTTTCGCGCGGCTACCTGCGGCATCTGTTTCTGGCGCGGGAAATGCTGTTTGGAACGTTGGCGACGGCACACAATGTCTTCACGTACCTTGACAGGATGAAGCGGATTCGCGAAGCTATACTGCTTGGGGAACTTCCTGAGTATTTGGCGCTGATTCGCGCGCTGGATACGGAACGCACCTAGCCGGGTTTCGTTGAGGCGGGCCGTTTCGATTCCGAATTCCGATTGAAACCCCCCGAATGGGTAAGGCATGGCTGAGATTTGGGCCGGCCCGCACGGGACGAGTATGGGCGAGCTGACGCTATTCGAGGAGACAATCAGGACCGGGTCAGGGCTGACAGGGGCCTTGTTGTGGCTACAGGAGAGTCCGTTTTCGACGCCGTTCGCTCCCATCATCTTGATGGTGGTGATCTTCTATCTGGTGCTGTTTTTGCCCATGAGACGGCGGCAGAAAAAGATGGACGCGATGTTGAGTAACTTGAAGAACGGCGACCGCGTGGTAACGGGCGGGGGAATCGTAGGCACGATCGTGACGCTCGGCGAGAACGATAACACTGTGACGATCCGGGTGAAACCGGATAATGTGAAGCTTCAGTTCTCGCGCAGCGCCGTGAGCGGGCTGATCGCGGAAGAGGAAGAAAAGTAATCGGGTGAATCAAGGGCCGCGCTTCCGCGCGGCGTGCCAACCTTTATGACAGGCAGTCTTCGGAATCGGTTATTAGCAACCGTGGCGGTGACGATCGCTTCGATCATCGGCATCATCGGTTTCCCGACATCGCTCGACGATGTGATGAGCAACGTCCGGGAACGAATTCCGCTTGGCCTGGATCTGAAGGGCGGCGTCCATTTGATTCTGCAAGTGCAGGTGCAGGATGCGATCCGCGCGGAAGCGGACCGCACGATCCGGCGCCTGGAAGAAGAGCTCGCCCGGGCGGTCCCTCCCTTGACGCCCGAGAGCATTCAGCGCAACAACCCCGCGACAATCGAGGAAACCGACGACATTCTCATCACCGTTGAAGGGGTGCCGGCGGAGCGCGCGGCTGATTTCCGCAACATCGTGGATCAGTTCTTCCCGGACTGGCTTGCTGCGAGCCGGGCGTCAACCAATTGGGAGCTGCGCCCGCGGCCGTCGTCGCTGGCTCGAATCAAGAGTGATACCGTCACCCAGTCGATCGCCACGGTCGAGAACCGCGTTAACGCGCTGGGCTTGGCGGAGCCGACGATCCAGCAGCATGGGCGAGCGGACGCCGAGTATGAAATCCTTGTTCAGTTGCCGGGACTGACGGATCCGGCGCGCGTGTTGCAGATGATTTCGATGACGGCGCAACTGGGGATTCACGAAGTGATCGACCCGACCCCTTACCCGGATGTCAACGCGGCCCGCGCCGCGCACGGCGGCATGCTGCCCGCGAACAGCGAACTCCGGTTATTTCAGAATCCGGACGCGGGGACGACGCAGAACCAGTGGTACATCCTGAATGCGATTCCGGTCGTTATGGGTTCGGATCTGCGTAATGCGATCCCGAGCCGAAGTCCCAACGATGGAACATGGCAGGCTGAGTTTGTTTTATCTCCAGAGGCCGGCAGGCGCTTTGGCGACTACACGGGCGCGAACGTGGGCAATGCTCTGGCGGTTGTGCTCGACGACCGTATCCGCAGCGTCGCCACGATTCGGGACCGCATTACCGACAGCGGCAGCATCAGCGGCCTGAGCGGCCAGCAGGAAGCGATTGACCTGACGGTTGTGCTGAAGGCCGGCGCGCTGCCCGCGTCAGTCGAAGTTCTCGAGGAGCGTACGGTCGGCGCGTCGCTCGGCGCCGATTCCATCCGGCAGGGCGTGAGAAGCGCGGTGTTGGGGCTGCTGCTGATCGTGATCGTGATGCTGGTCTACTACCGCAAAGCCGGCATCAACGCGGTTGCGGCGCTGCTTCTGAACCTGCTGATTCTGCTGGCGGTGTTGGGCTACTTCGGCTTCGTGCTGACGTTGCCGGGGATCGCGGGCATCATTCTTTTGATCGGCATGGCGGTAGACGCCAATGTACTGATTTTTGAAAGGATACGGGAAGAGCTGGCCGCCGGAAAAGGAGTCGTGGGAGCGCTCAACGCGGGATTCGCGAAGGGGTTTCTCACGATTATCGACACCAACCTGACGACGATTATCGCCGCCGCGTTCCTTTTCCTGTTCGGCCGCGGGCCGGTGCGAGGTTTCGCTGTGACGCTGGCCATCGGCCTGATCGCGAACCTTTTTACTTCCGTGTTTGTCTCCCGGATGATTTTTGATTTGGGTCTGTCGGGCAAGAAGCAGATCAAGGAACTCAGTATCTAGCGGGAGGAGACCTGAACCGGCGAAGCACAGTGATGCGCGGCGGTTCGAGGCGCGGGAACTTTTCACCCCGCCGCGGTGTCTAGGGGTAATGCAAGGCTGGTCCTAAGCTGAATCATGAAGCTCTTCAAGGAGACGAACATTGATTTCATCGGCAGGAGGAATCATTTCCTCTTGCTTTCGCTGGCGCTGTTTCTGGCGGGCGCGGCCAGTCTGGTCCTGAAGGGCGGGCCGAAGTTTGGCATCGACTTTAAGGGCGGGACGCTGGTATACGTGAAGTTCGCGGAAGCGCCGCAACTCGATGAGATCCGGAAGGCGCTGACCGAGCAGGGTTTAGACGTCGCCACGCTGCAGCCTTTCGAGGAGGATGCGGGCAGCTACGAACTGAAGATTGACCTGAACCTGACCGAAGGCGAGGCCATGGCTTCGGGTCAAGACGAAATCGTGAAGACGTTGCGAGGCATCCATGGGGGGGATGAGTCGAAACTTGATTTCAACAACGTCGGACTCGAAACCCTGGCCGACCGGGTGATCTCGAATCCTAAGATTGCCGAGTCGGCGTTGACGAGCGAGCAGATCACCGAAGGCGTGGAGGCTTTGCTGGCGTTCCGCGACGAAGCTCCGCAGTCGGGCCTCCTGACGGATTTTTCGCGCTTGACTTCCGTTTCGGGTGTGAATCCTGATATCATATCGGCGCTTCAGGAGGAGACATACCTGGGAGCGTACGCGATCCGGGGCGGAGGATACGTTGGACCGAAAATCGGCAAGGAATTGCAATGGCAGGCCGCGCAGGCCACATTGTTCGCCCTTGGCGGAATGCTGGTCTACATCGCGTTTCGCTTTGAATGGATTTACGGCGTCGCGGCCGTTGCGGCTGTCTTTCACGATGTGCTGATTACGATCGGGTTCTTCTCGATTTTCGATCGTGAAATTGAGCTGACGGCGGTCGCGGCCTTCCTCACACTGGTTGGTTATTCGATGAACGATACGATCGTGATTTTCGACCGGGTGCGGGAGAACCGCAAACTGACGCGCCGACAGCCGCTGGCAAGTCTTTTGAATCTGAGCGTGAATCAGACTTTGGCAAGAACGGTCTTGACGTCAGGTTTAACGCTGCTCGCCATCGCGTGTCTGCTGATCTTTGGCGGCGAAGTGCTGCGAAGTTTTTCGTTCGCGCTGTTCGTGGGAGTGATCGTGGGAACGTATTCGTCCGTGTTCGTCGCGAGCCCGATCCTGCTGTGGTGGCAGGATTTGGCGGGCGCCCGGGCGGGGCGCGGGCGGCATGCATGAAACAAGGCGTTGCACATTGACGGCCGAGAGGCTAGTATTAGGCCGGTCGGCTGAAATTGAACGAGAGAAGGCATGAAGGATATCTCAAACGAGGAAGGGGCTTAGCCATGTTTGAACAAAGCCTGATGGACGTAGCCATTGGCAGGACGAAAACGCCCTGGACAGTGGCATTGTCGTTCGCGATTCAGTTTGCGTTGATCGGCGTGATGGTGATCATCCCGCTGCTGAACTATTACGAGTTGCCGGCGACGGAGCTGATGACATTTCTGGTGGCGCCGCCGCCACCGCCGCCGCCGCCGCCGCCGCCGGCCGCGGTCGTCGTTCAGAAGGTCATCCCGCGAGAATTCGACGCCGGCAAGCTTGTGCAGCCGACGGCCATTCCGGATGAGATCGCCATTATCAAGGAGGAGGACATGCCTCCGCCGTCGGCATCGATCGCCGGAGTCGTGGGCGGCGTAGCGGGCGGCTCGATAGGCGGTTCGCTGGGTGGTGTGATTGGAGGCATTATTTCGAACCAGCCTCAGGTGGCGCCTCCGCCCCCGCCCCCGCCGGTCCAGAAGAAGCAGGCGACCCCGAAGAGAATTCGGGTTGGCGGCAGTGTTCAGAAAGCGCGCTTGGCTAAGCAGGTGCAGCCGCGCTATCCGCCGCTCGCGCGGCAAGCCCGCATTCAGGGTGTTGTCAAATTGACGGCGGTTATCGCCCGCGACGGGACGGTACAGAAGCTGGAAGTTGGCAGCGGCCATCCGTTGCTGGTGCCGGCCGCGCTGGAAGCAGTGAAACAGTGGCAATACAAGCCGACCTTGCTCAACAACGAGGCGGTAGAGGTTGTGACTCAGATCGACGTGATCTTCAAATTAACCGGGTAAACCGGTGATCACGTGATCGACGGCGAACGAGAGCCCGGCCCGGACACGGGGCGGACCGTACGCGTACATACGATTCAACGGTAGGAGGAGGAATTCTTTCATGTTTGCTCAGATGTCGGTTTGGGGCGTGATGCTGCTCCAGCAAGAAGTCGGATTCGATATGGTGTCCATGTGGAACCAGATGGGGCCGGAAGCCCGCGCGGTCGTCATCATCATGTTCCTAATGTCAGCATGGTCGATTGGCGTGATGATTGATCGCTACATTGCCTTTAACGCAGCGCGAAAGCAGTCGCGGCAGTATGCCCCGGCCGTGGCGGGCGCCTTGCGGGAAGGCAAGCTCGACGAAGCGATCAAAGTTTCCGAGCGTTACAAGAAAAGCCATTTAGCGA
>Ga0214472_10008113_pt1 | contig 10963 bp, 9 predicted proteins | sample RVTome_6_FD_207662 | JGI IMG/M metagenome (GOLD analysis project Ga0214472, IMG submission 207662) | Soil microbial communities from uranium-contaminated site in the Upper Colorado River Basin, Wyoming, United States - RVT140D175 | ecosystem: Environmental > Terrestrial > Soil > Contaminated >...
GTGGACCTGGCGGGCGGCGGGGGGGGCGGGGGCGGTGGCGGCGTCAGCAGCTCGCAGTTCCCCGCGGTCTCCGGCTACCCACACATCACGGTGCCGGCTGGCTACCATTTCGGCCTCCCGCTCGGCGTCTCGTTCTACGGCCGCGCCTGGAGCGAGCCCGTGCTGATTCGGCTGGCGTACGCCTTCGAGCAGGCGACTAAGTCGCGCCGGGCGCCGAGCTTTACGCCGACCCTGACGTTGAGCTGAAATGGAAAGAGGCGCAGATACATGCGCAAGCTGGCTGTTTTCAACAACGCGACCCTCGATGGCTACTTCACCGACGTCCACGGCGACATGAGCTGGGCGCACGCGGATGACGCCGAGTGGACCGCATTTGTCGCGGAGAATGCCAGTGGCGGAGGCGTGCTGTTGCTCGGCAGGATCACCTATGAGCTCATGGCAAGCTACTGGCCCACGCCGGCTGCCCTCGCGACCGCTCCGGCTGTTGCCGAGGGGATGAACGAGATGCAGGAGGTTGTCTTCTCGCGCACGCTAGACAAGGCGTCCTGGCAGAACACGACGCTCGTGAAGGGCGACGTCGTGGCCGCCGTGCGCAAGCTCAAGAATGAGGCGGGCCCTGGAATGACGATCCTGGGCAGCGGCAGCATCGTTGCGCAATTGGCGCAGGCGGGGTTGATCGACGAATATCAGATCGTCGTGCATCCCGTCGTGCTCGGCAGAGGGAAGACAATGTTCGACGGCATCAAGAAGCGGCTTTCACTGAGACTGACCAAGACGCGGGTCTTCGGCAATGGGAATGTCGTGCTGTGGTACGAGCCGAAGGTGTGAAGGAAGCTCGTCACCCGACGTTCCCGGCCACCAGTTCCATCGGCCCGCCAGCTGCAGCAGCGCGGGACCGATCACCATCCGGACCACGGTGGCATCGAGCAGCACCGCCACCGCCAGCGTGAATCCCAATAGCTTGATGATCAGGAACTGTCCCAGCGTGAACGCCGCGAACACCACCAGCATGATCGCGGCCGCGTTGGTGATCACCGGCCCGGTGTTGGCGATGCCCTCGATGATCGCCGTGCGGTCGTCGAGGCCGGACCGCCGGCCCTCCATGACGCGCGTGATCAGGAACACCTCGTAGTCCATGCTCAAACCGAACACGATGCAGAAGACGATCACGGGCAGGGTCGAGAAGACCGCGCCCAGCGGTTCGGCCACGCCGAACAGGCGGCCTCCCAACCCGTCCTGAAACACCAGCTTGAGCGCGCCGAAGGCGGCCCCCACCGACAGGAGGTTGAGCAGCATCGCCTTGAGCGGCACCAGGAGCGAGCGCGTGCCGAGGAACAGGGCCACGAGCGTCCCCAGCACCACTAGGCCCGCGATCTGGGCGAACCGACCGACGACCGCGTCCCGATAGTCGGCGTTGAAGGCGGGCAGGCCGCCGACGCGCACCACCGCGCCGTCGAGCCCGCTTGCCGCTCCGCCCACCGCGCGGATCTCATGCACCAGCTGCACGAGGGCCTCCGGCTTCAGGCCGTCCCGCGGCATCAGCTCGACCACCGCCAGGCGCCCGTCCCGACTCACCAGTCCCTCGGTGGCCCGTTCGGACAGCGTGGCTAGTCCGAGGCGGCCGAGTCCGGTCGCGCGCACCACCGCGACCAACGAGCGGACCCGCTCGACGCGCGGGTCGCGTTCCAGCGGCTCGACGAACTGTCGCAAGGCGCGCCATCCGACCGATGTCCGCGCCGACGTCCCTTCGGGCAGCTCGAGCACCACGCGTACCGCGTCCACAATGCCGCTCCGGCCCATGGCGCGCAGGTCGCGCAGAGCGACCGCCGATTCCATGTCGGGCGGCAGCCAATCCCCGCGAGGCAGCCCGGTCCGCAGCCCACCGGCGCAGAGCGCGAGGGCGAGCAGGGGGATACCACCTCCCGCCAGCGCCAGCCACGGGCGGGCAGTCACCCAGCGGCCCAGCCGGCGCCACCGCTCATCTGAAGCGTCGGCCCGTCGGCAGCGCACTCGCCCCCAGTCGATGCGCGGCCCGAGCCACGCCAGGAGTCCCGGCAGCAGCGTCGTGGCGAGCAACGCCGAAGTGAGTACGACCAGCAGGCCGCCGACGGCGATCGCCCGCATCTCATTGAGCGGAACGAGCAGCAGGGCCACGAACCCGATGGCGACCGTCGCCGCCGCGACGAGAATGGTGTGGCCCGCGTGGCGCGTGGCCTGGATCGCCGCGGCGGTCGCTTCGCGGCCGGCGGCGAGGCCCTCCCGGAACCGCGTGATCGTAAGCAGGGCGTAGTCAATGCCGAGGCCCAACCCGAGCATGGTGACGACGCTCTGGAGCAGAATGGAGAGCGGCCACACCCTCGCCACCACGGCGGCGATACCCAGCGCGATCGCGATGGCGAGGGTCCCGCAGAGCACCGGCATGAAGGCGGCCGCGAGCGCGCCGAAGGCCAACACGAGGAACAAGGCAATGAGAGGGAGGGCCCGCCGCTCCGCGCGCCCCACGTCGGCGTTGCTGCTCGCACGCAGGTCGTGGTTGAGCGCGCTCTCGCCGGTCCACCGCAGCGTCAGTCCCGGATAGTCCGCGCGGAGCTGGCGCTCCAGGCGTACGGTTCGGCCACGGAGCCGGGGCATCACCTCGTCCGCGGATGCTATCGTGGTGGCGAGCCCCACGACCACGAACGTCCCCGTGCCGCGCGGCGCCAGGAACAGCGAGTCACCGACATCGCGGAACGAGAACCCCCGGGACACTTCAGGTGCCGCGGCCAAAGCCGTGACGATGCGGTCGAGCGTCGAGTCGCCCGCGGCGGAGGCCGGCGGCGGCCCGCCGTCGATCACGAGCACCGCATAGCGTGCGTACGCGGAGGCCAGCGGCCCGCGGAGCAGCCGCTCGACCGCCGCCGATTCGCTGCCGTCCACTGTGGCACTGACGTCGAGCACCTGGGCGACCCGGCCGGCCGACGGCAGCAGCAAGACGGCCGCCCCGAGCCACAGCGCGGCCAGCCAGGCCCGTCGGCGGACTATCGCCTCGGCGAGCGCCATCACCCGTGCTCCGCCACGATGGAGCACCAGCTGATGCCCCCGCCGACGGCCTGCAGCAGATACCGCTGACCAGGCCGGAGGCGCGGGAAGGCCCGCGCCATCGCTACCGCGAAGGTGGGCGTGCCCATGTTGCCGTGGGTGGTGACGACGTTCGCGGTGCGCGACGGATCCATCCCGTGCTCGCGCAGCAGGGCGTCCACCTGGGCGCCGTGGGTCTGATGGAAGAACCACCAGTCCGGCCTGCCGTTCAGACCGGCGAGGCTCTCTTGATAGAGCGTCCGCCACCGTTGGTGCAGAAAGTCCCGTGCGGGCCCCGCCTCGCGGATCTCGTAGGCGTACCGGGCATCGGCAGTCGGCGGCGGGAACGGCGTCCGGACCGTCATCGCCCCGGCATGCTCGGGGGCCGTACCGTGCAGGATGCGCAGGAACCCGCCGTTTACCGAGCGCTCGAGCAGCACGCACGCCGCGCCGTCGCCCACCGTCAGCAGCATCCGGAGGTCGTCCGGGGGCGCCAGCTGCGACAGATTCTCGGCCATCACGACCAGCACGCGTTCGCAGCCCGCGCGAATGAGCAGGGCCCCCTGCGCCACCCCGAACACTCCGCCGCTGCAGCCTGCCTTCAGATCGAAGCACGAGGCGCGCAGGCCACACGTCTCGGCGAGGAGGGCAGCCTGGCTGTTGCACGGGTTGGGGTTCGACGTGCTCACGAAGATCAGCGCGTCGAGCTGGGCCAGCGCGTCGCGGCGGCGCGCCACGAGGCGCTCCAGGGCCGAGCGCGCCAGATCGAATGCGTTGAGGCGCCCGGGGGCGACGGGCTGTCCCGGCACGTGGGTCAGGTAGCGGTGCTCCACGCCCAGCTCCGCCAACAGACGTTGTGCCACAGGCGACGCCAGATACCGCGCACCGTCCGTCGGGCGGGCCGCGCCCAGCAGCGCCGACGTGTCCAGCCGGGGCATGAGCTCGAAATCGCAGGTCTCGACGTCCACGATCCGGACGCCCGGTATCTCAAGCTGCATAGATCCCGATCGCGGCGAAGCGCGTGTGCGCGTTGAACTCGCGCGTCAGGTGCATGGGTTTGATCTGGGCGTTGGGTAGCGTGTCCGGGCCGCCCCCGGTGGCGAGGTAGGCTCTGAGCTCGCCCGGACGGGTGAGCACCAACTCTAGCGGTTCGAGCAGGTCGTCCTCCCGCTCGAAATCGTATCCGGTCGCGGCGGCACGCAGCTGGCGTTCCAGCTCCGCGACGAAAGCCTGGAAGTCCGCCTCGACGCGGCCGTCCACCAGCACGCGGTATCGCCGGTCCGAGCAGGGTACGAACAAGAATTCGGGCACTCGGACGCCTGACCGGCGGCTGGCCGACACCATCGCTTCCGTGACGTCACATTCCGTCAGTCGCTCGTTGGCCACGGAGACCTGACGGTTCGCGCGGGAGACAAAGGCGATGATCGGGGTGCGTTCGTGGAACCCCGTGACGTGCACGATGTCTTCCATGTCATAGCGGTACAGGCCACCCGACGTCGTGATCACCAGCCGATAGAGGGCGCCGATCTCCAGCTGGTCGGCGCACAAGGCCGTGGACGCATCAGCAGGGGCGTCTTCAGGGACGAATTCCAGGAAGTGCGTGGTCACGGCGGCGATCCCGCCTGCGACGTTCTTTCGGAAGGGAATGGCAAACAGCCCTTCGCTCGCCGAGAGCGGAAACTCGAACAGATCCCGCCGGCCCCCCCCCCCCCCCCCGAACTGGTCCGCCAGCTCATCGAGGTAGTAGCTCATGTTGCCGCCCTGCCAGCAGACCAGCAGTTGCAGGGAGGGAAAGAGTTGCCCCAGCGGCAGGGTCCCGTCCCGCCGCCACGCCTCTTCGAGCGCCTGCGCCCGGCGCGGGTTCGGCCGGCTGCGATAGTCCCCGGGGACGGCCGCGCGGCTGCGCACGGACAGGCTGCCGGCGCGGAGATCGGCGCAGAGCCGATCGACGTTCTGCTCGAGCGCGCCCTTGAGGTTGATCAGATTGACCGGCGAGATGGCGCACAGGGTGCCCACGTCGGCATGCTCGGCCAGAATCCGGCCCGCGGCGTAGGCGCGGTCTTCGGCATCGGCCAGGGTGAAGATCCAGTAGGGCAGGACGAACCTGGCCCGGAGGAATCCGGGCAGGTTCTTGTAGTTGAAGCCGGAGGCAAACCCCTGCGGGATGCCGTCCGGCGACAAACCGCCCTCGGCCGACCCCACGAGGAATTGCGCCTTGAGTCCGCGCAGGGCGGGGCAGGCGGCCTCGAGCGCGCCGTAGTAGATGAGACTGGCACCGCCGAGATCGCGCCGCAGCTCGGGTGTGATCGGGAGGTACTTGAAACGGCCCGTGGAGCCGGCGGTCATGGCGAAGTACACCGGCCGGCTCGGACACAGCCGTCGCCAGTCGCCCGCATACACGGCTTCGAGGTCGGCGCTCATGTCGCCATACGACCGGATCGGGACGCGTTCCCGGTAGGCGGCAATCATGTCGGCAGCGTCGCGCACGCGCGCGAGCCCGGCGAAGTCGTGCGTGCGACCGACGTGGGTGTCGGCGGCGCGCCGGAGGACGCGACGCAGGCGGCGCGCCTGAGCGTCCAGCGGTGTGCGGCAGGCCCTGAGAAATCGCAGGTAGCTCAGGCGGAACAGCAAGCTCGCGATCATGCCTCGCACCCGACGAGCGTGGTACCGTCCGGAATGCGGGTGCCGTCGGCCAGCTCGGTGCCGGAAGGCACCAGGCAGCCTTTGCCGATGGTCACGTCGGCACCGATGCGCACGTTGTTGTAGACGGCCGTGCCTGCCCCGATGCGCGCATTGGGCCCAACGATCGAATGGGCGCCGATTCTCACGGCGTGCTCGACCCGGCTGCCCGAGCCGATCCGGACGCCCGGGGCGAGATGACTGTAGCCGCCGATCAGCACGTCGTCACCGATCGTGATCCGTCCGACCACGAGTACGCCACGGCGGGGTTGATACGAGCAAATCAGGTGTGCGTACTCGCCCACCAGGCTCCTGGCCCCGACGTGCACGTGGTGGGGTTCCCGCACGATGGTGCGCGACGTGAGCAACGCATGGGGCCCGAGGGTGGCACCGAACGCGCGCAGCGCCAGGCGCAGGAACCGTTCGCTCTGCCCGCACACCGGCTGGAAGACCGTGAGGTACAGCGACGGCGCCCACTGTTTGAGGGCCCAGCGCACGGCCTCCGCATCGCCCGGGAGCCGGAACGTGCCCGGACGGCTCGCGGGGAGCGCGCGGTGCAGCGCCGCCATCCCGAGCAGGCCCGACCACGGAGCCAGCAGGGCGCCGGCAAGCACGCCCGCCACAGGACCAAGCGGCGCGATCAGCCCGAACGGCATGATGATCCACGCCACGAACCACATTCCTCCGAGCCACCAACCGAGGTCGAGGAGCATCAGAGGGCGACCTCTACGGCGCCGTTGGTCAGGCCCAGGTAGGAGTCCACGATGGCGGCGGCGACCTCGTCGGCAGCGTGCACGGCGAGCCCATGGGTCGCGGCGAAGCGATCGACCGTCGCCGCGGTGCGAGGCGTGCGGACGAGAGCGGGGTGCAGCAGGTGGACGCGAATCCCCCGGGCGGCGTACTCGTTGTGGGCCGCCCGGGCGAGTCCGGACAGGAACGACTTGGTAGCGCAGTACACCGCGGCGCCGCGCAGCCCCACGACCGGCGCTTGGGACCCGATCCATACGACGGACCCGGCCCGTCGCGCCCACAGACGGTCCAGCACCGCCGTCGTGAGCAGCAACAGGTGTGTACAGTTGGTGCGCACCGTGTCCTCGATGGTCGCCGCCGGCACCGTATGGAGCCGGCGCGGACCCTCGAGGAAGGCGGGATTGATCCCCACGTTCAGGATGGCACCCTCGAGCCCGACGCTATCAGAGCCGAGGTGCGTCCCCAGCTCCTCGACGTCACGTCGGCAGCCCTGGTCGCATACGCGGGTGAGGAGGCGCTCGCGGAGCGTCTTCGGCAGGCGCGCGCGCGCAGCTGCCAGCCGGTCCGCGCAGCGGCCGGTGATCAGGACCGTGGTGTCGGTCCGCGCGAGGAGGGCACGGGCGCACTCGTAGCCGATCCCCTGGCTGGCGCCGGTGACGAGGATCATGACGTGCTCCACCGGATCAGCTGAATGGCGCCGGCGAATCCGGCACCGACCGCGCCCAGGCACACCCAGTCGCCGGCGCGCATTCTCCCGGCCGAGACGGCTTCCGAGAGGGCGATGGGCAGCGTGGCCGACGTGGTGTTGCCGTAGCGGGGGAAGTTGATCCACGTCCGTTCCATCGGGATGCCGAGGTCGGCGATGATCTGCGTCACCAGCGGCAGGTTGGGCTGGTGCAGGCAGAAGAAGGCGATGTCGGCGAGGGGGACTCCGGTATCGCGCACCAGACGCGCGGCGAGCTCCTGAAAGCCGCGGCGCGCCTCGTCCGCAACGCGCCGGCCGTTGGGCATCGTGATGGTGTGACGCCGCTGTTGGAGGCCATCGACGGTGAGCGGCTCGCGCGACCCGCCCGCGGGGATGTACACCGCTTCGGCGCCGGCGCCGTCCGCGGTGAGAATCGAGTGATGGAGCCCCGCGTCGCCGCTGCTGTCGGTGAGCACCACGGCGCCCGCGCCGTCACCATAGAGGAAGACGGTGCGGAGATCGCCGTAATTGAGCTGGCGCGATCGGATATCCGCACCGACCACCAGCACCGGGCCCTCGCCGGTGGCCACGCACCGGGCCCCAAGGTCGAGCGCCTGCAGGAAGCCGGAGCAGGCGCCGACCACGTCGATCGCGGCGACGCCCGAGAGTCCGAGCTTCCGCAGAACGACGCAGGCGGTCGCAGGGGTGGGGTAGTCGCCCGACACCGTCGCCAGGATGATCCGGCGGATCGCGCCCGCCGGGATGCCGCTCGCGTCGATGGCACGCCGAGCCGCTTCAGCCGCGAGATCGGAGGTCGCCTGGTCGGGTGCCGCAAAGTGACGCGTCTCGATGCCGATGCTGCGCCGAATGAAATAAGCGCGCACCCGGAGCCCATGCGCCGCGATCAGCTCGTCGTTGCTGATCGGGGGCCCGGGCAGGTAGTGACCGGTACCGGCTATGCGCGCTCGCACCGGACACCGTCCTCGCGCACTAGCGTGAGCCGGTGTGGCGCGATCCGCTCGAGGAACGCGTCCACTTCGTCGCCCAGCTGCCAGGAATCGATGACGGCGTCGAGCGTGCCGTCGGCCAGCAGATCGTCTAGGGCCGGGCCCTGCCGCGCCTCCACCGCCTGCCACTGCTCGAGGAGGCGAGGACTCTTTTCCAGTACTTGGGTGATGATCCGTTCGTGCATCGTGCCGATGCGGCTGCCGCGGAGCGCCACGGTGCGCACGCTCCCGAACACCCGGGGAAACCCCAGCGTCGAGGCGCCGCCGAAACAACGGCCGGTCACGACGCCCATCGCGCCGTGTGGGTAGCGGATGATCTTCTCGCCCACCCAGAGGATCTTCCGCAGATTGTTGGCGTCACCCTGCTCGAAGCGAGGGTCGATGCCCGGGGAATCGAGCAGGCTCACGATGGGCACGCCCAGGGCCCGGAACAGGTCGAGTCCGGCCGCATACTTCTCGAGCGTGCGGACGGTGACGAGGTTGTCGGGCCGGCGCGGCGGATTGACGAACACGCCGATGGGCGTGCCGCGCCGGAGCCCGAGGAACAGGCGCACGCTGGCGCACCAGCCGGGCACCAGCTCGCGCGGCTCCGCGTCGAGAAATGAACGCAAGAGGCGGCCCAGTTCCCCGGCGATCGGCGGGGAGGCGGCGGCGAGCGTGGTGTGCGGGGCCAGCAGGTCCTGGAACCGGGTGATGGCATCGGCCACCGACGGGACGATCTCGTGCACCAGGTCGTTGCGGTCGTGCGCCCGCTCGACGCCGGCGCCGCTCGCGAAGTCGAGGGTGCGCCCGAAGAACAGGCTCAGCACCTCGGGGCCGGTGAGGTTGATCTGCGTGTGGCCGGCGACGGCGACGCGGTAGTGCCCGAGCCCGAAGAGCAGGGGTGCCAGCCCCAGACATTTCCCGACGGCGCAGGTCATGACGGGATGGTGCTCGGCGTAAGCGAGCAGCGCGGGCCAGAGGGCGAACGCGTCGGTGAAGAGCGCGCGGCCCTCCATGAGACTCAGGCCGGCCGAGTTGACGACGTAGATGAGCGGCACCGAGGCTCCATGGGTCACGAAGGCGGCGAATCGCCGCGAGTTGGCATGGCAGAACGACCCGGCGTTCACGCGAAAGTCGCTCCAGACGACCGCAACCGACCGTCCGTGGAGCTGCACCAGGGCCGTGATCAGGCCGCCGCAGCCGGTGCGCGAGAACGTCTCCGCCGTGACGCCCCGCTCGACCCAGAGCTCGAGCGTCGTGGTTCCGAACGCCTCGGCGATGGGCCGCAGGAAGCGGTGCGCCCGCGTGTCCAGCGTGATCCAATCGTACTCCGGGCGGGTGGCCGATCCGCGCCGAACGATGGACCACTGTGTCATCCCGGCATTCTGCGGCGTCACGGGCTCCTCCCAGGTGGTATGACGATGAGAGTTGAGGATGCGGGAAGGCCGTCAAGTCCACGTCAAGAGGTCCGCTGCCTTGGTCCCGTGTGCTGTGGCCCATAACCCTAGCGACGCCCACCTTTTCCGGTAGAATTGCCTCTATTCCTTCCCCCAGGAGCACCCATGACAGCTCGCACGTTCATCCCGGTTCTTGCAGCCTCCATCCTCCTGCTGGGCTGCGACAACCACTCCACAGGCGTCCCAAGCCCCGATCGCCCCTCCTTCATCACCTACGGCGCCCTTGACGCAAATGCACACCCCGCCGTGGTCTTGATCGTGATGGATATCGACAAGCGGCCGGCGTTCCGTTGCTCCGGCACCCTCATCGCCCCGAAGGTCGTCCTCACGGCAGGACACTGCGCCGGCGAGCCCGGTGAGTTCAGCAGCATGCGCATCTTCACCGAATCCGACGTGGAGAACGGCAACAACAACTTCCCCTTCGCAGGCCCCAATACCGTCGAGGCCGCGGATTGGCACGCGCACCCGCTCTTCACCGAGCGCCTCTTCTTCCTGCACGACGTCGGCGTCATCCGGCTGAAGAAGGCGGTCAACCTGCCTGCCGACCAGTACGGCAAGCTTCCCAGGGTGAACCAGCTCGACGCGTTGCAACCGGGCAGCGCGACGGTGTTCACCGCGGTCGGTTACGGGCTGCAGAAAATCAATCCCGTTTTCATCCAAGACGAACTGATTCGAATGAGCGCCGAGCCGCATCTGATCCAGATCAACACCCCAGGGTTCACGGGGGACTTCTCGCTCCTGCTGTCGAACAACGCCTCGACGGGCGGCACCTGCTTTGGAGACTCGGGCGGGCCGAACTACCTGGGCAGCGGCGATGTGATCGCGGGAGTGACCTCGTTCGGACTCAATGGGACGTGCGGTGGGACTGGGGGCGTCTTCCGCCTGGACCGTCAGAATGTCCTGGATTTCGTGACCCGGTTCCTGAACTGACCGTCAGCCCAAGGACGCCAGTGTTCACCCTGATCCACGTAGTGCTGAGCGTGATCGGCATCGTCGCAGGCCTCATCGTCGCGGGGGGCTTCGTCGCCGGCAAACGGCTCGACCGCTGGGCCGCCGTCTTTCTGGTCACCACGATCGCGACCAGCGTCACCGGCTTCGGCTTTCCCTTGAGCCCCTTCCTCCCATCCCACGTCGTGGGGATCGTGTCGCTGGTCGTGCTGGCGGCCGTGATCGTCGCGCACTACGGCAGGCACTTCGCCGGCCCGTGGCGCCGGATCTATGTGATCGGCGTCGTGCTCGCCACGTACCTCAACACGTTCGTGCTGGTGACGCAGCTGTTCCGGCGGCTGCCGGCGTTGATCGTGGCCGCGCCGACCCAGTCCGAGCCGCCCTTTGCGATCACCCAG
>Ga0214472_10008114_pt1 | contig 10963 bp, 8 predicted proteins | sample RVTome_6_FD_207662 | JGI IMG/M metagenome (GOLD analysis project Ga0214472, IMG submission 207662) | Soil microbial communities from uranium-contaminated site in the Upper Colorado River Basin, Wyoming, United States - RVT140D175 | ecosystem: Environmental > Terrestrial > Soil > Contaminated >...
GCTGCCGGAGCTGCTCGCGCGGCTCGAGACGATGCTGACGGGAACCGGTCTCGCCTGGGAGATCGTCTGCGTCGAGGACGGCGGCGGCGACGGCTCCCGCGAATGGCTGGCCGAGCGGGCGGCGAGCGACGAGCGCCTGGTGCTGGTCGCCAACCCCCGCAACCTCGGCCAGCACGCCGCGATCGTGCGCGGCCTCCGGGCGGCGCGCGGGGGCCGCGTCGTGGTCATGGACGCCGACTTGCAGGACGCGCCGGAGGACGTGCCCACGCTGCTCGCCGCGTGGCGACCCGGCCTCGGCGCCGTCTTCGCCCGTCGCTCCACCGCCTACCAGCCGGCGCTGCGCGACTGGACGGGGCGGCAGTTCAAGCGCCTCGTTCGCCGTCTCGTCGGGCCGGGGCTGCCGGTGGGCGTCGGCACCTTCGTCCTCCTCGGCGCCGAAGCGCGCGAGCGCATCGCGGCGCGAGACGAGGCGCGGCCGTACCTGCCGCTCGCGATCGTGCGCACCGGCCTGCTGGTCGAAAGCGTCGCGATCGAGAAACGCGGGCGCAGCGCGCGGCGATCCGCGTACAGCGCGCTCGCCCGCCTCCGCCTCGCCTGGCAGGCGTTACGGGCGGCTCTCGGCTGGCGCCTCGGACGACCCTAGGGCGACGCCGCTGGGCCGCGCTCTGCGCTCGGCTCGGGGAATCGCGCGAGCCGGTAGAAGGGACGCTCGTCGGCGAGTACCTCGAATCGGCCGGGAGGTTCGTCGGCGGGCAGGAGCGCGAGCTCGATCGGCAGCCGGTGCCGCCGGCGCAGGCCGTCGCGGCGCACGAGCGACGTCGAGTAGCGGATCGGCCGTCCGTCCGCCGTCCGCACCGGCATCATCAGGCGGACGGCCTGCCGCTCGTGGAAGAAGCGCGACGAGTAAGCGAGGTGGACGGTGCCGCCCGGCGCCACGGCGAGGTGCTCGGCGAGGCGGCTCCACGCCTCCCGCTCGGCGGCCACGAGCATCAGCAGGACCATGGCGTAGAACGCCGGCGCCAGCACGCGGTGGCCGCGCCAGTCGAAGGCGTCGTAGAGGAGGAGGACGGCCGCGAGGTGCGCGCCGCCGACGAGCCCGCCGGCGACGAGCAGCCGGTCGCGGCGAGCTCGGCGCTCATGCCACCGGGTGTCGCTCGTCGCGCGGCCGCTCGCCCGCCGCACCCGCCGCCGCGCGCCGATCGGCCGCCAGCAGCAGCGAGCCGATCATGAGATTGGGCCCGTAGGCGACGGCGTGGCTGACCAGCGCGTACGCCGTCGCCGTCGCGAGCGGCACGCCGAGCAGCGTGCCGAGGGCGAGCTGCACCGCGGCGTGGTACGAGCCGACCGCCGCCGGAACGGGAACCAGGGCGCCGAGCACGGCGAGAAAGAGGAGAGGCGCCACGGCCAGCGCCGGCAGCTCGAGCCCGAAGGCGCGAAACAGGCACCAGTGGCCGGCGCAGACCACTCCCCAGAGCAGCGCCGACTGGCCCCCGGCGATGGCGAGCGCACCCTCGGTGCGGATGCCGGTGACGCCTGCGGCGAAGGCGCGGGCGCCGTCCAGCAGGCGCGCGCGGACGGTGCCCTGCGGAGCGCCGAGCCGAGCGCCGAGCGCGGCGCGCAGCGGGGGGGCCGCCGCCGCGGCGACGACGAGCGCGCCGAGCGCGGCGACCACGATCGAGAGCAAGCGCGATGCGCGCTGGAGATCGGCCCGCAGCTCGGCGCCGGCGGGCGAGGCGGCGCTCGGGGCGCCGAGACCGAGATAGACCGCAAGCAAGCCGAGGAGGCAGGCGAGATCCAGCAGCCGCTCGAGCAGCTGCGCCCCGAAGGCGAAGCTGCGGTCGATCGGGTGACGACGTCCGAGCAGCCAGGGCCGCGCCAGCTCGCCGAGCCGGGCCGGGAGCACGACGAGCGCCACCCAGCCCGCGTAAGTGGCCGCGACGGCGGCGCCGAGCGGGACCTCGCCGCGCCGTCGGATCAGCGCGTGCCAGCGCCAGCCGCGCGCTGCGAGCGCCGCCGTCTGGAACAGCGCCGCCAGGGCGACCCAGCGCCAGCGGGCGTCGCCGAGCTCTGCGACCACCGTCGCCGCGTCGACGCGGCGGAAGAACCAGGCGAGCAGAGCGCCCGCCAGCAGCAGGCCGAACAGCAGCGCGCGCCCGCTGCTCCGAGCGGCGCCGGGCGCCGTCGATCCCGAGAGCATCGCTGCATCCTGCTGTACGCCGCGCCGGCGCTGCAACTACGCGGCGCCGCCGCGAGGCCGCCGCGCGGCGAGGGCGACGAGCGCACAGAGCCGGGCCTCGGTGAGCGAGAAGCGGTAGCCGCGCAGGTCGACCGTCGCCTCCGCGGCGAAATCACTCTCGACCGCGGCGCGCACCCGCGCCCGGAAGCGCTCGTCGCCGAGACCGGTCGCGGGCCACGGCCCGAGGAGCTCGTCGAGAGCTCGCCAGACCGCCTCCGGGTCGAAGCCGGCAGTGGCGGCGAGGTGCTCCTCGCCGAGCCTGGCCGCCGAATCGAGGAAGCGCTCGTCGATCCAGAAGCGCGCCTCGCGCCTGCGGAAACGGCGCCCGCCGACGGCGGCCCACCACCCGCCGGCGACCGCCACGCCGCCGGCAGCGGCGAGCGCCGCGGCGAGCAGCCGTCGCCGCGTCGGCCCGGCGCGGGTCGTCGGCGCCGTCACGGCAGGCGCGCCTCGAGGTGTTCGGCGAGGCGCAGCGCGAGCGCCACGATCGTCAGCGTCGGGTTGACGTAGCCGCTCGCCGGAAACACCGAGCTGCCGGCGATCCACAGGTTGTCGACGCCGTGCACGCGGCAGTCGCGATCGACGACGCCCCGCGCCGGATCGTCGGACATCCGCGTCGTGCCGAGATGGTGCGCCGCGCCGCGCCACGGGATCTCGCCGTCGAATCCGGGCGCCGTCCACGCGCTCGGCGCGACGCGGCCGATCGAGAAGCGGCCGAGCTCGTGCACCAGGGCGCGCGCGGCGGCGGCGAGCGTGCGGCGGAACTCCGCGCCGAGCCGCAGGTCGAGCACGAGCCGGCGGCAGCCGAGCGCGTCCCGCTCCTCGCCGAGCGTCACTCGGCAAGCCGGATCCGGCGCCATCTCCTGCATCGAGTCGAGCCGAGCGCGCTTCATCGCCGGCAGCCCGCCCGGCCGGCGCGACCCGCTCTCGTCGATCTCGTTCGTCAGCCACGGCAGCAGCCGCGCGGCGTCGGCGACGAAACGCCGCGTCCCGTCGCGCTGCCTGCGGTCGAGGTCCCAGACCGGCTCGCCCGCCGGGGCGAGCTCGATGCCGAATTGCTGCAGCCGCTCCCGCGTCACGAGCTCGGCGGACGGGCAGAGGTCGGGCAAGAGCACGGGCGAGCCGGCGATCGGCCCGGCCACGCGCGCCAGCGATTCCGCGAAGCCGAAGACCTGCGCGACCTCGACCACCGGATGCTCCTGGAAGCAGCGGCCGACCTGGTCGTGCCGGTTGCCGAGCCCGCGCGGCTCGACGCGGTTCGAGAGCAGGAGCAGCCGCGGGTTCTCGAGGCCGCCGCAGGCGAGGACGAAGGCGCGCGCGGCGACCGTCGCGCGCCGGCCGCCGAGCGTCCGCACGACGAGCTCGCGCACGTGCCCGCCGCCCGGCTCGGCGACGAGCTCCGTCGCGTTGGCGTGCAGCACGACGCGCACCGACCGCGAGGCGGCGAGCTCGTCCCGATAGTGGGTCCCGAAGCGCCGCGGGCCCGCGGCGCGCCGCTGGCGGTAACGCAGCTCCAGCCGGTGCGCGCCGCCGGGCGGCATCGGGTCGCGGCGGAAGAGCGCCGGATCGCCCGCCGGATTCCGCGGCCACGCCGAGCCGCCGCAGATCTCGAGCGCCTCGGCGTAGCGCGAGGCGACCTCCTCCCGGGCGATCGGCCAACCCGGATACGCCTGCCACGGGCGCGCTGCGAAGTCGACCTCGCCGAGAACTCCCATCTCCCCGGTCCAGTGCACCGAGGTGCCGCCGAAGACGCGCTGGCGCGGCAAGCGGAGGTCGAAGTAGCGCTCGCCGCGCACCTCGCCGCGGTTGAGCTCCTGGGCGTCGGCCTCGAGCTCGAGCCCGCCGCTCTCGAGCACGAGGACCTGCCGCGGGCCGGCCGTGAAACGCCGTGCCAGCGCGATTCCCGCCGGGCCGCCGCCGATGATGCAGAGATCGGCGCGCAGGTGGCTCTGGTCTGCGAGCTCCCGCAGGTCGAGGATCACGCCGGCACCGCGCCGTGGTCGCCGGCGGCGACGGGCCGCGCGGCGCGAGGCACCCACGCGCCGGTGCTCACCTCGGGCCTTCCGCGGGGCCTCTTCCGGACGCCGCCGGCGGCGACGCGCGGCGATAGACCACCAGCTCGGGACTGATCTTGTCGAGGTTCGTCCTCGCCCTGCCGTGTCGCGACAGCCGCGCCGGGATGCGGCCGGCGTCGCGATGGGCCTCGATGTAGCCCGCGGCTCGCAGCACGCGCGCCCAGCGCAGCGATCGGCTCCATGCCGCCTCCGCGACGAGGTGCCGCGGAGCCCAACGGCGAAGCTCGCGCGCGAAGTAGGGCGGTTCTCCGAGCCCGACCTGCCGGCCGGCGAGCGCTGCCCAGTCGTGCTTGCCCAGCACCCAGGTCGTCGGTGCCGAGCCGCCGTCGCGCGCGATCCACTCGCGAATCGTAACTCGCGAGTCGAAGCGCAGCCGCAGGTCGAGCTCCGCGGCGCGTGTGCCGGAGTAGACGAGGATCGCCACGAGCGCGGCGCCGACGAGCCACCCGCGGCGCCGCAAGCGGGCGAGGAGGTCGTCGGCGCCCTCGCCCGCGAGCAGGACCGCCGAGAGCGCGATCGGCAGCAGGAACCGGTCGTAAGCGCGCGGCAGCGCGAGCCACATGAAGAGCGCGTAGCCGATCGCCGCTGGCAGGTGGAATCCGTGTCGCCGCCGCCGCTCGCCGTCGCGCGCGATGGCCAGGAGACCCCACAACGCGAGTCCGATCGCCGGCAGGCCGAGGACGAACTCGAGATTGACCCCGGCCTGCCAGGCCTGCGCCAGCTTGCCCGCGACGCTCGCCTCGAATTCGGGGGCGAGTCGCGCCACCTCGCGGAGGGCCGCGAAATGGCCGCGGACTCCCTCCGGATTGAACGGCACGTTGAGGACGTAGAGGTAGACGGCCAGCGAGCTCGCGCCCGCCGCCAGCAGGCCCCGCCCGCCGAGCTCGCGCAGCGCGGTCCACCGCGCGGGCTGGAGCCCCGCGAGGCCCTCGTGCAGCGGCAGCAAAGCGCCGGCCGCGCAGACGGCGTAGACCGCCGCCTGGTCCTTGGTGGCCGCGGCGAGCGCCGCCAGCGCGCCCGCGCCCACCAGCGCGACGGCGCTCCCCTCGTCGAGAGCGCGCGCGAGGAGGGCGAGCGCGAGGACGAGCCACATCAGGTAGAGCGATTCGACGTTCCCCGTCTTGGCGTAGTAGGTCACCGTCGGGCTCGCCGCCCAGAGCAGCGCCGCGACCGCCGTGCCCCAGCCGAGCCCGATTCGCCGGCCGAGGGCGAGGAGCCCGAGGACCGTCACGACGGTCGCCGCCACCGAGAGCGTCCGCGTCGCCAGCGCGTGACGCCGAAAGGTCGGCGCCGGCGCCGGCGAAGCGCCGGGGAGCGCGTCGCTCGCCGCCTGGCTCGCCGCCGCGGCGTAGAACATGAGCGGCGGATAGTAGTCGTGCCAGCCGTTCGCGAACCGCGCCTGTCGAGCGGCAGCGACGCGCCGGGGCGAAATCTCGTCGGGCGCGACGCTGCGCTGGCCGACGATCCCCCAGTCGAGGGCGAACGCGAAGTGCGTCGCGCCGACGAGCACGATGGCCGTGGCTGCTCGCCTCCGCGACTTCGAGCCCAGATCCACTGTCGTCCCTCCGCCCGACCGGCCGCCCATTATCCCGCTCCGCTCACGCCGGCGACGGGACGCCGGCCGCCGCCGGGCCGCCTCGCGGGCTTTGCTGTCCGAGCGCTTCTGAGAGGATGCCGTCATGCGCCGATCGACATTTTCCCTCGCCCTCGCGCTCCTCGCGCTGCCGCCCGCTGCCGGCGCCGCCGCCACTCTCGTGGTCGCCAACAAGGCGGAGGCGACGGTCTCGCTCGTCGATCTCGCGCCCGGCACGGTCGTCGCCACGCTGCCGACCGGCGACGGGCCGCACGAGGTCGGCGTCTCGTCCGACGGCCGCTTCGCGCTCGTCGCCAACTACGGCACGGGCGCAGCGCCGGGCTCGTCGCTGACGCTCGTCGACGTCGCCGCCGCGCGCGTCGTGCGCACGATCGATCTCGGCGAGTACCGGCGGCCGCACGGCGTCGCGTGGCTCGACGCGCGTCGGGCGCTCGTTACCGCCGAGGCGAACCGGGCGCTCCTCGAAGTGGACGTCGAGACGGGAGCCGTCCTGCGCGCCGTGGCGACCGGTCAGGAGGTCTCGCACATGGTGGTCGCGACGACCGACGGCGCCCGCGCCTTCGTTGCCAACATCGGCTCGGGCTCGATCACCGCGATCGACCTCGCGCGCGGCGAGAAGCTCGCCGACGTCGCGACCGGCGATGGCGCCGAGGGAATCGCCCTCGCCCGCGGCGACCGCGAGCTGTGGGTGACCAACCGCGGCGCCGACACCGTCACCGTCATCGACGCCGCCAGCCTCGAGCGGCTCGCCGAGATCGCCTCGCCCGGCTTTCCGATCCGCGCCGCCGCCACGCCGCTCGGTACCGTGCTCGTCACCCACGCGCGCGGCGGCCACCTCGCCGTCTACTCGCTCGCCGAGCGCGCCGAGGCCGGCCGCGCGAGCTTCGACTTGGCCGCGCTCGGGGGCGAGGGGCGCCTCTTCGGCAACCGCTTCGGCGCGAGCTCCGTGCCGATCGGCGTCGTCGTCTCGGCCGACGGCGCCCTGGCCTACGTCGCCCACGCCAACGCCGACGCCGTCACCGAGGTCGACCTCGCGACGCTGCGCGTGACCCGCACCCTGCGCGCCGGCAAGGAGCCCGACGGCATGGGCTGGACGGCGGTCGAGGTCGCAGCCGCCGCACGTCCCTAGCCGGCGCCGCACGCCCGGCCTCCGCCCGACCCCCTAGGCGGCCGGCCGGCACCTTGGGTAGAGTTCTGTCGCTTCCCCTGCCGGCGATCCTCGCGGCGCGCCCGAAGCGACGTCTGGGCGCGGCGACTCCCGCGCAGCGCCCCGGAAGCGCACTCTCGAAGGAGGCCGACCATGGCCGTCTCCCGCCTCTCCCTCTCCGCCGGCTGGCGGATCGCCCTCACCTGCTTCTTGCTGCTGCTCGCCGCGCTGCCGGCGACGGCGCAGGAATCGGAGCCGGAGCCGGCCGAGTCGGCCGCGCCCGCCGACGAGGCGGCCGACGAGCCGGGCGACGAGCTCGCCACCTTCGGCGAGACGATCAGCGTCGGCAGCCGCTCGGCCGAGCGCTCGCGCACCGACACGCCGGTGCCGGTCGATCTGCTGCCGATCGAGGAGCTCGCCGACTCGAGCGGCCAGCTCGACCTCGGCCAGCTGCTGCAGTTCGTGGCGCCGTCGTTCAACTCGAACCGGCAGTCGGGCTCCGACGGCAGCGACCACGTCGACGCCGCGATCCTGCGCGGACTCGGCCCCGACCAGGTGCTGGTGCTCGTCAACGGCAAGCGCCGCCACACCAGCTCGCTCGTCTATCTCTTCGGCTCGCGCGCGCGCGGCAACGTCGGCACCGATCTCAACACCATCCCGGTGGCCGCCATCGAGCGCATCGAGATCCTTCGCGACGGCGCCGCGGCGCAGTACGGCTCCGACGCCATCGCCGGTGTCATCAACATCGTGCTGCGCGAATCGCGGGGGCTCGACGTCACGCTCGCGGCCGGCGCTTACACCTATGGCGACGGCGAGACCGGCCAGGTGGCGGTGAACTACGGCATGGAGGTGGGCCGCGGCGGCGTGCTCAACCTGACCGGCGAGTTCCTGAGCCGCGCCGAGACCGACCGCTCGACGCCGGACGAGCCGCGCACGATCGGCGACGCCGACACCGAGAACACGACGCTGTTCTTCAATCTCGACGTGCCCGCCGGTGACGGCGCCGCCTTCTACGGCCACGGCGGGTACAACCAGCGCGACGGCCTCGCCGGCGCCTGGTACCGCGGCGGCATCGGCTCGGACGACATCCCCTCGCGCAACTCGGCGGCAATGTACCCGGACGGCTTCGTCCCCGACATCGGCACCGACATCGAGGATCTCTCGGCGGCCTTCGGCTACCGCCGCCTCGTCGGCGACTGGTCGCTCGACGTCAGCACCACCTACGGCTCGAACCGCATGGAGTACCTGATCAGCCACACGCTCAACGCCTCGATCGCGACGCTCAACGCCGGCATCTCGCCGACTTCGTTCGACGCCGGCGGATTCGAGTTCGCGCAGCACACGACCAACCTCGACCTGTCGCGGCTCTTCAGCGACCGGCTGCACGGCGTCGGCGTCGCCGCCGGGCTCGAGTACCGCCGCGAGACCTACGAGATCTTCGCCGGCGAGCCCGGCTCCTTCGCCGATTTCGACGGTGGCGGCGGCGGCAACGCGGGCTCGCAGGGCTTCCCCGGCTTCCAGCCGGTCGACGAGGTCGACGCCGACCGCGACAGTGTCGCTGCCTACGTCGACGTCGAGCTGCAGGCCAGCGAGCGCTTCCTCGTCACCCTCGCCGCGCGCGGCGAGGACTACAGCGACTTCGGCTCGACCCTCGACGGCAAGGTCTCGATCGGCTACCGCCTGGACGAGGTCAACCTGCGCGGTTCCGCTTCCACCGGCTTCCGCGCCCCCTCGCTCCACCAGCGCTACTTCAGCTCGACCTTCACCGACTTCATCGCCGGCGAGGCGGCCGACGTCAAGCTGGCGCCGAACGAGAGCCTGCTGGCACGCCTGGTCGGCATCCCGAAGCTCAAGGAGGAGACGTCCGAGAACGTTTCGCTCGGCTTCACCTGGGTGCCGCGCGGCGACGTCGACGTGACCTTCGACGTCTACCAGATCGACATCGACGACCGCATCGTCCTGACCGGCGGCTTCACTACCGACGACCCGGACATCGGCGACCTGATCGCCGCCGAGAACCTCTCCGAAGCGCGCTTCTTCACCAACGCCATCGACACTCGCACGCAGGGCGTCGACCTCACCGTCAGCCACCGGCGCACGGCCTGGGGCGGCAGCCTGAACGGCTTCCTGGCCGCGAACTACAACGAGACCGAGGTGCGCGAAGTCAACACCGCGCCCGGCCTCGCCGGCAAGGAGGAGGTCTACTTCAGCACCCGCGAGCGCCTCTTCGTCGAGGGCTCGGCGCCGGAGTGGAAGGGCGTGCTCGGCGCCGACTTCCAGCGCGGCAAGTGGTCGGCCGGCGGCCGCGTCAACTACTTCGGCGAGGTCGTCTCCGGCATCTGGTCGCAGCTCGACGATCCGACGCTCCCCGGCCAGCGCTACTCGCCGCGCACCACGCTCGACCTCTCCTTCGGCTACGACCTGACCGACGACATCCGCTTCACCGTCGGCGGCACCAACGTCTTCGACGCCGAGCCGAGCGAGCAGGACCCGAACGAGACCGAGAACGGGGCCCTGTGGGAGAACGTCCAGATGGGCATCAACGGCGCGTTCTACTTCGCGCGCATGAGCTTCCGGGTGCCGGGAAGCTGACGCACGCTCCGCGCGGTGCGGCCGGCGGCGCTGCGTCCGCCGGCCGCGCGCGCGGCGGGTAGCGGGCTAGAATCGCCGCATGCCTCCGACCGTCTCGCCGCGCGGCCGCGCCATGCCGGCGTCGCCGATTCGCAAGCTGGCGCCGCTCGCCGACGCCGCCAAGCGGCGCGGCATCCGCGTCTACCACCTCAACATCGGCCAGCCGGACCTCGAGACGCCCGCAGCGCTGCGCGCCAAGCTCGCCGAGGCGCCGCCGGTGCTCGCCTACACCCCCTCGGGCGGCACCCCCGAGTACCTCGCGGCGCTCTCGGTCTACTACCGCAACCTCGGATTCGAGCTCGGCCCCGGCGAGCTCGTCGCCACCACCGCCGGCAGCGAGGCGCTGCTCTTCGCCCTTTTCGCCGCCACCTCCGACGGCGACGACGCGCTCGTCTGCGAGCCGTACTACACGAACTACAACTCCTACGCGACGCTCGCCGGCGTGCGGCTCGTGCCGCTCACCACCCGCGGCGAGGACGGCTTCCACCTGCCGCCGCGCGCCGCCTGGGAGGCGGCGGTCACGCCGCGCACGAAGCTCGTCTTGCTGTGCAATCCGAACAACCCGACGGGGACGGTCTACACGCGCGAGGAGCTCGAGATGGTGGGCGAGTTCTGCCGCGACCACGGCCTCTTCCTCGTCGCCGACGAGGTCTACCGCGAGCTCGTCTACGACGGCCGCCGAGCGGTGTCGGCGCTCGAGCTCGCCGGCATGGAGGAGCACGTCGTCGTCGTCGACAGCCTGTCGAAGCGTTTCAGCGCCTGCGGCATCCGCCTCGGCTGCCTGGTGACGCGCAACCCGGAGGTCCACCAGGTCTGCCTGCGCATGGCGCAGGGGCGGCTCTCGCCGCCGGGCCTGGCGCAGCTCCTCGCCACCGGCATCCCCGAGCTCGGACCCGACTACTACGCCGGGATGGCCGCCGAGTACGAGCGGCGGCGCGACGTCCTCTTCGATCGTCTGAGCAGGATCCCGGGCGTCCTCCTGCGCAAGCCCGAGGGCGCCTTCTACGTCGTCGCCCGCCTGCCGGTCGACGACGCCGAGGAGCTCGCCCGCTTCCTCCTCGCCGAGTTCTCGCACGGCGGCGCGACGGTGATGGTCGCCCCGGCGGCCGGCTTCTACGCCACGCCCGGCCTCGGCCGCGACGAGGTGCGCATCGCCTACGTGCTCAAGAGCGAGGATCTCCTCGCCGCGATCGACGTCTTCGCCGCCGGTCTCGCCGCGTACCGCGAGGCGCGCGGTCTCGTCGGCACAGCGGCCGGCTGAGCGCCGACGGCGCCCGTGT
>Ga0214472_10008116_pt1 | contig 10962 bp, 9 predicted proteins | sample RVTome_6_FD_207662 | JGI IMG/M metagenome (GOLD analysis project Ga0214472, IMG submission 207662) | Soil microbial communities from uranium-contaminated site in the Upper Colorado River Basin, Wyoming, United States - RVT140D175 | ecosystem: Environmental > Terrestrial > Soil > Contaminated >...
GGCGTGGAGGAAACCGACGCGCCGGTGGTCGCCTTCATCGACGACGATGCGGTGGCGGAGAAGGGCTGGGTCCTGGCCCACCGCCGCGCCTATCGAGATGGGGTGGCCGCCGTGGGTGGTCGCATCGAGCTCCGGTGGCCGGATCGTCGCCCTCGCTGGTTGCCCGCCCCCTTCGAGTCCTACTACAGCCGGCTCGATCTCGGTGACGAGCGAGCGGAGCTCGACGGTACGGGTCGGCATCCCTTCGGGACGAACATGTCCATGCGTCGCGAGGTGCTGGTACAGCTGGGGGGGTTCCCCCTGGAACTGGGGAGACGCGGCGCCGATCTGCTCTCGGGTGAGGAGGAGGAGATCTTCGCGAGGATCGTGACGCGCGGCGAGCGCATCGTGTACGAGCCTGGGGCAGCCGTGATCCACCGCGTTGAGCCCGAACGCGTCTCTCGACGCTGGCTGCTGCGGCGGGCGTACGCGCAGGGGCGAACCGAGGCGCTCCGCCGGGCTCTCGGCCCCCATGCCGGGACCTCGTGGCTGGCCGAGAGCGCTCGCGGGCTCGGCCGGGCTACCTGGGGAAGCCTCCGGTTGCTCGCATCCGGGCTCGGCCGTGGGCGCACTCACCAGCTGGGTGTTCGGGTCCTCCTGCGTAGCGCGAAGGCCCTGGGCTATGCCGTGGCATGCGGGAGAGAGGCGTTCCGATGAGGGTCCTCGTGATCGCCCAGCTCTTCCCCTGGCCGGTCACCGGCGGCGGCCGCATGCGCCTGGCCAACGTCATCCGGGCGCTCCAGGGGTTGGGGGAGGTTGATCTGTTCGCGCTGAGCTCGCGTCCATCGGAGATGGAACCCCGTGACGCCGACGTACCACTGCGGAGAACGATGGTCGTGCGCCGGCCAGAGGTCCGCGGGGGCCTGTGGGCGCGAGCGCGATGGTTCGCCGGGTCGCCACGTCCGTTCGAGCTATCCGTCGACTACGAGGCAGCCCGGAGGGCCCTCGACTCCTGGCTCGACGGCCCCTACGACGCGGTGTGGTTCTCACGCGCCGAGACCCACACCGCCTTCCGCGAGAAGGTGGCGAACGCCCCCGCCATCGTCGATCTCGATGATCTGGAGGGAACGAAGCTCCGGGGGAGCCTTCTGGTGGCGGGTCGCACGGTGGGAGGCGGCGCCGGCCTCCTCCGGAGGCTTGCGGCCCGGAGGAATGCCAGACGATGGGACGTGCTCCAGCGCGAGGTGGCCGGAACGGCCGAGCGCGCTGTCGTGTGCAGCGAGGTGGACCGCCTCCACCTTGGAGGAGGCGGCACGATCGTGGTGATCCCGAACGGGTTCGACGCGCCATCCCGGCCCCGCGGCCACCTCGAGGTGGCAGACCCCCCGACCATCCTGTTCCAGGGGGACCTTCGCTACGCGCCGAACGCCGACGCAGCCGCGTACCTCGTCCGCGAGGTGGGTCCGCACCTCAGAGCGGCCATCCCCGGGGTGAAGATCCGACTCGTGGGGGTCAACGACTGGCGCGTCCAGGGGCTCCACGGGCCGCCCCATGTCACCGTGACCGGATTCGTGCCCCACATCGAGGAGGAGCTCGCCCGGGCCGACGTGATCGTCGCGCCCATCCGTTTCGGAGGAGGGACCCGCATCAAGATCCTGGAAGGCTTCGCCCACAGGATCCCGGTCGTGACCACGACGTCCGGCGCCCAGGGCCTCGATGTCGCCGACGGCACCCACCTGGCCATCGCCGATACCCCGGCCGGGCTCGCCGCGCGCACGGCGGCGGTGCTGTCGGACGGCGGGGAACGCTCGGCCATGACCGACGCCGCCCACGCTCTGTTCATCGATCGCTACCAGTGGTCTGCGGCCCGGCAGCACATCCAGGAGCTGGTGCGGGCCGTCGCGGCGACCGCGCCGGCGTCCGCCGGTGGCGGAGGCGGGTCATGACGCTGGCCCCGCGACGGGTCCTCGTGGTCGGGCCTCCGCGATCGGGTACGACGTGGGTCGGCAAGCTCTTGGGGCGGACGGAAGGGGCATCGTACGTGCACGAGCCGGACGGGTGGAACCGCACGGCGACCTTCCAGGTCCCCCCCGAACACGGGATGGGCTTCGTCCTGGATCCGGACCAGGACCACCCGGTGTACGAGGAGCTCTGGCGCCACGCGTTCACTCCCCGGCGCTCGTCGGGGGCAGCACGGATCGGGCGAGCCGTGCGGGTGAAGGGTTTCTCGACCCTGGTCGGGGATCGGAACGGCGCCGCCCTCCGCAAGGCCCTGGTGGACGGCCGGCATCGGGTGCGGCTCGGCTTGGCCAGGATCCTGTCGGTCCCGGCTTCTCCAAGCTCAGGGGCCACGGCGGCGGTGGTCAAGTCCGTGGCCGCCCACTTCACCGCGGAATGGATCGTCGAGCGGTTCAGCCCCCGGGTCGTGGTTGTCCTGCGGCATCCCTTCAACGCCGTCTCCAGCCGGCTCCAGCTGGGGTGGGGGCCTCGCACGGCCGCCGGGATCCTGGCCGATCCCCGAGCCGCCGAACGCTTCCGCCGCTCCTTCGGCCTGGACGTTCCGCCGGTCCCGGACTCGCCCCTTGGACGTCAGGCGTGGCAGGTCGGCTTGCTGACGTCCCTGTACGAGGCCATAGCGGCACGCCACCCCGATTGGGTGGTGGTGACGCATGAGGACATGTGCGTGAACCCGGTGGACAGCTTCCGGGCCCTGTCCCAGCGGGTGGGCCTGGGCTGGTCGGATCGCGCCGCGGAGGAGGTGCTGCGCTCGAACCGGCCGGGTTCCGGGTACGAGACGAACCGGGTGGCATCCGGGCTGGCCGACCGGTGGCGGGAGCGATTCGCCCCCCAGGAGATCGAGGAGATGGCCGCCATCCTCCGCCGGTTCCCCATCCGGACCTGGGAAGCGCTGGTCTGATGCCCATCCTCTCACGACGACACCGATTCCTGTTCCTGATGGCGCCGGGGACCGGCTGTACCGCGGTGGGGAAGGCGCTCGTGGATGGCGCGTCTGGAGAGCTGTTCCCGGCGGAGGACGTGCTGGATGAGCAAGGGTTGCAACTCGTCGATCACAAGCACGCGACCCTTCAGCGTCTCCTGGCCAACGGTCTCCTTGCCCGCGAGGAGGCGGCTGGGCTCTTCAAGTTCACGACGATCCGCAACCCGTTCGACGCGCTGGTCACTCAATACGTTCGACTGCGGACGACGTGGAAGGAACGGCAACGGGATCCCCACTCGTTCGTGCACCGCCAGCGTCACACGGCCCGGCGCATAGAGCTGGCGTCGAGACATTCGTTCGAGGGATGGGTCGAGCGTACCTTCCGCCTCGGCGGGGTCCGATCCAGGGTCGTCCGGCGGTACAGGTCACCCGGACACCTGTACCAGGGCTACATCGATGGCGCGGACTTCCTCATGAGGTACGAGCGCCTCCAGGACGACTTCGATCAGGCCCTTCGACACGTCGGGATCGATCGGCCGATCGAGATCCCTCAGACCAACGTCACGGCCGGTCGGCACCCTGATCACCGCTCGTACTACACGCCCAGGGCCCGAGCGATCGTCGAGAAGGTGTTCGAACCCGATCTCGAGCGGTTCGGGTACTCCTTCTAGCTACCTCAAGGGAGATCCGATCGTCATGAAGATCCTGCACATCGTGGCCACGGGGGAGCGGCGAGGGGCCGAGGTGTTCGCCTCGGACCTGGTCGCCGCCCTGGCCGGGGAAGGGATGGAGCACCGGGTGGCCGTGCTGCGCCCACCGGGCCCGCCGCCGGGCGTGTACGACCCCCCGGCGGCCACCCTTCCCTCCGCGGGGTGGCACCTGCCCGGGGTCCGGATGGACCCCAAGACGGCCAGGGCCCTGCGCCGAACGGTGGCCAGGTGGCGTCCCGACGTGGTCCAGTCCCACGGGGGCGAGCCGCTCAAGTACGCGCTGGCGGCCACGGCCGGGCACAGGGTGCCGGTGGTGCACCGCCGGATCGGGTCCGCGCCCCGCTGGATCCTCCGGGGTGCCCGGCGGCGGGCCCACGGCTTCCTCCTGCGCCGGACGGCTCGGGTGATCGCGGTGGCCGACGCCGTTCGCCGGGAGACGCTGGCTGCGTTCGGGCTCTCCCCCGGCGGGGTGGTGACCATCCCCAACGGGGTCGATCCTGGCCGGACCCGGCCCCGGCGGGACCGGGCGGCGGTGCGCCGCTCGCTGGCGATCGACCAGGACGCGCCGGTGGTCGTGACCCTGGGCGCTCTGACCTGGGAGAAAGACCCCGGCGCGCACCTGGATATCCTGGCTCACCTGGCCGACGACCAACCAGGCTTGGTCCACCTGTTCGCCGGCGACGGTCCCCTCCGGGTGGAGCTGGAGGCTCGGGCGGCGCGCGAGGGCCTGGACCGGCAGGCGCGCTTCCTGGGCAGCCGGTCGGACATCGGCGACCTTCTGGGGGCGGCCGACGTGCTGCTGTTCGCCAGCCGCCCCGACGGGATGGAGGGCATGCCGGCCAGCCTGATCGAGGCCGGCATGGCCGGGCTCCCCACCGTAGCCTACGGCGTAGGTGGCGTGGACGAGGTCATCGTCGACGGGGAGACCGGCTACGTCGTCCCCCACGGCGACACAGCCGGTCTGGCCGCGGCCGTCCGGAAGCTCCTGGCGGATCACGCACTGCGGGCCTCGCTGGGCGACGCGGCCCGGCGGCGGTGCGCGGCGCGCTTCGACATCGCTGCGGTGGCCCCGCGGTACCTGGACGTCTACCGAGAGGTGCTCGAACGGTGAATCGCATCCTCCATCTGATCAAGGGCCTGGGCCGGGGCGGCGCCGAGCAGCTCCTGCTCAGCGAGGCTCCCTACCTCGACCGCGCGCGTTTCGACTACCGCGTCGCCTACCTCCTCCCGGAGAAGGACGCCCTGGTTCCGGAGCTGGAGGCGGCCGGGGTCCCGGCCATCTGCCTGGACGGGTCGAGCGGGTTCGCCTGGGTGGCCCGGCTCCGGGCGCTGGTCCGCGGCCAGGGCATCGACCTGATCCACTCCCACTCTCCGGTGGCCGCGGTCGGAGCCAGGCTGGCCTTCCCCGGACGTCGGCGGCCCCGCCGGGTCTACACCGAGCACAACGTGTGGGAGCGGTACCATCGGCTGACCTACTGGGCCAACCGGCTGACCTTCCCCCGGAGCGACCACGTTTTCGCGGTGTCCGACCACGTGCGCGATTCCCTGCATGTGCGCGACGGCACGCCGCCGGTGGAGACGCTGTACCACGGCATCGACCCCGCCGTGGTGTCCACGTGGGTCGCGCCCAACGGCATCCGTGACGAGCTGGGCATCCCCGCCGACGCGCCGGTGGTGGGCACGGTGGCCAACTTCAAGGCCCACAAGGGCTACGACGTCCTGCTCCGGGCGGCCCTTCGGGTCCGGGAAGAGGTGCCCGACGTGCGGTTCGTGAGCGTGGGCCGGGGTCCCCTGGAGGCCAGCGTGCGCCGGCAGGCCCAGCACCTGGGCCTGGACGGCACGGTGGTCTTCGCGGGGTTCCGGGACGACGCTCCCCGCGTCGCGGCCACCTTCGACCTGTTCACGATGGCCTCGGTGCACGAAGGGTTGTCCATCGCCCTGATCGAGGCTCTGGCCCTGGGCAAGCCGGCCGTTGTCACCGAGGTGGGCGGGCTCCCGGAGGTCGTGCAGCACGGGCGCCAGGGGTTCTTGGTCCCGCCGGCGAACCCCGAGGCCCTGGCCGCGGCCATCGTACGCCTGCTCCGCGATCCGGCCCTTCGGTTCCTGTTCGGCGACGCCGCTCGCCGCCGGGCCGCGGACTTCGACATCCGCCGGGCCGTCCGGCGCTACGAGGACCTGTACGGGGAGATCCTGGCATGAGCGTCCAGGTGGCCTACGACGTGCGGCCCTACCGCGACGACGACCTGGAAGCCGTCCTCCGGCTGCTGTCTGAGGCCATGGGCGGGGGCCCCACGGGCCGCCGGACCGAGGAGTTCTTCCGGTGGAAGCACCTGGAGAACCCCTTCGGCCGCTCAGCCATGCTCCTTGGCGTGGCCGGGGAGCGGGTCATCGGGCTCCGGGCCTTCATGCGCTGGACCTTCGAGACGCCGGATGGGAGCGTTCCGGCGGTCCGGGCCGTGGACACGGCCACCCACCCCGACTTCCAGGGCCGGGGGGTGTTCACTCGGCTCACGCTGGCCGCGCTCGAGGAGCTCCGCCAGGAGGTGGCCTTCGTGTTCAACACGCCGAACGAGAAGAGCCTTCCCGGCTACCTGAAGATGGGCTGGAGGGTGGCGGGCAGGCTCCCGGTGCGGGTGATCGTGCGTCGTCCCCTCCGAGGAGCGCTGTCGCTGCTGGGTCGGCCAGCAGGAGCACGGGTGGAGGCCACCGACGTCGGGGCCCCGGTGGACCAGGCTCTGCCCCGGGCCGCGGCGCTGGCCGGAACCCTGCCACCGGTCACCGCGTTCCGGACCCCCAGGACGGAACCCTACCTCCGCTGGCGCTACGCGCGGCCCCCGAACCTCACGTACAGGGCGCTGGAGAACCACGACGGGCTGGCCATCTTCCGGATCCGGGCCCGCCGGGGCCTGCGCGAGGCGACGGCGGCCGAGGTCCTGGACGGGCCCTCCCCGCGGACCCGCCGGCTCCTTCACGCGACGGGCCGGGCCGTCGGCGCGGACCACGTCTCGGCCCTCCGCACGTGGGCCCCCACGCCGGGACTCAGGGTCCCGGGGAGCCCGGTGTTGGCCGTGCACCCCCTGGACCTGGATCCGGGCCTCGATCCGCTGGATCTTCGCTCGTGGGCCGTGAGCCTGGGCGACATGGAGCTGTTCTGATGACCGACACCTCGCACGGGCAGCCGAACCTGGGCGTGGCCGCCGTGGTCGGCGTGGTGCTCGTTGGCCTGCTGGCGGCCACCGCACTGCTGCTGATGGAGTTCGGAACCACGGAAGCATGGACGGCGATGATCATCGGCCCGGCCCTGTTCGTGGTGACGATCCCCATGCTGCTCCGGCAGGCCACCAGGGAGAACGACCGGCGGCTGGTGTGGATCCTGATCGCCGCCCTGTTCATGAAGCTCGTCGGCTCGGCCATCCGGTACTACGTCACCTTTGAGGTCTACGAGCGGGCCGATGCCACTGGCTACCACGACTGGGGCGTCGAGCTCTACGAAGGGTTCCGCCAGGGCAACTTCTCTCATCCGTTCGACCAGCTGGTCGGGACCAACTTCATCCGCTACTTCACCGGGCTGGTGTACGCGGCCATCGGGCCCAGCAGGCTGGGAGGCTTCCTGATCTTCTCATGGCTGGGATTCATCGGCCTGTTCTACTTCTACCGGGCCTTCGTCACGGGCGTTCCCGAGGGACACCGGCGCAAGTACGCGGTCCTCCTCTTCTTCCTGCCTTCCCTGGTGTTCTGGCCGTCCAGCATCGGCAAGGAGTCGTGGATGATGTTCAGCCTGGGGATCTCCGCGTTCGGCGTGTCGAAGATCCTCACCGGGAAGCTCGGCTGGGGGTTGCCCATCACCGGCCTGGGCCTGTGGCTGGCCGCACTCCCACGGCCGCACGTGGCCGGCCTGATCGCCGTCGCCTTGGCCGGAGCGTACGTGGTCAGGCCCTCCCGGGGCCGGAGCGTGCTGGCCCCGGTCGGCAAGGGCCTGGCCATGGCGTTACTGGGTGCCCTGGCTGTGGTTCTGGTGATCCGGACGGATCAGTTCCTCAAGGATGCCGGCATCAACACGTCGGCCGGTGTGGCCGGAACGCTCCAGGACACCGCGTCCCGGACCCAGCAGGGAGGCTCGCAGTTCGCCCCGTCCATCCTGCAGTCTCCGGTCCGGGCCCCGGTGGCTGTGGTCACCGTGCTGTTCAGGCCCTTCGTGTTCGAGGCCCACAACGCCCAGGCCCTGGTGGCCGCCGTCGAGTCATCGTTCCTGCTCTTGCTGGCCATGGTCCGGTTCCGATGGGGGTTCGCCGCCCTGGCCTCGATCAGGCGACAGCCGTACGTGGCCTTCGCCCTCATCTACACGGGTCTGTTCGTGGTGGCCTTCTCTTCGCTGGCGAACTTCGGCCTCCTGGCCCGGGAGCGGGTACAGGTCCTGCCGCTGTTCTTGGTCCTCATCTCCGTGCCGCCCAAGCCCGCGCCGAACGACGTTCCCCCGCTCCGGACGGAGGCCCGTGTCCCGGCCTGAGGTCCTCGAGGCGCCAGCGGCTCCGGAGCTGGGACGGCCGGAGGTTCCCGGATGGGTGGACGTGTGGGGTGCCGTCCTCCTGATCGCCGCCCTGGGGTGGACGTACCTGGCCGCCGTGGTCTCGGGCGGGCGGGCCAGCCCAGTGGTCGGGGCCTTCCTGCTGGCCGGGGTGGGGTACGTGGCCGGACGGATCGGGGGAACCTACCTCCCGGCTCTGATCCCCGGAGCCGTGGCCCTGGTGGCCGTGGCCATCGCGGCTCGGGCTCCCGCGGACGTCCTATCGAGCGATCCCCTGAGCGGGCCGTTCGGATACGCCAACGCCAAGGGCGCCTTCTTCGCCCTGGCCGCCGTGGCCGCTCTCATGGTCGCGGCGTCCTCGATCCACGTGGCGCTGAGGATCCCCGCCGTCCTGGCCGCCGTGGCCCTGGCCGCGGTTCCCTTCGTGGTCCGGTCGTTCGCCCCGGGGGCCCTGCTGCTCCTCCTGGTTCCCCTGGGCCTCCTGCCCTGGAGCGCCCGGTCCGTGCGCATCGCCGTGGCCGGGTCCGCGCTGGCCGTGATGATCGCCATCGGGGCCACATCGTTCCTGGCCGTCAGCTACCATCCCTGGCCCCCGGACCGGGGCGCCGTGGAAGACAGGGTCACCGAAGCTCTGACCGAGCGGCGGATCGCCCTGTGGAGGGATGCCATCGAGCTGGTACGGGACCGTCCGGTGACCGGGGTCGGGCCCTCTCGGTTCGCTGTGACCAGCCCCATCGCCCGGGCTGACGAGGACGCGCGGTGGGCCCACCACGCCTTCCTCCAGCAGGGCGCGGAGCAGGGGGCGCCGGGCCTGGCCATCCTCCTGGCCGTGTTCGGGTGGGCGTTCGCCGGCCTGCTCCTCCATCCCCGGCCCACGCGGTACGTGGCCCTGGGAGCCGTGGGCCTGGCCGTGGTGGGCGTGCACGCGTCCATCGACTACGCGCTCCACTTCCCCGCGGTGCCCGTGGCCGCCGCGGCCGTGGCCGGCTCGGCCACCGCCGTGGCTCGGAGGGCCCGATGAACGCCGGCACGCTGGCCCGCAAGGCTGTGAAGGCCGCCGTGTTTCCCGGCGGGGTGGTCACCCGGCGGCGGCCCGGCGATGCCGTGATCCTCCTGTACCACCGGGTCGGAGCGGGCCGCCGGGAGATCGACCTGCCCCGCTCCTCGTTCGCCCGGCAGGCCCGGGCCCTGGCCGCCTCCGGCCATGTCCGGACTCTCGACGGGGCCCTGGACCCTCGCGGGACGGGCGGCGTGGTCGTCACCTTCGACGACGGCTCCGCCGACTTCCACCAACACGTCCTGCCCATCCTGGCCGAGCATCGCCTGCCGGCCCTGCTGTACCTGGCCACCGGGGCGGTGACCGACGCCCCTCGCGACGAGGCCATCACCTGGTCCCAGCTCGGGGAGGCCGTGGCCACCGGGCTGGTCGAGGTCGGCGCGCACACCCACGGGCACACCGATCTGTCGCGGGCCTCGTACGCCGAGGCGGAGGAGGAGATGCGGCGCTGCAAGGACCTGATCGAGGACCGCCTGGGGGTGGCCTGCCGGCACTTCGCCTACCCGTGGGCCGTCGGATCGCCCGAGGCCGACCGTGCGGCGCGGGACCTGTTCCGGACCGCGGCCCTGTCCGCCTGGCGGACCAACCGCCGGGGGCGCACCGACCTCCACCGCCTGGGCCGGACCCCGGTCCTGCGCAGCGACGGCCCGAGGTTCTTCCGGGCCAAGGTCCGGGGGATGCTGGACGGCGAGGCCCTGGCCTACCGGGTCCTCCGCCGCGGGCCGTGGGGGCGCTCGTGACCGCGCCGCGCGTGGCCCACGTGTGCACCGTGGACCTCACCGCGCGCTTCCTGCTCCTGCCCCAGCTCCGCCGTCTGCGGGACGAGGGCTACGACGTCTCGGTGATCAGCGCCCCCGGCCGGTGGGTCGCCGACCTGGAGACCGAGGGGATCCGCCACATCGCCTGGGCCAGCGCCACGCGGGCCTGGGACCCGCGGGCCGACCGCCGGGCGTACCGTGAGCTCCGCGACGTCCTCGGGCGCGAGCGGTTCGACGTCGTGCACACCCACAACCCGAAGCCCGGGGTGCTCGGCCGGATCGCCGCCCGGCGGGCCGGGGTCCCGGTGGTCGTCAATACCGTGCACGGCCTGTACGCCACCCCCGAGGACCGGTGGGCCAAGCGGGCCGCGATCCTCACGGTCGAAGGGTACGCGGCGCGGTTCTCGGACCTCGAGCTGTACCAGAGCGCGGAGGACCTGGCCTGGGCCCGGCGGGAGGGGGTCGTCCCCGCGTCGCGGAGCGCCCTGCTCGGCAACGGGACCGACCTGGGCGCGTTCCACCCAGCCGCCGTGCCCCCCGCCCGCGTGTCGGAGCTCCGCGAGGAGCTCGGCCTCGGCCCCCACGACATCGTGATCGGGACCGTGGGCCGCCTGGTGGCCGAGAAGGGCTTCCGGGAGCTGTTCGAGGCCATCCGCGCCGTCCCCGGCCCCATCCGCCTGCTGGTGGCCGGGTCCCGGGACGCCGACAAGGACGACGCGCTATCGGAGGCCGACCTGGCCGCGGCCGGCGACCGGGTGGTCCTGGCCGGGTGGCGACCCGACGTCCGCGACCTGTACGCGGCGATGGACGTGTTCGTGCTGGCCTCCTGGCGCGAGGGCCTCCCTCGCTCGGCCGTGGAGGCCGCGGCCATGGGCCGCCCGCTGGTCCTCACCGACATCCGGGGGTGCAGGGAGGTGGCCCGCCACGAGCGTGAGGGCCTGCTGGTCCCGCCCCGCGATCCGGCCGCCCTGGCCGCGGCGATCGGCAGGCTGGCC
>Ga0214472_10008117_pt1 | contig 10961 bp, 7 predicted proteins | sample RVTome_6_FD_207662 | JGI IMG/M metagenome (GOLD analysis project Ga0214472, IMG submission 207662) | Soil microbial communities from uranium-contaminated site in the Upper Colorado River Basin, Wyoming, United States - RVT140D175 | ecosystem: Environmental > Terrestrial > Soil > Contaminated >...
CTGGTTGTTAGGAGTATCCGGCAAGAGGGATTGAGTCTTGCGAATGAGCGGCGCGGCGGCCCCTGAGAGGATCCCGCACCACCCGCGCCCGCGACCGGCGCGGCGTCACGCCGGTCGCGGGCGGGTGGCTGAGTGGTAGGCGGAGCAGGGCTCGAACCTGCGACCCCGGCCTTGTAAGGGCCGTGCTCTTCCAGCTGAGCTATCCGCCCGTGTCGGCCCTACTATACCCCCTCACCCTCATGCCCCCCTCACCCTCATGCCCCCCTCACCCTACCCTCTCCCCCGGTGGGAGGGAGGGGACAAGCGATCCCGCCGGAGCGGGGGAGGCCGCGTCGAGGTCTATCAGCAGCGCGGCGTGGTCGCTGAGCGCGTGCCGGTGGGAGCGCCGGGTGCGCCGGCCTGGGGCCGCGCCCCATTCGTGCCGGGCTGAGCGGAGCCGCGGCCGGAGCGCGCGGTTCACGAAGGCCTGGTCGATCCGAAACCCGTTGCCGCCGTTCGGGGAGTACCACGTGTACGCGCGCTCACTGCCCCTGAGCAGGCGAAACCCGTCCGCCCAGCCCGCGGCTTCCAGACCGCGGATCCAGCCGTCCTCCTCGACGTTGAAGGCCGGCACCTCCTCGTCGAGGTCGATCAGCCCTGAGTTCGTGTCGCCGACGAGAAGGGCCGGCCCGCGGCGCCAGCTGTGGGCCATCCCGAGCACGGCGTCGAGAAAGGGGGACTTGCGGCCCGTTACGCGGTTGGGCACGTGCATCGCGCCCAGCGTGACGGCGGAGGGCGACCCGACCCGGGCGAGGAGCCAGCGGCCCGAGTCGGACCCGGGCGCGAAGGCGAGGCGCACCCGCGTGAGCGGCCAGCGCGAGGCGATCAGCAAGCTGTTGACGTGAGGCAGCCTTGTCGACGCGGTGCTCAGCTGGTGCTCGAGACCCCGTCCGGCCAGGGCGGCGGCCAGCGCCGCGCTGGGCGGCGTGGCGCGGAACTCGGAGAGCGCGACGACATCCGGTGCCCAGCGCGCGATCTGGGCGGCGATGCCCGCGACGCGTCGGCCGCCGCCGGCGCGGATGTTCCACGAGGCGATCCGCATGGCGCTCACGCGGCGTCGATCCCCATCATCCCCCCTCGCCTCAATGGGGGAAAGGGGTAAAGACGCGCCGGGAGAGGCCGGGAGAGGAAGTTAGGTGAGCCCAAGCGCGGAGAGGCGCGGCTTGGTCGGCACGCCGTCTGTGTCCCAGCCGCGGAGCGCGTAGTAGCGGTCGAGCATGGCCGACAGCTCCTCGGGCGGGCAGTACATGCCGGCCGAGGGACCGTCAGGGATGGGCTCGTGCATCACGCGCCAGGGCAGGACGTCGTCCCTGCGCCTCACGCCCTCCCTGACGTTGAACAGCCGTTCCAGGTTGATCACGCGCTCGCCCACGCGCTCGAGCTCCTCCACCGTCATGTCCCAGCCGGTGACGGCGCGGACCATGCGCGCGTAAGGCTCTTCCACGAAGAGGCCGAAGCCGCGCTCGGAAGTGAACCGGCAGACCACGAGCGAGTCGTCCACTGCGGTGAAGTGCTGGCTGCGGATCGCGAACTCGGGCTTGCCGTCCGTGCCGCGCCGGTCGTAGCCCTGGGCGTACTGCGGCGTTGGCCGGGTGTCGTGATGGCTGCCGCCGCGCGTAGCGGTGGCGTAGCCGATGGACATGCCCTTGAGCGCGCGCGCCGAGTGCGCCGGCAGCTCGAGCCGCTTGACGGCGTAGACGGTCTTGCTTGCCTCGGGATGGGCGGACTCGGCGAGCCGCCACGCGCCCTCGGCCAAGCGGTCGCCGAACCCTTCACGCGCGGCTGTCATCTCGATCAGGCGCAGCATGCCGCGCCAGTCGCCCCAACCGAAAGGCACGCCGATCTCCTCGGGCGGGAGCCAGCCGCGCTCGAGTGCCTCGGCCACGAAGGACAGCGTCACGCCCATCGAGATCGTGTCCATGCCCAGGAGGTCGCAGAGGTCGTTGGCCTTGGCGAGCGAGCCCGCGTGTGCGTTGCCCAGCATGGAGCCGAAGGCGAAGATCGTCTCGTACTCGGGCATCTTGGCCTTGATCCCGCTGAGCTCGCCATCGCGGATCTCGTACTGCTTGCCGCAGGCGACGGGACACTTGAGGCAGGTGGTGTCGCGGTCGTGGTAGCGGGCGTGCATCTCCTCGCCAGAGATCGCCAGGGCCTCCGCGAAGGTCTCCTGGCGCAGGTTGTAGGATCCCAGCGCTCCGAGCGTGTTGATCGGCTTGACGAGGAAGGACGTGCCGTACGTCGAGAGCGCCTTGGTGCCCGTCGTGAGCGGCTCCCGCTTCTCGTCGAGGAGGGCCCTGAGGGCGGCCGGATCGGCGATTCCGGTCTTGAGCCCGCCCGCCACGACGACGGCCTTGACGCGCTTGGCGCCGAGCACGGCGCCGATGCCGCCCCTGCCCGCCACGCCCTCCCGGTTCTTCCAGTAGGTCGCGAGGCACGCGAAGCGCACCCGGCGCTCTCCCGCGGGCCCGATGGCCATGACGTCGGTCTCGGCGCCCTCGACGGCCTGGATGGCGTGGACGGTATCGCGGGTGGTCTTGCCCCAGAGCGAGCCGGCCGGCTTCACCTCCACCCCTGCCTCTCCCACCTTCACGTATACGGGCCCGGATGCCTGACCCGTGATGACGAGGGCGTCGAAGCCGGTGCGCTTCATGGTGGCGGGCCAGCGCCCGCCGAAGGTGGAGTCGAAGAAGAGGCCGGTCAGCGGGGACTTGGAGGCGACGCAGGCGCGGCTGTTGCCCGGCACCGTCGTGTCGGTGACGGGCCCGACGGCGAAGACGACCGCGTTGGCCGGGTCGTAGGGATCCGTGCCGCCCGGCACGTGGTCGAGCAGGAGCCGCGCGGCAAGCCCGTTGCCGCCGAGGAGCGTCCGCGCGGTCTCCTCACCCAAGGCCTCGACGCGACTCGTGCCGCGCGTCACGTCGATGAAGAGGATGCGCCCCCCGTAGCCCTTCATAAGGTGGCGCCCATTGTACTCGTCGGGCAGGCCCCCGCGGAAGCGGGTAGAATCGCGCCATGGCCGACACGTTGGCGGCGCGACTGGCACGGCTCACGGTGCTCGGCGGAGACGGCCGGCCCATCACGCTCGGAGGACTCTGGGACAAGCGGACCGCCGTCCTTGCCTTCGTCCGCCATTTCGGCTGAATTTTCTGCCGCCAGCAGGTGGCTGGCCTGGCGGCGGCCGAGCCGGCGATCGCGGCGCGCGGGGCGGCGCTTGTCGTGGTCGGCCCCGCGAAACCGGAGCATCTCGCCGGCTTCCGCGAGGCCACGGGCTATGCGGGCCCGCTCTACGCCGACCCCTCGCTCGCGGCGTTCAGCGCGGCCGGGCTGGCGTACGGATGGGGACGGACCTTTCACCCGCTGAGCGTGCTGAGAGCGGTGCGCGCCTTCGCCGCCGGCTTCAGGCAGGGAGCGCGGCGGGGCGATCCGGTCCAGCAGGGCGGCGTCTTCGTGCTCGGGCCGGGAGACCGGGTGTGCTACGAGTGGCGCGACCGCTTCGCCGGCGACCACGCCCCGATGTCCGACGTCGTGGCCGCCTCGGGCTAGTTCGCGCCGAGGGACTTCAGGGCCTTCTTGGCGGCGTCGGCCAGCTCGGGCTCGACGCCCTTGCCGCCCAGCAGCTTATTGTAGACGATGACCGCGGAGTCCGCCTGCTTGAGGGCGGTGAAGGACTGCCCGGCGCCGAGGAGCGCGCGGCGCGCGAGCGGCGTGTCGGGCGCGACGTAGGCCGCCATCATGTACGAGTCGACGGCCTGCTGGTGACGGCCTTCCCCCCGAAGCCCCTCTCCGAGACGGTACGCCGCCTCGGCGGTCACGGCCTCGTCCCCCGCCTCCACCGCGCGCTCGAGGAGCGGGCGCGCCTCGTCCCAATTGCCCGCGAGCAGGAGCCCGCGGGCGCTGCCGAGGAGCGCCACGCCCTGGAAGGCGGGGTACTCGCGCCCCACGCGCTTGTAGACCTCGAGCGCCGCGGCCCCGTCGCCGCGCGCCTCGTGGGTGCGGCCGAGCAATATGAGCGCGCGGGGCAGCTCGGGGTCCCCGGGCGATGCGTCGATGACCTCCTGGAGCCTCGGCTGCGCCTCGGCAAGCGCGCCCGTCCTGTAGAGCGCCTCGGCGTAGTCGAGGCGCGCCTCGCGCCCGGTCTTGTAGCCGGGGTAGCGGCCGGTTAACTGCTGGAAGCTCTCGCTCGCCAGCGGCCATTCCCCGCCGCGCGCGGCCGCCGCGCCCACGAGCGACAGCGCCGCCGGCGCGGCATCGCTCTGCGGGAACTCGTTGACCGCGCGCATCGCCAGCGCGCGCGCGTCCTTCCACCGCCCCTCGCCGGCCGCCACCGCCGCCGCGGCCGCGAGCACGTTGGGCGTGATCGCCGGATCGGCCGGCCGCGCGAGCAGGGCCTGGGCGAAGCGCTTGAAGTCGTCCGTCTTGCCCTGGTTCCACAACACGGCGGCGATGCCGTACTCGGCCGCGGCCGCGACGGCGCCCGCCCCCGTGTCGCGCGCCTCGACGAATTCCCGCTCGGCCTCGTCCCACTGCCCGCGCTCGAAGGCGACGCGCCCGAGTCCCAGGTTCGCCGCGGCGCCCTCGCCCTGCCCCTGCGCGCCCTTGAACTCACGCACGGCCTCCGCGGCCTTGCCGTCCGTCACGAGGACCACGCCGCGCGCGAGCCTCATCCGCCCGGAGTAGGGAGACAGCGGCGCGCGGCTGATCAGCTCCGTGAGATCGCCGAGGGCGCTCGCGGCGCGGCCGGCGCGGATGGCGAGGATCGAGCGGTTGAGCCGCGCGATGTCCGCGTACTCGCCTTCCGGGTAGCGCGCGACGAGCCCGTCGAGCAGCGCCCGGGCGCCCACGGCGTCGCCCGAGCGCGCCGCGAGCTCCGCCGCCAGGAAGAGCGCGGCGGGCGCCCGCGGATCGGCGCGGTTGGTCGTGGCGAAACGCGTCCAGGCATCGCGCGCCGGCCCGAGACGCCCCCGGCGAAACTCCGCCCAGCCGAGCGCGAGCATGACCGAGGGTGCCTGCGGCGAGGTCGGGAACTCGGTGAGGAACCGGCTGTAGCGCGCCCCAGCCTCGTCCCAGGCGCGACCGGCGTAGGCGGCCTCGCCGCCCAGCGCGAGCGCCGCGGCCCGGAGCTCGGCCGTCAGCGGCTCGTTGAGGAGCGCGTCGATGCGCGTCCGCGCCTGGGCGACTTCACGACTCGCGAGATCCAACTGCGCCAGGCGCAGCCCCGCATACCAGCCGAGTGCGGGCGCCCCCGGCCGCGCCGCGACCAGCTCGAAGCGGCCGCGGGCCTCCGACATCTGGCCGGCGGCGCGCTCCACCTCGCCGGCCAGCAGGAGGACGTAGGCGCGGGTGGCCGGCTCGAGGGTGTGCCCGAGGATCTCCTGCGCGAGCCCGCGCGCTTCTTCCGCCTGGCGCTTCTCCGTCGCCCAGCGGTGCACCTCCAGGAGCACGGGCAGACCGAGCGCACCAGTTCTGTCGGCGGCGTCGAGCCTGCGTGCCTCGTCGAGAGCGGCCGCGTAGTCGTCGAGGTCGAGGAGGGCCAGGACGAGCCCGGCCCGCGCCCAGAGGGTCTCGGGCATCTTCGGATACGCCGACATGACCCCGCGGTAGGTCTGCGCGGCCGCGAGCGGCTCACCTGCCGCCCGGCTCCACCAGCCGAGGCGCAGGAGCGCCGTGTCGATGAGCAGGCGCGGGCCGCCGCCGGTAAAGGCCTTGAGCCGCGCGACGGCGTCCTTGTACTCGCCGAGCCGTCCCAGCGTGTCGCCGAGCCAGAAGGACGCCTCGCCCGCGACGGGCGCGGGCAGCGTCCGGGAGAGGAGCCGAGTCCAGACCTCGCGCGCGTCGGCGTAGCGCCCGAGACTGTAGAGCGCCACGGCACGGCCGTGCTGAGCCCAGGGAACGAGATCCGCAGGCGGACCGCTCTTGGTGAGCGCGTCCAGCGTCGCGAGCGCGCGCCCCGGATCGCCCGCCATCAGCGAGAGCCAGCCGGACTTGAGCGCGGCGTGAAGGCCCTCGTCCGAGCGCGGGTCTGCCTGGATCACGAGGAGCATCGCTTGCGCCGCCGGCCCGGGCTCGCCGAGCCGGATCAGGGTCTCGCCCAGCCAGTAGCGCGCCTCTAGAAGCAGGAGCGCCTCGGGGGCGCGCCAGACGGCGTCGTCGAGCGCCACGCGCGCGTCCTCGTACTCGCCGCGCTGGAAGCGCGCGCGGCCGCATTCGACGAGCTCGGAGACGACACCGAGCACGGTGCCCAGTGGATTGCACGCGAGAAAGCGCGGCGGGGGCGCAGCCGCCACGGGCTGGACCGCGAGGTCGGTTTCCACTCGCGCCCGCGGCGGCGTGGGAACGGGCTGGGGCAGGGGCGGGTAGACGTCGGGCAAGCCCGAGAGCGCGGGCTTGTCCAACGCGGGCGAGACGAGCGGAAGGATATGGGCCACTTCGGGCGGCGGCATCTTGAACTGCGGCTCGGCGGCGATGGCAGCGGGAGCGGCGCACAGCAGCAGGAGCGCGATCGATGAGAGCGCGCGGGTCATCGCTTCTTGTACGCCTTGGGCGCCGGCTTGAGCTTGGCGGCGATGGCCGCGCGGCGCGTCTTCGCCCAGCTGGCCAGCGCCTTGTCCGGGCTCCTCTCGGCGACCTCCTCGTAGTACTTCGCGGCCTGCGTCCAGTGCTTCTGGTCCTCGTGCGCGAGCCCGGTCCCGGCCAGGGCGCGGAAGTGCAGCGCGGGCTCGAGCCCGGGCGTCTCCGCCGCCGCCCGAAAGGCCGGGAGCGCCTGGGCGGGGTGCCGGAGCTTTAGCTCGCTCTCGCCGACGACGAGGAGCGCCTCTCCTCGCACGGCGTCGTCGGGGCTCTTGGCGGCGGCGCGCCCCAGCGTCGCGGCAACCTTGAAGTTCTTCCTGCCGAACGCCGCCTGAGCCTGCTCCAGCGAGGCGCGGGCGGTCAAAACGTGCTCCGGGAATTTCTTCCTGAGCCGCGCCCACGCGGCGTCTGCGTCGCGCGGGCGGGCAAGGGCCGCCGCGATGACGCCCGCGTCGTAGAGGCTTTCGGGCGCCGGAGACTTCTGGCCCATCAGTGCCGCGTACTCCTCGGCGAGCTCCTTCTTCCTGCCCCCCTTGATCTGGGTGTTGAGGGCACTGCGGCGCGCGGAGGTCGCCAGCTCGTGCCCCGGGTTCGCCCGCGCGAAAGCCAGGAGCTCGGCCACGCCCCTGTCCGTATCGCCCGCCGCCAGCCGGGCGCGCGCCAGGTAGTAGCGCGCCTCGGGCATCAGCCGGTGCTCGGGGTACTTGCTGATAAAGGGCTGGAGCACCGCCACGGCCTCGTCGGCGTGCTTGGTCTCGATGAGGGCGCGGGCGAGCTGGATGGCGGCCGAGGGCGTCGACGCGTGATCCGGGAATTCCTTGACCAGCCGCCCGAAGTCGAGCACCGCCGCGTCGCGCCGCTTGAGCTCGAGGTCGGTCCAGCCGATCGAGTAGAGGGCGTCGGGCAGGAGTGGCGAGGAGGGCTCGGCCGAGATGACGCGGGCATAGGCCGCGCGCGCGTCGGTGAAGCGCTTCATCCGGTAGAGCGTCTCGGCCTCCCAGAAGCGGGCTTCCTGGGGCTTACCGGGGACGGGCGAGAAGCCCTCCGTCTTCCTGAAGGCGTCGAGCGCGGCCTCGAGGGACCCTTGAGAGAGCCGGGCCTTGCCCAGAATGAGCATCGCCTCGCCGGCCCGCTTGTCGCCGGGAAAGCGCTCGAGGAAGCGCTCGAGCATGCGGCGGGAGAGCGGGTAGAGCCCGTCCTCGTAAGCCTTCTCGCCCACCAGCATGAGCCGCTCGGCCTCGTCGAGGGCCAGCGCCGGCCCGGCATAGACGGCCGCGAGTCCCGCGAGGAGCAAGCCGGTCAACGCGCGGAAGTGCACCATAGAGATATTGTCAGGCTACCACGGCCCTCCATTGGGGCCTACTTGGGAGGGCCTACTTGGGAGGGCCTGCACGGTCGCGAATCTGTCGCCGGCGCCCGACTCGGAGGGGGGCATCGCGGCCGTGTCGGCACGGCTTCTTCTCGTGGATATTCCGTCGCGGTGATGCGGGCGGCCCGGTACAATCAGTCCCGGAGATCACATCGTGGACACGGTCGAGCGCCTGCTACGCGAATCCGAAGAGCTGCTGCAAAATCGCGACGACGTTCGCGCCGCCCAGGCGCTCGTCGAAGCCCACGCGGCCGACATCGCGCACGTACTCCAACAGCTGCCGCTCGCGGACCGCGCGACGATTTTCCGATCGCTCCGGCCGGATCAGGCCGGCGACGTCCTGTCCGAGCTCGACGACGCCACCCTCCTCGAGCTCGTGCGCTCCCTGGACGACGTCGAGGTCTCGGTGATCCTCGACCGCATGCCGGCCGAGCACGCGGCCGACGTCGTGGACGAGCTCTCGAGCGAGCATGCGGAAAAGATCCTGGACCTCATGGAAGAGGAGAAGTCGGAAGAGATCCAGGAGATCCTCGAGTATCCCGAAGACTCGGCGGGACGCCTCATGTCCCAGGACGTCGTGGCGATCCGCGAGACCTCGACGGTCGAGGAGGCCATCCAGCACATCAGGAAGACCGTCACCGAGGAGCGTCCGTTCGGCGTGTACGCGGTGGACGACCACCAGCACCTCATCGGACGGGTGCCGCTCCGGCGCCTTCTTCTCGCCGATCCGCGCAGCCTGATCCTCGGCATCCTCGAAGAGGAGGAGGTCGTGAGCGTCAACGCCGGGTTGGACCGGGAGGAGGTCGCGCGCGTCGTCGCCAAGTACGACCTCGTGACCGTGCCGGTCGTGGACGGCCAGAACCGGCTGGTGGGCACGATCACCGTCGACGACGTCATGGACGTGGTCCAGGAGGAGGCGTCGGAGGACATCTTTCGCATGGCCGGCTCGGATGCCGCCGAGCTCGAGCGTCGCTCCCCGACCCAGGTCGCCATGCTCCGCCTGCCCTGGGTGCTGCTGACACTGCTGATCGAGATGCTGGCGGGCGTGGTCATCCACTACTTCGACCAGACCCTCGGCAAGGTCATCCTCCTGGCTTCCTTCATGCCGGTGATCCAGGCCATCTCGGGCAATACCGGCCTCCAGTCGGTGACGATGGTCGTGCGGGGCCTGGCGACGGGACAGGTCCAGCTCAGCCGCTGGTGGGAGCCGCTCTGGCGGCAGATCCAGACGTCGGCGATCCTCGGTGCCGTCTGCGCCCTGATGGTCGGCTCGATCGGGCTCTTGTGGCACTCCTTCACCTTCGGGTTCGTGGTCGCCACCTCCATGTTCGTCTCGGTCAATCTCTCGGGCTGTGCGGGGACGGCGATTCCCATGCTGTCCAAGCGGCTCGGCTTCGACCCGGCCCTCACGGCCGGCCCGTTCGAGACCGCCTTCCAGGACGTCCTCGGCGTCACGATCTTCCTGTCGCTGGCCACCGCTCTCCTGCGCTGGCTCGTCTAGACCAGGCGGCTGAAAAAGGCCCATCTGCTTCGTTGGCGCCCTCGGCCGTGCGCTCAACGTACAGAAAGTACGCCTCGCGCGCGGCCTTCGGGCGCCGCCTCGCATCTGGACCTTTTCGAGCCGCCTGGGAGTGGTGTGGTTCCGGGCCCGGCCAGCTATCTCCCCGGGACTTGCGTTTGGCCGCGGAATAGTGTATGAATGTGTTCATACACTATTACTGAGACTGGGAGACGGGCCGCAGGAGGCCCGAAAGGAGAACGGACGTGATCAACTATTACCTGGCTGAGCAGATCGGGAAAGACCGGCTCGCTGAGGCGCGGGCCATGGCGGCCCGGGCGAGACTGATGGGGTCCACCCGCCCCACCCCCGATCCCCTCCGCGTGGCCCTCGGGCTGGCGCTGATCCGGGTTGGCCGCGCCCTCGCGGGACGGGCCGTCAAGAACGCCACGGGGCCGCGACGAGCCACGGCTTAGCGCCATCTCATGGCGCGTGAGTCGTCACGCATACCGACGCCCTCGGGGCTCCGGGTCAATCGCAAGAGCGCCGTGCCCGTGCACGTGCAGCTCATGACCCAGATCCGCCATCTGATCTCCACGGGCGCGCTCAAGCCGGGCATGCAGCTGCCCACGGTGCGCCAGCTGGCGGGCTTCCTCCGCATCAACCCCAACACCGTTGCCCGCGCGTTGGCCGACCTCGAGCGCGACGGCTACGTCGAGGGGCAGCAGGGACGCGGCACCTTCGTGGCCGACCGCCCGACCCGGGAGGGGCGCGCGGCGCGCAGCCTCGAGCGCCTGGTCGGCGAGAGCCTCGAGCGTGTGCGGCGGCTCGGGTTCACCCAGGACGAATTCCTGGCCGCGCTCGCCTCGAGCGCGCCGGCCGGCCGCGCGGGCAAGGTGGTCCGCCGCCGCGCCATCCTGGTCGAGTGCAACGACGCGGAACTGGCGCGCTATCGCGACGTGCTCGAGGCGGAGCTGCCGTTGCAGGTGGACAGGATGCTGGTGGACGAGTTCGAGGCGAAGGCCGCGCGTGCTCCCGGCTTCCTCAAGGGGTACCGGGCGGTGATCACGACCTTCTTCCACATCCACGAGGTCAGGCGCGTCATGCCGCCGGACGGCCCGCCTACCGTGGCCCTGCTGGCCGAGGCGAGCATCAAGACGCTGCTGCGCCTGACCGAGCTGCCCGAGGGCTCGATCGTGGGGCTTGTCTGCACGACGGCCACGGGCGGCCAGAACCTCCTGCGCTCCGTCCAGTCGGCGGGGCTGATGCACGTCACGCCGGTGCTCGCTTCCACGGACGACTCGTGGTCGCTCGACCGCATGCTGGAGCGCACCCGCACCGTCGTCTGCTCCGAACTGGCCGCGGCCCGCATCCGGGAGAGCCTGCCCAAGGACGTCGAGCTGATCGTGGCCGACCGCACGCTGGACAGCGGCGGCATCGAGCTCCTGCGCGATCTCATCAACCAGCCTGACCGCGGGCAGCCAGACC
>Ga0214472_10008118_pt1 | contig 10961 bp, 8 predicted proteins | sample RVTome_6_FD_207662 | JGI IMG/M metagenome (GOLD analysis project Ga0214472, IMG submission 207662) | Soil microbial communities from uranium-contaminated site in the Upper Colorado River Basin, Wyoming, United States - RVT140D175 | ecosystem: Environmental > Terrestrial > Soil > Contaminated >...
ACGTGACGAACTACTCGATCTATCGCTACGGCGACCTGTTGTTCGCATATATGGAGTACGTCGGCGACGATCTTGAAGCCGACATGGCCGCGATCGCTGCCGATCCCACCACTCAGGAGTGGTGGGCCGTGTGCATGCCGCTCCAGCGCCCGGTGGAGGATCGGGCCGACGGCGAGTGGTGGAAGGAAATCCCCGAGCTCTTCCACCTCGACTGACCACGTGCTTGCGTCCGACGAACCGCCGCAGGTGTGAGTTCTAGGCAGCACGATCACGATCTGTCGAGTTGACGTGGCCGACGCTGCGTGCGCCCCGGCCTAGGCTGGCTAAGTGATCTTCACGTGGGCGCGTCTCGTGTGACCGCGTCACCGCGCCCAACGTCGCCTCGGGCCGCCACGTTCGTCATGATCGCGGGCGTGTTCGTGTACTTCGTCGCGGTGACGCACCGCACCGCGCTCGGCGTTGCGGGCGTCGAGGCGATCGATCGCTTTGGAATCGAGGCGCCCGGACTGGCGCTGCTGTCCGTCGCACAGATCGCCGCCTATGCGGTGATGCAGATACCGTCGGGGCGGATCTTGGACCGGTGGGGCCCCCGGACGACGATGATCGTCGGTTCGCTCACGATGGCCGCCGGCCAGTTGTTGCTCGCGGTGACCGACCACCTGGGCCTCGCGATCATCGCGCGGGTCCTTCTGGGTGCGGGTGACGCGCCCATCTTCATCAGCGCGGCCCGGCTGATCGCGCATTGGTTCGAGCCACGCCGTGTTCCCTTCCTGGTGCAGATCACGGCGCTCGTGGGGCAGGCGGGGCAGCTCGCTTCCGCCGTTCCGGTCGCGTGGCTGCTTCACGCTCAGGGCTGGAGTACGGCGTTCGCGACGCTGGCGGCCCTCGGAGTGGTGGCGGCCGTCGCCGCAACCGTTGGCGTTCGTGTGCCCCAGGACCCGCCCGGCGACGCCTTGGTCGCGACGCGTGAGCGGTTCTGGCAGGGAGTACGTGCGGCGACGAAGCCTGCCGGCACCCGCCTGGGGTTCTGGAGCCACTTCCTCACCCCGTTCTCTGCGAACGTGGTCGGGCTCCTCTGGGGTGTGCCGTTCTTCGTCACCGCGCAGGGGCGGTCGACGGCGGAGGCCAGCGCCCTGCTGATCGCGCTCACCTTGAGCGCGATGGTGGCGGGTCCCGTCGCGGGCGTGCTCACTGGTCGCCACCCACTGCGCCGCACGTGGATCGTGCTCGGATCTGCGGGCGCCACGTCGGTCGCGTGGGTCGTCCTGCTGTCCTTCGCAACGCCACGCCCCATGTGGCAACTTGCGGTGTTCGTCGCGGTGATCGGTACTGGCGGGCCCATCTCGCTTGTGGGAATCGACTTCGCGCGTAGTTTCACGCCAGCGGAGCGCCTCGGCACCGCCACGGGTTTCGTCAACACCGGCGGATTCATTTCCTCGATCGTGGGCGTCCTCTCGGTCGGCCTCGTCCTTCAGTTGGTGTCACCGCCTGGCGCAACCACCTACACGCTCGACCAGTACCGCATCGCCTTCGCGGTGCTCGCGATCCCCATGGTCATGGGTTTCGTGGGCGTCCTCCGCCACCGCCGCATCACGCGGGCGATATTGGCGCAGTCTGGCATCGTCGTGCCGCCCATCCGCGAGGCGATCAGGCGGCAATGGCGCCGACGCTGACTCGGGGGCCGCGCGCGACTCCACCGATTCACGCTTTGGGCGCGGTGAGGTCGTAGTGGGTCACCCCGTCCACTGTTTGTGCGGTGAAGTTCTCGCCCACCCAGGTGGAAATGGGGTTTGCCGCGCCGTTCGCCAATCCCCGCTGTTGACGGGGAATTGACGAGCGCCAGGCGTGCGGCGCACAATCTGTCCAACGGTGCGTGTCGTCTGCAGAAGTCGGCGCGCACCGTCTTGTCTGCGGCCCGGCGGCGGCGTGGTGTGCGGGGCCCGCTTGCGGCGCCAGATACCGTGGGGGAGTGGTGGACTACATCGGCCGCGCCCTCGTGGCGGAGGCCCTGAGAGAGTGGCGCGAACAGCTGCACGCAAGTGCGTCCGTTTCCGCCTTGCGAGACCTCTCCTATTCAGAGGCGCGGCTCATCGATCTTGGCGGGGCGCACCCCGGCGGGCTGGCCCCGTTCTTCGCAGGCAGGCCCACCCTGCTGAGCTCGCTCATCCGTGAGGACTCGGCGCGGGCGGCGGCGGAACATCGGGCCGAGCTCATTCGCGCCGCGGCGGACGAGGTCCGCGCCGCGACTGGTGTCTGGACTGCCGCACTCGTGGTCGGCACGGCTACCTGGAGCGAGGGCGGTCACGCGCGCGAGATGCCGCTCGTCATGCGACCCGTCCTGTGGGACTCCGCCCGTGACTCCGACGCGTTCGTGACGATGCTTGATGAGGTATCGCTCAACCCCGTATTCGTGGCCGAATTGCGCGCACGCGGCGACTCGGAGCCGGTGACGGTGCTCGTCCCGGACTCGGCGGGCGGGACGTCCTTTGATCCCCGGCCGGTGTGGGAGGCAATTCGCGAGTTCGCCCCACTCTTCGGCGAGGACTTTCGGGTCCGCGAGCGCCTGCTGCTCGGTGCTTTCGACGATCCGGAGCAGCGCCTGGTCGGCGATCTCGACGACCTCGGCGACGCCTTGCAGAAGTCCGATCTGGTGGCTGCAGTGGCGGGCGATCACGAGGCCATCACCCGTCTTGCCGTTCCCATCCCCGCGTTCCCCACCGGCGATCGCGATCCCTTTGCGGAGCGCGGCATCGGTGACCTCGACGACGGCCAGTTCGCGGCGCTCGACGCCGTGGCGACCGGGCGCAGCCTTTTCATCCAGTCTGGCCCAGGGTTCGACTCCGCAGGCATGGTCGCGGCGATCGCGGCCGACGGCGCCGCATCCGGCAAGTGCGTCATGGTTGTCGCCGGCAACGCCTCCCGGCTGCACGCGGTCAACGCCAGACTCGACCACCTTGGCGCGGGCGACGTGGCCGTCGACGGCTCCCAGGACGCGACCGCCAGGTCGCGCCTGCTCGCGTCGATCACGATGGGTGACGTCGAGGTCGACGACAGCGAGATTCGCACCGCGGGCGAGCACCTGCTCGCCGCCCGCCGCGAGGCACAGGCGCGCTTCGACGGGCTCCACCGGACTCACCGGCCCTGGGATGTGAGCGCTTTCGACGCCGTGCAGGCGATCGTGCGGCTCACCAGCACGGAGCCGGCGCCCCAGACGTCGGTGAAGCTGGGCGCGGACGCGGCGGCCGTCGTCGCGGAGCACGGGTTCGCATCCGTCGCGCAGGCGCTCGTTGACCGTATGGGCGAAGGCGACGAGTCGGAGCCGGAGACGGCTCCCGAGACGACCTCGAACGTCGCCCTCGTGCCCTGGTGGTCATCCCTCACCGACAACCCCGCTGATGGCGCGGCACTCGACGAGGCGCTCGCCACGCTCCTGGTTCGCCACATCCCCAAGATGCGGTCCGAGGCCGCGCTCGCCGCGCATGAGACCGGAGTCGACGAGGCGACGTCGCTCACGCACTGGTCGGACCAGGTTCAGCTCTTCACGGACCTGCGCGGCACCCTTGAGATCTTCTCACCGGCGGTGTTCCACCGGTCGCTGCATGACATCGTGGCGGCCACCGCCCCATCGGGCGGTCGGGAGGCCTCGCTCGCTAGGCGCGACCGCAGGGCGCTCGTTCGCCGGGCGGTCGAACTCCTGCGCCCAGGGCGCGGCAAGGCCACCCTTCACCGCGACCTAGTCGCCGCTCACGACCAGGCGATGCGCTGGCGCGGAATGGCGAGCGCGGGCGGCTGGCCGGTGGTACCCGACGACTTTGACATCTTTACCGACCGGATGGACCAGGTGCTACGCCTGTGGGCGCGCCTCGGCGAGCCGATCGCCCGCGTCACGGGACGCCACGACGTCACGGAACTGCCGTGGGACGAGATGACCCGCGTGTTGTCGGAGCTCGCCGAGGGCATTCCCGGCACCCTGGAGGCCGCGCGCTCGCGTCCGTTGGAGAGGGCGATCGAGGACGTGGGTCTCGGCGAATTGCTCGACGACGTGCGCTCGCGCGAGGCGTCACCCGAGCAGGTCCGACGCGACCTGGAGTTCGCATGGTGGGGCTCGGCCTTCGAAGGGATCGTCGCGGCGGATCCGCGCCTCACCGCGCCTGGAGCATTGGGGCGTGCCGTGTCGGCGTTCCTCGCCGCCGACGAGGAGTTCGGTCGACTGCGCGTCGGGCCGCTGATGCGTGCGGTCGCCGAGCGCCGCCGCACCGCGATCGTGCGCAACCCGGACGCGGCGCGCGATGTCTTCGCAGCGCTGATGGAGGGCGCGACGGCGCCGTATCGCGACCTCTGGCGCGACGCCGGCGCGGTCGTGGCGGCGCTCCGACCCGTCGTGCTCGCCACAGCGGAGCAGGTTGCCAGGATTGCGCCGCCGATGCGCGTCGTCGACACGGTCGTCATCACCGGCGCGGAGTCGCTCGCGCTTGCGGAGACGATTCCAGCGCTCGCTCGCGCTCGCCAGGTGGTCGTGATTGGGGATGCCGAGACCGCGACCCGATCGGCGGTGTCGGTTCTCGCTGCGCTCCTTCCGCGCGTGACGATGGCGCTGTCCCCGCAGCCGCGTGACCCGCGGGTGTCCGCGGTGCTCGCCGCGATGTCCTATGGGCGAGTGCTCCAGGCGCTCCCGTCGGCGGGGTCCGCGAGCAGGCTCGACGTCACCGTGCTCGACGCGGTCGGCTCGCCCGCGGCCGGTCACGCGGAAGTCGAGTCAACGCGTGCCGAGGTGATGGTCGTGCTCGAGCGTGCGGATCACGCGTGGCGCACCGTCCCGCGTCGCTCACTCGCCGTCGTTGCGGGAAACGACGTGCACGCCGACCGCGTCCGAGAGGCCCTTGCCGAACGCGATCCCGCGCTGGCCGAGGCCATCGCCGTGGTGTCCATTGGCGAGGCGGCCGGAATTGAGGTCGACGAGATCGTCCTGAGTCTCGGCTTCGCTCGCGACGCTCGCGGCGTGCTGCCACGGCGGCTCGGCGCGCTCGGCTCGGAGTGGGGCAGGCAGGCCCTGGCGCAGGCGCTCGTCGCGTCGCGCGAGCGCCTCAGCATCGTGACGTCGCTCGACGCCAGCCACCTGAGTGCGGTGGCCGACGGCACGGACGACCCGGAGGGCATCGACGGGCTCCGCGACCTGGTGATCCGCGGCGACGCCGCCCCCGTCGCCCCCGAGCGCCCGGAGCCCGCCCCGAGCGACTGGCTCCTTACCGACATCGCGACGCGCCTTCGCGCCGAGGGCTATGGCGTCCGGCTGCGATACGGCATCGGTGCCGACGCGATTCCCATGGTTGTGGGCGGTCCGCACGACCGCGGTTATCGAGTGGCGGTCGTGACGGACGAGGCACACGTGGGAGCGTCGGTGAGTGTTCGCGACCGACTGCGGTGGCAGCAGTCGCGGCTCGAGGCCCTGGGGTGGATCGTGCTGCCGCTGTGGACCCTCGACGTCTTCACCGACCCCGATGGCGCGCTCGACGCGGTGCGTGCCGCGCTCGATGCCGACATCGCCGCGGAGACGGCCGCCCTGCCCACGATCTCCATCCCGATGAAGGAGGCGCGCGAACGTCAGCCGGACCTCTTTCTCGAGCTGGAGGATCCCGCAGGCGAAGCGGAACCGGAAGACGAGCCCGAGCCCGACGGCGACGCCGAAGGTGGGCCTGACGCGGAAGACGAGCAGGAATCGGAAGCCGAGCCGGAATCGGAAGCCGAGCCGGAAGCGGAGGCCGAACCGGAATCGGAAGACGAGCCCGACGCGGAATCCGAACCGGAAACGGAGGCCGAGGCCGAACCCGAGCCGGAGCCAACTCGTCCGCGCACGCCCACGATGGGATTCGGGGTTCCGAAGCTCGCGAACCCCAAGCCGACGCCCGCGCGTGTGGCCAAAGGCACCGACCGTCCGCTCATCCCGACGCGCGCGTGGGAGGACGAGGACGACGGGTGGGGCGGGCGACCGCAACGCTCGTCGCGTGACGATGAGCTGCGCCGGGACAAGCCCCCGCATTGGTAAGCGGGCGCCCTCGTCGACGCCGACGACATCACGAGCGTGGGCCCCGCCGGAATCGGGCCGCCTGCTTCGCGTCGGTGCGCTCAGCGGTCCTTGAGTGCGGCCAGCGGGGAGCGAAGTGGCACGAGCGTGCCCGCAAGTGCGCCGACAGTCGCGGTCGCTGCCGAGGCGATCGCGAACCGGATCACGAGATCCGACAGCGCATGGATGTCAACGTCGAGTACGAGGAGCGCGGCCACGACCCCTACTCCGGCGACGACCTGGGATGTCGCGACCACACACAGCCACTCGACGCCTCTCAGCACGGCTCGGGTGGACCAGTCTGCGCCGAGAGTCGCATACAGGCCGTCCTGGCCACGCCGGATCCACCGGACGAGCAGCCAGAGAACGGCTGCGATGCCTCCTGCCACCCACGGCGCACTCCGCAGCGGACGGTCTCGATACTCGCTGGAATAGTCGCGGGCGAAGGACCCTCCGAAGAGGCGCTCGCCGACCACGGCGCCGACGCCATTGGTGGCAAGCAGCGCGGGCAGCGCCTTGCGGCTCGACTCTGCGTAACCCGCGCGCACGCGTACATAGCAGGTGGCGGCGAGGCCGGTAGCGGAGGTCGGGACGACGACGGCCGAGGCAAACTCGTCGCCGAGCAGGGAAAGATCCGCGACGGCCGCGACGTCGACTGGTTCGGTGGGCACCCCCCGGTCCGTGGCGCCGACTACCAGCGGTCGGTTCACGGTGCCAAGTGTTCCGTTCCCGCTCGTGTTGGCGCTCGGGACGAATTTCAGGTGCGCCCCGGCGTGCAGGTGGAGGGCGGTGGCGACGACCGACGGCAGGAGCACTCCGCCGCCAAGTGGCCCCGTTCCGACGAGGTGGGCGATGCCTTCTCCCGCCGCGACCACTGGAAGGTTCGCGTCGGGTGCTTGGGCCAGCCCCGTGCGGTCAGCCAAGCGGGTGAGCGATGCCGCGGCGTCGATACCTGGGATTCTCACGAGGCCCTCACATGCGGCTCGTGAGACACCTCCCTCCTGGTCGTTGGTGACAACAAACACCCGGCCACCCGCGGTGACCCAGGCACGTTCGTCCTTGACCAGGCGGTCCACCTGCACGGCGTCGACGACGGATGGCACCCCGAACAGCACAACGAGCAGCAGGCCGAAGATCCAGGTGAGCCACCTGCCGTGGCGCCACGCGCGAACTCCTTCACCGGCAGCGCTGGACAGCGCCCAGCCGGGCGCGCGCCGGAGGCGCGTTGGGGTCGCGGCCGAGCGCGTCACTGCGGTTCCGTCACGCCGGACTGAAGGTGGTACGTGCGCGAACAACGCGCGGCGACCTCGGCGTCATGGGTGACAACGACCAGAATCCGGTCTCGGGCAGCGCTCAATAGTGCGTCGGTAACAGTGGTACTCGTGTCGTGGTCAAGTTGCCCGGTCGGCTCGTCGGCGAGCAGCACTTTGCGGCGTCCAATGACGGCGCGCGCGATGACCACGCGCTGCACCTCGCCTCCGGACAAGGTGCGCACGGCGCGAGGTCCGTACCCGTCGAGGCCGACGGTGCGCAGGGCAGCCGCTGCAAGAGTGAGCGCCTGGCGACGGCTCACCCCGTCGGCACAGGCACCCAGTGCGACGTTGTCGGCGACCGTGCGATCCGCGAGGATATTCACCGTTTGGAGCACCCACGAGGCTTCGCGGCGTACAGGCTCGACGTCGCCCAAGCCGTTCTTGGTGAGGCCGATCGCTCCGGACTTGGGGTGCAACAGCCCGCCGATGAGCGCGAGCAGCGTGGTCTTGCCCGAGCCTGAGGGGCCGACGATCGCGATGCTTTCGCCCGCGGTCGCCTCGAGATTCACGCCACGCAGCACGGGAGGTGAACCCGGGTGCGAGAAGACGAGGTCTCGAACCGTCAGCCGCACGAGGTATCCGTGCGTGTTTCGTACGGGTTCGCGAGGACCTCGTTGATCGGGGTGTCGGCGGGGAGCAACGTTGTCGCGAGGTCTCCGCCGACCGGCGTGACGTCGACCGGCGCGCTGACGGTGTCGGTAAACACGCACGTCGCACCGCTTGCGTCCTGGACTACCGCCGAGGCGGGCACCGACAGGGCAGACGTCTTCGACGTGCTGACAATTCGGCCAGCGCCTTCGCCGGTTGTGCCCAGGAGCGCGGCGATCGCGGAGACGGCCGACCGGTCGGTCACGGCACCCGAGCCGGGTATGTAGGGCGTGCGTGTGTCGCCAACGACGAGGTCGTACATGCCGACGATGGGTACGCCACCGGCGGGCTCCGACACCTCGATGGCCGTGTCCGTTGATGGTCCGGTCACGAGCGTCTGCCCGGCGGCTACCACATCGCCTTCGCGAGCGGATACACCAGCGACCGTCAGCAGTTCCTTACCCACCCAGACCACGCTCGACAGGGCGAATGCCGCACCGAGCTTCTCACGACCGACGGTTTTGTTGAAGGCACGCACTGCGGCGGCGGTGTCCGGGCCGAATCGGCCGTCGGGCGCCGGCGTGAGGAGGCCAAGGTCGCCGAGGAACGCCTGTAGTCGCTTCACATCGGGTCCGTTGTCGCCGAGAACGAGATCCCGCCATAGTGGCGCCGCACCAACCATCGCGACGATCGGCAGGTCATCTATAGAGGCAACCACGGTCCCCGTCTTAAGGGTGTCCCCAACGGCGGCTGCCACACGAGTCACCGTCCCTGCCGCGGGACTTGCCACCGAATCTCCGTCCCGCCGGCTAACCTTCACCCCGACCCCAATGGATACGGTGTGCTCGGTGCGTGTGACCGGGACGACCAGCGGAGATGGTCGGGTGTCGCTGCTCAGCGGCGACGTGGCGCGCGCATCGGCCCACCATGCTGCGCCGATCACGCCGCCAGTCACCAGGAGCAGGACCGCTGCGACTCCGGCGGTTGCTGGCTTCAGTACACGCCCTAGCATGTGCGGGTTCCTGGGCCGCTCACCGCTGGTAGCCGGTTGTGGCGAGACAATCGACTCCGGTGGCGATCTGCACATCAGTCGCCGCAATGCTGACGAGTCTCATATCAGCGTCATCGTCCACCTGACCGTCATGCGATCGAATGCAGGAGACCAGGGCGTCCCGATACTGGGCGAATCGCGCATCCTTTACCTCAAGAACTGCTGTGGACCTCGCGTATGCGCCCTCCACGAAGAAACTATTTGTGTAAATGCATTCGTCGGCGATGGCCAGGGTTTGATCGTCGGTGCGCCCGGTGGACGACGCGCCGAAACTGTATGGGATTACCGGGTAGCCCGGGGCTGTGGTTACCGCGTCGTTGATGACGTCGATGCCAGCGCCTCGCAGACACGCGATCGTCTTCCCGACGGCAGCCTGGTAATCCTCGAATGTGACGTCCCCGTTCTCGACCACAGCAATCTGCTCCGGGCTCGCGCCCTTGGTGCGCATCGCCGCCGTGATTCCGCCCGGGTCACCCGTAACCTGGATTGTTGTGCTTCCGTCCGTTGGCTGACCACTGCTCGTGCCGGCGCCGTTCGGCGAGTCTGGCCCTGACGCGCCAGTCGTGCAACCCGCCAAACCGAGGACGAGCCCAAGAGCCAGGCAGGCGACCCACGGGCGAGGGGGTCCAAACCACTCGCGCCCGTGAGTCGCCGGAGCCTCGCTCGACTTGAGCGTCTGCTTCATCAGTAGGCGTAGTCCTGAACTTGGTAGAGTTCTGCGCTAGAAGGCGATTGAGCAATGTCGCCGCCGGCAACCCAACTGGTCCAGTAGTCGTTGCTACTCCAGGCAGGGTTGTACTTGTGCCGCACTCCGACTTGATAACAGCCGCCCGACGTATCCGTAATCCGGGCGTAGTCGCTGGGGTAACTCACATAGAGCGAGGAAACGCAAGGTTCGCTCGCCGACGCTGGTGACGCGACACCCATGAGCGCCGGGGCGGTCAATCCGACCGCCAATGTCAGAGCACCGAACTTTCTTGAAACGCGCGACATGTTATCCCCCCGTATTTGCATTCTCCGGTAGCCGATTTGCTATTCCGGTGGGTACCCGATTCGAAAACCGAGTGACCTCCAAAGAGCAAAGCATGGCATCTTCGAGTTTGTCAACAGGAGGCGGGACGGGCATCGTAAACTCCCCGACTCCACCCGTTTCGCTGCCAGCGAGGTGATCGCCACACACCGTACGAGACGCGGATGTGCGGCCGGGGATCAATCGGAACTCGGTGCGCTCGCGGCGGGCTTGTCGCTCTTCGCGGCCGGCTTGGCGCGGGAATCGGCGCGAGAGTCGGTGCGATAGAACCCGGAGCCCTTGAACGTCACGCCCACGGAGCCAAAGAGCTTCCGTACCTCTCCACCGCATTCCGGGCAGACCGGCGACGAGTGGTCGTGGATGGACTGGACCGCCTCGAAGCGGTGGCCGCACGCTGCGCACGCGTACGAGTAGGTCGGCATTGCGCCATTCTAGTGGGGCAGCGGGGTCAAACCTTCCGGCGTGATGACCGCGGAGACCCCCACGTCGTGCGGCTCACACGGTAGTGGGGAGGTGCGAGCGTCATGCACCTCGCCGGCAAACGTCAGCGCGACGATCGGAGCGTCGTCGCGCACGTCGACGAGGGCTCGGTCATACCAGCCGCCGCCCTGACCCAGCCGTGTGCCGGAGGTGTCGACCGCCAAGGCCGGAACGATCACCACGTCCGCCTCGTACAGGGCGGCACTGGGGAGGAAGCTTCCCGACGGTTCGGGAGGGCGGCCCGGCGCCCGCTCCGTCAAGTCGGATGCGCCGGCGTACACGCCCCAGCCGCGCTGCAGGCCATCCCCGAGCAGGGGAATGAGGACGCGAATCCCGCGCTCGTGAAGCGCCTCGATCAGCGGCAGGGTGCCGGGCTCGTGGGGGCGGGAAGCGTAGACCGACACGCACGAGGCGGTGGCGACGGAGGGCATTGCCAGC
>Ga0214472_10008120_pt1 | contig 10960 bp, 9 predicted proteins | sample RVTome_6_FD_207662 | JGI IMG/M metagenome (GOLD analysis project Ga0214472, IMG submission 207662) | Soil microbial communities from uranium-contaminated site in the Upper Colorado River Basin, Wyoming, United States - RVT140D175 | ecosystem: Environmental > Terrestrial > Soil > Contaminated >...
CGGTGGTGAAAGCCAGCGCCCCCATGCGGTCGAGGTCGCCGCGAAATACCGCCCAGAGCGCGCCAAGGGCGCCAAGTGCCACCGCGACGAGCCGGTGCACGCCCAGGCGCTCGCGCACCAGGATGGCGGCGTAAAGCGCGGCGATGCCCGGCACCAGGGTGTAGATCGCTGCGGCGTTAAGCGCGCTTGTCAGCCTCAAGGCCTCGAACATGCTCCAGAAGAACAGCACCACACAGGCGCTGATGGCCGCATAGCCGCACAACGCCCGCGGGCTCGGCAGGGTCAGGCCATGGCGCCAGGCGACGTAGGGTGCGAACAGGAGGGTCGCCAGCGCGAAGCGCAGCAGCGTCAGGAGCGCCGGCTCCAGGCCATGCGTGATGGCGGCGCCGACCACGAACGAGGTCGCGACGAGCGCCCGCGACAGCAGCACCTGCGCGTGCACCCGCAGTAGGTAAAGGGAGTCGGGCAGACGGTCGGTCATGACTTGGCGAAGTATCGGTGAGGTCCGCTGAATACGCCATTGCTTGCCCGCCGATCAAAGGCGGCACGTGCCTTCCGGGAGAAATGGCGGGCCCGGCATCCGTCATGCTTGACGGCTTGAGCGAGGCGATCGCGGGCAGGCTCAGAGGTGGGGGTCCTGCGGCAGGCCCTGAACGCCGAGGTGATGCGGGCAGAGGCGGCCGAGGCGCTGGGCCAGTTAATTGACGAGATTCGCCTGATGCCGGAGGCGGACACCAGAAGACCATATCCGCCTCAACATCTTCGCCAGGAAGCCAAAATTGGTGGGGCCGGCTCGCGTCGCTGGTGCGACCCGATAGTGGGCGCATAATATTGGCCGACCCGAGGCCGGAGGTAGTCCCATGGCGCCACCCAAGTCCGAGATATTTACGCGCGCTGCCTTCGCGCTCGAGCGCGGCGACAGACTGGCCGAGCTCGCGGTCGCCTACGAGACCTACGGCACGCTGGCACCCGGGGGCGACAACGTCATCCTGATCTGCCACGGCTACACCGGTAACCAGCACGCTGCCGACTGGTGGGGCGATCTCATCGGCGAGGGCAAGATCATCGACACGCGGCGCTACTATGTCGTCGCGTCCAACATGATCGGCTCGGCCTATGGCAGCACAGGCCCCCGCAGCACCAACCCGCAGACGGGGGTACCCTACGGCCCCGACTTTCCTGCCATCACCGTCGCCGATATGGTCGCGGCACAGGCGCTGCTGTTGGACCACCTGGGCGTCGGCCGGCTCGCCGCCATTATCGGATACTCCTACGGCGGCTACCTCACATTGCAGTGGGGCGTGACCCATCCCAGTCGGATGCGTGGGCTCGTGGTCGTCGCCAGTGGCCTCAAGGGACGAGGCACACCGGCCATGGTCGCCGAACTGGAGAATCGTTTTGCCCGGTGCCCTGGCTGGAACGGGGGCCGCTACTACGGCGGCGAGGCGGAGGGCGGCATCCGCGATATGCTGGCCGAAATTCGCCTGGAAACGCTCAGGAGCTACGGCGTCGACCGGAGCCTGCGGGACGCCCTCGGTGATGCGGCGGAAGCAAGACGCCAGCTGGAGGCGCAGGCTCGCCTGTGGGCCGCCGAGTTCGACGCGAACTCGCTTATCGCTTTGCGCAAGGCGTTGGTCGGGCACGACATCAGCCCCCGCCTCGGCGAGATCGAGGCGCCGCTGCTCTACGTCCTCTCGCGCACCGACACCCTGTTTCCACCCGAGCTGGCGCCGCCAGCGATGAAGCTGTTCCGCCGGGCCGGCGTCGAGGCCAGCTATCACGTGATCGACAGCGAGCACGGCCACGCCGCGCCTCGCACCGAGTGGCACAAGTGGGCCGAGCCGCTGGCGGCGTTCCTGGCGGAGCGCGCGGGCTAGCCGAAGTCCGCTTTCTGGAATCTCGGGATGGAGATCGTTCACCGGCATTTCTCGGGCTGCGACCCGAGCCGGACTCAGATCAGCCCGCCGGCATATGCTCTGCCATCCAGGCGACGGACATGTCCAAGATTCTATTCATAAGCCCCTCTCGGTACACGTCATAGTGGGCGGCACCCGGAATAACCCATAGCCTTTTCGGCTCCCCGGCGCGGTGGTACATGTCCACCACATCGTCGGCCGGGGTCACCGTGTCCAGTTCGGCGACAATGAACATGATGGCTCTTGGCGATATTCGCTCTACCACCTCCACCGGCTTGAATTCCAAGAGCTTTTCGGCGGTCGCCAAGGAATAATCGGTGCTTATGGCGTTTGCCATTCCCGGGATGCTTTTGATGACCTCTTCCCTAAGCGCGGCGGTCGCCGGGTCCCCGACCAAAATTCCGCCAAGGCGTCCCATAAGCTCGGACTTACCTGTCGCCACACGAGCCTTGCGGTCGGCGTCTATGCGTCGCAGCAGATCGAGCCACTCGCCCTGGCGTCTGACGCTCCGCATCCAACGCCTACCGTCTCCCCAGCCCGCTACGCTGACCGCGCACTTTACCCGCGCGTCCACACCCGCGACGTATGGCACCATGCCGGCGCCAAAGCTGTAACCCAACAGGGCCAAGCGGTCAGGATCGACAAGTGGATTGGTCTCAAGAAACGTCAGTCCATTTCTAATGTCGTTGGACTGTTCTAGTGGATAGAGACGTCCTGGCTCACCTTCGCTTTCCCCAACCCCACGGTAGTCCCAAATCAATGCCACATAGCCCAGCTCGGCCAGGCGCCGGGCGATGGTAGGGAACCAAAAATACTCCTTCACCCCAATCATGCCCTGACACAGAATCACGCCGGGACAAGAGCTGTCTGCCCCCGCGTCCGGTTCGAAGATAACCCCGGCGATTTGAACTCCGTCGCTGTTGAATTTTACTCGTCGCTCCACTCTATCTACTCCCGCGCGTCACCAGTGGTTTTGACGATATGCCCACCAGCATTAAAGACGATAGCATCGGCGGCGTTGCGGTGCGCCTTCAGCGCTGCCAGCGTGCCATCTTCGGCCGCTTCCACAAGGCGTGAATGACCAGCAAGCTCCGCGGAGACGATCGCGGCCAGTCCGCGCGGAGTGCTGTCGGGCATCAGCGGAGCTTAACCAGAACTATCCCTTGGCGGCCACCTTCTCCAGAGCACGTTTCAGATCGTCAGCGTTCATGACCGGCACGAACTCGACCGCCGCGTCGACGTTCAAAAACAGCGGTTCTGCGATCTGAGGAATTTGCGCTGGATCAGCCATGTCGAAGACCATCATACCCGCACGCTCTCCGGCCTCAGGCCAGAAGTAGGCTGCCTCCGGTTTGAGTTCGTTGAGCAGCGACTCAATCGTCTTTGCGAGCGTGCCGTCCTTGATCGTCTCGTTGCCACGCTCTACGGGGACCATCCACCTGAGCATCATGCGCATTGTAATTTCCTCCCTTGCCTTGGATAGGCTAAAAGCCAGCAGTCCATCCGACAATACGCTTGGGCTCGTGACACGGGAGAAGGTCGCGCGGCCGATATGGTCACCGGTATATGCGACCTCGGGCTGCTCGATCTCCAGCGGACCGGAGGAGACGCCGTCGTTGGCGCCGTGCAGGTCCATCGTGATACAGCGGTAATCGTTCTTGAACTCCGCCATCGAATTGAACGGCGCGCTGGCGGACAAGTAGAAGATTGTCGCATTCAGGCCACCGCCGAGAATAACCAGCAGCGGTTAGCCGGACCCGGCCTCTTCGTAGCGGAAGCGGACAGGACCATTCTCGTAGTACGGCAATGCGTCTCGCCGCTCCCCGCGCGATATGTCGCATTCGCGGACCTCGGGACTAGCCATTCCCGCATGTGGCTGCGACGGTTAGGCTTGCGGGCGGTGGCCGAACGACTCGCGAAGAGGAGGACTCGAGGTGACGGATATACAGCGCGCCCATCTGATCACCGGAGGGTTTCCTCCCGGTTCCTCTGCGGGACACGATATGGACTACGCCCGTCTGCAACTGCTACGGCAACTAAGCGCCAGAGACGCCGTTTCGGTCACTGTCGCGAACGACTTCCAGGACCTCGAGCGCTGGTTGCCCGGGACCGACTTCCTCATCACCTATGTCGCCGGTCCCTACCCGGCGGGTCGAGGCAACGAGGCGCTGCTGCACTGGTTGGAAGACGGCGGCCGCTGGTTCGCCCTGCACGGGACCTCGGGCGGCAAGGCCGTCAAGACCGAGCGCGATGGCCGCACGGTCAAGAAAATGGTCAGATCCGAGCATCACCGGACGCTCGGGTGCTTCTTTCTCAATCACCCACCGATCTCCGAGTTTCAGGTCGCCGTCGCCGGCGAGCATCGCCTCACGCGCGACTTGCCCGGGCGTTTTATTGTCCAGGATGAGCTCTACCTTATCGAGCTTCAGGACCCCGAAGGTGTTCGCATACTCCTGACGACGGAGCTGGCGGAAGATCCATCGCCTCCCGGGTTCGGCTTCTTCTATGAGAAGGATACCGCCCGGCAAGCGGACGGAAAGACCCGGGTGCTGGGTTACTCACGCGAGGTCGGGCGGGGTGAGATCGTCTACGTCGCGCTTGGGCACTGCCACGTGGGCCGCATCGACAGCCCGTCCCCCGTCGACGTCAGCATTCATCCGCAAGGCATCATGCCGGTCGATTTCCGAGGCGCCTGGGAGACCGAGGCGTTCGCGCAACTGCTGGGAAACGCCATCGCGTGGGGCCTCGATCGGCACTAGCCGTGACGAACCAGGGCATCTGCCCCCGGCAGCGATGGTCCCAGCGCATCCTCCGCCCGTAATGCGGCGATGGCGGCGGCATTCAGCCCCAGCCAGCTGCCAACAACTTCGTCCGTATGTTCGCCCAGCATCGGTGACGGCTTGACGCGCGCGGCCTTGCCGTCCACCCGGACCGGCCAGACCGGAACCTTGAATGGGCGGTGCACCGGGTGGACCATGGTCTGCATCACGCCGCGTCGCTCGAACGTTTCGTCATTGTTGAGCTCGTCGGTGTCCAGCACGGCACCGGCAGGGATGCCGGCCTCGCCCAGGGTCTTCATGGCGGCGATCTTGGATTGGCTGCGGGTCCAGGCGGTGATGATCTCGTCCACTTCCGCTTCGCGCTCGACCCGGTCGGCGGGGGTCAGGTAGCGGGCGTCGCCGATCAGGTCCTCCCGCTCGACGATCGTCAACATCCGGTCCCAGTGCTCCGGATTCGCCCGGCTGGTCATGATGTAAACGTAGTCGTTCGGCCCACCCGGCGCGCAAGGATAGAGGCCCATGGGCGCGTTTATGACGCCCGGGATCTTGCTGCCGCCACGTTCGGCCGCTTTCCCGGTCAGGCCCTGAGTCGCAAAGTTGACCCGCATGTAGTGCAGCATCGCGTCCTGCATCGCGACCTGGAGCCGGTGCCCTTCCCCGGTCTCGCGCCGCTTGTAAAGCGCACCAAGAATGGTGATCGCCAGCAGCATGCCGGTGCCGGTGTCGCCGATGGTGACGCCCGGCCGGGTCGGCGGCCCGTCCCTCTCACCGGTGACGCTGAAGGTGCCGCCGCAGGCCTGCGCGATCATATCGAACGACAGGTTCTTCTCGAACGGGCTGCCCTCGCCGAAGCCCTTGACCTGGGCGTAGATAATGCCCGGGTTGAGTTCCCTGACGGCATCGTAGGACAGGCCCAGCCGTTCGATCGCGCCCGGCGCGAAATTCTCCACCATCACGTCGGCCTCGCCGATCATGCGCTTGACGAGGTCCAGTCCCTTCGGCGACTTCAGGTTGACCGTCACCGACTTCTTGTTGGCGTTGAACATGTGGAAGTAGTACGGATCGTCGTCCGGCTTGTTGGGGCGCAGGCGGCGGCCCGGATCACCCATCTTCGGGTTCTCGATCTTGACCACTTCGGCGCCTAGCCAGGCGAGGGTCTCGGTGCAGGACGGGCCGGCCTCGAACTGCGTGAAATCGACCACCTTGATGCCTTGCAGGAAGGTGAAATCGGCCCGGTTGTCGGACATGCCGCGACTCCTCTGAACGTCGGTGGCGGGATAGCACCTAGGGCGCCAAGAGTGGCACAACCTCGGCACGCATGCCAATTGCCCCGGCGCCGGGACGATCTGCCCCTCGAAAACCGGTTTAGCCTGAGTATTGGGCCGGTGGCCGCGATGCTCGGCCCCATCGCCGATCATTGTCAACGAACCTAGGCAAGTCGGCGGCATCCGAACTACGATGCGGGCAAGTTAGGGAGGACAGCACCGAGATGAGTGAATATGCCTTGGTCACGGGCGGCTCGCGCAACATTGGCCGGGCGATCTGCGGCCACTTGGTGGCGGACGGCTACCAAGTCATCCAGTTCGACGTCGTCGAGCCCGAGGACAACAACGCCGCGAGTTTCGTGCGCGTCGACCTGGCGGACGCGGAGGCGACCGCGGCCGCGCTGGCCGAGGTGCGCCAGGGCCGCCGGATCACACGCCTGATCAACAATGTCGGCATCGGCCATGTCGGCAGCGTCGAGGAGACCTCGCTGGAGGACTTCGACAAGGTCATGCGGTTGAACGCGCGGGCCGCCCTGCAATGCACACAGGCGCTGCTCCCGGGCATGCGCGAGGCCGGCTTTGGACGCATCGTCAATCTGGCCAGCCGCGCCGTCGCTGGCATCCCCGGCATTACCGCTTATGCCGCCAGTAAGGCGGCGATCGTGGGCATGACAAGGACCTGGGCGATGGAGCTGGCGCGCCACGGCATCACCGTCAACGCCATTGCCCCCGGTCCGATCGACACCGACATGTACCGCGACATGAACCCGCCGGGCAGCGCCAACGACCGCCGCATCCGCGAGGGCATCCCGGTCGGCCGCATCGGCACGCCCGAGGACATCGCCAACGCCGCCAGCTTTTTCCTGGATGCCCGCAGTGGCTTCGTCACCGGCCAAGTGCTGTTTGTCTGCGGCGGCCTCTCGATCGGCCGCCAAGCCTAGCGGCCGGTGGCGCCTGACTTTGACCCGGGTTCCATACTTGGCAGAGGACATCACGTTATTCGCTGCCGAAATCGTTGGCTCCGGCAACCGAGGCGTCCGCCGCTACGACTCGCCTGGCGGGAGCCAGCGCACGGTGTTGCCGTCCAAGGCGGAGATGACCCTGATTAACGGCAAGATTACCTGGGCCTACGGTGAGGTGGGAGAGGCGCGCGCGGGTAAGGTGCTCCGCTCACGAAGTCTAGCAGGCGGGCTATGTCGGTAGACCTCCGGAGCGATATTGTCGCCCGCCCGACGCCAGCGATGGTGCAGGCCATGGTCGCCGCCGCGGCCGAACCGCCTGGCTTCGATTTACGCGAAGATCCGACGGTCGCCCGGCTCGAGCGCCTGGCGGCAAAGACGGTCGCCAAAGAGGACGCTCTGTTCTGCCCGACCTGCATGATGGCGAACCAGATCGCCATTCACCTCCACTGTCGGCCGGGGGAGAATTTCATCACCGAACCGACGAGCCATGTGCTCACCTCGGAGGCCGCGGCCACGGCAAGCCTGACGGGCGCGATGCCGCGTCTGGTCGCGGGCCGTTTGGAGGCGGCATCGGTCGCAGCAGCGATCCAGTCGGGTGACGCGCTCCGCTCCCGCACCGCTATGGTGCTGATCGAAAACACCCACGTGAGTTCCGGCGGACAGGTGATGCCGTACGAAGTAATGCAGGGCATTGCCGAGGTTGCCGACGATCACGGCATCCCGGTACACCTTGACGGAGCCCGTCTCTTCAACGCGGCGGTTGCGCTCGGCCGGCCCGCGGTCGGGCTGGCGGCGACGGCGACCACGGTAGCTTTCAACCTCAACAAGGGGCTAGGGGCGCCTCTAGGCGCGCTGATCGCGGGGCCGGCGACGCTGATCAAAGAGGCGATTCGGGTGCGCCAGATGTTCGGTGGCGGCTGGCGGCCCGCCGGCATTCCAGCGGCTGCCGGCATCGTCGCGCTGGAAACCGGAATTGAGCGGCTGGCGGAAGACCACGCTAACGCCCGCACGCTGGCGGAAGGTCTAGCGGCGCTGCCCGGTATCCACGTCGATCCGGCCGTGGTCGAGAGCAACATCGTGCTGGTTGACATCGAACGCGATGACCTCGACGCGGCGAAGCTAGTGGCCGACATCGCCAAAGACGGTGTCTTAGTGATGCCCTACGGCCGCAACCGGATCCGCTGCTGCACTCACCGCGACATTACGCCAGAGGGGATTGCGTGCGCCGTCGCCGCCTTCACCCGGGCGCTGCAGGCCTGAGGAAGAGGGACCATGGGCCATCGTCTCGGCGTCGATATCGGCGGCACCTTCACCGATTTCGCCCTGATTGACGACGCGAGCGGCCGGCTCACCGTCTACAAGCAGCTGACCACGCCCGAGGATCCAGCCGTAGCGGTGCTGGAGGGTTTACAAGCCATGCTCGCGCGTGACGGCGTCGACATAGCTCAGCTGACGAGTGTGATCCACGGCACGACCCTCGTCACTAACGCGGTGATCGAGCGGAAGGGCGCCAAGACGGGCATGCTGGTGACGCGGGGGTTCCGTGACATCCTAGATATTGCCATGGAGCGACGCTACGACCTCTTCGATCTGCGCCTCGTTTTTGCCGAGCCGGTCGTGCCGCGCAATCTGCGCCGCGAGGTCGACGAGCGGCTCGGCTACGACGGCGGGGTCACGACGCCGCTCGATCCTGACGCCGCTGTCGCCGCTGCGCGCGAGCTCGTTGAGGTGGAGCGGATCGAAGCCCTAGCGATCTGCTTTCTTCACAGCTATGCCGACGATGCACATGAAACTGTCGCAAGGAACGCGGTCCGGGCCGCCTTCCCCGACCTCTTCGTCACCACCTCCTCCGACGTTCTCCCCTTCATGCGGGAGTATGAGCGTTGGTCGACGACCGCCGTGAACGCGTACGTTCAACCGCTCACCAACCGTTATCTCGAACACCTGGAAGACGGCCTGGCAAAACTGGGCTTCGCCGGTAGCTTTCTCATCATGACCTCAAGCGGCGGCACCGTGACGGCGGAAACCGCCCGCCGCTTCCCGGTCCGACTAATCGAGAGCGGGCCGGCGGCGGGGGCCCTAATGGCTGCGCTTCTTGGCGAGCTGCTTGGGGAACCCGAATTGCTTTCCTTCGACATGGGGGGAACGACGGCCAAGGGCGCACTCATTCGCGATGGCCAGCCGCTCCGCGACTACGAACTGGAGGTCGCGCGCGTGCACGGCTTCAAGGCCGGGAGTGGCCTGCCGCTGCGGATTCCGGTGATCGACATGATCGAGATCGGCGCAGGCGGCGGTTCCATCGCCAGCGTCGACGAACGTCGTCTGCTGGCCGTAGGTCCGCTGAGCGCCGGCGCCGACCCTGGTCCCGCCTGCTACCGCCGGGGCGGCGAGAGCGCGACACTGACTGACGCTAACCTCGCACTCGGCTACCTCGTGCCGGAGCAGTTCCTGGGCGGCCGTATGGCGCTCGACACCAAAGCTGCCGAGACGGCCTTGGACGCACAAGTCGGCGGGCCTCTGGAAGTTACCACTACGCGGGCGGCTTGGGGCGTTCACGAGGTAATCAATGAGGACGTCGCTCGCGCCTTTCGGGAACACGCCTCCGAGGTTGGCTTTGACTATCGCCGCAGCGCCATGGTCGCGTTCGGCGGCTCCGGCCCGATGCATGCACTCCGCATAGCGCGGAAGCTTCGAATTCCCAAAGTGATCTTCCCCACCGGAGCGGGCGTTATGTCGGCAATTGGCCTGCTGGTGACGCCGCTCACCTTCGCGAGCCTGCGCTCGCACCGCACCAGGCTCGCGCACCTCGGACCGGCGGAATTGACGGCGGGCTTTGCGCCTCTGCTGGCCCAGGGGCGGGAGCAGCTGATCAGCGCCGGCGTGGCGCCCAGGGAAATTACGTTCTTCTGCCGGCTCGATATGCGCTACGTCGGTCAGGGATACGAAGTCGAGGTGGAACTGCCCGAGGGAGTAGACGACCAAACCATCCTCTACCGCCTCCCGTCCCTCTTCCGGGAGAGCTACGAGGCGGTCTTCGCTACCAGCTTTCTCGACAACGAGATCGAGATCGTCAACTGGAAGGTAGAGGCCCGCGGCCCCCGTCCGGATCTCGCACGGAGCTATCGACGAGCCGACATCGCTGGTCGCGAGGCGACGACCTACCCGGCGGCCCGAAGCTACTTCCCGGATTCCGATGCGTACCTCGACTGCCCTGTGCTGGATCGATACGCACTAGCGTCGGGCGTAATCGTTGAAGGACCCGCGCTGATCCAGGAGGCCGAGTCGACGACCGTCCTCGGCCCAGGCGAACGGGCCAGCGTGGACGAATACGGCAACCTGATAACCGAACTGGCGGGCGAGTAGCGAGGGCGACCGATGCAGAGCTTCGATCCCATCAGCCTGAAGATCCTTTGGGATCGCCTGGTCTCAATCGCCGACGAGGTGGTCCTGTCGCTGGTGCGCACCTCGTTCTCCGTCAACGTTCGGGAGGGTTATGACCTTTCCTGCATTTTGTTCGATCACCGGGGTCGGATGATCGCACAAGGAAACTACAGCGTGCCGTCCTTCACTGGCACCGCGCCCCAGACGCTCGCCCACATGCTGCGCGACCGCCCGCCCGAAACCTTGGCGCCCGGTGACGTCGTCATGACCAACGATCCATGGATGGGCACGGGCCACCTGTTCGATATCAACGTAATGCGGCCGGTGTTCCGGGGAGATCGCCTCGTCGGCTACACCATGAGCGTCACCCATCTCCCCGATATCGGCGGCGCCGGCATATCGTCGATTTGCACGGAAGTCTATCAGGAAGGACTACGTTTTCCCGTCTGCAAGCTCGCCGAGAAGGGCGTAATGAACGAGTTGCTGCTCGATATAGTGCGCATGAACGTCCGGGTGCCGGAACAGGTGATCGGCGACATCATGGCCAACGTCAGCTGCGACGAGGTCGGCGGTCGGGCGCTCTTGGAGTTTATGGACGAATATGGCCTAGAGGAATTGAGCGCGCTGTCAGACGCGATCAATGACCATGCCGCGAG
>Ga0214472_10008121_pt1 | contig 10960 bp, 11 predicted proteins | sample RVTome_6_FD_207662 | JGI IMG/M metagenome (GOLD analysis project Ga0214472, IMG submission 207662) | Soil microbial communities from uranium-contaminated site in the Upper Colorado River Basin, Wyoming, United States - RVT140D175 | ecosystem: Environmental > Terrestrial > Soil > Contaminated >...
CAGCCCCATCCGGCCGCCGCCGAGGTCTTCGTTTCCATCGCCCCGGGTCCAGTCCGTCAGTTCGAATCGCCCTGCCGGCCCGGTGTACAAAGGCGGCGCGGCGGCCGCCTCAAGCGCCTCGAACCGGCCGCAGATATCCTCCTGGAGGGCCTTGAACCAGGCGCTGGCACGCGCCTGCCGGCCCGCGAGTTCGGCAGTTTCAGGGGTGATCGTCATGCCGGAACAGTGGACCCGGCCTCGCCGGTCCCGCAAGTGGCCTGTTGTCACATTCCCCGGGTCGCGCTAACGCCCGTTCGCACAGGGGCTGTGGCGCGTGCCGGATTGCGGCGCCCGCGCCTACTTGCCGCAATGTGCGGGCAAGCCAGCTTTAGTAAGGACAGGCGCAAATCGCCTCGCCATCAGGGAACGGAGTCACGCGTGACCGCTGAGACCACTCATACCGAAACGGTCGATGACGACCGCCGCAACTTCATTCACATCGCAACCGGCGCCGTGGCGCTCGGCGGCGCGGGCATGTTCGCCTGGGCCGCGATCGACCAGTGGAACCCGGCCGCTGACACCAAGGCGGCGTCGTCGCTGGATGTCGATGTGTCGAAAGTCCCGCTCGGCGGCGAGATCCGCGTGCTGATTGGCGGCAAGCCCTTCTTCATCCGCCACCGTACCGATGCGGAAATCGCCTCGGCCGAATCGGTCAATGTCGAGACGCTGCGCGATCCGGAAGCCGATGATGCGCGCCTGCGCCCAAAAGCGGATGGCTCGGTGAACCGCGCGGTCCTCATCACGTCAGGCTCGTGCACCCACCTTGGCTGCGTGCCGGTCGGCCCCTCGCAGGGCAGTACCGGCGATTTCGGCGGCTGGTTCTGCCCCTGCCATGGTTCGCACTACGACACGTCCGGCCGGATCCGCAAAGGCCCCGCGCCCAAGAACCTGCCCGTCCCCAACTATCGCTGGGTCTCTGACTCGGTCGTCAACATCTCCCTCTGAGAAGGATACCTTTAGATGAGCGGACATGAATCCTCCTACACCCCGAACTCGGCCTTCGAGCGCTGGCTGGACAAGCGCCTGCCGATCGTCCGGTTCGCGCATGACACGGCGATCAGCTTCCCGACGCCGAAGAACCTGAACTACTGGTACGTCTTCGGCGGCATCCTCGCGATCTTCCTCGTCATCCAGATCGTCACCGGCATCATCCTGGCGATGCACTACGAGGCCAGCGTCGGCGGCGCCTTCGCCTCGGTCGAGCGCATCATGCGCGACGTGCCGTTCGGCTGGCTCCTGCGCTATATCCACTCCAACGGCGCCTCGATGTTCTTCCTCGCCGTCTACATCCACATGTTCCGCGGCCTCTATTACGGCTCCTACAAGGCCCCGCGCGAAGTCCTCTGGATCCTTGGCTGCGTGATCTACCTCCTGATGATGGCCACCGCCTTCCTCGGCTACATGCTGCCCTGGGGCCAGATGTCGTATCACGGCGCCAACGTGATCACCGGCCTCTTCGGCGCCATCCCGCTGGTCGGCGAGAGCCTGCAGACCTGGATCCTCGGCGGCCCGTCGATCGGCAACCAGACCCTGCAGCGCTTCTTCTCGCTGCACTATCTGCTGCCCTTCATGATTGCCGGCGCCGTGATCCTGCACATCTGGGCGCTGCACGTTCCGGGCAACAACAACCCGACCGGCGTCGAAGTCCAGGACGTCGAGAAGGACACGGTGCCTTTCCATCCGTACTATACGGTGAAGGACAGCTTCGCGATCGTGATCTTCCTGATCATGTTTGCCTTCTTCGTCTTCTATGCGCCCAACGTACTGGGCCATGCCGACAACTATGTCGAAGCCAACCCCCTGGTCACGCCGTCGCATATCGTGCCGGAATGGTATCTCCTGCCATTCTACGCCATCCTGCGCGCCATCACGTTTGACCTCGGCCCGATCGAGGCGAAACTCCTCGGTGTCATCTTCATGTTCGCCGCCATTGCCGTGCTGTTCGTGCTGCCCTGGCTCGACACGTCGAAGGTCAAATCGATGCGCTACCGTCCGGTGGCCCGCCAGTTCTTCCTCGGCTTCGTCGCGGTCTGCCTGCTGCTTGGCTGGTGCGGCGCGGCCAACCCCGACGATGCGGTCATCCCGGCCCTGCAGGGCGAGCCCACCCTCGTTGTGGCCTATACCGCCGATGGCGGCGCGGCGACCAGCGTCTACAAGGGCGGCGACGAAGTCTTCGGAGCGGCTGAAGCCTTCATGGAAAGCCTGCCGGCCAGCGCGGCCCCAAGCATCGATGTCGTCCCCGCGCCGACCTTCCAGTTCCGGCACCTGTCGCTGATCCTGACCTTCATGTACTTCGGCTACTTCATCCTGCTGTTCATCGTCGGCCTTGGCGAGAAGACCAAACCGCTGCCGGAGTCGATCCACAAATCGGTGCTGAAAGCCCACAAGCCGAACACCGGCACTGCCGTTCCGGCCGAATGATCCGGGCGAGGAGAGAGATTATGAAAACCTTCCGCATCCTCGCCGTCAGCTTTGCCGGCCTTGCCTTCGCCGGGCTCGCCCACGCTGCCGGCGGTGCCAAGCACCCGCACGCCCCTGAAGGCGGCTGGCCGTTCGAAGGCGCCACCGGTCAGTATGACAAGGCCTCCGTTCAGCGCGGTTACCAAGTCTACAAGGAAGTCTGCTCCAGCTGTCACTCGATGAAGCTGCTCAGCTACCGCAATCTCGGCGACAAGGGCGGCCCGTTCTACGACCCGGAATTCCCGAACCCGAACGACAACCCGTTCGTGAAAGCGCTCGCCGCCGAGAACGAGATCGTCAGCCCGACGCCGAACGATGCCGGCGAGTATGACCTGCGCCCGGCGACGACGGCGGACCGTTTCCGCTCGCCCTTCCCGAACGATGCCGCGGCCCGCGCCGGCAATGGCGGCGCCCTGCCGCCGGACCTGTCGGTGATCACCAAGGCCCGCGTCGGCGGCGCTTCCTATGTCTACAGCCTGCTGACCGGCTATCCGGACCCGGCCGAGTTCGACGACCGCGTGATCGTCGAAGGCGGCGAGACGCTGTACCAGAAGGTTCTCGATGTCTCGAAGTTCGAGAAGCTCGGCGCCGACAAGCCGGAACACGGGCCCGCCTATCTCCTCCAACCGGCCGGCCAGTACTACAACCCCTATTTCGCGGGCGACACGCGTCCGAACTTCGAAGGCGACCCGCGCCACAATCCGCCCGGCGGCTTCCTCGCGATGGCCCCGCAGCTGATCGATGGCCGTGTCGAGTATACCGACGGCACGGAAGCGACGGTCGAGCAGATGGCGCTTGATGTGGCGCAATTCCTCGCCTGGGCCGGCGATCCGAAAATGGAGGCCCGCAAGGAAACCGGACTGGCCACAATGATCTATCTGGCCGTCCTCGCGATCCTGCTCTGGTTCTCCTACAAGCGCATCTGGCGGAAAGTGGAGCACTAGGCTCTGCCGCCCAGCCTGAAGACTGATGACACAACCATCCGCCGGGCAGCCCCGGCGGATGGTTTTCTGATTGAGGCCCTGACGCGCCGTATCTGGACCGGGTGGGTTTCGGCCGAATCGACCGTCTTCCGCGAGACGCTGGAATCTGTTGCCGCGCAGGTCTCCAGGGGCGGCGGCGTCATCCTCATGCAGGGCGGGATGGCGATCGGCTCCGGCCGCTGGGTGCCGGTGCCCGGGCCAGGCGGGGAAGGGCAGTGGATGGAAGTCAAACGCATCGGCGTGTTGCCGGACTATCAGAAACAGGGCTTCGGCGCGGTGATTCTTGCGGCGCTGGAAGAGGCGGGCCGCGAAACCGGTGCCATCGGCGCGCAGCTCGCCATCCGCGCCGATCAGCCCCGCCTCATCGATTTCTACGCGGGCCTTGGCTATGTGCGTGCAGACGATGTGGAACTGACCACACCCAACCCGCTTTCCCCGCCGCCCTTCGGCATGCGCAAGATATTCAAGGACTGACCCCATGACGACCTGGACACTCGGCATCATCGGCGGCTCGGGCCTTTATGCCATCGACGGGCTTGAGGACCGGCGCGAGGAGCGGATCGAAACGGCCTGGGGCGCGCCGTCTGACGTGCTCGTGCGCGGGCGGATCGGCGCGGTCGAACTCGTCTTCCTGCCGCGCCACGGGCAGGGCCACCGCCTGACACCGACCGACGTTCCCTACCGCGCCAATATTGCCGCACTGAAGGCCGCCGGCTGCACGGATGTTCTCTCCATTTCCGCCTGCGGCTCGCTGCAGGAGGAGTATGCGCCCGGCGATTTCGTCGCCGTCGACCAGTTCATCGACCGCACGTTCGCGCGCGAGAAAACCTTTTTCGGGGCGGGGATGGTTGCGCATGTCTCGATGGCCCAGCCGGTCTGCGCGCGCTTGTCCGGCCTCGCTGCAGACGCGGTTGCCGCTGCCGGCGGCAAGGTCCACCGCGGCGGGACCTATCTGGCGATGGAAGGCCCGCAATTCTCCACACTGGCGGAGTCGAAACTTTACCGCCAATGGGGCTGCGACGTGATCGGCATGACCGGCATGCCGGAAGCCAAGCTCGCGCGTGAGGCGGAGCTGCCCTATGCCACTCTCGCCATGGTTACCGACTATGACTGCTGGCGCGCCGAAACGGCGCATGTCACGGTGACCAATGTCCTCGAAATCATGCACCAAAACAGTGCACTCGCGCGCCGGGCGATTGTCCATCTGGCCGCTGCGCTGAACGCGGCCGCGCGCACGCCGTCGCCCCAACACATTGAATCCTGCCTTGATTTCGCGCTGATCACCGCGCCGGAAGCGCGCGATCCTGAATTTCTTGATAAGTTGCGGGTGATTGCGGGGCGGGCACTCGGCAGATAAGACTTGCTGCGGCGCCGTTGAACTGGCGCATACATTGCTTGCTCCGGCAGTGCCTCGGGGGATCTCAGAATGAGCGAAGCACAGTTCCAGACTTTCCTGACGGGCGGCCTCGGCCTCCTGGTCGCGCTGATGACGCTGGTCGCCTGGCATCTCTGGCGCATGCGCGAGGACGCACGCGCCGGACGCCTGTCCGCGCTCGAAGGCGTCGGCCACGAAATGCGCATCAACCTGCACCGCATGGTCAGCGAGCTGTCGCAGGTCGCTGGCAACCCAGCCGTCGGCCCCGACGTGCTGTTGCCGATCCGCCATCCGCAGCTCGACGGCGTCAACAGCGCCCTGATCAACGCCAACCGCAACGGTCTCGCCGTGGTGGGCGTGACTTATCAGGAGCTTGAGGCCCGCAAACTGTCGCTGCGCGCGCAGCTGGCACAGGGCAACGCGCCCGGTGCAGTGCTGGATGACGCCATGGACGCCGCCATCAACGGAGTCGCGGCGCTTTATTTCTGGGAAGTCCACAAGGGCGCGCTGCCGGCCGAGATCGGCCGCGTGCGCAGCTGGGATGTCCGCGACTGGATGAAGGCTCACGGCTTCAAGTCCGAAGCCTTTCCCGGCATGCACCTGCGCGATGAAGTGGTCGAGCGCCTGCGGATGTACGGCCTCGCGCTGACGCCGAAGCCGCTGACCCACACGGCGTGGGAGTATTACAACATGCATTATGACCGGCACGCCGACGTGCACGGCCCGCTCGGCCGGCGCCGCGAGAAGAAGGCTGAGGAAGCTGAAGAGGCCGAAGACGACGCCGAGCCTGCGACCGAAGAGGCAAAGCCGAAGCGAAGCCTGTTCGGGTTTGGCAGGAAGCCGGCCGCGGAAGAAGAGGCGCCTGAAGAATTCGAGGCCGAAGAAGAGATCGAATCCGTCGAGCCCGATGAAATTCTTGCGGCCTCCGAATACGAGGACGCCCCGGAAGTCGACGATGATGACGGGCTGGGCCTTGGCCCGGACGCCATAGGCGACGAAACCAAGCCGCCCAACTGACCGGCCCGGACCGGGGTCTTCCTGTCACCCTCAGCCAGAAAGAGTTCACGCGCATGGTCCGTTTCATTCTTGCCGGCGCCGCGTTCCTGATCGCTGCCGCGTGCGCCACTGCGCCGGCCGCGATAAGCGCCGAAAAGCAGGCTGCGGAAGTCGCTGCCATCACGGCGCTGCTCGATGCGCAGGACACGGCCTGGAACAGGGGCGACATCGACGGTTTCATGGACGGCTATTGGCGCTCGCCGGACCTGCGCTTCGCCTCCGGCGGCAAGGTCACGCGCGGCTTCGACCAGACGGTTGCTCGCTACAAGACGACCTATGCCACGCCGGACCTGATGGGCAGGCTGGACACGACCGGCCATGAAATCGTGATCCTGTCGCCGGACGCAGCCATCGCGCATGGCCACTGGGCGCTGACCCGCGACGGGGATGCGCCCTCCGGTCTCTACACCCTGGTCCTGCGCAAGTTTGACGGCGCGTGGCGGATCGTATCTGACACCACAACTTCGGCAGATTGATCCACCTGGCCGGGTTGGCACGGCCGCCGGGTCAGGGCAAACAGCCCGCGTAAGTCAGAGCACGGAAGAGGGGACCGCTGGTATGGCGCGCGCGACACTGGACATGGAGACCAGTAATTCCGAGATCGAGGCCTTCCTCGAACGACCGGTCATCCGCACTGCGATCACGACGCTGATCATCTTCAACGCCGTCGTCCTCGGCATCCTGACCTACCGCGCGACCTTGTCGCCCGGCACGGTGATGCTGCTCGAGTTTCTCGACAATGCGATCACCTGGTTCTTCGTCGCCGAGATCGCGCTGAAGCTCTATGTCTACCGCTTCCAGTTCTTCCGCGAGGGCTGGAACGTGTTCGACTTCACGGTGATCGGTATCTCGCTGGTCCCCGGCGCGTCGGCCTTCACGGTCCTGCGCGCGCTGCGGGTCCTGCGGGTGCTGCGCCTCCTGCGCTTCGTGCCGATGATGAAGCGGATCACCGAGGCGCTCCTGAAGTCGATCCCCGGCATGGGCGCCATCCTCGCCGTCATCATCCTCGTCATATATGTCGGCGCCGTGATGGCCACCAACATGTATGGCAACACGATCAACGCGGACGTCCGGGAAATGTTCGGCACCCTGCCGGACGCCGCCCTCACGCTCTTCCAGCTGATGACGATGGATGGCTGGTCGGAAATCCTCGACGCCGTCACAGACGACGGCCATCCCTATGCCTGGATCTTTTTCCTCGTCTTCATCTTCGTCGGCAGCTTTGCCATCCTGAACCTCTTCATCGCCCTCATCGTGGAGGCCCTCAGCAATGAGCAGAAGGCGGCCCTCGACGAGCAGATGGAAAGCCTGGAAGCCGCGATCGAGGAGCGCATCCATGATGCCTCGGCTTCCAGCGAGTCGATCGAGGGCGTGCTGGAACATGTCGAGGAAGACCTCGAAGAGGCCGAGACCGCGCGCGGCGAGATGATGGCCATGCTCCGCGAGATGCGCGCCGAAATCCAGGCACTGAAGTCGATGATGGCCGGGCGGGGCAGCTGATCAGGGGCGAGGCGCCGGCCAGATCGCCGATTCCGGCGGGACTTTGGAACTGTAAGCTGTCGTTCACGTTCCTTTGAGCGGGACCTGCTGTCCAAGACCGCGTTCAACCTGCTATAGTTGTTTCAACCATGAGCCTCTGGACGACCCTTCTCAGCAGTGGCCGGCGCCTGTTTGACACGGGCCCTGAACCGGACACTGACAGCGCCGGCGCAGACGGCTGCGCGCCGGATCCCAACGATGTCGGCTTCACGGCGGCCGTCGTTGGCCTCGGTGCCAAGATGGCGGCGGCCGATGGTCTCGTCAGCGATAACGAGATCATGACCTTCGCGCGCGTCTTCCGGGCCCCGCCCGAAGAGGCCGACAATGTGCGGCGCGTCTTCGCCCTCGCCCGCCAGACGGTGCGCGGCTACGAGGCCTATGCCCGCCGGATCGGCAAGCGCTACCGCGACCGGCCCTGCCTCCTGGAGGGCGTGCTCGACGGCCTGTTCCAGATCGCCGGCGCTGACGGCGTCGTCACCGAGGCCGAGCTTGTCTACCTGCGCAATGTGTCCGACGCCTTCGGCTTCGATCCGGCCACCTTCCGCCGCATCCGTGCGAGCCATCTCGGCCCGGAGCGGGACGATCCCTACCATATCCTCGGCGTCGCCCATGATGCCGAGTTTCCAGACATCCGCTCCGCTTATCGCCGCCTGATGGCCGATCACCACCCCGACCGGATCGTCCAGATGGGCGCCCCGCGCGAGTTCGAGGACACAGTCCATTCCAAGGCTGCCGCGATCACTGCCGCCTATGCCCGCATCCGGGCCGAGCGCGGCCTGCTCGTGCGCCAGGAATGAACATCGCAGAATTGTCACCGTGCGGGCCGCTTCCGGCACGTTGACACGGCTGCCATCATCCCGCCATCTTGGTGGCTGATCGTGAGGCCTGATGGAACAGACCCTTCCTCCTTCCCGCACACCCGGCCTTCTGGCTTCGTTGCTGGCCGGTCTCGGATTCATTGCCCAACTCCTGATCGGCGCGATGTTGATCTTCGTCGCCAGCCTTGTCGCCATGATGACCGCCTTTGCCGGTCTGATGCTCGCCGCCGCTGCGCTGATGCTGCGTTATGTCTCCGTGCGCCGCAGGACCCCGGCGCCGGGCGGTCCGTCCGATGCGCCGGTCACCCTGCAGGCCCGCCGCACACCGCGCGGCTGGACCGTCGAGTAAGCGCAACGGATACGCCGCCGGTCTGAACATCCCGCCCCGCAAGGGCGGGATTTTTCGTTCCGGCGCTGCTTGACGCCCGAGCGCTACAAATGTAGCGTATGCGTGACTTCTATAGCGAGGCCTGCATGTCCCAACCGAATTCCTCCGAACTTGCCGTCCTGAAGGCGCTGTGGACCAGCGGCCCTCAGAGCGCGCGCGAAGTGCACGAAGCGGTCGGGCCGGGGCAGGGCTGGAAGGCCTCGACCACCCGCACGGTCATCGCCCGAATGGAAGAGAAGGGCTGGGTGGCGCGCGCGGAAGTGCACGGCGTTGCTGTCTATACCGCCGCGCTCGACCGCACCGCCACCCTGGGCGGCCTCGTGCGCCATCTCGCTCGCCAGGTCCTCGACATGGACGGCCCGCTGCCGGCTGCCCTGTTCGCCGAAAGCCCGCACCTCTCGGACGCCGAACTCGACGAACTCGATGCCATCATCAATGCCGCCGAAGACAAGACAGGAAGCAAGTCATGAACCCGGTGGGACTGTTCCTCCTGGCCCTCGGCTGGAGCGGTGCCGTCTGGACCGGCGCGGCGCTCATCTGCCGCCTGCAGCCGGCCCCCCGGGCCGCTCAGACCACCTGGCGCGTCGCCGCGGCTCTGATGTTCGCGCCTTTCCTCGCCGCCCTTGTTGCGCCCAGCCTGCCGGCATTGAGCGATGCCCCGCTCCCCGAAGTGCCCGTGCTCGAACCCTTGTTCGTGCAGCCGGACATGGCCGGACTGGTGGCCGAGGCGTCGCCCATTCGCCTGCCGGAGCTGGGTGTCCTCATCACCGCCCTCGTCGCTGCCGGTTGGGCGGTCCGCTTCGCGCTCTGGCTGATCAGCCAGGTCCGGCTGCAGCGCCTGAAGGCGCGGGCGCTTCGTGTCGACCGTCCGGTCCGCCACTGGGCCGACGCGATGGACCTCGCCCGCGTGCCGGACGTGCGCCTCATCCCGCGCGGCGCGCCGTTCCTTGCCGGTATCCTGCATCCCTGCGTCTTCGTGCCCGCCGCCCTGATGGCCAGAGATGACGCGCCTCAGGTCATCGTCCACGAGATGGTCCACCTGAAGCGCGGTGATCTCATCACCCGTCCGCTTGAGCGCCTCGTTGCCGATCTCTTCTGGTTCTCGCCTTTCGCCTGGGCGATCCGCGAGCGGCTCGACTACTGGCGCGAAGTTGCCGTCGACGAAGCGGCCGCTGACCTTACCGGCGACCGGATCGCCTATGCCCGCGCGCTGACCCGCGCCGCCCGTCTCGCCCGTCCGGGGGCCGTACTGCCGGTCGCTGCCCTCGTGCTCACCAAGGAAGGAAACCTCAAGATGCGCCTCACCGAACTTCTCAATGAAGCGCCGCGCCGTCCCCGCCGCCTCGGTCTTGCCGCCGCCGCTGCGCTGGCGCTTGCCGCGCCGCTCGCCTTCGCGCAGGGCATGCTGATCAAGGGCGGCGCCGCGCCGCTGGCCTCGCCTGTTAACTACAGCCATCCGGTGCTCGACACGGCCAGGCTCACCAGCACGTTCGGCACGCGAAAGCATCCGATCACCGGCGAACAGAAGCTGCATGGCGGCGTCGATCTTGCCGAGAAGGAAGGCAGGCCCGTCTATGCGCCCACCACCGGAACTGTCACCCGCGCTGAGTATGACAAAGGCTATGGCAATCTCGTCGAGATCATCGCCGGCGACACCACGCTTCGCTTCGGCCAGCTTGAGACGATGAAGGTGAAGGCCGGCGACACGGTCACGCCCGGCGAGACCATCGCCACACTCGGCCAGAGCGGTCAGGCCACCGGCCCGCACCTCCATTTCGAAGTCATCCGCGGCGGCGAGCGCATTGATCCGCAGGCGGAGGAGGGGCTTGTGCTCGCTGAAACGCTGCGTGTCCCCGCATCCGCGCCGGCGGCGCCGGTTGCCAAAACCCCCGCCGCGCCGAACTTCGCTCCCACGCCGCCCGCCCCACGGGCTCTCGCACCAGAAGCGCCGAGCGTCCCGCCGGCTCCGGCAGCGGTTCCGGCTGCCGCGCCTGCCGCCATGCCCGCCGCTTGCCGCGAGGCCATGGAATGGGAAAAGACGGCGCCCCGCGCAGCGGCGTGGAATGCTCGCCTCGACGCGGCACGAGAGTCCAACAAGCAGGCCGGCCTGGGCTTGAAGACGGACTGGATTCCCAAGGCGGTTGCCTATCCGAAACCGGTCTATCCGGCACCGGCCTTGCAGTCCGGCGCCAGCGCTGCCTGCCGCGTGATGTTTGATCTGAGTGCGCAGGGCTTCCCCACGAACACCATTGCCGAATGTTCCGACGACGCTTTCGAGATGTCTGCAGCCGAATTTCCGGGT
>Ga0214472_10008122_pt1 | contig 10959 bp, 7 predicted proteins | sample RVTome_6_FD_207662 | JGI IMG/M metagenome (GOLD analysis project Ga0214472, IMG submission 207662) | Soil microbial communities from uranium-contaminated site in the Upper Colorado River Basin, Wyoming, United States - RVT140D175 | ecosystem: Environmental > Terrestrial > Soil > Contaminated >...
CGGTTCCAGTCTTGCCGACATCGCGCTTTGACCCACACATGTTTTAGGGGAGCCTCCCTTGGACAACATTGTCAGTATCAAGCGAAAAGCACAGAAGCTCGTCCAGCAGGGTGCGTACGCCGAGGCGATCGAGCACTACACGATGGTCGTGGAGTCCGGGGAGATGGACCCCTACGACTTCGTGGTTCTTGGCGATCTCCTGCTCCGGGATAATCGCAAAGACGAAGCCATCGACCGCTACCAGGAAGCGCTTTCCAAATACGCGGACGGGGGGCTCAACCGGAACGCGATCGCGCTGGCGAAACGGATCAAGCGCCTCTCCCCGAGCCGGTTCGACATCCAGCAACGGCTCGGAGACTTCTACGCCGCCGAGGGTCTGAACAGCGAAGCCGCCCTCCACTACCTCGAGTACCTGGAGAAAGCGCGAGGCGCGGAGGACTTCCCCAACGCGGCCCAGGAGATCTGTTCCAAGCTGCTCGCGTTCCCACTTCCCTCTTTCGAGCTGGTGCCGCGGATCGTGGCCATCGCCCAGGAAATCCAGCGGGGGCCGTCCATGGCCCGGGGCGTCCTGTACCAGGCCGAGCGGGCGGAGAACGCCGGCCACGAGAAGGTGAAGCGGACGCTGACCGATCTCGCGTACTCGCTCGATCCCAACGTGACTCTCGCCGACCCGGTTCCCGAACCGGAGGTCGCCGCTCCCGCCGCCGAACCCGCCGTGTACATGGATCCCGGTGCGATGATTCTGGACGATATCCAGTTTCATGCGGACGACGTCGTGCACCTCGAGGGTCCCGGCGTCGAGCCGGAACCCCTGGCGATGCCGGAGGAGCCGTACGATCCCACCGCGGTCTCCCTGGATGCGGGGCCCGGAGAGGTCGAGGACGAGCCCCACGTGCCCGAACTCGATCTCTCGGACTTCGATCTGGAAACCGCGAATCCCGACCACGAGACCACCGAACTCAAGCTCGCCGATGCCGCCGGGGAACCGGGAGTGCTCGATCTCTCCGAAGCGGAGGCCACCTCCCCGGGTCTCCGCAAAGCGGAGCCCCCCTTGCCCGCCCCCCTCCCCGCGGGCGCCCTCCGCGAGAAGGCGGAGCGCGCGCTGGCCGGAGGCGACCCCATCGTCGCCCAACGCGAGTTCATGAAGGCGGCCCGGGCCTACGCCGAGGGCGGCGACGTGTCCACGGCCGAGCACCTGTTCCAGAAGGTCGTCCAGCTCGATCCCAACCATCTCGACGCTCTCCGTGGGCTGGCGGCCATGGCCAAGAAGTCCGGCGACCAGGAGAAGCTGGCCCGCTACGCGTGCGAGTTGGGCGACGCGCTCATCGCCCGTGAGAAATACGACGAGGCCCTGCTCCAGTTCGAGGCCGTGCTCACGGTGGATCCGGGGAACTCCAAGGCGACCTCGCGGGTGAGCCGACTCAAACACATGGCGTCGGGGGAGGCGGACACCGTTCAGCCGATGGAGGCGCCGGACAGCCGGCCTCCGGCGGGCATGGTCACCGTCCGCGACGACGAGGGCGGTGTCCCCACGCAGACCTCCCAGGAGCTGGCCGCGATTCTCGACGAGTTCCGGAGCGCGGTGGTGGACAGCATCCCTGCCGCCGACGCCCAGGCCCACTACGACATGGGCATGGCGTACCACGAGATGGATCTCATCGACGAGGCGATCGTGGAGTTCCAGTCGGCGGCGGAGAACGAAGATGTCCGCCTGTCCTCCCTGGAGATGCTGGCCGAATGCTACATCAAGCGGGCCCGGAGCGAGGAGGCAATCCCCGTGCTCGAGGAGGTCCTTGCCTATGCCGAGGACGACGAGGCGCGCTCGCGGATCCACTTCGCCATCGGCAAGGCACGCGAGGCCCTCGGTCTGTTGGCCGAGGCCGAGCAGGCGTACTTCCAGGCCCTCGAGCTCAACAACGACTTTCTCGAAGCGGCCGAGCGGCTGACCGAGATGGAGCACCGCAAGGCCGAGGGCGCCTAGACCGGGAGCCCGGCCCCCGCCGGTCCCACCATTCGTTCCTCCCGGACGGGGAGTCGGCGGCGCCGATTCCCCGTCGACGGTTTTCCCCTCCATGCCGCATACTTCGTGATGCGGTTCGCCGATGACCTCCCGCCCGGGCCACCTTTCCAATCCATGACGCCGATCGAACGACTCTCCCTCACCGCCGCCTTCATGGCCGCCGCGGTGGCGGTGGGGTTGAGCCTCTCCCTGGTTCCCAACGTCGAGCTGATCACCTTGGTGGTGTTCGCCTCGGGCATCCTTCTGGGGGCGGGCCGGGGAGCCTGGATCGGGGCGTCGGGGATGACCCTCTACGTGTTCGCCAACAGCACGCTCGGGTTCCCCCCCTCGCCGCTTCCCATTCTCGCCGCCCAGGCGGCGGGCATGGCGCTGGTGGGCGCGGGCGGCGGCCTGTGGAAACGGGTCTGGCTCGGACGGGGCCGGCCGCGCCGGGAGGCGCTGGATCTGTTGCCCGCGGTGGGTGCGCTGCTGAGCGGCACGTACCAGGTGCTTCTCAACCTCACCTACGCCGCGTACTACCTGCCCGAGGAGGGATTCTGGACGGGGTTCTGGCTGGGGATGCTCTTCGGCAGCGTTCAGATCGGGTGCAACGCCGTGGTCTTCGCGGTGGCCGGACCCGCAGTGGCGGCCACCCTCCGCCGCTTGAGCCGTGATCGCGGTTGGTGGCGGGCCGCGGCGGTGCTCGCCGCGCTGCTGCTCGCCGCCGCGGGCTCGGCGGCGCTTCCCGCCTCCGCCCGGGCGGAGGAAGCGGCCCCCGACTCCGGGGCGGGGGAGGCGTGGGCCGAGGGCGTGCACCCGCGCTCCCTCGCTCTCGTCCGGGCTCTGCCCCCCACCGAGAGCACGCTTCTCGGCCGCCCCGCATGGTCGAGCGGCGTGCCCCTCGACGCGCGGACCGCGGCCCTCGCCACCCATCCCTCGATCGCCGCGGCCTGGGACCGCTTCGCCCTGGGCTGGGGGCGGTCGCGATTCTCCTATGACGGCGTGCCCACCGACGGCCCCGTACACGTCTTCGCCGAACCTCCGGATCTGCCCGCATCCTGGCGGGGGGGAGCCACCGAGCGGTTCACCGCGTCGGGGACGCGCATCGACCGCCTGGCCCCGCCGCGCCGGATCGTGCGGCCCCTGAGCGAGGTGTCGCTGACCACGGGCACCTACGGGCGCCGCACCACGGAGTTCTCCCTCCATCGCAACCTGAGCCGGGTGAACCTCGCCGTGGATTTCGCGGACCGGGAGTTCGGTCCCTCCTTCGACGCCAGCGATGTCGACGGGACCCGCATCTGGGTGCGGCTGGAGTCCGTGCCCGACGACCGGCCCGATTGGAGCGTGGACGTCAGCGACGGGACGCGCGAGCACGAGCTGTTCAACGGGAGCCGCCTTGCCCGGAATTCCCGAAGGATCCAGGCAGCGCTGCGCGGTCCCACCCTCGGGGGCCCCACCCGGATCGCGCTCCAGGCCCGGCGCCAGGCGGTCAAGAGCGATGCGGGCCCGGTGGCCCAGGAGGAGCTGCTCTGGGACGGGTTCACCCTCCAGGGGAACTGGGGACCTCCCGCCGCGCGGGGGTTGGATCTGGAGGTGCGCTGGGACCGCGACCGGAGACGGGGCGTGCTCGACGAGGCCCGCACCCTCGACGGAGTGCGGGCGGCGGCCACGCTCTCCCGAGGCTGGGGACCGTGGAGCGCCGGGGTGGAGGCCTCGGCCGGACATCAGGAGCCCTGGGGGGGGACATGGGAGGCGGCGGCCGCCGTCGCCTACGAGGGCGGCGGGGTGCGGGCGGCGGCGTCGGTGTCCCGGGAGGAAGGGATTCCCGCGCTGGCCACGGTCGTGGACCGGAGCGCCCCCGAGTTCGGGCTCTCCGAGTACCTGGAGACGGTCGAAACCCTCGAGGATCCCGAACGCACGCGGGCGGTGCGGGTGGAGGCGGGGTGGACGGGGGGGCGGGCCTCGGTGACGGCGGGGGCGTGGGCGGCCCGCCAGGAAAACTATCTCTACGAGTCCAATCCTCTCTGGGCCGCGCCCCTGGGTAGCCCCTACACGCCGGTGCCGCCGCCCGCGCGGGAGGCGGACATCCTCGGTGTGTACGGCGGCGGGAGGATCGCGCTCGGCGGTGGATTTGCGGGGACCGGGAGGGGCCACGTGCACGACCGGAACCTCGGCGACGTACCGTATCTTCCCCGCTTCACGATCTCCGGAGACCTGCACTTCCGAAGGCTGTGGTTCGGCGGGCTGGATCTCGACGTGGCCGTAGGCGGGGACGTCTTCGGAGTACGCCGGAACCCGGCCGGTGAGGAATACCCGGCCGCCTCGATCGGCCACCTGCGTCTCATCGGGCGCATGGGCGGCGGGATCGTCGTGTTCGCGGTCGAGAACCTTGCCGACACCGCCGCCGAGTCATCCTTTCGTTCCGAGGACACCGTGACCCCGCTCGCGGTGGCCGGCCGCCAGTTCGTCATCGGGTTGACCATGCGTCTGTTCGACTAGCGGGGTTCTGAGAGACGGGATCTGGTCGCGTTCGGAGCGCCGGACGGCCGGGACCGGTTGTTCAGCCCCCGGCCGGGCTCTCCCGCCCACCCCGTCCGCATCCTCCCCGTCGGATTGGAGGAGACGTGCGCGTCTTCGATCCGTTCACCCCCGCCGAGCGCCGCCTCGCGCTCCTGTTTTTCGTGCTCAGCCTCGTCGGCTACGCGCTTCGCGGCGCGTCGTGTCTGGATCCCCGGGTCGAGGCCTGGCTGCGGGAGGGATCCCCCCGGCGGACGGCCGCCCCCGACAGCGCCGGCGGGAGCCCGCCCGGGGAAGCGGGGGAGGAGGCGGTCGCGGGTCCGCCGGCTCCTCCCGCCGCCGATCCGGCCGGCGGCGGGATCGACCCCAACCGGGCCGGGCGGGACCAGCTCATAACCCTGCCCGGGATCGGTCCCGCCCTGGCCGGGCGGATTCTGGAGGACCGCGCGCTCAACGGACCCTACCGGAGAGCCGATGACTTGTTACGGGTGCGGGGTATCGGGCCGGCCACCCTGGACCGTCTGCGCCCGCTCCTCGCCCTTCCCTAGGCGGGGCTCGGGGACCGCGGCGGCGGGGGATCGGGAACGCGGCGGCTTCTCGAGCGGGCCGATCCGGGCGGTTGGGTGGCAACCCCCAGATGTGCGTGCATCGTGCCGGGCGGGTCCGGTTTGGGCTTCACCCGGGGGGGAACGGGGTCGATACCTACTTGCAAAAGGCAAGGACTCCGACGCCATTCTGCCCGACGGGGCGGCGGCGTTGCGGCCGCGCATGCGCTCAGGATTCATACCACTCGGAGGGCGACCGTTGCAGGAAACGCTCAACCAACGCTTGATCGAGACCAGGAACATCAGCAGGGAATCGATCGACGATGCGCTGAAGTACCAGAAGCAGCACGGCGGTTCCCTCATCGGCAACCTGGTACGCGTGGGAGCCATCACCGCCGAGGATGAAGTCGAATTCCTGAGCGACTTCTACGGCGTCCCCTACGTGGACGTGAGCACCACCGAGGTCGACGCCGCGGTGGTGCGGTTGATCCCCGCCGACGTGGCAAGCCGGTTCCAGATCGTCCCCCTGACCCGCAACGGCCGCCGCCTCGTGGTGGCCATGAGCAATCCCTCGAACATCTTCGCCCTCGACGACATCAAGTTCATCACCGGCTGCGAGGTCCAAACCTTTGTCTCGTCGGAGGATGCGATCAAGGCGGCCATCGACCGCTTCTACGACTCGGCCCAGTCCCTGGCCAGCGTGATGAAGGAGTTCAACGAGGACGTGGAGCTCGTGGACCTCGACGAGGCCCGCGACGACACCCTTTCGGTGAGCGACCTCACCGGGGACGAGGCCCCGGTGGTCAAGCTCGTGAACTCGCTGCTCGCGGACGCCATCCGCAAGGGGGCGTCGGACATCCATATCGAGCCCTACGAGAAGACGGTTCGGGTCCGGTTCCGGATCGACGGCGAGCTCTACGAGATGATGAGCCCCCCCTACAAGATGAAATCCGCCATCATTTCGCGGCTGAAGATCATGTCCGAACTCGACATCGCGGAACGGCGCGTGCCCCAGGACGGCCGTATCAAGATCCGGATGTTCAAGAAGACCATCGACCTTCGCGTGTCCGCGTTGCCCACGATCTTTGGAGAGAAGATCGTGATGCGTATCCTCGACAAGACGAACCTCAACGTGGATCTCACCCAGGCCGGGTTCGACGAGCGATCGCTGGCCAACCTCGTGAATGCCATCGATCAACCCTACGGGATGGTGCTGGTCACCGGACCCACCGGGAGCGGCAAGACCACCACCCTCTACTCCGCGCTGAGCCGGATCAACGTGACCGGGGTCAACATCATGACCGCCGAAGACCCGGTGGAGTACAACCTGGACGGGATCAACCAGGTCAACGTCAACGAGGAGGTGGGGCTGACCTTCGCCGCCGCCCTCCGCTCGTTCCTCCGCCAGGACCCCAACATCATCATGGTCGGGGAGATCCGGGATCTGGAGACCGCCTCCATCGGGGTCAAGGCCGCTCTCACCGGCCACCTCGTGCTTTCCACCCTCCACACCAACGACGCCCCCAGCACCCTCAACCGTCTCGTCGACATGGGAGTGGAGCCGTTCCTGGTGGCGTCCTCGGTCAACGCGATCATGGCCCAGCGCCTCATCCGCCGGATCTGCAAGAACTGCAAGCAGGTCCGGGAGGTGCCGCCGGAAGCCCTGAGCAAGCTCGGCCTCAGCGAGGAAGAGCTGCGCGATCTCGTCATCTACGAGGGAAGAGGGTGCGTGGATTGCTCGAACACCGGATACAAGGGGCGGGTGGGACTGTTTGAAGTCATGCCCGTGTCCCCCGAGGTCCGGGAGTTGATTCTCAACCGGGCCCCGAGCTCGGAAATCAAGGCTCTGGCCATGGAGGAAGGCATGATCTCGCTGCGCATGGCGGGCGTGATGAAGCTCCGGGACGGAGTCACCACGGTGGAAGAAGTACTCAAGGAGACCTCGCAGGATGACTAACTCGACGGCCAATGCATCGACCCAGCAAACCTTCAGCATGCACGAGCTGCTCAAGGAAATGATCGCCAAGCGGGCCTCGGATCTCCATTTGACCGCGGGCGTCCCGCCCATGTTCCGCGTGGACGGCCACCTCTTGCCCGGGAACTACCCCGCGCTCACCCCTGAACTCACGGAACGGCTGGCCTACAGCGTGCTCAGCGAGGACCAGCGCAAGAAGTTCGAAACGAGCCGGGAGCTCGACGTTTCGTTCGGGATCACCGGGCTCTCCCGGTTCCGGTCCAACGTCTTCCTCCAGCGGGGCGTGGTGACCATGGCCATCCGGCAAATTCCCTACGTGGTGCCCACCGTGGACCAGCTCGGACTGAGCCAGACCATGATCGGGTTCGCGCGCAAGCCCAAGGGCCTGGTGCTGGTCACCGGCCCCACCGGCTCCGGCAAATCGACCACCCTGGCCTCCCTCATCAACCTCATCAACGAGGAGAGGCGAGGCCACATCATGACCATCGAGGACCCGATCGAGTACATCCACCAGCACAAGAAGTGCATCGTCAACCAGCGGGAGCTGGACGCCGACACCTCCAGCTTCGCGAGCGCGCTCAAATACGTGCTGCGGCAGGATCCCGATGTGATCATGGTCGGTGAGATGCGGGATCTGGAGACGATCGCCGCCGCCCTCACCATCGCCGAGACCGGGCACCTGGTGTTCGCCACCCTGCACACCAACAGTGCGGCCGAGGCGGTCAACCGTATGGTGGATGTGTTTCCATCGGACCAGCAGCAGCAGATCCTGGCCCAGCTCGCCTTCGTGCTCGAGGGCGTGGTGGCCCAGCAGCTGTTGCCCCGGGCTCGCGGCGCGGGCCGGGTTCTGATCCCCGAAATCCTGGTGTGCAGTCCCGCGGTGCGGGCGGTGATCCGCGAAGCCAAGACCCACCAGATCTACACACTGATGCAGGCCGGCCAGAAGTTCGGGATGACCACCATGAATCAGAGCCTGTTCAGCGCGTTCGCCAACCGTCTCATCTCCTTGGACGAGGCGATGAATCGCAGTTTCGACCCCACCGAACTCGAACAGATGATCGCCAAGAGCGGTCTCAAAGCGGCCTAGCAGGAGGAACGACCAGTGCCTACCTACGTATGGAAGGGAAAGACGCTCGCCGGAGAGGTCCAGAGCGGTGAGATCCAGATGGGGAGCCAGGACGAAGTCCTGAACCATCTCCGCAAGAAGCGGATCATCACCCTCTTCGTCCGCGAGAAGCCGAAGCAGATCTCGTTGAGCCTCCGGCTCCGCGGGGCGACGGGGGTCAAGACCAAGGACCTCGCCATCTTCACCCGGCAGTTTGCGACCATGATCAACGCCGGTCTCCCCCTGGTGCAGTGCCTGGACATTCTTGCGACCCAGGTCGACAAGGTGGCCTTCCGCACCATCATCAACGCGGTGATGCACGACGTGGAGGCGGGTTCGACGCTGGCCGAGGCCATGCGCCGGCATCCCAAGGTGTTCGACAACCTGTTCGTGAACATGGTGGAAGCGGGCGAGGCCGGGGGTATCCTCGACGTGATCCTCCTCCGGCTGGCTACCTACATCGAGAAGGCGGAGGCCCTCCGGCGGAAGGTGAAGAGCGCGATGACCTACCCGGTGGTCGTGCTCTCGGTGGCGGTTTCGACCACCATCTTCATGCTCCTGTTCATCATCCCCACCTTCGCCAAGATCTTCGCCGACTTCGGGGCCACCCTGCCCATGCCCACCCGGATCGTGCTCGCGGTGTCGGACTTCCTGCGAAACTTCTGGTACGTCCTCATCGTGGTCGTCATCGCGTTGATCGTCGGATACCGGCGCTACGTGGCCACCAAGAGCGGGCGGCGCAACGTGGACCGGCTGATGCTCAAGATCCCGGCCATCGGCGACGTCCTCCGCAAAGGGTCGATCGCCCGGTTCACCCGCACCCTGGGCACTCTGATCTCCTCGGGCGTCCCCATTCTCGACGGCCTCGAGATCACCGCCAACACGGCCGGAAACAAGGTCATCGAAGAGGCGATCATGGAGACCCGGGGCTCGATCCGTGAGGGCGAGACCATCGCCGCCCCCCTCAAGGGCAAGGACGTGTTTCCGCCCATGGTGGTGCAGATGATTGCCGTGGGCGAGGAAACGGGCGCCCTCGACGAGATGCTCAACAAGATCGCGGTGTTCTACGAGGACGAAGTCAACACTGCGGTGGAAACCCTGACCTCCATCATCGAACCGGTCATGATCGTGGTGATGGGCCTGCTCGTCGGCGGCATGGTGGTAGCCATGTACATGCCGATGTTCAAGATGGTCCAGGTGGTCACGGGTGAGGGCTAGGAGCCCGTGGTGGGGACGCGAGGGGCCTCGCGAGAGCTGGCTGGCCCTGGGCCGGCTGGGGACGGGCGTTCTGCTCGCTGGGCTCGCCCTGTTCGGGGGGGGGACGTTCCGCTCCGACGTGGCCATGATGGGCGCGGCGGCGGCGGCCCTGGTCCTCGCGATCTTTACCTGGTTCCGGCCCGGGGGCCGGGTTCAGGCCGCGGGCACCCTCGCCCTGGACATCGGGTGGGTGAGCGTCGCGGTGCTGGCTTCGGGGCGGCTGGATGCGGGTCTCACCCTGCTCTATCCGCTGGTCGCCTTTGGAGCCGGGCTGTGTCTGGGAGGATGGCCCCTGCTGGCCATCAGCCTGGCCTCGGGCGGAGCGTTGCTCGTCAGCTCCTGGAGCCTCGGCGGGTTCGCCTCGGCTCCGACCCAGATCGTGGTCCAGGGTGCGCTGGTGGGGGTCCTGGGCATGGTCTCGGACCGGATGCGGTCCTCGCTCCACGCCCGGGAGCGCGCGCTCCAGTACGCCTCGAAGGCGCTGGAGCGGATGCGGCTGGACACCGACACCATCGTCCGGGATCTGGGGAGCGGGCTGATCAGCGTGGACGCGGGGGGCATGGTGATCCACTGCAACCGGGCGGCGGAGGAGACTCTGGGGCTGGGCGCCGAGACCGTGCGGGGCAGACCCGCCCGGCAGTCCCTGGCCGGGGGGCATGCGTCCCTCCTCGACGCCCTGGAGGCGGGTCTGTCGGGGGGCGTGCCCGTGCAACGCATGGAACTCCAGATCACCCGGGGCGAGGTCTCCGTCCCTCTGGGTGTGGGAACGACGATCTTGCGCGGTCGTGAGGGGGAGGTGACCGGTGTGGCTGCATTGTTCCAGGACCTCACCGACATCCGCCGGCAGGAGTCGATCGAGAAGCGCCGCGAACGGATGGCCGCGGTGGGAGAGCTTGCGGCGGGGATCGCCCACGAGATCCGCAACAGCATTCTCCCGGTGAGCGGATCGGTGCAGCTCCTCGCCCAGGAAATCAAACCGGTGGGCGAGCAGGCCAAGCTGTTCGCGCTCATCGAGCGCGAGACCGACAACATCGAGCGGTTCGTGAGCTCGCTCCTGAGCTATACGCGCGAACGCCGCCTCCACCGCACCTCATTCGACCTGATCCGGATGTTGCACGAGGTTGCCGGCGACGTGAAGTTGGGCCGGTCCGATGTCCCCCGGATCGAGATCCCCGCGGCCGAGCGTCTGCGGGTGTGGGCCGACCCCGAGCAGCTGCGCCAGGTGCTCCGGAACCTGATGGCCAACGCCGCCGACGCGGCGGGATCGGGAGGCGAGGTCCGGGTGACCCTGGGGGAGGACACGGGGGGCATGTGGATCGAGGTGGCCGACGACGGCCCCGGGATCCCGCACAAGGAAAGAGAGCAGGTATTCCAGCCCTTTTACACGACCAAGGCGGGGGGGACGGGGCTCGGCCTCTCCATCGCCTCGCGGATCGTGGAGGACCACGGGGGCGAGCTCCGGCTCGCCGACGGGGCCGGGAAGGGCACAGTATTCCGGGTCGAGCTCCCCCGAGGAGATTCGACCGAGGACGGGTGGGCGGTGCCGGAGGCGGCCTGAAGC
>Ga0214472_10008123_pt1 | contig 10959 bp, 8 predicted proteins | sample RVTome_6_FD_207662 | JGI IMG/M metagenome (GOLD analysis project Ga0214472, IMG submission 207662) | Soil microbial communities from uranium-contaminated site in the Upper Colorado River Basin, Wyoming, United States - RVT140D175 | ecosystem: Environmental > Terrestrial > Soil > Contaminated >...
TGCCTTTAACCGGAGTTTTATCGGCTGAGCAGGCGATAGCCGGTCTCAGTTCGAATGCGGTGGTATCGATAATCGCGGTGATGATAATCGGTGCCGGATTAAACAAAACCGGGGTGATGAATTCTGTTGCGGGCCAGATCATCAAGATTGTCGGGCGAAGCGAACTCCGAATTATGGCGGTGATCTCTCTGACTGTCGCTTTTATTTCCAGCTTTATGCAGAACATTGGTGCTGCGGCCCTTTTCATGCCCGCTACCATGCGAATCAGCAGGCAGCTGAATTTTTCAGTCGGCAGGATACTGATGCCAATGGGATTTTGTGCGATTATTGGCGGCTGTCTCACCTTAGTCGGCTCAAGTCCTTTGATTATGCTGAACGATCTGATGGAAGCATGGTGGCTGAACAACCCAAAAGCCGGCATTATCCAACCATTTTCTCCCTTTGGTCTTCTCGATGTCACTCCGATAGGAATAGTCCTTCTTCTTACTGCAATCGTTTATTTTGCTTTGTTTGGTAAGAAGCTTCTTCCAGCCGATGCCTGCAGCCTTGATGATGGTTGTATGGACAGACGACTGCAGGAAATCTATGGCGACGAAGTGGGGCGTAGCTATGAACTGGCCGTCCCGGCATATTATCCCAACCAGACGTTAGGTGAATTAAAGATACGTCCTCGATATCATATTACTGTGGTCGGTATTGCTAAAAATGACGGCTATAAAAAAGAGTTCGCACCTACCAAGGAATCGGTTATCGAAGCAGGGGATTCGCTGTGGGTTATGAGCAGTGAGAAGAATATCAAACGGCTGGTCAATGATCAGGGCTGGCTTGTTAAGCCTGAACATGATGTTTTTGCCGATGAAAATTTTCCCGATGAATCTGGTGTGGTTGAAGGCGTTGTCATTCCACATTCAAATCTCAGTCAGCACACCATGGAGGAATTACAGTTTCGAGGACTCTTTCAGATCAACCCCCTGGCTATTGTCCGCGGAGATAAAATCATTATGGATGAGATAAACGTCACCGAATTGCAGCAAGGTGACACTATACTCATGCAGGGACGCTGGAAGCAGTTTCGGTTATTAGTCGATCAGATGGATATTGCTTTAATTGACGATATCCGGGGGGAAGAACTCAAACCGGAACGAACCCGCTGTGCGATATTTTTTCTTATTATGGCTCTGACGCTGGCCCTGGTGTTTGAGGTGAAACTGTCAATTGCTCTTCTTACCGGAGCTTTGGGCATGATACTCACCCGGATTATTCCGGCAGACCGTGCTTATGAAGCGGTTGACTGGCGTACTGTTTTCCTGCTTTCCGGTCTTATTCCCCTCGGGACGGCTTTTGAAATAACGGGAACGGCGGCCTATATTGCCCAAAAGGTCCTTGCGGCAGTCGGTGATCCCAGCCCTCTACTCTTAATGCTGGTAATTTCTTTATTGACATCCTTTTTTTCACTGGTAGCCTCAAATGTTGGGGCCACGGTGCTAATGATACCTCTCGCCATGAATATGGCTTTTGCCATAGGTTCCAATCCATTGGTCGCCGCCCTTGTTGTAGCTGTTTCGGCATCCAATACTTTTATTTTGCCGACACACCAGGTCAATGCTTTGATCATGCGTCCCGGAGGGTACAAAACCATGGATTACATAAAGGCAGGACTCGGTATGTCAGTTTTGTATATAGGAGTGTTAATGCTCTGTCTAAAATTCTTCTTTTCCATCTGACAAAGAAGAAGATCAATCAAGGATCTGACTTAAAAAGAGCTTAGTCCTCTCATGTTGCGGATTATTAAAAAAAGCCTCAGGATTGTTTTCTTCAAGAACCTCACCTCCATCCATAAACAGGACCCGATGCGCCACACTTTTGGCAAAGCCCATTTCATGACTGACGACAATCATCGTCATGCCATCCTGGGCCAGACTGATCATAACATCCAGTACCTCTTTTACCATCTCAGGGTCGAGGGCGGAGGTCGGTTCGTCAAAGAGCATGGCATTTGGTTTCATGCACAGACTGCGGGCGATGGCGACACGCTGCTGTTGTCCGCCTGAAAGCTGACCGGGAAATTTGTGGGCCTGTTCTGCTATACGGACCTTTTTCAGGTAATACATGGCAATTTCCTCCGCTTCCTTTTTCGGAGTTTTTCTGACCCAGATCGGCCCCAGTGTCAGATTTTCCACGATGGTAAGATGAGGAAACAGGTTGAAATGTTGAAATACCATTCCTACTTCGGTACGGATCTTCTCGATATTTTTCAGATCGTTGGTCAGTTCAATGCCGTCGACAACAATTTTGCCCCGCTGATGTTCTTCAAGACGATTAATGCAACGGATCAGGGTAGACTTCCCGGAGCCAGAAGGTCCGCAGATGACGATCCGTTCACCTTTTTTGACCGTTAGATTGATATCTTTTAAGACGTGGAAATCACCATACCACTTGTGCATGTTTTCGATGGTGATGATAGCGGAATCGTCTATAGTTTTTTCTGCTTGCTTGGTGTTCATCACATTGTATCCTGGTTCTTGTTGCTATTGATCTGATTGAAGCCATTATAAACTGGTATCGAGTTCTCTTTCCAGCCTTCTGCTGTAATTGGACATGAAAAAGCAGCAGACAAAGTAGATGAGAGCCACAAAAATATAGGCCTCAGCCGAGAAGCCCATCCATTTTGGATCGCTGAGAGTTGTCTGTGTCGTCTTGAGCAAATCATAGAGAGCGATGATGACCACCAGTGATGTATCTTTAAAAGCGGAGATCAGGATGCTAACCGAAGGTGGGATTACAATTTTCAGTGCCTGGGGTAAGATGACCAGGCGCATGGTCTGAAAGTAGTTAAGACCAAGTGAATCGGCCGCCTCATATTGGCCCCGACCTACGCCCTGCAGTCCACCGCGAACGACTTCAGCGATATAGGCAGCAGTGAATAAAATGATGGCCACCTGTGCCCGTAAAATATTGTTGATGCTTACTCCCTCCGGTAAAAAAAGGGGAAAGACCACCGAGGACATGAAGAGCAGACTGATTAACGGTACGCCGCGGATAAGTTCAATGTAAACCACACTAAATGATTTTATAACCGGCATCTTCGACTGACGGCCCAGCGCCAGCATCACTCCTACCGGATACGCAGCCGTCAAACCAAAAACAGAAAGCAGCAGGGTAAGGGGAAGGCCACCCCATTTATTGCTTTCAACCTCTTCAAGGCCAAAGAGACCGCCTTTAAGTAAAAGGCCCATGCTGAAAAGTCCGATCAACCAGGTGTAGAAGAGATATTTTTTCCAATGATTTCGGTTTTGGCTATAGATGAGCAGGGTGATCAGGATAACTATGGCCAATAATGGGCGCCATTGAAGATCGTGAGGATAAAAGCCGAAAAGAATAAAACGGATATTGGCGGTGATAACTGACCAGCAGGCGCCATTGCCGGCCTTACATTGATCACTTGTTGAAAACCAATAGCTGTCGATGAGAGCCCAGTTGATCAATGGTGGTACGGACAGCCAGAGCAGATAAAGGACCACAAGGGTCAGGATGGAATTGAACCAGCCGTTAAAAAGGTTGGCCTTCATCCAGCCGATCATGCCCACTTCGGTGACCGGTGGTTTCATTATCCGTGGCGCATCTGTGTTATGGGGGAATATAGGATCTTCCATAGGCTAATTATCTTTCAACAAGGGCGACTTTTTTATTGTACCAGTTCATGACTGCCGATGTCGACAGGCTGAATACTAGATAAACGATCATGATTAAGGCAACGCCTTCGATGGCCTGACCTGTCTGGTTAATAGTGGTTCCGGCAACAGATACAAAATCTGGAAAACCGATGGCGACGGCAAGCGAACTATTTTTAGTCAGGTTGAGCATCTGACTGGTAAGTGGAGGCACAATTACCCGTAGCGCCTGAGGCAGGATAACCAGATTGAGCACTTGACCAGGTTTCAAACCTATCGATTTGGCGGCTTCGGTCTGCCCCTTGCCAACTGACTGGATGCCGGCTCGAACGACTTCGGCCACAAAGGCTGCAGTATAGAGGACTAGACCAAGAAGAAGGGCGGCAAACTCAGGACTGACATTAATTCCGCCTTTGAAATTAAAACCTGAAAGTTCAGGGACGTTCATCTCCATCGGAGCACCTGTCAGCCACCAGGTAAAAAAGGGTAAACCAATAAGCAGTGCCAGAGAAACTTTAAAAGTCGGAAAGATCTTGCCGCTGGCTGCCTGTCGTTTTGCCGCCCATTTCCGCAGGAAGAAGACGGCAATCATGCTAACGACAAAGGCAATGATCATATACAGAAAAGCCTGGTGCCAGTGTGGTATCCCTATTGCCAGTCCCCGGTTACATAGGAAAAGCCCTGAGATAGGGTTGAGAGCTTCTCGGGGCGAGGGGAGTATTTCGTAAAAAAAGGCATACCAGAAAAAGAGCTGTAACAATACCGGAATATCCTGAAAGAATTCGATATAGATAGCCGAAAGCTTTACAAGAAGCCAGTTAGATGAGAGCCTTGCAATGCCAAGAAAAGTTCCGAGCAGAATTGTAAGGATTATGCCGATAAAAGAGACGATTAAAGTGTTGAGGAAACCAACAACCAGCGCCCGGCCATAAGAGTCTGCAGCCGAATATTGGATCAGTGATTCCCCGATTTCAAACGCGGCTTCCCGTTCCAGAAAACTGAATCCGGTCGAGATCGACTGTCTTTCCAGGTTGGAAAGTGTATTGTTGACCAGATAATAACTGAGCAGGCCGACTCCAGCCAGGGTGAGAATCTGGTACAGAATTGCTAATTTTGCAGGATCGCGCAGAAATGGGATTTTCTCTGGTGCCGATGTATTCATGTTCACCTGTTTACATACGCATACCCGGAGCGTACTCCGGGTATGAATTACCTGAATTTCCAGTTACTTAAAAGGAGGTGAATACATCAACCCGCCGTTAGTCCAGAGAGCATTCAGGCCACGTTCGAGCATCAGGGAAGTATTCACACCGACATTTCTTTCAAACACTTCGCCGTAGTTGCCAACCTGCTTAATTATATTATAGGCCCATTTTTCATCCAGACCGAGAGCCTTGCCGTTCCCCGGTGTCACCCCTAAGAAGCGTTGCACCCTGGGATCGGTGCTTTGCATCATCTCGTCGATATTTTCGGATGTGATTCCAAGTTCTTCAGCTTCAATTAATGCCAGTACGGAATAGTTAACGATATCTTTCCACTGGTTGTCGCCATGACGAACGGCCGGGGCGAGAGGTTCTTTGGAGATAATCTCGGGAAGAATCATGTAATCGCCGGGAGAGGGAGCAACAGCGCGGATACCGGCAAGTTGGGATGCATCGGAGGTGAGACTGTCGCAGCGGCCGGCAAAAAATGCTTTGGCAAGTTCCGCATTATTCTCGATGACAACAGGATTCATTTTCATCTTGTTGAAGCGGAAATAGTCAGCTACATTCTGTTCGGTGGTGGTGCCGGGGAGAACACAAACAGTTGCTCCATCCAGTTCTTTCGCACTTTTTACACCGAGTTTTTTAGGAATAAGAAAACCTTGTCCGTCATAGTAGTTTACCTGTACGAAATCAAGGCCAAGGTCAGTATCGCGGGTAAGTGTCTGGGTTGCATTACGGGTAAGAACATCAATTTCGCCGGATTGCAGCGCGGTAAAACGTGTCTTGGCGGTGAGAGGGGTGTATTTAACCTTGTTGGCATCGCCAAAGATAGCAGCCGCCACTGCCCGGGCAGTATCGACATCAAGTCCTTTCCATACGCCTTTCTCGTCAGGTTTGGCAAAACCGAACAGATCACCGTTGACGCCGGCCTGAACAAAACCTTTTGCTTTTACGTCATCGAGAGTCGCTGCCATGGCAATGCTTGCACTCAAGCAAAACGCCACGACCGCAGTAGGGACAACTCGCTTCAATTCTTTCATTGAACATGCCTCCTAAAATAAAAAGTTGTTATACTTCTTTAAGACTGTTTGCGACAGTCGATCTCCTCTGCTAAATCAACAAATACGCTCTCAAGGCATAAACGAAATTGATGGATAATGTCAGAAATACTGTATTTATTCCATAAACACCATCAGTGTCAAGATGTTTGCCAGGCGAACTGGTTTTATATATCAAATCATTATGAATTTGACTAGACACGATTCGGGATTGGTCGTTCATCTCACTTCAGGTCAGTAGTAAATTTGGCATGGGACATGTGTTTTGTGAGTTCCTCCGGCTGAAAATCGAGAAAACAGAACAGGTATTTTTCCAGGTCGAGGGTCTTGTCGAAGTTATTCCGAATGAGTTGTTTCTTGGCTGGATTATTGTTTCCGTATCGTTCGATAATATACTCAAGTCGTCCCGCAAGAGAAACCACCTGATCATGACGGACACGTTTATCGGCATAAAAAACCATCTCCTTGGTTCCGAAAATGCCTTGTATATAGCGGTCTGGAGTGAAACATTGCAGGACTACATGTTCGGCAACAATCTCACTCAGTTCCGGATATCCGAGTTCAAGACATATTTGCCGACCGACTTCGGCATGATGACAGCCTGTTTTCAGACAAGGTGTTTTGGCAATATCATGAAGCAAAGCACCAATTATAACTTCCTCTTTATCCGGAAGAGGACCGATGCTTTTGCCGGTTCTATGAAGACCATCCACCAGTGATTCGGCAACCCGGGCGACGACATACGAGTGAGCGCGGATATTATCCAGCATTTGGAACCGGTCATGAAGCTCAAGACATTGGTTTATTGAAGGAAAGTGCTTTGTCATAAAATTAGATGGTTTGCAGTCTGAAAACCGAATTATCTGCTGCTCAATTCATGAACCGCCTCAACTGCAATTTTTGCCTGTTCGGGAGGAGTGAACTGGTGAATGCCATGACCCAGATTGAAAATATGTCCATGTGCGTCTTTTGCTCCTTCCAGTAACCGAGCAATCCGCTGTCGCAGCTGATCCTTCGGCAATAACAGAGCAAAGGGATCGATGTTACCCTGAACGGCTTTTCTGCCAACTTTTTTTATGGCGTCGCCAATGTTGATTCGCCAGTCAAGACCGATCACATCAGCGCCGGAACTAACAGAAAGATCGAGTAGCGTGGCGCCATTGTTAGCAAAATAAATCAGTGGGATATCATATTTTTGTAAAGCGGTGAAAATTTTCTGTACATAGGGCAGGGCAAAGTCACTAAAATCGCATGGTGCCAGTATTCCAGCCCAGCTGTCGAAGAGTTGCAGAGCCTGCGCTCCGGCTCTGGCCTGGGCCTGCATGTAGAGAATGGTGCTTTCGGTAATTTTATCCATGAGCCGATGGAATAAAACGGGCTCAGTGAACATCATTTTTTTGGTTTCCCAGAACACCTTGGAGGAGCCGCCTTCAATCAGATAGGTTGCACAGGTAAAGGGAGCCCCGGCAAAACCAATGAGTGGTACTTTCAGTTCCTTGCGCAGTAATCTGATTGTCTCCATGACGAAACCTGTCGCTTCGTCTGCGTCTGGAACTATCAATTTATCAAGTGCCGCCTGGTCTCGAATGGTTTCCTGAAAAATTGGCCCGCGACCTTCATGAAATTCAAGCGGGGCTCCCATGGCCTCCATGAGAATTAAAATATCTGAAAAAAGTATTGCCGCATCCATGCCGAGGAGGTCAACCGGCTGGAGAGTCACTTCCACACAGAGTTCAGGAGATTTGCAGAGTTCGAGAAAAGTCACATTGCCGCGGATTTCCTGGTACTCGGGCAGGTATCGTCCGGCCTGACGCATCATCCAGATTGGAGTATAGTCGGTTTTTTCACCGCGGCATGCTTTGAGAAAGGTATCGTTCATAGGAGGCTCGTGTTGGTTAAGTGATAGTTGAATATTGTTTTGATTCCGGTCAACAGTTATTCAGCTGAATCTTTAAGAACAATTTGTCGGGGTACATAACTGCAAAATGGTTCCTGGGCGAGAAAGTCACCGGTCATGGAATAAGCTCTGGCCCGACATCCACCGCACACTCCGACATATTCACACTTTCCACAATTGTCTTTATACCCTTTAAAGTCGCGAAGTTGAAGGAAAAGTTTTGATTCCTCCCAGATTGTTTTGAATGGCGTTTTTTTGACGTTGCCGGCAGATTTGGCAAAATAACTGCACGGCTGCACTTCGCCATCGACATCAATGAGGCAAATGAGTTGCCCTGCAAGACAGCCTTTTGAACCGCCGGTTGAAAACTGCAGACTTCTGCGTTTGTGTTTCTCTCCGTCTTCCTTATCTTTCTGGCGTACTATACGATAATAGTGGGGAGCACAGGTCGGGCGCATCAATAATTCGTTTTCCTGTTTTTCTACCTCATAGTGCCATTGCAGTATTTCGTCATAGACATCTTCAGGGATCAATTCTTCCATGATATCTTCGCCTCTGCCGGTTGGTACAATCATAAACATATACCAGGCAGTTGCTCCGAGACTTTTAACAAGTTGATAGATCTCAGGAATTTCCTGCCGGTTCCGCACCGTAAAAGAAGAATTGACAAGGAAGGGGATGTCGTATTTTTTAAAAAGGGCGATGGCATTCATGGTTCCATCAAAGGCCCCTTGCTGGTTACGAAAATTGTCGTGGGTCTCGGCTTTTGCTCCATCCAGACTAAGAGACACCATTTTAATATTGGCGTTTTTAATTTTGCGGCAAATATCGTCGGTAACCAGGGTGCCATTGGTGGCAAGACACATCCGAAATCCTTTATTGGTACCATATTCAGCAATATCGAATACGTCTTCACGCAAAAGTGGTTCACCGCCGGAGAGTACCAGAACCGGGCTGGCGTAAGTAGCAATATCGTCCATGATAGCTTTTGCTTCATCAAACGAGAAATCTGGATGACCTGCAGCATTCAGCACTGAAGAGGAACGACAGTGCACACATTTCAGGTTACAGCGACGGGTGATTTCCCAGGCTATCCATTTCGGTTGAAAATCCATAAAGCTACTCCATGCGGATGTTGCGGTTATTTGGCAAAAATACTGCAATAAAATACTTCAATAGTATATAAATTAAAAGAGAAGTCGGAACATGTTGATTGTCTTATGATAGAAACCGATTCTCAGAGCAGAAAAAAAACATATACCTTCAAGGTTGTAAATAGTAAGTATTTTCCAGGGGAAATAAAGTGACCGTGTTATTGTGTAAAAAATTGAATTGCAGTCCTATGTTTATGATCGGATCGCCGTGCATGGGCCGCTATAACCCGTTGACCTGCTTGTTTCTTTAAAGCTGACTGCAGGATTGAAGAAGAAAAGTGCAAAATTGGCTGGGATCGACAAATTCCTGTACTGTTGAACTTTATAATTTACTTTAAATAGCGTATATTGCGATCCGGTTTTCACTCAATGCGAGAACGAACCTGCTAAATATTTTAATTCTTTGAATGATTACAGAGAGTTCTATTTACATTGATATACGACAGCAGGTTCATGACAAAAGGAAAAATATGCTAATTTCACCATACGCAATTGCCAGTCCGGAAGGCGAGGCTATTTTAAACAGCTTGCTTGATCGTTTCCAGGCCGCCGATGATTCATGCAGGCAGTCTGTTTTGGAAATATTGGAGGCAGTCAAAAACAATAAAGATGAGGCGGTGTTATCCTATAGTCGAAAATTTGACTCTCCGAATCTTAATGCAGAGCAGTTGCAGGTAAGCGGCAGAGAACTGCAGGAAGCCTATGAGCTGGTCGATGAAGATTTTCTCGACACCCTCGGTAAGGCCATTGAACGTATCCAGTCATTTCATGAACGGGAAATGGAAGATTCTTGGCTGCAGACAAGAGAAGACGGGACCATCGTCGGCAGACTGGTTCGTGCCGTTGATTCCGCAGGTCTTTATGTGCCCGGAGGGAAAGGGGGATCCACTCCACTGGTCTCCTCGGTTCTGATGAACGGCATCCCGGCAGGAATAGCAGGTGTTCACCAAAGAGTTATGGTAACTCCACCCGGTGAGGATGGTTCTGTCAGTCCGCATCTGCTGGTTGCCGCTCAGGAAATCGGCATCACTGAGATATATAAAGCAGGATCTGCCTGGGCTATTGCAGCTCTGGCCTATGGTACCGAGACAATTCCGAAGGTAGATGTCATTGTCGGGCCGGGCAACCAATATGTTACAGAAGCAAAACGACAGGTTTCCGGCATGGTACGCATCGATATGATTGCCGGACCGTCGGAAGTGCTGATTGTAGCCGATGCGACTGCAAACGCCGTCAGTGTGGCTGCCGATATGCTGGCCCAGGCCGAACATGATCCTCTTGCCCTAGCAATTCTTGTTACCACCCATGAACCACTTGTCGGAGAAGTACTGCTCGAGCTTGAAAGACAGCTGCCCCTTCTTTCCAGGAAAGACATTGCCCGAGTCTCTTTAGCTGATCATGGCGTTATTCTCCTTGCCACCGATTTAGAAGAAGCGATTGACGCCGCCAACGGGATTGCAATTGAACATCTTGAACTGATGATCGAAGACCCCTGGGCTCAGATTCCGCATATTCGCCATGCAGGGGCAATTTTTCTTGGCAACAATACTCCCGAAGCAGCGGGAGATTATTTTGCCGGGCCAAACCATGTCCTGCCAACTATGGGGACTGCAAGGTTTGCGTCAGCTCTGGGAGTTGAAACATTTTTGAAAAAAAGCTCCATTATCAGTTATTCCGCAGGAGCCCTTGCTGCAGATGGTGATCATATAATGCGGTTGGCCAGGCTCGAAGGACTGAGTGGTCATGCCGCCTCTGTTGCCGTTCGGCTTGACAAATAATGTTTGATTTTAGACAGCGGCTGGAAACAGGACTGAAGATTCTGGGGCTTGAAATATCTCCTGAAGCTTGCGACCGGTTGACCGTGTATTTCAGTGAGTTGAAAAAATGGGGCAGCAAAGTTAACCTGATTGCTAAATCTACCAGTGATGAACAGATCGTCGAAAACCATTTTATTGATTCCCTCACTATTTTACC
>Ga0214472_10008124_pt1 | contig 10959 bp, 9 predicted proteins | sample RVTome_6_FD_207662 | JGI IMG/M metagenome (GOLD analysis project Ga0214472, IMG submission 207662) | Soil microbial communities from uranium-contaminated site in the Upper Colorado River Basin, Wyoming, United States - RVT140D175 | ecosystem: Environmental > Terrestrial > Soil > Contaminated >...
TCCAGGCGTGGCTGGGGCCTGCCGATGATCTTAAACTGGCTCACGATACGGTTGACGGTTTGGGCGGCGCGTAGAGTTGCAGCAGATTGCCATCGGGATCGAAGAAGTAAAAACCCCTTCCGGTCGGGCGTTCGACGGTGGGAATGTCGTAAACCTTGACGCCCCAGTCTTTCATTTTGCGCGCCGCCAGTTCGAAGTCTTCCGGCGAGACCGAAAATGCCTGATGCGTCGCGCCGTCTTCTTTCAAAGCATCTTTCTCCAGCGCCTTCGGGCGCTGGAAGAGCACGACCATGGAGTCGCCGGCGCGCAGATCGGCGCGGTTTAAGTGATCGCCCATGTCGTCTTTATTGAGCTTGGCGACGGTCATGCCCAATATCTCGGTGTAAAACTTGACCGAGCGCTCGACATCGTTGACCGGGATGCCGATATGATAAACACCCTGGGTGGTAATCATGAATCCTCCTAAGCTTTATTCATGCCCATTACCACTTGAGGAATCGATCCGTCAACCAGCGAAGAGATGGAATGAACCCGGATTTCACAGTTGAAAGCGCAACGGCGAACGCGGCGGGAAAACTTTAGAATCATGGGAGGATCAAGATTTCCAGCAGAACGACGAGCGGCCCGGCGGCACCAACCGCATCTTCTAAGCCGTAGGCGCCGCCAGCGACCCAGAAAAAAGTCAGCGTCAACAGACCGCGTAGATTGAGGACGCGGTGGGAAGACTTGGCGCGGGTTTTAATGTTTATGGGTGCTTGATCCGGCAAGGCTTGATGTCTGAGCGGAGATCGCTATTTGCCGATAACACATCGATGAGCCGCGAGACTTGGTCAATTGAACTCCCAATCGAACCGGCGGTCAGCGCTTAGGCGCTACCGGCTTTGTCGGCGCGGCGCAAAGCTGGTAGAGTCGACAGGTAGCAACGATATTATTTCGCCAATTGCAAAGCCATGAGTCCCGCCCCACCTAAACGTCGATCGATTCGACAAATGAAAAGCCAGGTCGTCGACCAGGTTTTAGCGCAAAAGCTTGGCGAGCTTAGCGGCGCGAAGCGGTTGATTCACTCTTCGCTCAAGATCACGGTCATGGTGGCGCAAGATTTTATTGAACATCTGGTCAAGCTGCAGGCGCTGGCTTTGTCGTTCAAAACGCTGCTTTCATTGGCGCCCTTGTTGGCGGTTATTTTTTCGCTGCTCAAAGCCTTTGGCGTCCATAATCGCTTGGAACCGGCGCTCGCCGAGGCGCTCGATCCGCTGGGTGAAAAAGGCCGGGAGATTACAGCCTATCTGATCAGCTTCGTCGATAAAATGAGCGCCGGCGCACTCGGCAGCATCGGTTTCGTCGCTCTGTTTCTCACCGTATTATCTCTGATGGGGACCATCGAGGATGCCTTCAATCACATCTGGCGGGTCAAATCCCCGCGCTCGCTGGCGCGCCGCTTCAGCGATTACCTAAGCGCGATTCTGGTCGGCCCGGTGTTGGTGTTTGCCGCAGTGACGATCACCGCGACTTTGCAAAACCACGCCGTGGTGCGCTCGCTTACTTCCTTGCAAGCCCTGGGAACGGTTATTTTGGCGCTGTTACAAATTTTGCCCTATGTGACGCTCTGGGGTGCTTTCACCTTCGTATACATGTTTATTCCCAATACCCGCGTCAAGCTACAATCCGCGTTGATTGGTGGACTGGTGGCGGCGCTACTCTGGCAAACCGTCGGCTGGGGCTTCGCCGTTTTTGTGGCGTCATCGACAAAGTACTACGCAATCTATTCGAGCTTCGCGATCTTGCTGCTGTTTTTGTTTTGGCTGCATCTCGGTTGGATTATCGTTCTGCTCGGTGCCGAGGTCGCCTACGCGCACCAGTATATTCATTTTTTCCATGGCGACCGCCAGCTGTTGGCGCAGAGTCCTGCCGGTCGGGAAAAATTGGCGCTGCACGCTATACTTTTCGTCGGCCGGAATTTTTACCACGGTGTCGATCCGATGACCGTGACTGACCTCGCCGCCGAGTTACAGGTGCCCGCAGGGCTGGTTAAGGAATTCATGGAAATGTTCGCCCAGAGCCGGCTGGTCTTACCGGTCGCCGACGGTGAGACTTTTGTCCTGGCGCGGGATCCGGAAACCATCAGCATTAAGGACATTCTCGACTGCGTCCGCAATGCGGGCAAGAAAATCAAAGCCGTCAACGACGGCGGCGCCGCGGACAAGCATATCAACGCGTTGCTGCAATCAATTGATGACTCGATAAGCCAAGCGTTAACCGGGAAAAGTCTTCAGGCGGTGATTCTCAGCCTGCCGGTGCCGGCAGGCGCGCGGCAATAACAGAGCGGCTTATGATGCCGGGCAGCGATCGGGGATTTAGCGTGGATGCTGCTACTCGGCGCGTTCTTTTTCGAGTCGTTCGCCGTAGCGCTTGAGGACCTCACCTTGTTTGATCATCGCCTCGCCGCGAATCTTCATCATCTCCCCGCGCATTTCCATCATCATGGCGGCAAGCTTGGGATTGCGCATCAGCAGATCGATTCCCGGAAAATTCCGCATCCCACCGATCCGCCCGCCCGGCATCATCGCTTGACCTCCCCGTTCCCTTGGAGCCTTTGCCTTTGACGCTCATGAGAGGAGGCCAATCCAGTAAGCAGCGTCAGTAACAAGCCCAGAACGATAACCGTAAGTGTTCGTTTCATGGAGTCCTCCCTTTTGACTCACGGTACCATGTTATGGCTTAGGCGATAAATGACCGCGAAGCCAGATCGAGAACGGAACGTTCCTGGTGGTCCTAAGCAATTCCCATGGGTCGGCAAATGGGACACGCTTGGAATGCGTTGTGCTGTTAGCAAGCGCATCAATGCGCCGGTTCATTGCCACGGAAGGGAATGGTGGAAAGGCTGGAAGAATAGACAATGGCTAGCTGTCTTTCGCTGCACTCTCCGTTGCACAAATCCTCTGAGATTTGTCCGTTGCGTCTTACCGTTCAATCCTGCGGCAAGAATTTGCCCTATGCTCCGACCCTGCCGGCTGATCTCTTTGCCGAGCAGATCGAGAAATCTCCGCCGATCGCTGACGTGGAAAAATATCGCTTCCTGCCGGTCGCCCCGGGCGGTCAATAGATGGGTCAGGCAAAATTCTCAGCCTGGTGGTCGCACCATCTATTGTCAGGGGCGGCTTCGGCCCATAGATGCCAGTGGCGATAGCGGTCCTAGAGGCCGAAAAGGTGCACGTTTCTTTGTGCCGAAGATCCGGCGGCGTCCGAGTCCCGACTATTTCGAGCGCCGATGAGCGGCGGATGGCGGGGTTTGATTCGTTGCCGCTAGACTACGCATCGTGCTAAACCATCAGAGAATCCGCGACGGCTTATGTCATGAGCCCTCGCCGAATCGCACCAGTTAAGCAGCTTTCACCACAGCGTGTGGCACAGGGCGCAAAAGCTACCGGCGCTCGCGTCCTAGCTTGTCTTGCGAAATGGCTAGCAGTCAAAACAATACAGTTCAGAGAAGCGAAACGGCCCGCGCGGTCCGGCTCGCCAACATGACCGGCTTCGCGAATCAATTGTCGGTCGGCATGGTTCATTTCTTAATCCCTCTCTACGCGCTTGAGCTAGGGGCATCCCCCGGTGTGGTGGGCCTGGTGGCGTCGGCTTCGAGCATCGCCGGCTTCGTCATCGCGCTACCCGCAGGGAAAAAGATCGATCGTCTCGGCCCGAAAAAGGCCGTGAGCTACGCAACCTTGTGCAAGGTTCTGTCGATGCTCATTTTTCTCTTCATCAGCGCGCCCCTGGCACTCATCCTGCCGACGTTTCTGATCGGCGTTTTCGGTACGGTTGCCATCCTCGGTTTCCATAGTTATGTGTCTGGCTTAGGCCAAGGAAGTCAGCGAACCAAAGGAATCAGCGACTTCGCCCTATTCTCCAGTTTGGCAGAACTGGCCGGCCCGGTCCTTGCTGGAGGACTGGCGGACCTCGTGAGCTTCAAGGCCGCATTCACCTGCACGGCCATATTTTCCGCGCTGACTCTAATCCCTCTCTGGTATCTACCTGTCGCCGAGCAAGTTGGAGCGGAAGAAAAGCCAACGCCTCTGCGCGGTTTCCGCGGCCTGTTATCCCATCGGGCGGTGCAAATGGTGCTGCTGGGTTCCGGCTCTTTCGCTATGCTGCGCAGCTTTCACAGGGCGTTTCTTCCGGTACTTCTGTATCAAGCCTATTCAGCGACAGAAATCGCATCATTTTTTGCCGTCACAACTGTCGCTGCGGTGCTTGGCCGTTCCGCGGTCCGCTGGACTGCAGGTCTTTGGTCCGTGGAAAAGTCTCTGACCATCTCTATTCTTGCGAACGCGCTGCCACTGATGCTCATGCCGATAACCTTGAGTCATCTCCCGCTTGCGTTACTGACGGCTTTGTTCGGCATCAGCAATGGCTTCTTAGGAGTCATCACCGTGGTTCACATCGCCGATACCGTCGCTGCTCAGGAACGCGGACTGGCTTTCGGCATGCGCACCACGTTGATGCGCTTCGGCTCTTTCACCGGTCAACTGGCCTTTGGCAGTCTCGCGGAGATCACCTCGATAGCTTTGTCTTTTTTTGGTATGGGACTTGTCGGCATAATCGGCGCGATCATCTTGGCAATTTTAAGGTCGCGTTCATCCTCCCGTTCATCGCCCAAAGTTATGTAGCGGGACCATGAGATTGCCAAGTTTATGCGGCGACCGTTGACCGGTTGTGTAGTGAGCTACAACCTACAGCATCGTCGGCACGGGCCAGTGTTTCAGGACCGGTACAGATCGATGGTCTGCGATGGCGAGAGCTACTTTGCCGAACGGGTAGGCTACATTAATCAGCCGAGAGAGACCGGGAGCAAATTCACCCGGGTTGATGTTAGGGTAGATTGTCGGGTGACTGATTCCAAAATCGGAGGCATCAATGTTTTTCAAACAATTGTTCGATCCTACCTCATCGAGCTATACTTATCTGATCGCCGACGACGAGACGCACGAGGCGGTGCTGATCGATCCGGTCATCGAGCAGCTTGAGCGCGACTTGCAGCTGATCCGCGAGCACGACCTCACCTTGAAGCATATTCTAGAAACGCACGTACACGCAGATCATATTACTGCCTCGTTGGCGCTCAAGCAGGCCACCGGGGCGCAAACCGCGGTAGCGAGCGACTGTGGCGCGCAAGGCTACGACCGCATGCTCGAAGACGGCAACGTCATTCTGTTCGGCCGCGAGGAGATTCTTGTACTCGCTACGCCTGGCCATACCTCCGGCAGCGTTTCCTATCTATGGCGTGATCGCCTGCTAACCGGGGATACTCTGCTAATCGGCGGCTGCGGCCGGACCGATTTTCAGAACGGCAGCGCGGCAGACCTCTGGCGAAGCATCAGCGAAAAGCTGTTCCGGCTGGATGATCAGGTGCTGGTCTACCCCGGCCATGACTATAAGGGACGCCGGGTGAGCAGCATTGGCGAAGAAAAGCAATTCAATGCTCGCCTGGCCGGCAAAAGTCGCGAGGAGTTTATCGCCATCATGAACAACCTCAATCTGCCCATGCCCAGTCGCATCCACGAGGCAGTGCCCGCCAATCTGGCCGGTGGTGTGGGCCTAGCGGACTCGGACGGCGCTCGCGTGCAGATTGCAAGTGAAGTCGGTACTCCTTTGCGTAGTGTGTCGGCGCAGCAGCTCGCAGTTCTAGCCGACTCGGGGAAATTGCACATCTTGGATGTACGCACACCCGGCGAGTTCGCCAGTCTGCGCATCGCGGGTTCGCTCAACGTGCCGTTCGAACGGCTTGATCCGCCAGCGTTGTTGACGCGCTTTGGCGCCGACACGCCGCTATACTGCCTGTGCCAGACCGGCACGCGCAGCCAGTTGGCCGCTGATCGACTGCGCGGCGCTGGCTTCACCAACGTCGTGCATGTCGATGGCGGCACCAACGCTTGGACGTCGGCCGGCCTACCGCTAGTGCATGGTGAGCGCAGCGTGATGTCGTTGGAGCGGCAGGTGCGCATTGCCGCGGGCCTGCTCTCCGTGCTCGGTGTCATCTTAGGCGCGTTGATTCATCCCGCTGGTTACGGGTTGTCCGCGCTGTTTGGCGCCGGTCTGGTCTTTGCGGGAGTGACCAACAGTTGCGGCATGTCCGTGGTCCTCGCCAGGCTGCCCTGGAATCAGGCGAGCCCGTAGTGTCGGAGGCCGCAATTTAGTTTTCGCATGTTGCGCCGGGACGATTCCGCCTATCGTGTGGGAGGGAGCCGAAAAGCTGATCGAGTGATCATACGATGAGGTCCGAAGACGCGTATATCTCGGTCATCCGAGAGAGTCGCCGGGCACGGTTAGTGCTTGTTACGTAGCCGTCGAAGCGAGACTAGGGCGACGCCTTCGTCGTGATCCCCGTAAAGCCCACCGCGCTCAGAGCGGCGCTTGAGAGACTGGACAAACCAGTCGGTCGTGATCGTACCGGATCCCGAAAGGAGCCGTTAGAATTGCCTCGCTATTTCACTGACAGTAATTCCACTTGATCAAATTCGGCAGCCTCGGCCAGAAGCGGCTGTTAAGTGGTTTTTTAGCTATTGGCATTTTAGCTGGTCACTTCTTCAGCTTGGCTTTCTCTAGGGCGATGGCGAATAGCCCGGTTGGTTGCGCGGCGCGGTTTGGCAGGCGTTTGGGGTCCGGTGGCTGTTTGTCTATCTGCTTGCGTGCCCGGTTGGGGCTCGCCTCAACGCGAGAGCCGCTTTCGCGGGGTGCCTGCATAAGTGCGTCGTCAAGGCGCATGGTGAGTGAAATCCTCTGGCGCTTCACGTCGACGTCCAGCACTCTGACTTTGACGATCTGGCCGGGCTTGACGACCTCGTGGGGATCTTTGACGAACTTATGCGCCAGTGCGGAAACATGGACGAGGCCATCCTGATGCACGCCGATATCGACGAAAGCTCCGAAGGCGGCGACGTTGGTGACAACGCCTTCGAGAATCATGCCGGGCTGCAAGTCGGCAATCGATTCAACGCCCTCTTGAAAGATCGCGGTTTTAAATTCCGGGCGCGGATCGCGGCCAGGCTTTTCTAATTCCGTTAAAATATCTCTTACCGTCGGCGCGCCGAATTTTTCGTCGGTGAGTTGCTCGACCGCGAGTCCTTTCAATAGCGCCGCTTGTCCCATCACTTGGCCGATGCCTTTGCCACACTGCGCCAAGATCCGTTCGACCACCGGATAGGCTTCCGGATGCACCGCAGTGCGGTCGAGCGGATTGTCGCCGTTATGAATGCGCAGAAAGCCCGCGGCTTGCTCAAAGGTCTTGTCGCCCATGCGCGGTACTTGAGTCAGCGATTTGCGATCGCGAAACGGTCCGTTGCCGTTGCGAAACTCGACGATGTTTTTGGCGAGCAAGCTGTTCAGCCCCGACACTCGGGTGAGCAGCGGCGCCGACGCCGTGTTGACATCGACGCCGACGGCGTTGACGCAGTCTTCGACGGTGGCGTCGAGGGCGCGCGCCAGCACGCGCTGATTGACGTCATGTTGATACTGGCCGACGCCGATGGCTTTCGGCTCGACCTTCACCAACTCAGCCAACGGGTCTTGCAAGCGCCGGGCGATGGACACCGCGCCGCGCAAGCTCACGTCGAGGTCGGGAAATTCGGCGGCGGCGAACGCCGATGCCGAATAGACCGACGCGCCGGCTTCGCTGACGACGATTTTATTGACTTTGCGTTCCGGTATTTTCGCGGCGATCAACTTGATCACCTCGGCGGCGAGCTTGTCGGTTTCGCGGCTAGCGGTGCCGTTGCCGATCGCGATCAATTCCACGTGATGCTGCACGATCAGCCGCGCCAGGGTAGCCAGCGAGCCGTGCCAATCGTTGCGCGGCGAATGCGGATAAACGGTCGCGCTCTCCAGCAGTTTTCCTGTGGCATCGACCACGGCGACTTTACAACCGGTGCGGATGCCGGGATCGAGCCCGAGCACTGCCTTCGGTCCGGCTGGCGCCGCCAGAAGCAGTTCGTGCAGGTTGCGGCCGAAGATTTTTATCGCTTGGGCCTCCGCGGCTTCGCGCAACTGCGCGAACAGTTCGGTGCTGAGATGGGGGTGCGCTCGGACGCGCCAAGTCCAAGCGCAAACCTCGGCTAACCACTTGTCGGCGCGCCGGCCGCGATTTTCAATGCCAAACTGGGCGGCGATCAGGGCGACGCAAGGGTGCGGCACGGTGGCTTCCTGTTTTTCGTCAAGCCTTAGATCGATCGATAACACCCCTAAGCTTTGGCCGCGAAACAAAGCCAGCGCCCGGTGCGACGGAATGGTGCGGATGGTTTCGGAGTAGGAGTAGTAATCGCGAAACTTTTCATCTTCCGCGCCTTCCTTATCTTTCATCACCTTGGAGGTGACGATGCCCTGTTCCCACATGCGGTTGCGCAAGTTTGCCAGCAGGTCGGCGGTTTCGGCGAAACCCTCGGACAAAATATCGCGGGCGCCGTCGAGCGCCGTCTTGATATCCGGGACGCCATTTTCAGCCGCCGGTTGGTCGTTGATATACTTTGCCGCTTCCTGCTCCGGGTCGAGCGTCGGATTACCTAGCAGCGCGTTCGCCAAAGGCGCCAGCCCCGCTTCCCGGGAAATCTGAGCCTTGGTGCGACGCTTAGGTTTATAAGGCAGATAAATATCTTCCAGCGCTTGCTTGGTGACGGCGCCGTCGACGGCGCCGCGCACTGTGTCACTGAGCTTGCCCTGTTCTTCGATGGACGCCAAGATCGTCAGGCGCCGTTCTTCCAACTCGCGCAGATAGAGCAGCCGGTCCTCCAGATGGCGCAGCTGTGTGTCGTCCAGATTGCCCGTCGCTTCTTTGCGATAGCGCGCGATAAACGGAACGGTCGCCCCGTCATCCAAAAGCGCCACGGCGGCCGCGACCTGATGGGCGCCGACGCTGAGTTCGGCGGCGATCCGTTGGGTAATCTTGGTTTGGGCAGTTGGTGAAATAGCTTGGCTCATAAGTGATACCTTATCGGATAAACGAATCGCTGGACTACACTCAACGCTATTCTAGTGCTGCAGCCAGTGATGAGAAATGCGCGTGACCAGGCTGGCCAATTCGCCCTGCTTGCTAGTCTTACGCTTCATAGACAGCAGCCCAGTCAAAATATTGCGGCGGCTCAGCGGCCGCCAAATAGCCCTTTGAACAACGAGCCGAGGCCCTTCTCGGCGCTCTTCGGCACGCCGGATTCCAGCAATTTTTCGCTGTTTAAATTCACCGCCGGACTTTCCAATGGGCCGCTGACTTTCAGCGGCACCACGACGCGGCCCTGGCGGTCCTTAAAGAAAGCTGCGGCTCGGCCACGGCCGGCGCGCCGCGATGCTTGCGGTGAGAGGGTGGTACGAACCGCCATGCTCAAGGTCGGCCGCTCCAGCGTCAGAGTGCCGTTGCCATCGACCTCCATTTGCCGATTGACCAAAAAGACCCGAGAAAAATCGGCGAGACCGTCATGTACGGTAAAGTCAGCTTCGAGCCGCTGAAATGTCGTCATCTCGCGCCGCTCATCCTTCGACAGCCCGATCATGCCGGTGACGCGCTGAATTTTTTTGATCAGATCGACGTTGGTCAGCTCACCGTCGCGGGCCGCGATTTTGCCGCTACCTTGTAAACGCCGGGTGATCGGCCCGCCGCCAAGCGGCAACCGCAGATCTACCATGCCGGTCAAATTGCCCTTGATGGCGCGCTTGCTTTGGACTTTCAGGTTCTTAAACAGTCCGCGCACCTCGGTGACCAGGCCATTCGACGGTCCGTTGACGCGCATGTACAGCGCCATGGGCCCGGCCATGTCGAGGTCCCGCGGTGCCAGACCCAAGACGGCCAGGATGGGCAACACCGAGTTGGCCTCGATACTTTCGCTATTTAGGCGCAAACTAAGCCTTGGCGTGGAGGCCAGATTACTCACATAACCCTCTACCGGAAAGGTCAGATCCGAAACTTTCAGACGGTTGTCCTTGAGCTCTAGGAGGGCATTTTCTTCTTGATAGTTGAGCTGGCCTTCCAGGGAAATGGTCTTGAGACCGGGATAATTGAAGGCGAGCCGAAACGGGAAGGGGCCGGCGGCGGTGAATTCTTGCAGCGCCAAATCGATGCCCTTGATGTTGATCGGGGCCAATCCCTTGGTGATCACGTTGAGCTCGCCATCTTGAACCCGCATTCGATTGGGAATCGCCAAGCGGCTGACGGCGGGGTCGGCCGGCGTGGTGGTTCCGGTTTTCTTATTGACCTCCGGTCGGACACCGCCCCGGGCTTTTTTACTGCCGAGGTTGGCATTGTTGAACGAGCCGTCCGGTTGCTTTAGCAAATTGACAATCGGGTGGTCAAGCACCAGCTCGGTGATTTCGAATTGGCCGCGCAGCAGGGGTAGGAATCTGAGCTTCAGGCGAATTTGCTGCACCGAAAAAAAAACATTGTCGGCGGAGGCGGCGCTGTTGGACACGGCTAATTGCGACAAGCGAATCGCCGGGGTTGGCACCAGACTCAGATGAACCTCGCCGACGTCGATGTGGCGGTTAAAAGCATCTTCCAGCAAAGGCAAATAGCTGCGCTTAAAAAATGCCAGGTCGACGAAGTGCGGCGTGACCAGAATCAGGGCGAGCACGCAACCGAGGACGCCCAAACCGATCCAGGCGATTTTCTTAAGGAACCGGCGGCGCGGCGCGGTGCTTACGCCAGGTGATGAGACAATTTCCGCCATGGGGTCGACCTACCAGATCAATGATTATACGTAATCGCTGCAGCTTTCCAATGTCAACGAAGCCACTTCGCGGCCGGAGTATCGACCCCGGTCTTGACCAAAGGGGATGCTCGCGCCCTTTGGAAACCCCATTTAACGGTTCTACGCTGAAATCAGCGTGGTCAACGACAAGTCACGCCGACGGTAGCCAGGGCGGAAACTATTTGTTAGCATGCCGAACGTAAAGGCATCGACTTGGAACTGGCACTGGAAATTTTCCCTC
>Ga0214472_10008125_pt1 | contig 10959 bp, 4 predicted proteins | sample RVTome_6_FD_207662 | JGI IMG/M metagenome (GOLD analysis project Ga0214472, IMG submission 207662) | Soil microbial communities from uranium-contaminated site in the Upper Colorado River Basin, Wyoming, United States - RVT140D175 | ecosystem: Environmental > Terrestrial > Soil > Contaminated >...
AGGGCATTGGGATAGACATCCGGATCGATGTCGTCGCAGTCGCCTTGATTGCCGGTAAAGCCGTCACCATCCGCATCCACGTCGGCGCAACTGAGATCGAAGCCGTTGCAATCCTGATCTATGCCGTCGTCGCAGCTTGTCTCCGGCTCTTCCACCGGCAGGCCGGGCAGGCAACCGTCGGTCACCGTGCCATCCACGCAGGAGGTTTCTCCGATGGCTCCACAGGCGCCGACGCCGCACTCGGTGGCCACGGCGAGGTAAGCCTCGTCCACCTCGCCGTCGCAATCGTCATCGATGTTGTCGCAGGTGGTGTCGTTCGCTGCCGGCGTGCCCGCCACGCAAGTATCCACCTCGGTACCGTTGGAACAGGTCAAGATACCGCTGGCACCGCAAGCCCCTATGCCGCAGGTGGTGGCAGCGCCGAGGTAATCCTCGTCCGCGCCGCCGTCGCAGTCGTCGTCGATACCATCGCAGGTGGCATCGTCCACGGCCGGGGCACCGGCCGTGCAACTATCGTTGACCGTGCCTTCCACGCAGGAGGTGGTGCCGGTGGCGGCGCAGGCCCCGATACCGCATTCGGAGGTCAGGGCGAGATAATCTTCGTCCATGCCGCCGTCGCAGTCATCGTCCACACCGTCGCAGGTGGCGTCATCCGGTTGAGCCGGGCTGACGAATTCATCGTTGTCATTGCAGTCGTCGCTATTAGCGACATAGCCGGCCGGCGGCTCGCACGCCTGGATGGTGACATCCGGATTGCCGTAGCCGTCGTTGTCGACATCCTCATGGAAGGTCTTCAATGCGCAGTAGGCGATGTTGGCGTTCGATACCGTGGTGGCCGGATTGGCGGCCAGATCCGTGGCCTCGATGCCAAGGGTATAGATAGCGCCGTCCACGAGGATCAGGCCGGTATCGATCATATGCGGACCGGCGGTGAGATCGTCGGCCCCGAAGTCGTGAATATGCGGGGCCGCCGGATCGTTCACCCCGCCGGTCCAGGTGAAGGTGATGCCGCCCGAGGTCGCCTGTTCGCTCAAATCGTAGCTCACGGTTGCCTCGTTGATCGTGCTGTTCGCCCCGGGCGTCACGTTGGTGATGGCCACCGAGGTGACGTCGTAGGTAATGTTGCTGTTAATCATCGACGGCGTGGTGTTGCCTGTGGCATCGATGACGTTTTCGAGGCTCACCTCATAGACCGCGCCATCGGTTAGCGACATGGCCGTATCAACCGTATGATCGCCGGCCAGCAATTCCTCACCCCTCAAGACGTAGGTATGGGGTGAGCCGGGATCGACACTGCCGCCGCTCCGCATAAAGACAATATCGCCGGAGAAGATGTCTTCGCCCAGAGTGTAGCCGACCGTCGTGTGGTTCACCGTGCTGCCGCCCGCCGGGCTGGAGAGCGATACCAGGGCAGCCGAGTTATCAAAGGTGACGTTGCTGCTGGTCACGGTGGTCGCGGGATTGCCGGCGGCGTCTACGGCATCGAAGGTCACGGTGTATATCGCGCCGTCCACCAGAGCAAAACCGGTATCGATAGCGTGGCTACCGGCAGTCAGGTCGGTGGCGGTCATCTCATAGACCCGCGGGGAGGAGAGGTCTTCGGTGCCGTCGGTCCAGGTGAAGGTCACAGTGCCGGCCGCTACATCGTCACTCAGGGTATAACCGGCTGTCGGCATATTGATGACGCTGTCCGTTGTCGGTGAAATGTTGGTGATAACCGGCGGGGTGGTATCCACCACCTCCACGGTCCTGATCGCCTGGGCAACGTTGCCGGCCGCGTCGGCGACATCGTAGGTGACGGTGTAGGTGCCGGGCACGGCGGTGTTGACATCGCTTGTCGTGACGATGCTGGCGGTGAGATCACTGCCCACGATATCGAGCGCGGTGGCGCCTTCGTCGTTATAGGTGTCTCCGGCCTCCACGATGACCGGATCGTCGCCGATCATCGCGATGACCGGCGGAGTGGTGTCCACGACCTCCACGGTCCTGATCACCTGGTCGGCGGCGTTGCCGGCCGCGTCGGTGACGTCGTAGGTGACGGTGTAGGTGCCGGGCAGGTCGGTGTTCACGTTACCGACAGACGCGATGGCGGCGGTGAGATCGCCGTCCACGCTATCGAACGCGGTGGCGCCCTCGTCGGCATAGATCGAACCGGCCTCCACGGTAATCGGCGAAGAGCCGGTAAGGGTGATGACTGGCTGGGTAAGGTCAGCAAACTTTGCCGTGATCGTATGATCCGTTGTTATTTGGTTGAAGGTGTAAACCGAAACCGGCCCGACCGATTCGCCGTCGACCAGTACGTCAAACACATGATAGCCCGGGTCCGGCGTGATCAGGAAGGTCTGGCTGCCGTTGGCGGCTACCATGATCTCACCGCTCGGGGCGATGCCGCCGCCCGATCCCGCTCCGGCCGTGATGGTGGCGAAAGCGGTGGCGATTAGCGTTCCGTCAGTGGAGGTGGCGGGGATCTCCTCACCGCCGATCTTGCCGAGGATCACGTTGCTAAGTCCGATTGTCGCGGCCCCGGGTGCCTTGATGGTGAAGTCGATAGCCGTCAGAACCAGGGCGGTGCCGGATAGGGGAGTCGTCAGGGTCAGGGCCGCGATCACGCCCGTGCCCGAGTCGATATCGAGTTGGTTGGCGACGATCGTTTCAAAACCGGGGGTGATGCGGATGTCCGAGACTTCGAGCAGCAACGGGTCGAAAGTGTACCCGAATTGCCAGCCGCCGAGGTCTGTTACCTGGTCCGCCACGACCGAGATCGTGACAATGTCGTCCACCGATGCCTCCGTGGCCGGAGGCGCAATCGAGACCTGCGTTGCTCCCGCCCGGATGGCGCACAGCAGCACAGCCGCAAACGCGAGCAGGAGGGCACGGACGAATGCCGATGAACCGCCTGTTTTTTCCTTCGCCTTTCCGACTATCATGGCCGCACCGCTAATAATAATAATAATAATGATGATGAAAGAGCGAGGTGAGGCAGGGAGAAAACATCCGGATTTGCCTTCCTTCTTTTCTCTGCCGATTCGCCCATCTCCATCACCAGGGTCCCGGGTCAAAGTTGCTGATCACATTGTCAAGATCGGAACGGTCAACCCTGTCATGGCCCATTATGTCGTGTTCGTCGTTGAAGCAGGGACCGCCCTTGACCGTCCCCATGCTGCCCGCCACCCGCAGAACGTCCAGGATGTTCACCGTCCCGTTGAAGTCGATATCCTGCGGTCTGGAACCTGCGACAAAATCCCGAGCCCGGGTGAGATCGTTGTCGGCCGGCACTTGGCGGAAACGGTCCACGACACAGCCCGAGATACCATGCCGTTCCGAAATCATTACCCGCTCGCCGCCGACGAGGTTCTTGCTTGAGCCGGTCGTCGCGTCGAAAAGATTGTTCAGGTTGAAATACCGGCTGTTTTCGTCATCCTTCAGCATGAGCGAAAGCGGGTTCCTCCCTCCGTCCAGGTAGAGGACGGAAAGCATGCCGTCCGCTGCATCCGTCTCCGAGCGCAGATACACGGCGGGTGCCCGCAACAGGTCGTTGGCAAAAGGGGTGTTGACGGTCTCCGTGGCCATGGTCCGCAGCACTGCCCCGGCTGTCGTTATCGTTGCGGGTTCCGGCGGAGACAATGTGGTTTCGGAGGTGCTCCGGGAGGTGGTCGAGGTCTGGTAGCAATAGCCGGTGTCCGCGGCAAGACCAGCGACCGTGACCTTGATGATGCCGGTCGCGTCGTTGCTTTCCTTTGTCAAGGACAGACCCGTAACCGGGGTGGCGCAGTCCGGCTCCAGCACGATGAGCGCCCCGAGCGAAGGTTCGCTCGCGACCCAGGCAACCGCGAACGAGCCGGGCGTCACATCGGTCACTTCCACTTGAGAGACGGACGGGGCTCCCGCGAATGCGGAGGTGCACCAAAGTAAGTGGGCAAGAAATACTATATTGACTATGTTCTTCATATTCGTAGTCATGTCCCTGCAAGTATAGGAAAGGGGAATGGGAGAAATCGTCGATCCAGCTCCCCTTTCACTCGGCTCTCCCGTCGTCCCGGGATTCCTAGCCCTTCTTCTTCCCTGGCTCTCCGGGATACTCCTTCCCGTCAGCCGTGATGTACGTTATCCGGCTCTCGCCGTTCATGGTGGCCTCGACCCTCATCCTCGCCACGCGCAGACCGTCGAATTTCGGCAGGTTGGCGGCCACGAGTTCCGTTACGGTGTAGGTTGCCGCCGCCATGATCACGTTGTTGCCCGGCGACAGGGTTATGGTCGCGGTTGCCGTGGTGGCGGCATCGGAAGCGCCGTCCAGGGCGTTGCTGAGGGCCGAGGAACGGTTTACGCCCGAAGCGGGAACCACGTAGACGGTCACCGTCGTGCCCCGGGGAATGTCGGTGGCCGCAATGGTTACCGAGGCGGAAGTGGTTCCTTCCGCGAGGATGATGTCCGCATTCCCGGTGGGGTCGGCGGGGACCGCCACCTCGGCGCCGTCGGTCGGGGTCACCCCGGTGATGGCCAGGGTCGGGCCGTTCGGCACCAGCACATGGCCCGGCAAACCGAAGGAATAATTCGGGTTGGAATCACTCGTGGTCCAGCCGGTAATGGTATTGGCCTCCAGCCGGATTCGGCCCACGCCGCCGGTGCCGCCATTAGTATTATAACTACCTCCTCCTCCGCCGCCCCGGGCGTATAAGTAGGGATCCTGAACGCCCGTGAGGGTGTTGGCCACCAGCCGGATGGCGCCGCCGCTGCCGCCGCCGCCCCCCCCGCCACTGGAGGTGCCCGAGGAATAGCCGCCCGCGGCGCCCTCGGCATAAATCCGTCCGGCGCCGCTTTGGCCGCTCTTGCCCACGATGATCGTGGTGGAGGAGGCGATCATGATGGCGCCCCCGCCACCCCCGCCGCCACTGCCGTTGTATGATGAGCCCGCGGCCCCGCCGCCGCCGCCCGAGCCGCCAACCAGGGGAAGCAGGGTCGATTGTCCGTAAGTTGAGCCGGCCGCCCCACCCACTGCCGAGGACCAGCTACCGCCGGCAGTGCCGGCGGCACCGAAGCCGCCGCCGCCCCCCCCGCCGCCGTATCCGGATTGACTTCCCGCCCCCGTGCCGCCGCCGCCCGGGCCTTGGCCGGCCCCGCCCCGCTTGCCGGAGTAGCCGCCGAACAGGGATGAAAGTCCGCCGAAGCCGCCGTCGAAACCGCCGGGACCGCCGAGCCCGGGCTGGCCGTCATCGCCGAGGTTACCGTCGCTATAGGTGCCGGAATGTTTGGCCGAGGAGCCGTTGACGCCGATCGTCCCCTCGATCCGCACCGTGCTGGTGGTCCGGATGATCACCGGGGTATTGGCCTCGTTTTTCTTGAAATAGACCGTGACGCCGTAAGGGATATAAAAGGTCGTATAATCCAGGATCCCGTCCGGTGGAAGTTCCACGGTCGTATTGACCGTGGGGGAGAAGGCGCCGAGACATTTTGCGTCAGCGGTATCGACGCAGGTACTGCCGCTGTCGAAATCCGCGGCAAAGGCATCCCGGATGGCTGCTCCCGGAATGGCGCCAAGCAGCAACAGGGCGAACAGGGTTATCCATTTCTTAGTCTTTTTGTTACCGTTCATTTCGAACCTCCAGATGGTTTTTCCGTCATCCTTCCTTGCCTCGGTGTGTCCTCACCCGCGCGGGGCAAGGGGATTTTTTCCGGGTGGCCCCCGGTAGGCCGTCGAGCGATGCATGCTGTTTCGTTCCGCCACCGCGCTGGCACCGGGCCGGCAAATCGTTTCTCCTGCGCAACGGGAAAGGAGCGCCTCGTCCATCACCGCCTCGCCGCGACCCTCGTGCCCGGGGAGCGGAACCACGGCCGCCGGCATCGCCATCAAAGCATCCAGTCGCGAACCCTCCCGCCACGGCAGGGCCGGGCTCCCGGCGCGGCAGGTCACGGCGGCCTGCTCCCCCTGGCGCGGCGGCACGGTGATCGCCGATGTCAAGGTCGCGACCGTAAAGGTATTGGCGGCCCGGGCCTCGGAACCCGTGCTTCCGTAAGGGGTGAAGACCTCCACAACCCGCTCGCCGCCACTGGCGCCGCTGCTGATGAAGACCGTGACCGATACATGTTCTCCCAGGCCGTCCGCATAATAGGCGGGCGTGCTGCTCACCTCGATGCCGTCGGCGGGCGTAAAGCGCACCGCCGTTGCGCCCTGCAGGTTGGAGCCGTGAATAGTCAGGACAAAGGTCTTTGCCGCCGCCACCTCCTGTATCGGCTCGATGGAATTGATCGCCGGCTTCGGTCCGGTCAGGAGGGTATTGGCGCCCGCTGTTGCCACCGGTATCCCGCCCGAGGCTGTCGAGGCGATCACGCTCTTGGCGCCGGTCGGGACCGAGGCGTCGGCCGTGATGTCCACGGTCAGGCTCAGACCGTCCGCCGCGGGATGCGGCGTGCCGATGGTGAAGCCTGCCGCCGGCTGGATCAGGACGGAATCGATCCGATCCAGCCCAGCACCATGAATGGTGAGTTCGGCGGTGGCGCCCGGTTCGATAGCGGCCGGCGTCATGGCCGTAACCACGGCACCCACCGCCACCCCGACCGGCCGGGAAAGCACGGGATTGTAAGAGACGTTTCGGGTGTCGGACGGGGCCGGCGACTCGACCAGGACGCCCACTTCCAGCGACCGGACCGGGCCGTAGGTATAATTCCGTTCCGGAGCTGGGGGTGGATACGAAACGAGAACCCCGATCGGCCGGGAGAGGAGCGGCGAATAGGTGGCGCCCGCCTCCGTGGTGACGGTAAAGGTATTGGCCGCGGAGGGGGTGTCGGAACTGGTGCCACCGGGGGTTGTGACGGTTACGATCCGGTCGCCCACCGGACCGGCCGGATCTATGACTACCGACACGGTCGCCAGGGTGCCATCACCGTTGATCGACGGCGGGTTGGCCACGACGATGCCCTCGGCCGGCGAAAAGTCGATGCGGCTTGCGGCGGCGAGGTTCACGCCGTGCATGGACAGGGTGAAGGCGGCTCCGGCCTCCTTCCTGATCGGAGCGATACCGTGGATTAGCGGTTGGGGCCGGGTAACCCGGAAGAGATTCACTCCCGGCGAAGCGGGGTAGGCCGCTACTCCGTTCAGGACGATGGTCCGGGTCGTCAGCGGGGCATCCGCGGCAATGTCCAAGGTGGCTTCGCAGTAGGTCCCGTCCGCGGCGGCGCTGAAGGTTTCGGGCCGGATCGCGATACCGGCTTCCGGAACAAAGGTCATGCCCGTAACAGTGGCCAGACCGTTACCCAGAACCCGCACAACGATTCCCTCGGTGCCGATAATGCCGCTTTCCGGAGAAACGGCGGTGATGACCGATCCCACGACCACACCAACGGGCCGGGAGCCGACCGCGGCATAGGTGGATGACGGCGCGGCCGGCGGCGTGGTCTCGACCGTCACGCCTATGACGGCGGACCGGACCGGGGTGTAGGTGTCGCCGGCCTCGGCCAGGACGGCGAAGCTGTTGGCGGCGGAGAGTTCCAGGGGTGTTTCACCTCCCGGCGTGTTGATCGCGACACCCCTGACCCCGGTCGACGCCTCCGGAGAGATCGATAGATTCACGGTGGCGAGTGTGCCGTTGCCGCTCACGGTCGGCGGGTTGCCTATGCTTATGCCCTCGTCGGGGATGAATTTGATTTCCGAGGCCTGTTGGAGATGGCGTCCGTTCACCTGGAAGGAAAAGGTCGTGCCGATCACCCCGTTGTTGGGAAGCAGCGACCAGAGCTGGGGGGCGGGATGGGTCACGCGGAAAATGTTCGCTCCCGGAGATGACGGAGCCACGCTGCCGGTATCGGTGGAGACGATGACGGTGCGCTCGCTGATCGGGGCATTTTGGTCCACGGACAGGGAAACCTCCACATAACCGCCGCCGGGATCGGCCCGGAGTGAAGCGGCCTGAACCGTTATGCCGTCGGGCGGCACAAAGGAGACGGCGGAAACATTGTCAAGGCCCGAGCCGTTGATCCGGAGGGTAAGGTCCGAAGTGCCGATGGCCGCGCGGTCCGGCGCCAGGCCGGTCACGACCGCTCCCACGGCAACACCCACCGTTTTGCTGGTGAGCATGCCGAAGGTGGTGGATGGCGAAGGCGGGGCGGACCGGGTTACCGCGATCCCGACCGGCGAACTGGCAATCGGGCCGATGCCGATGGTTCGCACCGGCATGACCGTCACTGTATTCGTGTTCCCCGTGAACGCCAGGCCCGGGGCCGAGGGGGTTATGGTCGCGGTGCCCAACCCCGAGGCGACCACGCTCACCTGCGCGCTCGAAGAACCCTCGGAGATGTGGACCGTGGGCGGACAGGTCACCACGCCCGCCGGGGAGGAGAAGAGATCGACGGTCAGGCCTCCCGCGGGAGCCGTGTCGCTGGGGGTGACGGTAAGGAAATAAGTGTATCCGAGCCCGGTCAGCGTCGCGGTCGGGGATAGATGGATCGTCGGCTTAGGTTTGACCGTCACCATGGCCTTGCCGCTGGTCCAGTTTGTCCGCGTCGCCTGGATTTCGACCACCTGATCGCTGCTCTGGCCGGTATCCAAGGGCGTAAGCGGAATGGAAACGGATGATTCGCCCTCGGCTATGACCGCGGTCGAGTTCGGGATCGTCACGATGGAATAATCGCTGACCGTCAGGGTGGCCGTCAAACCTCCGGCCGGGGCGGTAAAAGGTATGATGAGATCCAGATTTGCCTCGGTCGCACCCTGACGCAGGGTCAGGCTATCCGGACTGAAAATGAACCGGGGCGTTTCGATCGTGAAGGAGATGGCGTTTGAATCGAGGAAAGCCTCCTCGGCGCGGGGATCGGGGTTCCTTACCATGAGCTGGCCCGCGGCCGGGAGCGACTGGGTAGGCACCGTGGCCGTGAGAAGCGCGGAATTTACGAAAACGGTGGCAAGACTCGTGCCGTTCAGGTAAGCGGTGGTTTCCGAGGTGAAGTTTTGTCCGGCAAGTGAAACGGTCGTGGCCGGAGCGTCGACGAACTGGCGATCCGGCGTCACCTCAACGAGGCGCGGCAAGGGCGGCAGTACGGTGAAACCGCCGTTCAGGGCGGCCATGCCGGCCGCCATCGTCACCGAGAGGTCGAAAGAACCGAACGGCACGCCGCTATCGATAGTCAGTTGCACGGGGATCGCGGTGTCCGTGCCGCCGGGTTGGATGGCGGCCACGATGCCCTGGTCCGAAAAGGTCACCGTCCGGGCGCCCGTAAGCCGCGAGCCGGTTATCTCGGCGGCGAAGGTGGAGTTCCGTTCTCCTTCGGCAGGCTCGATGCCGACCAACCGGGGGGCCGCTCCGACCGAAACCTCGCCTTCCAGAAAGTAGGGGATCGAGGTGAGGTCCCAGGTCCCGGCCCCGGTGATTTCCCCGGCCGGAACCTTGATGGCGTCAACGGTGTTACCTTGGGCGCTGTTGCCGCTGCCATGGGGGAAAGAGGCCAGATCGATCGCCAGAGCATAGCCGCTGTTGCCCTCGAAACGGCAATCGTTAAAGGTGGGGGAGGCCCCGGCCAGGGATGTGGTGGAGCCGTAACTGATCGTCAGATGATCGATAATGGTGGAGGCGTCGTCGGTATTCTCCAGGAAACGGATTCCGGTCCAGTCCCCGGCGGTGGGGGTCCCGCCCGGGATGTTGCGCCAGGAAGTGAACAGAACCGGGGAGGTGGCGGTACCGGCCACTTTGAGGGCGCCGTTCCTTACCGTCAGTCCGAGGCCGGCCTGAAAACGAACCACGACGCCCGCTTCGACGGTCAAGGTGGCGTTGCCGTCGATATCGACAGCCGAGGTGACGATATATGGTCCTGCCGCGACAGTCCAGAGGGTATCCGACCCGATGGCGCCGCCCACGGCGGTTTCGGCGTAAACCGGAGCTGTCCGGAGCCCCAGGAGGGCGCAAAGCAGCAGGCAGGAAAGTCGCACCGATGTTAGGAGGCGTTCTGTCTTTTCCACTCCGGGAAACCCCCATAGAGAAACCGAATCAATTTGAAACCGGCCCGGCGCAACAGTTCCGCCTGTTTTTCGGACCGGCCCTCACCGCCGTCAAAAAGAACCACGAGCCTGTCCTTCGGCCAGGCGGCGGATGCCCCGGGCAAAGCTGCCGGGGGGATGTTCCGTGCCCCTGGAATGCTGCCATCCTCGAACAGCGCGGGCTCCCGCAGATCCACCAGGATCATGTCGATGCCATCGCGCCTCGCCCGGAGCAATTCGGCGACGCTGATGAATTCCACCAGCCTGGTATCCAGGATCCCCGCCTTCGCCTCCAGGGGCAGGCCGGCCGCTTCCCAATACGCGAGTCCCCCCTCGAGGAGGAAAACCTTGCCGTAATCGGCGGCGGCCATCATCGATGACGCCTCCCCGGCCTCCACGGAACCGATGCCGCTGTCGTACAGAACAATGGTTTCGTCCCTGGGAATTCCTTTTTTGTGCACCACGAAGGCGGGGATGTTGAGCGCCCCGGCGATGTGCTTGCGGTCAAAAAGTTGCGCGGTCCTCACATCGATCAGGTAGAAGGAAATCTTGTTTTCCTGCCAGCGTCGTATCTCGGTTGGCGATACGAAGTCGGCTCCCGGGACCTCCGGGACGGCGAGCAATTGCAGAACGAAAAACAGCAACGCCAAGAGGCCAGGCAGACTGTTCATCGGTTTACCTCCTTCACGGCGTCCAGTTGGCGATATCGCCGTTGGTATAGATGATGTATCCCTCACCGGGACGGATCGGAAAATCCTGACTGACTCCCAAATCCTCTTTCGTCGCCAGGGTGAGCCAGCGAGCGGCGACGTTGTCGAATCCGGAGATGCTGAGTACGGTCGCGGTCCCCAGGGAACGGAGCAGGTCGGAGGCATGGTAATTATCCGGCAGGCAGGCGAAGCTGACCAAGTTGAAGCCGGTCTTGAGGGAAAGCGGCCCGCATGATTGAATTTCGCCGAGGTCCAGGTCCGCTCCGCCGTCGGCATACACGAACAGCGCAC
>Ga0214472_10008126_pt1 | contig 10958 bp, 10 predicted proteins | sample RVTome_6_FD_207662 | JGI IMG/M metagenome (GOLD analysis project Ga0214472, IMG submission 207662) | Soil microbial communities from uranium-contaminated site in the Upper Colorado River Basin, Wyoming, United States - RVT140D175 | ecosystem: Environmental > Terrestrial > Soil > Contaminated >...
CCGAATACCAGGACGGTGCCGAGACTTTCCGCGACGCGCTGCTGCGGCTGTTCGACGAGCGCCCGCCGCGCTCGGCGCACTTCGTCGCGCTGCTGGAGTGCGTCGCGGCGGGCATTCGTGCCATGCATGACGCAGGATTCCTGCACAACGACCTCGGCAACCAGAACGTGCTGTTGCGCCCCGAAGGCGCTGCACGCTGGTCCGGCTTCATGGTGGTGGACCTGAATCGCGGCCGCATCCGCGCCGCGCTCAGCCTGCGCCAGCGCGCGCGCGACCTGTCGCGCCTCGAGCTGCCTTCGGACCTGCTGCAGATGCTCGCCGAAATGTACTGGCGCGGCGTGCCGCCGCGCGCGCTGCTGCGCTGGGACCGCAGGTACCGCAGGCTGTACGGACTGCAGATTCTCAAGCGCCGCGGGCTCCATGCCCTAAGGCAATGGGGGGGCGTGCGCAACGTCGAGGTGCCCGCGCGCGACTACCCGGCGCCGCGCGAGCTGTGGATCTGGGACGCCGACACCGCGCAGCCGATCAGCGCCCTGCTGCGCCGCGACCGCGTGCGCAACTTCCCGCGCTCGCGCTGGTCGAGCGTGCTCGCCGGCGCAGTGCGCGGCGCGCCCCGCGCCTGGCGCGAGTACCGCGGGCTCCTGCCGCTCGCCTACGCGCAGCCGGTCGACTTTTCCGGCCGCGTCGGCGTGGCGCTCGAACCGACGCCGCGCACGCTCGAGCGCGAGCTCGCGCTGCTCGCGGGGCTGGGTGCGGTGCCCGCACTGGTGCGCTTCTACCACCACGACGCGCGCGACACGCTGCGCTGGCGCACCGCGCTCGTGCACGCGCTGCATCGCGCCGGGCACGCCGTGAGCGTGGCGCTGGTGCAGGACCGGCGCGCGGTGCGCGAGCCCGACTCATGGCGCAGGTTTGCGTTCGAGGCGCTGGAAGCCGTGGCGGGCGTCGTCGAGGCGGTCGAGGTCGGCCACGCCGTCAACCGCGTCAAGTGGGGCATCTGGGGATTCGAGGATCTGCGCTCCCTCTATGCGCCGCTGCCGGAGCTGCAGGCGCGCTTTCCCGCGCTGCGCTTCATGGGGCCGGCCCTGATCGACTTCGAGTATCCCGTCGCCTTCGCCGCCCTGCGCGAATGGCCGCGCGGCGTGCCGCTCGCGGCGCTCTCGCATCACCTGTACGTCGACCGGCGTGGTGCGCCCGAGAATCCGCAGAACGGCTTCGGCGCGCCGGAAAAGTTCGCCCTCGGGCGCGCCCTCGCGCGCGTGGCGCCGCAGTGCGCGGACCGCTTCGTGGTGTCGGAGGTGAACTGGCCGCTGCGCGGCATGGGCGCGTCCGCGCCCATCCACGCGCCGTACTTCCCGCCCTGGCGACACGCGGGCGACCCGGGCGTGACCGAGGATGAATACGCGGACTTTCTCCTGCGCTACCTGTGCCTCGCGCTCGGCTCGGGGATGGTGGAGCGGGTGTACTGGTGGCGCCTCGCCGCGCGCGGCTTCGGCCTGGTGGACGACACCGACGCGTCGGCGCTGCGGCCCCGCCCCGCCTACGCCCTGCTGCAGAACTTCCTGCGACTCCTCGGGACGAGCACGCTGATCGGGGCGCGCCTGCCGCCGCGCGGCGGCCGGCGGCACGGGCGCTACCGCTTCGCGTTCCGCCGCGCGGAGGGCGAAATCGTGGCCCTGACCTACGCGCATGGACCCGAGCTGCCGTTCCCGGCGGAGGAAACTTTCAGCCGCGTGGAAGACGCGTTTGGCCGGCCGCTCGCCGCCGCGCCGGCGCATCTCGCGGGTCGGCCCGTGTATCTGCGCGGCGCGCACGCGTAAAATCTCCCCTATGCCCTCCTTCGACATCGTTTCGCAGGTCAACGCCCAGGAGGTGAAGAACGCCGTCGAGCAGGCCAACAAGGAGATCCAGAACCGCTACGACTTCAAGGGCTCCGACGCGCGCATCGAGCAGGCGGAGATGGCGCTCACGGTGTTCGCCGACGACGAGTTCAAGCTGGGGCAGGTCATCGACGTGCTGCGCCAGAGGATGGCCAAGCGCAACATCGACGTGCGCTGCCTCGAGCTCGGCGCGGTGGAGAAGGCCGCCGGCGACAAGGCCAAGCGCCTGGTGACCGTGAAGGTCGGCATCGCGCAGGACAAGGCGAAGCAGATGCAAAAGCTCATCAAGGACGCGAAGCTGAAAGTGCAGGCCTCGATCCAGGGCGACCTGGTGCGCGTCTCCGGGGGGAAGAAGGACGAGCTGCAGGCGGCGATTCAGCTGGTCAGGCAGTCCGTGGCGGACCTGCCCCTGCAATTCATCAACTTCCGCGATTAGGTCGCGCTATTTCCCGTCCAGCGCGGTGCGCAGGATCGGCATCACCGCACTGCGCAGGCTGTCCGGGTAGCGTGCCTCGAACGCAGCGATCGCCTGCCTTGCTTTTTTACCGTGGCTGCGTCTTGATGCGGCATCCGGTGCGCTCAGGTTGGCGCGTGCATGCAGAATCGCACCGATGAATTCGAGCTCCTCGCGCGCGTCGCCTGGCAAATCGCGCGCCATCAAGTCCTCCGCCAGCGCGATCTGCGCGGCGAGCCGCGGCCACGGCTCGTCCGCCGCCAGCGGATCGCTGTCGAAACTGTCGTAGAAGCGTCCCTGCAGCAGCCGCAAGCCCGCATCCGCAGCGCGCGGCCCGCGGGGCGAAAGCTCGAGCGCCTGCTCGAAGTAATGCGTATTCGCGCCAAAACGGCGCCGCCGCTCCTCCCAGGCGAGCGGTGCGCCCTGCCGCCGCAACTCGGCAAGCAGGTAGTTCGACGGCAAACCCTGCACGACGCCGTGAGCAGCGAGGTCGCGATTGAGCAGCTCGCGGATCTCGTCGAGCATCGCCCCGATCCGGTACTGCGCGTCGGCGCGCTCCGTCGCCGGCGCCGAAGTGGCGGCGAGCGCTTGCCACTTCCCCAGCTGCCGCAGATAGCGCTCCGCCGACTCGGCGGTAATCAGGTCGTGGGCGCTCGCCGCGGCGGCCGCCAGCAGCGCGGCGGCAATGACGGCGCCGCGTTTCATCGAGGGGCGTCGAGCGGCTCGCCGCGCGCGAAGCCGGCGGCCCCCGGATGGACCGGCACCTCGCCCGGTATCGAGTCCGGGACGCGGATGCCCAGCGCGTCGGGATTCTCCACCAGCGCCGCGGTGACCAGCCAGGCATGGTGCGCCGGGAAGCTCTCGACCGTCGCCAGCACGCGATCGTCGATCCGCGCCAGCAGTCGCAGCTGAGCGCCCTGATAGGCGCCGAACGCACCCCGCTTGAGGAACAGATCGCGCGCATCCGCCGGGCGCATCACCGCGAGCACGGCCTGGCCGGTGGTCAGCAGGCTGGCAACGCGCTGCTCGTCCGGCGCCCGGCCGACCAACGCGTTCGCCTCCGGCAGGACGCGCCGCATGATCGCCACCAGCCGTTCCGCGATCTCGTCGGAACGCGGATCGCTGCGCGTCGAGTGCACCAGCAGATAGCGCTGGCGCATCACTTTCCACTGGCGGTAAGGCGAGTGCGCGTGCGCGACTGGCGCGAGCAGCGCCGCGACGGCAGCCAGAAAAACGCGTCGCTTCAATCCGCGAGGCCGCCTATCGCTTGTCGAAGATTTCCAGCGGGCAGATTGCCGAGACCGCATAGTTCGGCACGTCCACCAGGTTGCCGATGCGCAAGTCGCACGCCGCGCTGGCGATCACATAGGCCTGCTCGCCCGTATAGCCCTTGGTCTGCTTGAGCCACTCGATCATCTCGATCAGGGCGGCGCGCGCGGCCGCAGTGAGGTCTTCGGACAGGTTGGAGAGCGGGGCGATCTTCTTGCTGTCGAGGTAAGTCACGTACGGCAATACCTCGCCGGCGTTCTTCAGCGGATAGCCGACGGTGGCATAGAACCTGTCCGGCTCGAGGCTTTTCAGCTGGCTGCCGCCCTCGAAGTGCGGACCGCTCTTCATCATCGCCGCCATGCCCTTGCGGATCGCGGTGCGCACCGTCACCTTGGCCGCCATCTCGATCGCGGTGCCGGCCACTTCGCCGTCGCCTTGCGCGTAATGCACGTCGCCCACAAATAGCCCGCAGCCCTCGACGTAGCACGGCAGCAGCAGCGTGGTGCCGACCACCATCTGCTTGATGTCCATGTTGCCGCCGTTCTCGCGCGGCGGAATGGTGCGCAGGCACTCGTCTTTGTGGCTGCCGTTCACGCCGCAAACCGCCGCCGGCAGCGCGCCGGTCGGCTGCGGCGGCAGCGCGACGCCGCCGGCCTCGCCGAGCTGCTTTTCGCGCGCCAGCCACGCCTCGACCTCGGCCTTGCCAGGTAGCGTGCCCACCGTGCCCATGAAGCCGTTGAAGGGCACGCGCACGCCGGGAATCTGATCGGAAACCGCCTCGCGGCGGGTCAACTTCCAGTTGGCGATGAAGGGTTTCGGAAACAAGTCGCGCAGAAAACCGAAGCCGGGCACTACGGTGGTATAGCCGTACTGGTCGGGATCGACGTCGATGAGCGTCACCGCGAGCACGTCGCCGCGCTTAGCGCCCTCGATGTGCACCGGCCCGGTGAGCGGGTGCACCAGGTTGAGATCGACCGCCAGCACGTCCTTGGGTTCGGACTTGAGCGTCAGGTTGGAGTCGAGCGCGTCGCGCGTCTCGAAGCGGATGAACTGGCCGGGCTTCGCCTTCGCCACGGGCTTGAACGCGTAGTGGTAACGGTTCATGCAGTGCGGATCGTCGACGCAGTGTGCGCCCTTCTTCTTGACCGTGACGATTGACTGCCACTTGACGTCGCTGGTGTCGGCCGGCACCGGCGTCGAGGTCACGCTGGCGGCCGCCGCAAAAAGGATAGCGAAAGATTTTTTCATGCTGCGCCCCTTTGTCTATGGAACCGGCCCGCTCCCCTGATGATGCGGGCGACGCCACTATCCTCCTGCCAAAGCGCCCCTGTCAATGCAGGTGCCGTCATGCCAGCAAGCGCTCGCTCAGCCAGTAAAGCCCAAGCAGCAGAACACCGGCGGACACCGCCAGCGACACGTTGCGTTGCGTCGACTCGTCGCCGTGCGCGCCCGCTTTCTCGCCGAGCGCGAACCCGGTGCGCCACGCGAACACGGCGAGCGCGACGACCAGGATCTGACCCACCTCGACGCCGGCATTGAATCCCGCCAGCGCCGGAACCAGGGCATGGTCCGGTATGCCGTACTCGCGCAGCACGGAGGCGAAGCCGAAACCGTGGATCAGGCCGAACGCGAACGTGAGCCGCCAGCGACGGCGGATATCGCGAACGAAAAAATTCTCCGCCGCGACGTAAACGACGGTCAACGCGATCAGGGGCTCGACCATGCGCGAAGGCAGAACGACCCATCCGAGCACCGCCAGTGTGAGGGTGATCGAGTGCGCGACGGTGAATGCCGTGACCGCGGCGAACAGCGGCCAGAAACGCCGGCCGAGCGCGATCACCGCGAGCAGGAACGCGATATGGTCATAGCCTATGGCGATGTGCTCGATCCCCGCGACAACGTAATGCCACAGCGTCTCGCCCAGACCGGCGTGCACGCCCGAGAGCCGCATTGCGGGATTCGCGACGCCGAGCAGGCCGAGCCGTCGCTCCGTGCCGCTCACGGTGACCACGTGCCTGGCGGCCGGATCGATCTCGTGGAACAGCGTTACGCGATAGACCAGCGGGCGGCCCAAAGGCGGGCAGCGAAAATCAAGCCGCACGACGACATGGTCGCGCCTGGCCTGCAACGCTTCATCTGCGGCGCGACATTGCGCCCCACCCTCGAACGTCAGTGCCACGCGCGCGTGCACGTAAGCGAGGACGGCCCCCTGCTGCGCGGCCAGCCATTGCGGCAGCACCGCATCGCCTTCGCCGGTAAGCGTCAGCCGCGCCGCGGCGTTCAAGTCGCTGCCGTTCAGTTCCAGCGTCGCCGTGACCGACGATCCGCGGACGACGAGATTCGAACTCGAGAGCCTGGTCTGGTGCGCCTGCGCCGCGCCCGCGGCTAGAACCGCCATGCCCAGGATTGCGGTCAGCGCCACCTTCATCAGGCCCTGCGCTAGCCACGCGGCAAGGATTCGCACCAGCGGTCATAGATCCTGTCCGCCACCCTGTTCAGCGCCGCCAGTCGCCGCTCGAGGTCGCGCTTCATCTCCGCGGGCTCCTGCACGCCGGGCGAGCCCTGCGCCTGCGCGATCTCCGCGGCGCCTGCGTGCAGCCATTCGCCGATCATCTCCGCGGTCATCTCCATATGGCACTGCATGCCGAAGTGGCGCCCGAGCGCGAATGCCTGGTTGGCGCAGTGCGCGTTCTCGAGCACGCGCGTGCCGCCGGGCGGGATGGAGAATGTTTCCCCGTGCCAGTGAAACGCCTCGAACGCCTGCACGGGCCCGAGCCACTCGCGCGCCAGGGCGTTGCCCGCCGTGCTCACGGCGCCCCAGCCGATCTCCTTCACCGGCGCGGCGCGCACCTCGCCGCCGAAGGCGCGCGCCATCAGCTGGCCGCCCAGGCAGTGCCCGAGCACCGGCACGTCCTGGCGCACGGCGTCGGCGATCAGGGCGAGCGCCGGAATAATCCACGGCAGATCGTCGTTCACGCTCATCGGCCCGCCCATGAACACCAGGCCCGCGAAGCCGCGCGCGCTGCGCGGCACCGCGCGGCCCTCGTCGAGCGGCACGAGCCGCCAGGCAATCGCCTTGCGCTCGAGATAGCTGGCAAAATAGCCTGGGCCTTCGCTGGGAGCGTGGCGGAATATGGCAACCGGCTTCATCAGGCGGCATTGTAGTGGGGCAGCCGCGCTGGCACTGGCGCTGGCGGCGGTACCCGCGGCGGCACTGGACGTGAGCCTGGTCGGAACTTTCGGCGACAAGGCGGCGATCCTGGTGATCGACGGCGGCGAGCCGCGCACGGTGCGCGTCGGGCGGCAGGTCTCCGGCGTCACCGTGGTCTCGGTGGAGCGCGACCGCGCCGTCATCGAAGTCGGCGGCGCGCAGCGCACCCTGGCGCGCGGGCAGCACTACAGCGCCGGGGCGCCTGCCGAGCGCCAGAGCGTGACGCTGGCCGCGGACACGTACGGCCACTTCATCACCGAGGGGGCGATCAACGGCACGGCGGTGCGCTTCGTCATCGATACCGGCGCCACCGTGGTGGCGCTGCCGGCAAGCGACGCCGTGCGCCTGGGCCTGGACTACCGCAAGGGCGTGGTCGCCCTCACCAAGACGGCGGCCGGCGTGGTTCCCGTGTACCGCGTGCGCTTCGACAGCGTGCGCCTGGGGGCGATCGAGATCGCCGCGGTGGACGGGGTCGTCATCGAGCAGGGACTGGACATCGCGCTTCTCGGCATGAGCTTCCTCAGCCGCGTGGAAATGCGCAACGAGGGCCAGCTCATGACCCTCACGCGGCGCTACTAGCCACCCGCTACTTTCCCGGCACCAGCGGCACGAACCTCACGGGCAGCACGCGCCGCTGCACGACGCTGCCGTCGGCGCGCTTCGTGAGCACGACGAGCTCCTGCGCGGCATGGCTCGCGCCGAGCGGGATCACCAGGCGGCCGCCCGGCTTCAGCTGATCGACGAGCGCCTGCGGTACCTGCGGCGCGGCCGCCGTCACGATGATGGCATCGAACGGCGCCTTTTCCGGCCAGCCGGCGTAGCCGTCGCCGATGCGCACCTCGACGTTGGCGTAGCCCGCGGCGGCGAGCCGCGCCGCCGCGGCGCGCCCCAGGTCTTCGATCAGCTCGATCGTGTACACCTGCGCCACGATGTCGGCGAGCACCGCCGCCTGGTAGCCCGAGCCGGTGCCGATCTCCAGCACCGTCTGTCCGGGGCGCGGCTCGATGAGGTCGGTGGACAGCGCGACGATGTAGGGCTGCGAGATGGTCTGGCCGGCGCCGATGGGCAGCGGGTGGTTGCGGTAGGCCTGCGAGCGCTGGCCCGCGGGCACGAAGCGGTGCCGCTCCACCCTGCCGAGTGCCGCGCGCACCTCCGGCGACATGCGCGCAAGGCCGGTCTGCGCGCGGGTGTCCGCGTACATGGCTTCGACCTCGGCCACCATGCGTGCGCGCTGCAAGGCATAGTCCTGGGCATCGGCGGCGCCTATGCCGAGCCAGGCGAGCACGCAGCTAGCGAGCCGTCTTGTCGCGCTCGATGAGGGCGTAGGCGGAGTGGTTGTGGATCGACTCGAAGTTCTCCGACTCGACCACGTACCGGGTGATGCGCTCGTCGAGATTGAGCAGCGCGGCGACATCGCGCACCATGTCTTCGACGAACTTGGGGTTGTCGTAGGCGCGCTCGGTGACGTGCTTCTCGTCCGGGCGCTTGAGCAGGCCGTAGAGCTCGCTCGAGGCCTGCTTTTCCACCAGGTCGACGAGCTCCTCGATCCAGACGAACTCGCCGGTGTGCGCCGTCACGGTGACATGCGATCGCTGGTTGTGCGCGCCATAGTCCGAGATCCCCTTGGAGCACGGGCACAGGCTCGTCACCGGCACCAGCACCTTCATGGCGAAGCACTGCTTGCCGCCTACGATTTGCGAGACGAAGCTGACCTCGTAGTCCATGAGGCTTGTCACGCCCGACACCGGCGCGCTCTTCTCGACGAAGTACGGGAAGGTCATCTCGACCACGCCTTCCTCGGCCTCGAGCTTGGCCACCATCTCCTTCACCATCACCTGGAACGAGTCCACCGTGATCTCGCGCTCGTGCGCGCTCAGGATCTCCACGAAGCGCGACATGTGCGTGCCCTTGAAGTGGTGCGGCAGGCCCACGTACATGTTGAAGCTGGCGATGGTGTGCTGCACCCCGCCCGCGCGCTGCATGATCTGGATCGGATGGCGGATGGCCTTGATGCCGACCTTGTCGATGGCGAGCTTGCGCGAGTCGGGCGAGCTCTGCACGTCCGGGATGTTGTGCAGGTCCTTGGCTTTCATGGCGCCATTATAACTCCCGAGTAAATTACTCGGATAATACGGCGCGGATCGCCTTCTCGATGCCGGGGGCATCCAACCCTACCGACGCCAGGAGTTTTCCCGGATCGCCATGGTCGATGAAGCGGTCCGGCAAGCCGAGCAGCAGCACGCGCTTCTCGATGCCCAGGCCCGCGAGCGTTTCGCAGACGGCGCCGCCCGCGCCTGCCATGATCTGGTGCTCCTCTACGGTGACCAGGAGCTCGTGCGTCTGCGCGAGTTGCTGCACCAGCTCGGCATCGAGCGGCTTCACGAAGCGCATGTTGGCCACCGAGGCATCGAGCGCCTCAGCCGCCTCGAGCGCGGGCTTCAGCATGGAACCGAATGCGAGGATGGCGATGCGCCGGCCGCTGCGGCGCAGCTCGCCCCTGCCCACCGGCACGGTCTCGAACCCGCTGCCCGCCTCGCCGAGCGCCGCACCGCGCGGATAGCGCACCGCCGCCGGCGCGCCGAGCCGGAACGCCGTGGTGAGCATCCTGCGGCACTCCGCCGCATCCGCCGGCGCCATCACCGTGAGGTTGGGCACCGTGCGCAGGTAGGCAAAATCGAAGGCGCCGTTGTGCGTGGCGCCGTCGCCGCCCACCAGGCCGCCCCGGTCGAGGGCGAAGGTCACCGGCAGATTCTGGATGGCGACGTCGTGGATCAGCTGATCGTAGCCGCGCTGCAGGAAAGTCGAGTAGATCGCCACCACTGGCCGCAGCCCCTCGCAGGCCATGCCGGCGGCGAAGCTGACCGAATGCTGCTCGGCGATGCCGACGTCGAAATAGCGCTGCGGGAATTTCTCGGAGTACGGCACCATGCCCGAGCCCTCGCGCATCGCCGGCGTGATCGCTACGAGGCGTTCATCGGCCCCGGCCATGTCGCACAGCCAGTCGCCGAACACCTGGCTGTAGGTCGGCCTGGCCGGCGCCGCCGCCTTCTTGATGCCCTCGGCCGGATCGAATTTGCTCGGCCCGTGGTAGGCGATGGGGTCGTCCTCGGCGAGCTTGTAGCCCTGGCCCTTCCTCGTCACGATGTGCAGGAACTGCGGTCCCTTCAGCTTCCTGATGTTGGTGAGCGTGGCGATCAGGGTGTCGAGGTCGTGGCCGTCGATGGGCCCGATGTAGTTGAAGCCGAATTCCTCGAACAGCGTCGAGGGCGTGACCATGCCCTTCACGTGCTCCTCGGTGCGCCGGGCGAGCTCCCACACCCCGACGCGCTTCAGGACGTGCTCGCTCGCGCGCCGCGCCGTCGAGTACATGCGCCCCGAGAGCAGCCGCGCCAGGTAGTTGGTGAGCGCGCCCACCGGTGGCGAGATCGACATCTCGTTGTCGTTCAGCACCACCAGCAGGTCCACGTCCATGGCGCCGGCGTTGTTCATGGCCTCGAAGGCCATGCCCGCCGACATGGCGCCGTCGCCGATCACCGCCACGCACTTGCGGCTCTCGCCTTTCGCCTTCGCCGCCGCCGCCATGCCGAGCGCCGCCGAGATCGAGGTCGAGGAATGCGCGGTGCCGAAAGTATCGTAGGGCGACTCGCTGCGGCGCGGAAATCCCGAGATGCCGCCGAGCATCCTCAGCCGCGACATCGCCTCGCGCCGGCCGGTGAGGATCTTGTGCGGATAGGTCTGGTGGCCGACGTCCCACACGATGCGGTCCTCGGGCGTCTCGAACACCTTGTGCAGCGCGATGGTGAGCTCGACGGTGCCGAGATTCGACGACAGGTGCCCGCCCGTCTTGGAGACCGAATCGAGCACGAACGCGCGCAGCTCCTCGGCCAGCCGATGCAGGTCCTTGCGCTCGAGCGTGCGCAGTTGCGATGGGTCGTCGATCGTCTTCAGCAGCTCGAACATCGAGGGATTGTAGCCGCCGGCCGGCAGCGCTTCGCTCAGTGTCGACATGCCTAGAACTTCCTCAGCACGATGAAATCGGCGAGCTCGCGCAGGCGCCGCGCGCCCGCGCCGAGCGGCGCCAGCGCTTCATGCGCATTGTGCCTGAGTTCCTGCGCCAATTCCCGCGCGCGCGCCAGGCCCATCA
>Ga0214472_10008128_pt1 | contig 10958 bp, 14 predicted proteins | sample RVTome_6_FD_207662 | JGI IMG/M metagenome (GOLD analysis project Ga0214472, IMG submission 207662) | Soil microbial communities from uranium-contaminated site in the Upper Colorado River Basin, Wyoming, United States - RVT140D175 | ecosystem: Environmental > Terrestrial > Soil > Contaminated >...
TTTACCAAGTTCTCAAAGAATCGACTGATATCCCCTCTTGTGTCTGGTGCCCCCTTTAACAATTCACCAACATCACCAGCATCAAGAATCCCCTTGCTAATGACCTCTGATACCAAGGTAGCCTTGGCTTGTATCTCATCAGTGGGAATGTCGTCAAGTAACCCAACAAATCCATCCCTGATATCACCCTTCAAGCGAAGAATGTCAGCTTCAAGATTGAACACTGATTCAGGATCATCTATCAATTGTTGACGTAACACTCTCCCGGCTGCAATGGCTTCAGGCCCCCCTGTTTCAGCTATTTGTTGAGCAAGTCCGGTAAGCCCTCGCTTCACCAGATCAGAAATGGTTGTGTCAAGTTCCTCAAGGAATCCAAGCTCTATCTCTATTTGCTCCTCTATATCCCCAAAATTGAGAGCAGGAATGGCATCGCTTATTTTTTTCCCTGCCTTGGAAAATTCAGCAGGAATTCCATCAAGCAATTCCTCAAGTCTTTCTGTATCAAAGGCCGTTCCGAATATCGAAGGAGCCGATGAACCAAACTGCTCAAATAACTCATTGAACTCACCTTGCTTAGCCAGAAGTTCAATTTGGAATTCCTCAAAGGCCGGATCAAGAGTTTCTGTGAAATCAACACCTTGAGCTACGGCCTGAGCAATGGAAAGCCCTACCTCCGTAGCTGTAGGTTGTGCCTCCGCTGCGGCAGTACGCATGGCATCATTGATGCTGTCACGAGCCGCATCCTCTAAATCAGAGGTATCAGCAAAGGCCCCGGTGATCCCACCAACAATGGCCCCACCTATGCCACCGGCAAGGGTACCAATACCCGGAATGATTGACCCAATAGTGGCACCAATAGCTACACCAGAAAGAGCACCACTAAGAGCATTCTGCGCCTGTCTTCCACCACTGTCTGCCTCGGTCTTAATTGACTCAACAAACCCACCAACAACAGCCGCTCCAAGAGCTACACCAAGTCCTTTACCTATTCCTGAGAACGTTGGCTTCAGATTTTGAGCAAACCGTTGCTTAAGCCCAAATCCGATCTTCCCGAGCACACCACGAGAAGAAGCAGCACGAATGGCTGAAGTAGCCAGAAGGGTCTCAGCACCAATGGTCCCTAATGGAACCCCACCAAGAGTACGAGCAGCACCAGCCGCCGCTGATGTGGCCGCTATTCCTCCGGCTGCGGTAGCCCGAGCAAGAGATAGAGAAAGAGCATCAACAGCCGTAGCTTGACCAAGAGCCGCCTTAGCAGCCTCATCATGACGTGTCCTCAGAAGCCTCAGAATCGCCACAGATTGCAAGAATCCACCATAGGTGAGGAGAAGTGGCCCAATAGCCCCAACCAGGGCCGCTACAAGCCCTAGAACGCCCTTAATAGGAGCAGGAAGTTGGGTAAGCCCTTGTGCAAAGCCAGCCACTCCTTGAGCAAGACTCTTGACAATGGGAAGGGCATCATCTCCTAAAACAATGAACGCATCTCGGATGTTGTTCTGAGCTATCCCGAGTTGTGATTGAGCCGTCTCATATCTCTTGGCAACCTCAACCGCCAAGGCACCTCCACGCTCAGCTTGATCATTCGCCAAAGACAATGCACGCTCATATTCTTGAGCCGCACCAGCGGACCTAAGCAAAACATCCCGAACCCGGACGTTCCCAAACTCCAAATCCTCCAAAAGCTTGAAAACAGCAGCGCCTTCATCTTGAACAGCTTGCAAACCTTGAATGAATTTCAGTAATGCTTGAGCAGGATCAGTCTCTTGAAGCTTGACAAACTCCTCAACGGTTAACCCGGCTGTTTCAGCAAATATCTTGAGCCTCGGTCCTCCTTCAGCGGCAGAAGAAGCAATATCAACAATGACTCGGGAAATAGCCGTACCACCAAGCTCAGCACGCACACCAACTTGTGAAAGGGCTGTAGCAAGAGCCAACATTTCATTTGAGGCCAACCCAACGGTGGCACCAGCACCAGCAATACGTGACACCATCGAAAGAATTAATGGCTCAGTGGTTGCGAAATTATTACCCAATTCAACAATCACATCAGCGTATTGCTGAATCATCGAAGTATCTTCACCAATGACGGTGGCGAATTGAGCAAGAGAAAAAGCTGCGCTCTCTGTGGTCAATTCAGTAGAAACAGCAAGCTCTGCCACAGTCTTGGCAAAGGCAGCTATGTTTCCTGCCGGAACACCAAGCTGTCCGGCGATCTCACCTATTCGAGCGAACTCCTCAACAGCAATAGGTGACTCTCGGGCCAATTCACGAAGGCTCTCACCTAGCCCAACGATAAGCGGATCAGCAATAGTGGTAACTTCCCCCACTGTTTTAGCCACACCAGCCAAAGCATCCTCAAACGAAATAGCTGTCTTAACCGCTGTCGTCCCAAGATTGATGAGAGGCCGAGTGATCCCTGCTGTCAACCCGGCACCAATAGCCGCTGTGCCAAGTCCCGGCCCCAATTGACGCATGTAGTAACGAAGATCAGTACCAAATGCTGATAGGTCTGGTGCTATCCGAAGAACACCACGACCAATATCAATGCCACCGTCAGCCACTCATACTCCATAGAAATTGATCAGCCGTGATATAGCTTCGTTGCCTATTGGGATCACGACCCATCTGAATATCGAGCATCACTCTCGGGTCCGACATCTTGACAGCCATGACCAATCGAGATCGAGCGGGAAGCCCGCCCATCAACACCAATAACTTGCGCCAAGTGATATCGAGCGGGTCTACCCCATAGAACTCTTGGAAATCCGACTCCAACTCCTCATAGAAAGCTACGAGAAGTGGAGCGTCTACGTAGGGGTTTGAGAAGGAGCGACCTCCGTGGCACTCCCATCACCCTCTGGCTCTGCTGGCACCAATCCGTATTCCTTAACTACCCACCCAACTACCTCGTTGAGTTCAGGAAAGGAAAGACCAGCATCCAAAAGCTCGTAATACGTATCCTTGCCAATGAGATCAGAGAAGAACTCGCCAAGAAGCTCTTGGGGAATTCCCCCTTCCTCTGTGATGACCGGAAGATAGCTGAGAACAGCCTTGGCCGGGATAGCTCCCGGCATTTCGTACTCAGTACCACGGAACACCAAAGTAAGTGGCTTACGATCCGCAATCGCTTGGTCAAGATCAAGACGACGACTCATGTAGTCTCGTCAATGACTGAGAAGATGGACCCGGCTGTAGGCACAAGCGCTCGCAATTCCATTGTGACCAACGCCTTTTGTGGAGCCTTGGTGAACTGTGCAGCCACAGCACCGGCCATAATCACACGAGGGAATTGCCAGTCACGAAGAAACCCAACACCAGCCAGGGCACCCGGAGCACGAGTTCTCAAAAGGGCTGAAAACTCATCGTATTCATCCGTTGCCGGTGGCGTATAGGTGTCATACCCAACAGCGGGTACACCCGTTGAAATAGTGCCGCCACCAAAGCTGATTTGTAGTTGCTCAAGACCTACCTGAGCCATCGAGCCTGTCACCCGAATAGTCTGCTGTGTCTTGAAAGATGCAACCGGGTCAATCAACTCGGCAACGAAAACATCCTCCACGGTCTTGTCGGCCTCAACCGTCCAACCATCTTCGGAGTACCCAATGTCCTCCCAATTACCTGCAACCGCAGTATTGGGGTTGGTTGGGAACGCCTCTCCCTGCGGGGCCGTGTACAACTCACCCGGTCCCACCAAAATGGCATCAACTGTGCGTGCCATTGATCAATCCTCCTTGTCGGAAGTCCCTGTGGTCTCACCATCGGGATTGTCTCCCGTTATCGGCTCAACCACTTCTATCGGTGGAGAAGCATACTCCTCCATGTACTCGACCCACAAAGGCCGATTGAACTTGACTATAGCGAGCATCTTCTCGCCCTTGGCCTCGCTGACCGTAACCTTTTCACCTTTCTTGACCATCACCCCATCGACGTTTGCCAATTTGACCGGCGAACCTGGGTAGATCATCAAATCCATCATCTCTATTCCTCCTTGACCATCATCAGTGTTTCCACAATGTACCTCGCCCATCCGGTATCAGGTTCCTCAAATCGTCGTGGCCCATTGACAATTTGGAACCCGAGAATGAACCCTTCACCCGGAACCCCGCCTTGAAAAGTGTGAGCCTCCTCAACCACGGTACTGGCAAGCTGATAGGCCGTGGCATAGTCCGGTGAGTATTCGCCCGTGGCTGCAAAGCAATCCCATTGCAACAAAGGAAGATCAATCAAAGCTTCCCCTCGATCAATCCCACCCGACACTCGAAACACTGTGAGAAACGGCATAGCAGGCCCTTTAGGGAGCCTTGTGGCAACTCTGGTACCGACAATGGCCGAGATAGGAGCCTGAGCTTTAGCCCATTGAACCGCTACTACTTCAGCATCAGGAAGTGGCACTCATCCACCAATCGTTGCTTTTAGATAGGTGATTGTAGGCCGCATAAAAGGCCGAGCAATTACTCCCCCGCTAGGGCCATGCACATACTCGGGTGGAAGCCCCGGTGAAGGTTGCTTAGAAGACGCTCCTGCCGATCCGGTGCCATATTCCACAAAGACCCAATACTCAGCATCCTCTCCCACCTCAATCACAGCAAACAACTGATCACCCTCTGTTTGGAATCCCACAAACCTTATGGATTCTGCCATTTGCCCGGTGTCTTTTGCCGCAAGATTCTTGGCATACTCAACTGCTCTTTCAGCAAGTTCAAGAAGATTGGCACGAACCTCTTGATCCACATTGAAGTCTTGTGCCAAGGTCTCATTTAGAAAGACCTCAAAGGCCCCAACTTGCCCAACAGAAAAGCCGGGTCGTAATCCACTTTGTCGTGTGACCACTTCCCGGCCTTTCTTATCTACTTGGTTGTGGCTTAGCCACCGGCACGAGCCGCACGAATCGCCGCAAGACGATCCTGCGCTGATCTCAGTGACCGACGAGCACCGGCACGTTGCCTAGCCGTCAAGCCCTGATCTCGTGTCCGAGCACGAAGCTCACGGATACGAGTGTTCTGTCGCCCGATAGCACCTCGGCCACCGCCGCCACCACCGCCGGACCCACCGGCACCAGTGACGATGTAATCGCCAGAAGTCATCAACGACTCCTCCTTACTAAGTAGCGTCTTGAACCGCACAAGGATCATTATGACGTACTCAAACAGTAAATGCAACCAATCTCACAACACCCTGGCATTCTATCGAACCTCCTCGCACCTTATGGTCCGATGATGCTCAGCACCAAACTCGTCATATCGAATTCCTACCCATGTAATCTCGAAGATTCTGCTCCCCAATACCCCTCGATGAGCCTCAGTGATAGCCACCCCGCCATCAACAAAAATACGATGAGATTTGTCGGTTACCTCTCGGGCGGCACGCCTCTCAGTCCCACCTAACCATTCCACTCGACAGGGAACATCTACAATGTCATCTACCCAATCACCCGTTGGATTCCCACGATCATCTTCTCCGATTGAGGATCGAATTTGGAAAGTGATCGTCTGAGTCAGAAGATCAAGTAAAAGGGCATCCATCAAGAACCAGCAACCCTTTCAATCACATTTAGCATCCGATTGAAAGTGACACCGGCTCGTGTTGCCAAAACTTGAACACGACGAGATGCTGTGACAGCCTCTCCGGGTCTAGCATTCCGAAAATCCCTAACTGCCCTAGCAAACATCCGTGTATTACGAACAGAATCTATGCCTACCGCTTCTTGTTGTCGCCGTGCTCTTTGAGAAGTCCCATCACGACGACGTTGAGTACCTCGGCCTTGTGCTTGCCCTGCTCCACCGCCGCCTTGTCCACCCATTACAACCTCCTACTTCTTGATCGCAGGAACTAGCAACCCAACACAAATGAGGATTACTGCCCATGTGATCAACGGGAAACTTGACTCAAAAATCAAAGACCCGATAGCAAACAACAACGCAACCAAAAACAACAATGTTGAAAAAGACATATCAAATCCCTTCATCAGTACCCGGATAATCCATTCCACCCTTACGAGAGATGATTGGCTCTCGATCCTCGTCTTCCTGTGCAACTTCCTTGTCAGCCTTACTCCACCCAAAGGCAATAGGAACTCCACGCCTAGACCTTTGTGTTCTGAGAGAACTAGCCAACTCCCCGAATTGACGAGCAAGATTAGATGCCTGCAATGACAATTCCCCAATCGTTCGAGATTGGGCAGTTGACGAGTATTTGGCCGATAGGATGTCGGCTACAAGGGCAGCAGCCTCAAAGACATTCTCCTCCACCTCGATAGCCCACAGGATTGTTTCATCCTCGGCCTTATGGCCGGTCTCAACCGTGTCACCCAACAACACTCTTATCTTGTCTAGGTTGTCACCAAGTTCAGGATTGAAGGTGAAGGACACTCACTTCTCCTCATCCACAACACCTTTAGCTATCTCGGCTTTGAGAATGGTCGCAATCAATTCTGCCTTTCTCATATTGGACACCTTGATATCCAATTCAGCAGCAATCTGCTTCAATTCCTTCATAGTGGAATTGCTCAAGGAATCATGAAGCCCCTCAAGCTTGTCAGGAACCTCAACGATCTTTACTGAACCACTGGATAGATAGCTCGCTAGGTGCTTCCAACCAGCGGCCTCGGGCACAGGCTCGCCTACTTCACGAAACCCATGCCCGATCTTCAATCGCCTTCCGGCGACATATTGCCGCTGTGTCAACTTTGACCCTCCTTTTAGGCCACGGCGTCCTCGAAGAAATAGCCCACATCAGCAGCAACAAGCTTCTGATCATAAGCCATCTCACCTTCGATCCGATCAGAGGTCAATTCCTCCATTCGGAACCGACGAACACGAGTCCCAAATCCAACCGCCCCAAGAAGGCCATTCCATGTGAAGGTGTATCCACCCGAGACCTGCATAAGACCCGGAGCCGGTGCCGCATAAACAAGGAGAGCGTTCTTTGGTGCAATGAACTGCAACACCGCATCGTCCTCCTCTGCCGCCGTGTCTTGCACAGCGTTGGCAACAAGCACTTGATCCACATCAAAGAGTGAAGCAAGAAGCTCAGCCGTCACCATGCCACGCTGCGTGTACTTGATCCGATCCAAGATCGTTTCATGGTTACGCAATACGTTGTACACATATGGAGAAAGCACCAATCTATTGGGCGTATAGCCCGTGCCCTCCATAACGGCAATGCCTGCGTTGGTGATGTCTTCGATTGGTGTCGAACCTGCCTGATCCCATTGCTGGAATTGACCCGCACCAGGAGCACCAGGAACACCGTCAACATCGCCTCCGGTCCAAATACCTGTTGCGAAGTAAGCGGTGATCCAATCGAGATCACGCTTCAAGAGAAGCTGATTGGTCACGAAATTCGTGGCCTCACGCTCCAAATTGAAGACGCTATCGGCATTGGCCCTGATCTGGTCATCAATGTCCTTGTGAACACCATGCACAATTGCGGCATAAGTGTCCAAGTCCACGGTCCAACCCGATCCAGGCGTTTCAGTACCCGGTGGCCGCACCTTTGCCTCGGTGCGATGGAAATCACCCTTGGTGTACTTCCAATACTGATTGAACTGTTGAGCTACAGGGACTTGAGGAAAGACCCGAGCAGCAATGAAATTGGCAGCGTTCTGCTGATAGGCAACAGAGATGTTGCCAAGAGGACGACTGACATGAACATCAGAAGATGTTGGTTGTGGCATTCGTTACCTCCTAAACCAGCAGAACCGTGATGATCTCATCAGCGGCTCCTGCGGCCTCAAGTGCAAACCCAACGGGTACACCAGCAGCCAATGTAATGAACTTACCGGCTGCATCAACCTCAACCTGAACATGCACAAGAATGGCGGCACCCGAAATGCCTTTGGTCACACCCTTGTTCATCACCTCAGCGGCTTGTCCGGCTGTGGGCTTGTTTTGCAGAACTCCGAAGATGGCTTCTCCTGCTCCGGCTAAAGCGACTTGACCCGCAGCCGTTCCTCCGTTCACACCAAGGAACTGCGCTGCACTCAAATCAGCCTCAGCCGTAAAGCCTGGAAGCTTGAAGGATGGAAGTTCCCAAGCCATCAGGACACCTCCTCCATTTCCATCTCCTCGTACAAGTCAGGATTCTCATTGAGAACCTCGGTGTACGCCTGCTCGTAACTGATTGACTTCTCATCCGCTCGTGTCTTTGCCAACTTCTCGACCTTCCCTTGTGGGGAACCCTCATCGAAAGCAGACGACCCGATTGACTTGAACATCGCACTCTTAGAAATGACCTCATTCATTGACTTGAACATGGTCTCAAGCTCGATGTAGTCCTCGGGTGTTAATGACGCAGAGGCCGACTTGAGAATATCGGCCTTCCTCTTTGTCTCACCAGGAACGAATGGAAGTGACTCAGCCTTTGCCAAGAACTCCCTGTTGAGTCGAGCGTCCCGCTCAGCCTTAGCAATTGCCGTGGCTTCCGCAGCTTCAGCCTGAGCCTTCTCCACCATCTCTCGGATGGCAGGATCAGCATTCTTGAGGATTTCCTCCTCATTGCCCTCGTTGCCGTCACCGGCCTTGAGAACATCGACCTCAGCCTTGGCTTCCTTGGCTTCCGCCTCAGCATCCGCAGCACGCTTTGTGAGTCCGGCGATGTGTTCCTCAACCACCGTCTTCACCTCATCAGGGAGAGCCGACAAGTCAAGGATTACCTCACTTGTCTTTGTGTTGTCTGGCATATTGCCCTCCGTTTTCTTTACTTTGGCAGGGTGTGGTTCATCGCTACGTGATGTGCTTTCCTGCCCTTCATCCCATCCTTTCAATTTCTTGAACGAATCGGGAACCATATTCTCGGCACCAAGAGCCACAGCCCGACGCCGAATGTGAGAAATGACTTGCGCTCTCTTATCTGGTTTGGAGCGGCCATAAGCTTGGATAGCACGTCGTAGTGCATCCCTATCTGGAATTGGGTAAGACCCATCAGAGAGAGCAATGCCTTTACTGGCAAAATTCTTCCTCTCCTCAATTGAAAAGTCACGCTTCTCAACCATGCCATCAGAATCAATTTGCTCATAGGGACCACGAGTATATAGCTGAGGATGATTCTCCTCAACCGCACCGACAAAAGAATCCAGAGCATCACCAATAGCATTGGACAACCCTATGCGCTCATCCCGAGTCAGATTGCCATTGGCGTACATGCCATCAGCCATATTGGTGAAGTGGCGATGAATCTCAGCCTCATAGACAGCACCCATTGTTGCCATCTTGTAAAGGCCATCTTCATCCTCCTTCTTTTTCTTCCCTCTAAGTCGAATCATTGGCCCACGCTTTTTGCCTTCCAAAACCCCGCCGCCAATGACATCGGTAGAAGCAGGTTGAGCCTTGCCAAGCTCAATCATCTCCTCGGCCCATGTTGGGTCTATCTCATCTTCGTCATCCTCTCGCTTGAACAACTGAACCTTGGCATTGGGATCAGCCGGAGAATCAACCAAAGAAAGCTCATCTATCTCGATCTTCGTCAACCGATTAGCCATTAGGCACCGACCTTTTCACGCAAACCAGAACCACCCATTGAAAATCCTTTGAGCTTCCCTTTCTTCACCATGTCCCAGGTCTCGTCATCAATGACGTGAAACCCGGCCCACCAAGCAAGCTCAGGCAAAACACCAGGCGGGATTCCCATTTTCTCCATCTTCTCTCGGGTGAAGACAATTGACTCGATGAGAGTACCGATGTCCTTCTTGAAATGCATTGTGAATCCACGTCGGGAAGACTTGACGAACTCATAAGCCGGGGTCTCAAGCTCATTGTCTGTGTCAATGAAGTCGCCTTGAGTGTCCTCCATAACGGTGCCATCAGCATCTTTGGCAACATAAGCCCACCCAAAAACGTTCCGTTTCTCGTCATCGACCTTGGTGAACTCAACGTATCGGGTATCCACAGCGCTCACAGCATATCAACTCTATCCATTGGTGAGATACTTCTCCACCACAAGATCGAATTCCTTTCGCACTCGCTCACCACTCCAAGCCTTGGGGATGACCATTGCGATCAAAGTTCTTGTTGCCTTTTCAATAGATCGTGTCGCCAATGTGTACGTTTCCCCCGTCCCAAGGTTGTAAATGCTTTTCTGTCGATACAAGCCGCCAAGAGCCACAGCATCATCAAATGACTTCACATTACGAGAGACATCCAAATAGACATTCCGGCCAATAGCTGTCTCCTCTACCCATCCACCCCAATAGAACCCTTCTTGGCTCAATAGATCACGACTAGCTGACTTATGAGCACCAATCCAATCATCGGTCATAGCCCCATAAGCTCGTCTGGCCTCATGACCCGGAATGGCAACCATCCACCCATCAGGAGACTTTTGCCCCGATATCAAATGAACCGTGAACCCGCCCGCTCTTGACAACTCAGAAGTAACGCTCCTTGATCGAGCCTCACCCGACTCAAGAACTACCTGACAACGACAATGAGGATGGAGAGGTGGGTGCTTTTGTGGACCGATAGGTGTCTCGAAATAGCCATAGATATCGGACTCGGCAAACGCCATTGCTGCACATTGCTCATCTACCCGATCATCATTCTCAATGATCCACACCATTACAGAATCTTCAGGAATCACCCCGGCCTCTTGAGCCTGAGACCAATACTCAACCTTCCCCGCTTCTACTGAAGCCGACATCTCTGTTTCAGCTATTGCATTCACTCGTTGAGTAAGAAGTGATTGCCCATAAGTGCTAGCCCGAGCGTTGGCAAGCCCCGACGATATCCCCCGACCAAACATTCGTTGCCGATACTCCTCAACCATTTGAGCTTGTCGAAAAGTAAGCCCTATTGACGAACGCAACTGATCAGCAATAACACTCGATGACACCCCTTGTCTTAAGGCTCCTGATATCAACGCCCGTATTCCCTCTCGTGTTGCCATATTGATCTCTTGAACCTTGAGTGCCGATTGAGTAGAAGCCCATTCCAAAACCCTAGGATGATTTGTGTTAAATTGAG
>Ga0214472_10008129_pt1 | contig 10956 bp, 9 predicted proteins | sample RVTome_6_FD_207662 | JGI IMG/M metagenome (GOLD analysis project Ga0214472, IMG submission 207662) | Soil microbial communities from uranium-contaminated site in the Upper Colorado River Basin, Wyoming, United States - RVT140D175 | ecosystem: Environmental > Terrestrial > Soil > Contaminated >...
GCGCGAAGCCGTCGTGCAACATTCGCACGAGCTGACCGCGCAGATTGTAGACGCGCACGCTCGCCGGCCCCGGTTCCGGAAGGGCAAGTTCGACCGTCGTCTTCGGATTGAACGGATTCGGCGCGATGCGGAGGCTTGCCTGTCTCACCGAGGTTGTTGCCGTCGGTGGACCCGAGGGTTCCGCCGCATTCGCATAGTCGAGAATCTCTGCCAGCAGCCACGCGCGTGCGGGAATTCCCGAGGTGTCCGGCTGGTGGGGGCTCTGCACGAACTGGAAAGAGTAGGGGAATGTGAAGTGCAACTTGATGTCCCCACCGACATCTTGCACGCGCAGCGCGGAAGCTGCGGCCGTCGGATGCGTGCCGCCACCCGGCATCGTAAAGAGATGCGGGCTCACGGCGTTCGGTATTGCCTCCACATGCTCGAGCGCGCAGAAGAGATCCTGGCTGCCGCCGAGCACGAACTCTGTCGCAAATCCCCGTAGAGGACGAATGTATCTGGCCCGGCGATCTTGCGATCGTTCGGCGCCAAGCTGCTTCTGCTCGACAGGATCGAGTGTGGCCGCTGCCATTTCAGCGCCGAGAGCTCTTCATCGGCGGCCAAAACGCGCGTGGCGCAGAGAAGGGCGAGGAGCGGAAGTTTCGCTCAGGCCTGAACGATCGCGGCAAGCCCCTTGGCCTCGTCGATCCACTTGGCAACGGCTTCTGCTGGGGCTTTGTCCCGCGACTTTCGGGACCTGTGGAGCTGCTTCGACAGTTCGTCGGCTGAACTGGTCGCCAGACTCTCGACGGAATCGATTCCCACGTCGATCAGCGCAGGAATGTCGTCTCTGCGCACGCATTCCAGGCGAAGAAGATCTGCGGCGGCAGTCCACTGGGCAAGTAATTCCATGTCCAAGCCCATGCTCATGGAGAGCGCATTCAGTCCACCGCGCGTCGCGCATTTGCGAAGAAGGTCGAGGTTGGTCTTCAGTCCGATGACTGCCATCCGTGCGATGACGTCATCGGGGATCGACGGAACCAGGTCGAGCGATCGAGCCATTCCCTTCATGCCGCCGGCGACGGATTGCGGTTTTGGGGCCGGCTCGGCATCGGCGATGGGTCGTTGGAAGGACACGATTTCTGGCGCCTCCGGGGACTCCGGAGCCTCGAACTCCACCGAGCTTGCGGCTGCCGGCTTGGCGTGGCGCTCCAAGATCTCGAGGTCGTCGAGATCGACGACTCCGGTGATCACGGGCTCGCCGCTCCGTTCGATCACGGGCAGATGATCGAAGAGCAGTTCCTTCTTGAGGGAGCGCGAGGCCTTCTTGATCACGGGGGAAGGAATCGGCTTCGACCGGGGCTCCGGTGGCAGATCAGGCTTCGCGCTGGGTGCGGGCCTTGCGCTGGGCGTGGGCTTCACGCCGAAAGCGGGCTCCACGAACAGATCATTCTCCTGCTTCGGCCGCCGAGGCGGCTTCGGCAGTCCACCTGCGAGGCGTTCTTTCTCGTAGCCTACGACTCGATCGGCAACCTTGTCGTAGTTCGTCTGCAGCTTCTCGTGCTCGGTGGCCAGCTGCTTGAACTTGTGCTTGATCTCGTCGAGTTCGCGTGCGGATTGCTCGGCTCGCTCACGCGACTCTCGGTCGGTGTTGGTGTCCCTCGCAGACGCCTCAACACCATGCGAGAGAGACTCGAGCAGCGGTCGCAATTGCTCGATCTCCGAAGCCATGCGCCCGATCGTCTCGTTGCTCTCGCGCTCCTGCTCCTCCATGCGTGTGGTCAACCACTCGAGCTGCTCGTTGGTGTCTTCGCTGGCGCCCGCTTCCGCATCCACCGGCCCGGACGAGCTGGACATGGAGGCTCGGCGCCGGGGCTCCTGAGCAAGCCACCCCGTCAGGAAACCGATCACAGCCGCGGCTCCGAGGTACAGCGCGATCTCGGAAATCAGATATGTCATGTGTCTATCCCCTGAACCTTGAACTCGATTCGGCGGTTCTTCATGCGGCCATCTTCCAAGAGGTCATCCGCTATCGGGCGCGCCGAACCGTGTCCGACGGCGACCATCCGAGCACCGTCGATGCCCTTGTGAATGAGAAAATTGCGGACGGACTCGGCTCGCGCCTCGCTCAGTCTCAGATTCAGCTCCGCGATGCCTTCACCGTCGGTATGGCCGGCGATCTCGATGCGAACATCGGGACACTGCATGAGCGCTCGGGCGAGTTCGTCGAGCAGAGGCCTGCTCGACGGACTGATCGCCGCGCTCAGGACTTCGAAGTGAATGACTTCGTCCGCCAGGAGAGCGTCGAGTTCCCGCTGACAGGCTTCCGCCTGGCCACGTGAGTCTCTGTCTCGCGTCAAAACGGGGACTTCGGCCCGTTCGGTCGCGTCGGCGACCGACCTGACCCCCGGCGCTGCGCGGACCAGCCGCAGCACACGGTCGCGGTCGGCAATCGTCGGGGGCGTGCCCGAGAGGGTGATTTCGCGCCCGTCAACGCCCAGGATCGCCCACTCGGAATCGCCGCTTGCAATGGCCGCAGAGGCCCCTGCCTGCAGATTGCGCACGATGGCCGGAGCCTCTCGCTTGACGCAGACGAATCCGAGGCTCGTGACGGCGGCTATTCCGCCAATGGTGATGAATGTCGCGACTCGCACTGGTGCGCTCCGAATCGGCCTACAGAACGGGCTCTGGGGTCCGCATGTACCTACCAAGATCCGTTCCGTTGTCCCTGTCGGGCCGCCTGGGGTTTCTCATGATTCCTCCAACCGCCTCGGCACGGGGCGCCCGTCCCGCGAGGGGGTGAGGATTCCCCGTCGCTCCGTTGGCCCCCCGGATTGCGGGCTATCGCGCTATTTTCTCGCCACGGCCGATCTCCCCTTGCAATCCTGCCCGGAATTCCGTGATTCTGATCGAGGTCGGCGCACTCCATTTTACAGCGCTCAGATGCCATCCCAACCGAAGGTAGAGACTATGTCGTTGATCGCAGCCGGGGCACAGGCCCCGGATTTCGAGCTCGACAGCCACTTGGATACGAAGGTCAAGCTGTCGGCTTTTCGGGGCAAGAAGAACGTACTCCTCGTTTCTTATCCTCTTGATTTCACGCCCACCTGAAGCATCGAGATTCCGGGTCTGAACGCTCTTCTGGAGAAGTTCGACGCGGCAGAGACCCAGGTTCTGGGTCTGAGTGTTGACTCGAAGCATTGTCACAAGGGATGGGCCAAGACCTTCGATGGAATCAAGTTCCCCCTCCTCGCCGACTTCCACCCCAAGGGTGAGGTCGCCAAGAAATACGGCCTCTGGCTGGACGGGCCCGGCATCTCCGATCGCGCGACGGTCCTGATTGGCAAGGACGGAAAGGTCCTCTGGTCGGAATCGGTAACGCCGAGCGGTGCGCGGCAGCCGGCGGAGTTGCTGAAGACGACGAAAGCGCACGTCTGACGGGGTGTGCAGCCGGATTCTGAAATCTCAGGTTTCCGAGGAAGATGGCGGCCGCTCTCCAAGCCGGGGAGCGGCCGTTCTCAACTCGATGAATCGCTCGAGATCTTGAACTCCGCGAGCTTTTCGTAGGACGGGCGACAGCGCTTCGCGAGCTCCCGCTGCGAGTCAGTGAGTCTGATGCGCTTCGGAAGGTATGGCTGGAACCCCGTCGACTTCTCCACCGAACCGTACCACCAGGGCGCCCAGACACCGTCACTGTCGCGTGTCCCCGCCGGCCAATTCAACATCTCTTCGAGAAACGGAACCGCGAGCCTCTCGCAGAGAGCGCGCAGAACTCCCGAAGGATCTTCCAGCACAGCCCGAGCGTCGAGGACCGGAGGTGCCTCACCGCGCCGCGCGGCGACGCGATCGAAGATGCGCTCCTGCTGGACAAAGCCCAGCTCTTCCGCCGTCGCGCCCTCCCGAATCTGGCCGTAGGAAAGGACGACCTCTTCGGGCGCCCGAATCAGAAACACGTTGTTCATTCCGTCGAGCCAGTCGAGTTCGACGTTGGGCGTGATGTGATGGGTCATATGCTTCTGATAGAAGATGCGTCCCGCCGGGACGGGAGCCGCAAGCTGCGCGACGACCTCCCGCCAGTCTCGCGATTGACTCGCGAGCACGAGGTCTCGGCCGGGATGATCGAATCCGGTCGTCGACAGATAGTGCGCGTAGAGGGGCTCGTCGACGACCGTCGTGTCAGGCCGGTTCTCCCACGAACGCATGAGCGCCGTGGAGATGTTGCGCGGCCCGGACCACATCGCGACCCGGAGGCCACTCAATCGAGACCTCCACACTCTTCACGGATCATCGCGCGATAGAGTTCCTGGAGACGGCCCGTGATTTCGCCGGCGCCCTGTGTCGGAAGCGTGCGCCCATCGATCTCGGACACGGGTACGAGCCCCGCCAACGTGCCAGTCGTAAATGCCTCATCGGCGCCATACACCTCCGTCAGCGAGAAGTTCCTCTCCCGGCTGACGATCGCGTTCTCGCGGCAGAGGCGGAGAACTTTGCCGCGCGTGATCCCTCCGAGGCAGTAGTCACCCGTAGAGGTCCAGACCTCGCCACGCCGCACGATGAAGAAATGCGTCGAGTTACAGGTCGCCACGAAACCCTGCGGATCGAGCATCAGCGCTTCGTCGGCCCCCGCCTTGTCGGCGGCGATGCAGGCCGTCACACAGTTGAGCTTCGAGTGGCTGTTCAACTTGGGATCCTGCACATCCGGCCGGCCGCGTCGCACGTGCACCGTGGCCAGCCGCAAGCCGCGACGTTTGAGTTCGGGATCGTCCCGCATGTATTGGGCGACGATTGCGATCGTCGGCCCGCCGACGGCAAGCTTGGGATGCTGAAACGGTACGCTCTTCTCGCCACGCGTCAGCATGAGGCGAAGGTGAGCGCCAGCCTTCAGCTCGTTCGAGTCAATCGATTCCTGGATACGACGCTTGAATTCACTTCGAGAAATCCCCGGATCGAGATCGATGGCCGCCGCCCCCTCGAAGAGACGATCGAGATGTTCATCCAGGAAGGCCGCCCGCCGGTTGAAGACGCGGATGCCCTCCCAGACTCCGTCGCCCAGAACGAAGCCAGCGTCGAACACCGACACGAGGGCCCTTTCGCGTGGAACGAGCTTGCCGTTGAGATGAATCAGGAGAGCCGCGTTGGCTTCGTCCTGGTGGCGATGTGGGTCGAGGGCCATCTCGTCTCCGTCGTGGGGGGAAATGCCGCCGATGTTGAGGACAGAGCTTAGCGTGTGAATGCCCCTGGTTGCGACAGCGAAGTCACAGAATGGGTCCACAAGCGCGGTTTTGGATACTCTATGCTGGAGATGCTCTGGAATTCTGAGAACCCCACGCGGGAGCCGATGCATATGCCACTTCGCTATCTCCCGTTGGCCGTGCTTCATGCGGCCATTCTCATCGTCGCCTCCTCGGCAAGCGCGGACGTCGCGCAAGAAATGGAAGACCATATCAACTCCCTGGGTGGGACGGAGGTTGCCGGACTCGAGTTCACGTTCACGGCCGCCGGCGTCGACGTGACCTTCGTCCTCGACGGCTATTCACTTTGCATGCCCTCTTCGCCGACGCTCCCGCCGGTCGACCCACCCATTCCTCCGCTGAACAGTTACGGCTGTGTCAATGCCGCGGAGATCGTGGGGACGCCTGTCGCCAACCCGCCGGGTGTCGACCTCGCCATGTCGATCGATCCCCTCTTCATCGATTTCACGACGAGCCGAGGCCGCACATCGTTGTGTGGAGAATTCACGCCGGGAACCGAAGTGCACGGTGGCTATGCCACGATGAGTGTCAATATGGCCGCGCGCATCCGGTTCAATGAGCAAAATGGGTGTATTCGGTGGATGGTAGTGCCCGGTTCGACGGACTTCTTCGTCGGTGCTGCGGACATGACCTTCGACGACAGCTGCCTGGCGTTCTACGCGCAAGTGGCAATTCTGGCGATCATGTCCACTCTGGAGACTCAACTCGAGGCCCAGCTCATCGAGCTGTTCGATGACTTCATCTGGCAGCGCAATGTCACGACGTGCGGCGTGAGTGTGCAGACCACGAGCTGGGCCGCAATGAAGGCCAACTTCGACTAGCGAACGGACGATCCGCCGCAGGCCCGCGAGCCGAGCGTTTTCCATCGGCAGCCCGCGGGGATAAGTGTTAGGATTCTCGAACTCACCGAGACTCCAGCCCGGTCTCTGAGAGCCTCGGAGACCGGCCTTCATGGGAGGGCATATGGTCGACTACACTTTCGAACAACTGAAACATATGAAAGTGGCTCAGCTGCGGGAGATCGCCTCCGGCATCGACCACGAGGCAGTCAAGGGCTACACCCAGCTCCGCAAGGAGGAGATCATCCACGGCATCTGCACGGCGCTGCAAATCCAGGAAGTGGTGCACCACGAAGTCGTCGGGATCAACAAGGCCGCGATCAAGGCCAAGATCAAGGCTCTGAAGGCCGAGCGCGACGCCGCACTGAGGGCGCATGACACGGATCATCTGAAGATGGTCCGGCGGAGGATCCACCACCTGAAGCGGAACCTCCATAAGGCCACGGTCTGAAAGGGGGCAAGAAGTCCCTCGGGAGACCCCATCACAGCCCATGGCTTCGTGTGCCCGCCCAGGGGCCGGCAGAATGGCTTCAGATGCGTGCTCTCAGGGGCCCTCAAGCGGTACAATCTTGTGAGTCGTCAACCGGTGCTCGCCTCAGCACGGAACGCTGGCGTGCAGCGGTTCCGGGCTCGGTGGCATCTGCGCGGTAGAAGGCCTTTCGCTGCCATCAGTGCGGCGCCCTGCTGACCCGAACTCACGGAGGTCTCTCATGTCCAGCGTCCGCATGCGCTCCGCGCTCATTCGATCGATCCTCCTCTCCCTCCTTCTCTGTCTCTGCCAACCGGCCTCGGCGTACATGAAGTTGATACGCCAGGGAACTGACTCCGCGGAGATCCCCAATCAGGACGATGCTCACGGCCGCGCCGTGGCCGCCGGTGATTTCGACGGCGATGGCTACGATGACCTGGCCATGGGCGCCCCTGACGAGTCCAACGGGATTGGAGACATCTACATCCATGGCGGCATCGTCATCAGTTACGGCAGCCCGGCGGGCTTGACGCACACCGGGGCAGACTGGATCACCGTGGGCGACCTGGGCATTGACGACGTCCGTTACGGGCGCGCCCTCGCCGCGGCAGACTTCGACCAGGACGGCTACGACGATCTCGCCGTCGGACTTCCCTACCTCGATCTGCCTCTGGTACCGGCGACGGATGCGGGACAGGTTTGGATTCACTATGGAGGCCCGACCGGGCTCTCCTCCGTGCCAGGCACAGTCCTGGATCAATCCATCCTCGCCGGCGCGGCCGCCGAGGACTTCGACATCTTCGGCTTTGCGCTCTGCACGGGTCTCTTCAATGACGATGTCTATCCCGACCTCGCCGTGGGGTCGATCGGCGAGGACGGTAATGCGGGAGCCGTCTTCTACTTCTACGGCAGCAATTCCGGCGTGACCCTCTCCGGCTTCGGCTTCTTCAAGCAGGTCGATCTGGGCGAGAGTCCGGAAATCAATGCATGGCTCGGCTATGCCCTCACGGCGAACGACTTCGACGGCAACGGCTTCGACGATCTCGCCATCGGTGCGCCGAAGAAGACCGTCGCGAGTCTGACGACGGCGGGCCGAGTGTACGTCGTGTACAGCACGGCCACCGGCCTCAGCAGCAGCTTCGTCGACACCTACGATGCCGTTGGACTCGGGGTGACAGCGCAGAGCGATGCATGGTTTGGCGCGGCCTTGAGCTCGGGCAACTATTGGGTCCAGAAGGCTAGTTTTGACCTCGCCATCGGCGAGCCGCAATACGACTACTTCGGAGATTCCGATGCCGGACGAGTCCTGATCCTGCGCTTCGATCCGCCGCCGACCAAGGCGGAGCAGCTTTCCAAGAAGATGAGCCCAAATGACATTCGGATCCTGGTACAGACGGGATTCGGCGACGAGAACCCCGAACCTGGAGATCAGTTTGGGTATGCGCTCGCGTCGGGCGAAACGAGCGGCGACACACTGGACGATATCGCCATCGGGGCACCCTTCGAAGCCATCAACCTACCCGGTCAGGGGAACATGTTTTCATCCGGCAGTGTCGATGTCTTCGACGGCAACGTCTTCGGGCCCGCCGGCTTTCCGGATCGCCATCGCGTGTTGGACCTGAACAGCGAAAACGACCACACTCTCGGGGGCGAGCAATTCGGGATGGCGCTGGCCTTCGGTAGTTTCGATGATTCGGGTCGTGAAGCGCTGGCCATTGGTGCACCCGGTCGTGACTACGAAGACTATCTGGACGGCGGCACCGACATCTCCGACGCCGGAGCCGTCTACATCTCGGCGCCGTGGCGCCAGCCCGTCGACCGGCCCCATCGCTCTTCGGTGGTCTACGACTGCGACCAGAACGTCGTCTACGCGCAGCGACCGTTCGATCTGGTCAACCCGGCCTCCACGACGAAGGCCATGACGCTGCTGTTGGCCTGCGAGGCCGTCCAGACGAACTTCATCGAGTGGGACTACCCCTATGTGGTGGACTGGTCACGGCCGCCCAACATCGGTGGATCGCTCGTCCCACTGTACCCGGCTGAGACCATGGAATTCCACAATCTCATGAAGACCATGATGACCGTCTCGGGCAACGACGCCGGCTATGCCCTCGGCGATGCGATGACGGGCGAGGTCGCCGTCTGGGACAAGTACGAAACGACACTCCCCGCGTTCGCGAACCTGATGAACAACAGGGCCAGTCAACTGGGGCTCTCCGGCAACACCTTCATGAACAACCCCTCGGGCATGGACTACGGCTCCGATCCACAACATCGAACTCATGCCATGGACTGGGTCAAGCTGGCCCGTGGAGCCATGCAGAACCAGTGCGCGCGAGACATCGTCGGCGAGTATTACTGGGAAGTTCCGCGTGATCTGGCGGGCGGCGTCGTCGCCTACATGAACCTCGGGCCAGCCGTGAAGACGGACTTCTACAATAGCTTCGTCAAGGGCCTCCAGTCCGGAGGCTTTCCCGCGACGGGCGTCAAGGGCGGCAGCACGCCCAGTGCCTGGCGTACTGGTTTGGGCTCGGCGAGCGCGCTCGGCGGCGAGGCCTATGCCGCCTGGTTCGGCGTGCGGGACGAGGACAATCCTCCGGGCGCCCCCAAGGGTGATCTCACAGGGACGGGCCGCGATCTCCTCGCCGTGGGACGAGCGGCATGCGAATTGGATCTCTTCAGTCCACCGCCTCCGGGGCCACCCACTCCCTTCGGCCTGATGGACGGCCTCACGACCGAGTTGGGATTCGGTCAGGGCATGTGCTTCTCGCTTCTCGATCAGGATGGCGCCGCCGGAGATCCGCAGGCATTGACGGTGAGCACCGTGGCCCGCGTTCTGGACGGTGCGACAGCGGACTTCCGGTTGGCTTTGCTGCGGACGAGCACGGCGGATACCCGGCCCTCGGAGACCATCGCCCTGAACTTCGGGAAGATCGACTTCACCGAGGATATGGAGATCCAGAACATGGGAGACACGGCGGTCGACCTCAGCGTCATCGCTTCGCACCCGACCGGAGCGAGTTGGAGCTTCAACATCGCCCCGGGAGCGACGGCCGTGGTTCCGCCGGCGACGGTAGGTGGTCAGGACTATCAAATCGCTCTCACGAACGACAGCCGAGATGCGACGGCCAGTCTGAGCCTCCGTCAGCTCGGCATTCTCGCGGCAGGGCAAGTTGGAGACGGAATCACGGCTCCGGCCACCCACACCATGGACACGAGTGTCGTTGGCGGCAGCTTCACGAACGACCAGCTCTGCGTCTACATGGCGGGACAGGATTCCGCTCCTGGAAGCCTCGTGACGGTGAGCGCTCACCCGACGGGCAGCTCCACGCCCGTGCTGGAGGAGTTGCCGGAGGCGTCGAGAGGCGGAGCGGGCCTGCGCCTGCTTGCCAACAGTCCAAACCCCTTCAATCCGGCAACCACACTGCGCTTCGAGTTGGACAATCCTCGTCGCGTCGACCTGAAGGTCTTCAACCTGGCCGGGCGCCTCGTGCGCGTTCTCGAATCCGGCACGCCCTTCGTCGCCGGTGAGCACAGCGTCCGCTGGAACGGCCGCGACGACGGCGGTCGCGTCGTGGCGTCGGGTGTCTACGTCGTGCAGATTCGCGCCGGCGACGAGTCGGCGAGTCAGCGCGTCGCGCTCCTCAAGTAGGAATCAGAGGACGCCCTCGCGAATCTCGTCGGCCTTGTCCGGCGGCGGGATCTCGAGGGCGACGCCTCGATCGAGTTTCGTGTCGCGGGCGCCATGGACCTCACCCATGCCGCCGCGGCCGAGTCATCGGATCAGCGCCATCTTCCGCGTCCGCGAGAAGGCGTTGCCCTCGAGCCGACAGAAGTAGACACCCGAGGCGGCGGCCACTCCGTCATCATCGAGACCGTCCCAACGCACGCGATGGACCCCGGCAGCATAGAAGCGGCCATCGATCAGCGTTCGCACGTTTCGGCCAAGAGCGTCGTGGATGGTCACGTGAATCCCGCCTGGGTGTGAGAGTTCGAATTCGATCTGCGTGAGAGGGTTGAACGGATTCGGCGTGTTCTGGGCGATCCTCGCCTTTGGCGCGGCCGGAGGGACTTCGGGCAGGGGATCCTCGCCGCGGCCGGGTCCGATGGAAACGGCGGCCTGAGCCTCCAGGAACGACCGCCAGGCATCGACTCGACCATAGCCATAGGAATTGTTCACCGTTCCCGATCCATAGGTCTGCCGCTTGATCATGTTCTCGAGCAGAGCGACCACTGTCGTGTGATCGCCGGGTGCTGCCATATGTAGCCGGTGTCGATGCCGCCAACCATGGCGCCCTGCCCGGTGTACCCCTCGGCCCACACGTCGTCGGCGCGTATCATCGAGAGATTCCACTCGACACCGGCTTTCTTCCCAGCCGCCACTGCGTCGACGCGCTCGACCGGCCTCTCGATCGAG
>Ga0214472_10008130_pt1 | contig 10953 bp, 11 predicted proteins | sample RVTome_6_FD_207662 | JGI IMG/M metagenome (GOLD analysis project Ga0214472, IMG submission 207662) | Soil microbial communities from uranium-contaminated site in the Upper Colorado River Basin, Wyoming, United States - RVT140D175 | ecosystem: Environmental > Terrestrial > Soil > Contaminated >...
TCTTCACGGGGTTCGCCGGGCAGGATGTCATTACCGACGGCAGCCGCGTCATTGGCGTCCGCACCGGCGATCGCGGCATCGGCAGGAATGGCGAACGGAAGCCGGGGTTCGAGCCGGGCGTCGACATTCATGCGAAGGTCACGATCTTCTGCGACGGCGTGCGGGGCAACCTGACGAAGGAGTTGCTGCGCCGCTTGCAGCTGGGGCGCGGCCGCCAGCCGGAGCAGTTCGCCATCGGCCTCAAGGAACTGTGGGAGGTCCCGGCGCCCAGGGATCGCCTGGAGGCTGGCACCGTGATCCATTCGCTCGGGTACCCGCTTCGCCACGACGAGTTCGGCGGCGGCTTCATCTACGCGCTGCCCGAGGGGCGGCTCTCGGTCGGGTTCGTGGCGGGACTCGATTACCAGGACCCGTTGTTCGACCCCCACCTGGCCTTCAACCGGTTCAAGCGGCATCCGTTCGTGGCGGGTCTGCTTGACGGCGGCCAGATGGTGCGCTACGGCGCCAAGGCGCTGCCCGAAGGGGGATGGAACACGATCCCGCAGACGTACATGGACGGCGGGTTGATCGCCGGGGATGCGGGCGCGTTTCTCAACTCGATGCGGCTCAAGGGCATTCACCTGGCCATGCGCACCGGCATGCTTGCCGCCGAATCCGCCTTCGAGGCGATTCGCGTGGGCGATACCTCGTCCGCGAGCCTCTCGCGCTACCAGGAGAAGATCGATCGCAGCGCCGTGAAGGCGGAGCTGTACCCGGTGCGCAATGTGCACCAGGCGTTCGGGTACGGGCTCTTGGCGGGACTGGCCTTTGCGGGGCTGTCGCTCGCCACCAAGGGCCGCTGGTTCGAGGATCTCCACGGCCATGCCGGGCACGAGCGGATGAAGACATTGCGCGGGTACTACGGCGCGTCTCCGGCTTCCCTGGCTCCGAGCCATGCCGCGCCAATGGATCGGCGCCTGACCTTCGACAAGGTGACGAACGTCCACTTCTCCGGCACGGCGCACGACGAAGACCAGCCCCCGCACCTCCTTGTCCATACAGAAGTCTGCAGCTCGATCTGTGGACCCGAATACGGCCACCCGTGCACGCGCTTCTGCCCGGCGAACGTCTACGAGATCGTCCAGGAGCCGTCCGGTCCGCGCCTGCAGATCAACGCGTCGAACTGCGTCCACTGCAAGACGTGCGACATCATGGATCCCTACGCGGTGATCACCTGGGTCCCGCCCGAAGGCGGGGGAGGCCCGCAGTACAACGGGATGTAAATGGGGTCGGGGGTCATTTTTCGAGGACACTCGTGAAAAGCTCTCGAATCGAAACGAGTGTCCTCGAAAAATGACCCCCGACCCCATTTACTGGCGGTCTTCGCCGCTGAAGCGCTTCCAGGTGGCGGCGATCGCCGCGCTGGCCTATCCCCTCATCAACGCCCTCGGGCACACGTTCCGCTGGCGCGTCGAAGGGCTGCAGCATCTCGAGGCGATCACGGCGTCCGGCCGCCAGCCGGTGATGGCCTTCTGGCACGGCCGCATCCTGCCTGCCACCTTCTATTTCCGCCGCCGCGGCATCGTCGTCATCACCAGCGAAAACTTCGATGGGGCATGGATCGCGCGGATTATCGAGCGCTTTGGCTACGGCACGGCGCGCGGCTCGACGTCGCGCGGCGGGCTGAAGGCGATGCTGCAGCTGGTGCGCGACATGGGGCAGGGCAAGCCGGCGGGGTTCACGCTGGACGGCCCCCGCGGCCCTGCCCGTGTGGCGCAGCCCGGCGCGCTCTGGCTGTCGCGGACGACGGGGAATCCGGTGCTGCCGTTTCACGTGGAGGCATCGCGGGCGTGGACGCTGGGGAGCTGGGATCGGACGCAGATCCCGAAGCCGTTCAGCAGGGTGGCGCTCGTCGTGGGCGAGCCGATCGCCGTCGCGCCCGACGCGACGGACGCGCAGCTCGATCAGGCGCGGCTGGAGCTGGCAGCCAGCCTTCAGCGGCTGGAAGACCGGGCGCTCGAAATAGCAGGTCGTTCGGGTCGTTCTGGTCGTTCGAACCGTTCGGACGCGTGAACGAACTGAACGATCCGAACGATCCGAACGGCTCGAACGATCTAGGGAATCTGGACGCCGTTCGCGTCGTGATAGTGTCCGTGCTCGGTCGACCAGACGCGGGTCGCTCCGGAGGACCGCTCACCGGTAAATGAGGCGATGCCGGCCAGGAGCGCCGTCAGGACGGCGCCGCCGACCGCGAACAGCATCACCCGGCTGCGGGTGCCGCCGTTGCGCTCGCCGGGTTCGCAGCATTTCTTGTACTTCCGGCCGCTGCCGCAGGGGCACAGCTCATTTCGTCCAGTCTTGGCCATATTTACTCGTACTTCCCGTGCCGAATCGGATCGTTCGGGCCTTGTCGAATCGGATCGTCCGGGTCGTTCACTCTAGCGCAACTTTCCGGTGAAGTCTATGATGGCCGCTGCCGTCTGGTCCATTCAGGAGCACACCATGCGTATCTTCCTCGTTTCCTCCTTCCTCCTTGCCTCCTTCCTTCTCGCGGTTCCGGCGGCGCAGCGGCCGGCCGGGCGCGGGCTGGACATGTACCTGATCGATGTCGAGGGGGGCAACGCGACGTTGTTCGTGTCGCCGTCGGGCCAGTCGCTGCTCATGGATACGGGCAACGGCGGGGCCGGAGCGGCCCGCGACGCGGACCGGATTGCCGCGGCGGTGCGCGACGCCGGGCTGCAGCAGATCGATCACCTGATCACGACGCATTATCACGGCGATCATTTCGGCGGAATGGCGGCGCTGGCCGAGCGCGTGCCCATCCGCCATTTCATCGATCACGGGCCGAACATGCAGCCGGCGGCAGCGGCCGATGAATTTCTGCAGAAGGTCTATCCCGCCCTCTACGCCAAGGGGCGGCACACGGTCGTCAAGCCGGGCGACACGATTCCGATCGACGGTCTCACGGTGCGCGTGGTGACCGCCGCCGGACAGGTGATCCAGTCGCCGGTACCGGGCGCGGGCGCCCCCAACCCGTACTGTGCCGCGTTCAAGAGCTCGCAGAATCCCGACATGGGGGAGAACGCCGCGTCGGTCGGCATTCATATGACCTATGGACGCTTCCGGACCGTGCACCTCGGCGACCTCACGTGGAACAGGGAAGTCGATCTGATGTGTCCGACGAATCGGCTGGGCACGATCGATCTGTTCTTCGTGTCTCACCATGGCCAGCCCGTGTCGAACGCGCCGATTCTCGTCCATCCGCTTCGAGCACGCGTGGCGCTGATGAACAACGGCACGCGCAAGGGCGGCCAGCCCGACGCGATGCGCGTTCTGTACTCCGCGCCTGGCCTCGAGGATCTGTGGCAGATCCACTTTTCGCTACTGAGCGGTCAGGAGTACACGTCGCCTGGCATGTTTATCGCCAACACGGTGGACGATCAGCCAGCCGAAATTCCGATTGCCGCGATGACGCCGCCCCCGGGCGGGCCTGGGGCGCCGCCACCGCCGGCGCACAACGGGCCGGCGTACTGGATTAAGGTCAGCGCACGCGAGGACGGATCCTTCACCGTGACGAACGCACGGAACGGTTTTGCGAAGACGTATGCGGCGATGGGACGCTGAGGAGGGATTCGCGTAGATCACGGGCGCCCCCTCGTGGCGCCGAAGGCGGCTCGGCCCGTCTCTTGCTCCCCTCTTGTCGGAGCGACGATGGCATAATGCCCGTACCGGGTCGAACGGGAGGTGTTTCGGTGGATTTCGAGCCGATGTCCCCAGAGCAGATCGAGCGCACGGTGCACTTCATGCTCGATCAGCAGGCGCAGGTGGAGGCAAATCTTGCCAGCGTATCGGCAAATCTTGCCAGCTTGTCCAAGAAGACCGACGGCATGGCAGATGCCATCGTGGCACTCACGGCGCTCTCGGATCGCACCGAGCGGACTGTTCGGGAAGGTACTGCCGGTCATGCCGCGCTGCGTGAGGCACTCATCGCGCTCACCGGGATTGTCGGACGCTCCTCGGAGCGCGTCGATACACGCCTCGACGAAATGGCCGAGACGGGCACACGGATCGATCAGCGTCTCGATCGGCTGGCGGAGTCGCAGGAACGCACAGACCAACAGATCAAGGCGTTGGGTAAGTATTTCCCACGGCATCAGCGGAAGGAACGCCGCCGCCGGCCGTCGTAAGCGTCGCGTCACAACACGAACAACGCAGCCAGGAAGATCCCAATCATCAGGAACGCCACGGCGACCTTGGCCACCATGCCGATGGCAAACCCAATCCAGGCCGCGACGCCCATCCGGCCGGCCCGCATCAGATCGCGGTTCGTCGTCAGTTCGCCCAGCAAGGCGCCGACGAACGGCCCGACGATCAGGCCAGGCAATCCAAAGAGCAGGCCGAGGAGCGTTCCTAGCGCCGCGCCCGCCATCGCGCGCCGGCTGGCGCCGAGGCGTTTCACGCCAGGCGCGGCCGCCACGAAATCGATGCCGTAGCTGGCGGCAGCGAGTACGGCCAGAACCACGACAGTCCCGGCGCCCACCCGCGTGAAGCCGTCGGCCCATGCTCCAATCAGCAGGCCCGCAAAGATCAGCATCGTGCCCGGCACGGCCGGCAACACGACGCCGATCAGCCCGATTGCGACGAGGGCAACGGCGAGCGTCCAGAGCAGCGCGGTCATGGGCGGACTACAATCATCCGTCGCGGAGACTGACATCATGGCCCAGATGGCAACGGATCTCGCCGTCACCCTTCCCGAAGACCGTCCCGGCATGCTGGCGCGGGCGGTCCACGCGGTGAGCAGTGCCGGCATCAACCTCGAGGGGCACGCCGAGATGGAAGGCGTCGTCCACGTCCTCACCAGCGACGCGGGCGCGACGAAGGGCGCGCTCGAGAACGCCGGCTTCCGGGTGCTGAAGGAACAGCAGGTCGTGCTCGTCGAAGTGGAGGATCGTCCGGGGTCGGCGGCCAGCATCTTCCGCCGCATCGCGGACGCGAAGGTCAACATCAGGTTCAGCTACCTGGCAACGCGGAATCGCCTGGTCATTGCCGCCGACGATCTGCAGGATCTGATGACGGCGCTTGGCGGGCCGTAAAGGCCCGCCCCGCACATGATGTTCGTGGCCGTCGTGGCCTTCGTGGTTTCTTGATGCTCACCATCTTCACGTCGGATCGCTTTGCCGATCATCTGACGCCGCCCGGCCACCCCGAGCGCGTCGAGCGCGCCGAAGTCATGCAGGTCGTCGCCTCCGAGTTCAGGAAAGAGGGCGGCGCGGTGGCGGAGCCGCGCCTGGCGACCGAGGAGGAGCTGGCCCGCGTGCACGACCGCGAGTATCTCGGCCTCATCCGGGAAACGGCGGGGCGCGCCACCGCGCTCGATCCCGATACGTTCACGTCGCCCGAGACGTACGACGTAGCCAGGCTGGCCGCCGGCGCCGTGCTCGCTGGCGTCGATCACGTCCTGAGCGCCAGGCCCGGGGCGCGCGCGCTGGCGATGGTGCGGCCGCCGGGGCATCACGCCGAGCGGAACCGCGCCATGGGCTTCTGCCTGTTCAACAACATCGCGATCGCCGCCGCGCATGCGCGCGCCAAAGGGCTGTCGAAGGTGGCGATCGTCGACTACGACGTGCATCACGGCAACGGCACGCAGTGGACGTTCTACGACGATCCGTCCGTGCTGTTCATCTCGTCGCACCAGTACCCGTTCTATCCAGGCACCGGGGCGGCAGGCGACACGGGCAGGGGCCAGGGCGTGGGCTTCACCGCGAATTTCCCGATGGAAGCGGGCGCGACCGATGCGGACTTCGAACGCGTGTACGGCGTCGCCGCGGGCATCCTTCGACAGTTTCGACCTGAGCTCATCCTGGTGTCGGCAGGGTTCGACGCGCACGAGGACGACCCGCTCGGCGGCATGCGCGTCACGACGCCGCAGTTCGGTCGCCTCACCGCGATCGTCGCGGCGGCCGCTGATGAATGCTGTGAGGGAAGGCTCGTGGCGGTGAGTGAAGGCGGCTACGACCTCGCCGCGCTGGCCGGCTCGCTTCGCGCGGCCATCGGTGCGCTCGACGGTTCGACCAGGCTCGCCGATCTCCGCGCGCCTGCCGGCGACACGCGCCGCGCCGACGCCGCGCTCAACGCCGTGCGCCCCCATCTGGCCAAGTTCTGGACGATATAATCGACGTAGTGTGGAGTACCGTCCTCAGGATCTCGACAAGAAGTGGCAGCATCGCTGGGTGTCCGCGCGCGCGTTCGAGGTCGCCGTGGATCCCTCGCGTCCGAAGTTCTACTGCCTCGAGATGTTCGCGTACCCGTCCGGGCACGCGCACGTGGGTCACGTCCGCAACTACATCATCGGCGACGTGATGGCGCGCACGAAGCGGATGCGCGGCTACAACGTGCTGCATCCGTTCGGCTGGGACGCCTTCGGCCTGCCCGCCGAGAACGCCGCCATCAAGGGCGGCATCCATCCCGAGGTCTCCACGCGCAGCAACATCGCGCACATGAAGGGGCAGCTCCAGCGGCTCGGCATCAGCTACGCCTGGGAGCGCGAGCTCGCCACCTGCGACGCCGAGTACTACAAATGGAACCAGTGGCTGTTTATCCGGATGTTCGAGCGCGGTCTGGCCTACCGCCGCCGCTCGTCGGTGAACTGGTGCCCGAGCTGCAATACGGTGCTGGCCAACGAGCAGGTGGTGGACGGCGGCTGCTGGCGATGCGGCACGCCGGTGGAAGTGCGCGACCTGGAGCAGTGGTTTTTCAAGATCACCGCGTACGCCGACGAGTTGCTCGATGCCACGAATGGCCTGACGGGGTGGCCCGAAAAGGTTCTGACGATGCAGCGGAACTGGATCGGGAAGTCGGAAGGGGCGCGGGTGAGGTTCCCTCTCGAGCAGGGATCGGACAGCATCGAGGTCTTTACCACGCGTATCGACACGATCTACGGTGCGACCTTCGTCCTGCTCGCCCCGGAGCACCCGCTCGTTGCGGGGCTGGCCGAGAGGTCGAAGGATCCCGCCTCGTTCCGGAAGCAGGTCCAGGCGTTTCGGGCGCAGGACCGTGCCGCCCGAATGAGCGGTGAAATCGAGAAGCAGGGCTTCGATACCGGCTTCCGTGCGATCAACCCGTTTACCAAGCAACCGGCCCCCGTCTGGATCGCCAACTTTGTGCTCGGCGAGTACGGCACCGGCGCGGTGATGGCGGTGCCAGCGCACGATCAACGCGACTTCGAGTTTGCCCGCAAGTTCGGGCTCCCAATCACGTCCGTCGTGACGCCCGACGGCAAGCCCGCGGACGCCGATCGCATGACGGAAGCGGCCGAGGCATACGGGACGCTCGTCAACTCTGGCGAGTATTCGGGGCTGCCGTCCTCGGGCGCGCAGAAGCGGATGATCGCGGCTGCGAAGGCACAAGGCATCGGCGAGGGCACGGTCCAGTACCGGCTCAAGGACTGGGGCATCTCGCGCCAGCGGTACTGGGGCACGCCGATCCCGATGATCTACTGCGAGAAGGACGGCATCGTGCCCGTCCCCGACGATCAGCTGCCGGTGGAGCTGCCGAAGGTGGCCCAGTTCAGCGGCCGGGGCGATTCGCCGCTGGCGCAGGTGCCGGAGTTCGTCAACGTGAAGTGTCCGACGTGCGGCGGTCCGGCGAGGCGCGAGACCGACACGATGGACACGTTCGTGGACTCCTCCTGGTATTTCTACCGGTTTGCCGACCCGCGGAACAACGCCCAGCCGTTCGATCCGGCGGCGGTGAAGTACTGGCTCCCGGTCGACTTCTACAGCGGCGGCGTCGAGCACGCGATCCTGCACCTGATCTACTCGCGGTTCTTCGCCCGCGTGTTCCGCGACCTCGGCTGGGTGGATCACAGCGAGCCGTTCTCCCAGCTCCTGACTCAGGGCATGGTGCTGAAGGACGGCGCCGTCATGTCCAAGTCGAAGGGCAATGTCGTCGATCCGGACACGATGCTGCAGAAGTACGGCGCCGACGCGCTGCGCCTGTACGTGATGTTCGTGGCGCCGCCGGAGAAGGAGGTCGAGTGGACCGACGCAGGCCTCGAGGGCAGCTTCCGCTTCCTCGCGCGCGTCTGGCGGATGCTCGATCACTGGTGTGAAACCATCGGCGGCGAAGGGGTCGACGACCCGAACACCTGCGAGTCGCTGAACGCGGAGGAACGCGCCCTGCGCCGCAAGACGCACGACACGATCCGCCGGGTCACCGCCGACATCGAGGAGCGGCAGCAGCTCAACACGGCGGTCTCGGCGATGATGGAGCTCGTCAACGAGCTGTACACGTTCAGCGAGCGCACGACGACCGGCGGCCCAGGCCGGCGTGGCGACGAGGATGTCGCGACCGTGGGGGTTGCCGAGCGGCGCGAAACGATCTGCGTCGTTCGCGAGGCGATGGAGGCGCTGGTCCGCCTGCTGTCGCCGTTCGCGCCTCACACGGCAGAAGAAATGTGGGAGAGGCTCGGCCATGAAACCCCGCTGTCCGCCGCCGTGTGGCCGGCCTACGACGCGGCGGTTGCGAAGGCCGACGAGATCGTCATACCGGTCCAGGTGAACGGCAAGGTGCGGAGCCGGCTGACCGTGTCCGCGGATGCGTCGGAGCAGGAGCTCGAGCGGCTCGCGCTTGCGGACCCGGCGGTGAAGACGCACACGGCGGGGAAGACGGTCAAGAAAGTTGTCGTGGCGAAGGGCCGCCTCGTGTCGCTCGTGGTGCAGTAGGGCGGGTTCCGCGAAGCGGACCCGCCGGACGTCTCGTGGTGCCGGAGGGCGGGTTCGGCGAAGCGAACCCGCCGGGGGTCACGTGAAGAAGTTCATCGCGTTGATGCTGGCGTTGACCAGTTCAGGCTGCGGCTATGCGCTGGCCGGCCGCGGGTCGTTCCTGCCCGACTACATTCGCGTCGTCGGCATCCCGCAGCTCGTGAACCAGAGCACGTTCTTCCAGGTCGAACAAATCCTCACAGAGAAGATTCGCACCGAATTCATCGGCCGCGGACGGTACACCGTGATCCCGAACCCCGAGGGCGCCGATGCCGTCGTCACCGGCGCCGTCACCTCGATTACGGTGCAGCCGGTGGGATTCACCGAGCAGCAGCTCGCCTCGCGGTATCTCTTCACGTTGACGATGCGGGTAGAATTCACCGATACGCGGACGACCAAGGTGCTCTGGGCCAACCAGGCGCTGACGTTCCGCGAAGAGTACGAGCTCACCACCCGCGGCAATACGGCACTCGAAGGCGCCACGTTCTTGAGCCAGGAACGGAACTCGTTCGACCGGATTTCAGACGACGTGGCCCGGACCGTGGTCACGGCGATCGTGGAGGCTTTCTAACATGACGAAGACGCTCATGCAGTGTGCGCTCGCGGTGACGTTGTCGACGCCGGTGGTCGCGCAGGGCGTGGTGATGCAGCGGAACATCTCGCTGCCGATGGCGAAGGCGATGGCCGAGGCCACCCTCGCCGCCTGCAAGGCGAAAGGCTTCAACACGGCTGCGGCCGTTGTCGATCGGGCGGGCCAGGTGATCGTGCTTCTGCGCGACGAGCAGGCGACCCCGCAGGTGCTGGAGATGGCCAGGCGCAAAGCGTATACGGCGCGCATGTTCCGCGTCCCGTCCAGCGAGTTCCAGAAGCGCACGGCCGACCCCAGTGCTGGTACCGCGGCCCAGCGCGACCTCGCCGACATCCTCGCGCTCGGCGGCGGCATGCCGGTCAAGGTCGGCGACGACACGATTGGGGGGGTCGGGAGTGCCGGATCGAACCTGGCGCAGGACGAGGCCTGTGCGAAGGCCGGAATCGACCACGTCGCGCATCTGCTGAAATGACTACTGAAATGACGCCGAACGGCGTCTTCGGTTAGAGTTACCCAGGCAACGCCGACACACCCACCGGGAGGAAACATGCGCCTGATGCCATTGATCCTGGCTGCCGTCACCCTGCTCGTGCCGCGGCTGGCCGCCGCCCAGGAGTGGATCGAGTACGTCAACAAGCAGGACTTCTTTTCGGTGAACTTCCCGCACGAACCGAGGATCGAGCAGATCACCTGGGTCTCGGCGCAGGGAGCTCCGCTGCCCGGCCGCGTCTATACGGCGACGAGCGGCAGCAGCACGTACAGGATGACGGTCGTCGATTACTCCCGGATCGAAGAGATTCAGCAGGAGCTCGTGAAGAAGTGCCCGCCCGACGTTCACATGACGTGCCGCGGCACCGGTCCCGACGGGCCGAGCGGCTCCGGCTACTCGAAGCTGGACAAGGCGGGTGCGTACGACTGGGCGACCTGGAAAATCATCGAGCGCGGCGGCACGATCACCCAGTTCCAGTGGTCCTTCGTCGACTACATCATGGGCCGCTGGATCCATGTGACGAACGCCGACGGATCGCGCACCTATAATGCGATTCACATGCACGACGATCGTCTCTACTGGCTCGAGGCGACGGTCCCGAAGGGATACCCCGAACCCGGCATCTTCCACCAGTCGCTGCACATCATCGACGAAAAGGGGATTCCGATTCGTTACAACGGGCTGTACATGAACGGCTACGCGAAGCCGACGCGCGCCGGACAGGGTGGTGGGGCGCCCGCTGCTCCGCCCCCGCCTGCCCGATAGGAGGAGAACGAACATGCGACTCAGGTTTGTCGTCCTTGCGGCCCTCTGTGCGGTGACGCTGGCGCTTCCGGCATGGGCGCACCACTCGCACAACAACTACGCCACGAGCGAGTTCACGTTCATCGAAGGGACAGTCAAGGAGATTCACTTCCTGAACCCGCATTCGTGGGTGTACATGGAGGTCAAGAACACGGCGGGCGAGGCTGAACTCTGGGCGCTCGAGGCGACCGGCCCGCGCGGGCTGGAAAACAACGGCATCACCAAGGACACGCTCCGGATCGGCGAGCGGGCCAAGGTGCGCTGCCATCGCCTGCGCGACAATACCAACGGGTGCCTGCTCGGCTTCCTGACGCCGCTGCACGGCGACG
>Ga0214472_10008131_pt1 | contig 10953 bp, 8 predicted proteins | sample RVTome_6_FD_207662 | JGI IMG/M metagenome (GOLD analysis project Ga0214472, IMG submission 207662) | Soil microbial communities from uranium-contaminated site in the Upper Colorado River Basin, Wyoming, United States - RVT140D175 | ecosystem: Environmental > Terrestrial > Soil > Contaminated >...
CCTCGGCGAGCTCACCGGGAGCGTCCGCGGCCGCGTCGGCGACCCTGTCCCCGCCCGCCCCGTCCCACGTGATCGTCGATCTGCAGATTCGGGAGTTCGACGTGCCGGCCGGCTCGCGTCCGCACGACGTGTCCCCCGCGACCGACGGTGGCATCTGGTACACGGCCCAGCGGACGGGTGTGCTCGGCCACCTCGACCCGGCCACGGGCGAGGTCCGCGAGATCCCGCTGGGGGCCGGATCCTCGCCCCATGGCGTGATCACGGGCCCGGACGGCGCCCCCTGGATCACGGACAGCGGGCTCAACGCGATCGTCAGGGTGGATCCCGACACGGACGAGGTGACGAGGTTCCAGCTGCCGTCCGACCGACCCAACGCCAACCTGAACACCGCGGCATTCGATCCGTCAGGGATACTCTGGTTCACGGGCCAGTCCGGGATCTACGGGCGGCTCGACCCGGCCACGGGTGCGATCGAGGTACGGAACGACCCGGAAGGGCGGGGGCCGTACGGGATCACGACAACAGCCGATGGTTCGGTCTGGTACGCCTCGCTCGCCGGCAGCCACATCGCCCGGATCGATCCCGACAGCAGGGCGGCGACGATCGTCGAGCCGCCGACGTCGAACCAGGGCGCCCGCCGGGTCTGGGCCGACGCAACGGGCGGGATCTGGGTCAGCGAGTGGGATGCCGGCCAGTTGGCGTTCCACGATCCGGCAACCGCGGCCTGGAATGAGTGGCGACTCCCCGGGGACAACCCGATGGCCTATGCGGTCTTCGTCGACGACAGCGACGTGGTCTGGGTCACGGACTTCGGTGCCAATACGATCGTGCGCTTCGATCCGGCCGACGAATCGTTCGACTCGATCGAGCTGCCCAGCTCCAGCGCATCCGTGCGCCAGCTCCACGGGCGGCCGGGCGAGGTCTGGGGTGCCGCGTCGGCGGTGGACAAGCTGGTCGTCGTCACCAGCGCCGGCTGATCGCGGCTGCGTTGCAGGCAGGACCGGCCGGGAAGGGAGTCCGCCCTACGACCGCGCGAGCTCGACTCGATTCCGCCCGAGCTTCTTCGCCTGGTACAACGCGGCGTCCGCCCGCGCGAACCACGCGTCGTTGGAGTGTTCGAGGTCGGCAGGTGTCAGCCAGACCGCCCCGAGGCTGATCGTGGCGACGCCGAACGGAACGTTGTCCGGATGGTCGATCCCGGCGTCGGCGACGGCCGCCCGGATCCGTTCGGCCGCGACCCCCAGCGAATTCTCTGTCGGCGTCTCCAGGATCACCAGGAATTCCTCGCCGCCGAACCGATAGATCCCATCACCTGGTCGCACGGTCTGCTGCATGGCTGCCACAACGCGTCGAAGGACATCGTCGCCACCGAGATGGCCGAACCGGTCGTTGACGAGCTTGAAGCGATCGAGATCGACCGCCACGAGGCCGTGGGGCGATCGCTGCCGGTCGATTCGCGAGCGCACCGCCCGAAGGTCTTCCACGAGGCGGATCCGGTTCGCGGCCCCGGTCAGCGGGTCCGTCCGCGCCGTGTGCTCGAGGGCCTCGTGGACGCGGGCGAGCTCCTGCATGTTCGCATCGGCCCGCCGGCGGAGCGACTGGATCTTCTGGACATGGCTGAAGTTGCGAATCTGGGCGCGCTGGAGCAGGACGTGACCGACGAAGCTGGCGAGCAGGGCGATCAGGGCGACAACGATCAGGTCGCCACGTTCGTCCGTCGAAGGGCCACCCTCGGTCTCGTACATCAGGAATCCGAGGGCGATGGCAGCGTAGGCGATCAGCCAGCGCACGTGGGTTCGCGTCTGCCACGGGAGGATGAGCGCGATCAGCCCGGGGAAGACGAGCAGGTAGCCGACGCTCTCGACGGCAAGACCGGGGATAACGGTGCCGGTGACGGCCGTCGCCCCGGCCATGGCCAGGGTGACTACGAAGGCCACGGGTTCGGGTCGCCGGCGAATCGGTCCGCCAAGACCCTTCCAGCCGATCAGGGCGATGGCCGCCACGGCTCCGTTGAGCCAGACAAGGGCGACGCTGTCCTTGAGATGCGGATCGAATACGACGATCCCGTCGAAGACCGCGGCCGCCGCGATGATCAGGAACCCGATCCGGCTGGCCGTCCTCGTCCGATCGCGCTGGACCGCCCGGAAACGCGCACTCGCGCCGACCCTGATGTACTCGGATTCCCGGATGTCGGTGACCAACGTCGCAAGTGACCGGGTCGCGGTCGTGAGTCGGCGAAGCCAGGACCATCGCTGGACCAGGCGGGGGAGGAGGCTGGTGGCCTGCATGGCACCAATCCTGCGGCCCGGCGCTGCAACGTCCCCTGCGCCAGAGGTCCGCGTTCGGCCGGTACTTTGTGGTGCGAAGCGGCAACAGCCGGTGCGCGGTGGCCGGACAGACGAAGCCGGCGGGATGGCGCACACTCGGGGCAGGATGCGCGAGAAGGAACAACGTCCGACCGAGCCCGGAACCACCGATGAGCCCGCCGGCCTGTCCAGGACCGCCGGAACGCCGGGCGTTCGGCGAGTCTCCGCACCCGCGCGACGAGCGCTCGGGGCGATCCGTGACGGCGTCACGGCCGCCGCCGACGGGGTCGCCGCCGCCGCCGAGCCGATCGTCGACCGGGTCGGCCAGGCGATCGACGACGTCGAACGGACCTGGCACGAGCGGCCGGGCGCCCGGGTTCGGCGCGTCCGCCGGATGGGCTCGACACCGCTCGCCTACCTGTACGACGCGTACCCCGAGGCGCGCCAGGCCCGGCCGGTCCAGGTCGGGACCCTGACGATCGACGCCGCGGACATCGCCGGCACCGCTGTCGGGGGAGGGGACCAGCGGGGCGGCGACTTCCTGCCGCTGCGACCGTTCCGGGGCCACAACTGGTCGACCCGCTGGCAGCGACTCCGACAGGCCCAGGATCGGCTGGCGGTGCTGCCGCCGATCGACGTCGTGAAGTACGCCGGACGTTTCTGGGTCGTCGACGGGCACAACCGCGTCGCTCTCGCCCTTTACGGCGGCCAGCTCGAGATCGACGCCAATGTCGTCGAGCTCGTGCCGTCGGGCGGGCAGCGCACGGAGCCGATCCTGTCGCTCGCCGCCTCCGCCGCCGAGTCGCGGTCGCTGCGGACAGCGGCAAGCGGCCACCGGCCGAGTGAGGCGCTCTCGACGGACCAGTCGCCATCCCTCGACTCGCTCGACAGCGCGCCATCGATCGATCCGCCGGACGGCGAGCCATGACGCGCCGCCTGACGGTGGTGTGGCCCGATCGGCGGGTCTTCCAGGCGCGCAAGGAGGCGTCCGTCCGCCTGCTCGCGGTGTCGGACGCGGTCGACCCGGCGCTCGAACATGCCGTCAACCGCGAGGCGATCGGTCGGCTCGATGCCATCGTCGGCTGCGGCGATCTCGAGCCGGGCTACCTGGGCTTTCTCGGCGACGCCTTCGGGGTGCCCGTGGTCTTCGTTCGCGGCAACCACGACCGAGGCGGGCACTGGTCGGAGACGGCCCGCAAGGCACCCGAGCACCTGTCGAGCGGTCACCTCGTCGACGTCGCGGGAATCGCGGTGGCACCCTTCGAGTGGCCGGGGTTGCAGACGGATCGCGCGATGCGCGATGAACTGCACGCTTGGGGCGACGTTCTCCGGCTCTGGCGAACGCTCATCGCTCGCCGCCTCATCCGTGGGCAGGCGCCGATCCTGGTGGTCAGCCACGCTCCGCCGAGAGGCGTTGGGGACCACGCGGCCAACCGGTACCACCTTGGCTACGCGTCCTACCGCTGGCTCCTCGACCACCTGCGACCGCCGCTCTGGTTGCACGGCCACGTCGATCCGGCGAGCAAGACCGACTGGAAGACGAGCCGCGGCCAGACGGTCGTGGCGAACGTCACCGGATCCGTGGTCGTCGAGCTGATCCCACCGAGCCGGCGGTCGGTGGCGTGGGCCGATTCGGCCGACGAACCAGCGGCAGACCGCGATCCCTAGGTCGCGAGCTCGACACCCGCGGCTCGGGCATCCTCCGCCACCGATTCCAGCGCCTCGTTGGACGTGGCGGTGGCGAGATCCAGGCCCATCACCCGGCTCACACCAACCTCGCGGTAGCCAGCGAGGAGGTCAACGCGCGACGCGCCGGGCCTGCTGAAGGTGCTTGCCCAGCTGTGGACCGAGACCGCGAGGGTCGCCGGATCCCGCCCGATCTCCTCGCACCGGCTGCGAATGACCGGCAGGGCCTCCGCAACGTCCGCCGGCGACATCCCGTCCACGTTGAGCTCGTCGGCATACCTGGCTGCCAGGCGCCACGTCACGTTGGGGCCGTTGCCCCCGACCATGATCGGTGTGCGTGGCCGCTGGATCGGCTTCGGGACATTCCGGGCATCCTCGACCTGGGCATACCGACCCTTGTACGTGGCGTGCTGGTGCTTGTCGCCCTCGAGCATGGCCGCGATGACCGCGAGGTCGTCTCGCAGCCGGGCGAGCCGCTCCTTCGTCTCCGGGAAGCCATACCCGTAGGCGAGCCACTCGTCGCGTTTCCAGCCGGCGCCGATGCCCAGGTCCATCCGACCGCCGCTGATCGAGTCCATGGTGGCGATCATCTTGGCCGTCAGCGCGGGGTTGCGGAACGCCGTGCAGATGACGATGTGCCCGAGCCGGACCCGACTTGTCAGCGCCGCCAGCGCCGATAACGAGGTGAACGACTCGAACGTGATCTCGTCGGTCGGGTCCGGGACCGTGTGGAAGTGATCGAACAGCCAGATCGACTCGAACCCGAGCCGGTCCGCCTGGATCGCGACCTCCGTCGTCCGGCGCCACGCATCGAGCGGGTCCCATCCGTCGTATTCCCCGTTCCAGCCCTGGGGAACGATGGCTCCAATCCTCATCCGTCAGCCTCCTCGTCCTCATGCATTCGATTTCAGTCACATGGTCGCAGGAAACCCTCGAGACCGCGGGCAAGGGGCTTGACTCCGCTATAACGATACGATACCGTAGCGTATCGTAATCGAGCCTTGCGTCGTCCGTCGTGGCTCGTGGCAGCGGAGAGCATGAAGATGGCCGTCGACCCAGCCCACGACCGTGTCTACGCGCGACGCTGGTGGACCCTCGGGGTGTTGTGCCTCAGCCTGGTGCTCATCGGGCTCGATGCCACGGTGCTCAACGTCGCGTTGCCAACGATCCAGGGGACGTTCGATGCGTCGGCCGCCGACCTGCAGTGGATGGTCGATGCGTACGTGCTTGTCTTCGCCGGCCTGCTGCTGACGATGGGCGCGCTCGGCGACCGATTCGGTCGAGCCCGCGCGCTCCAGGTCGGCCTGGTCGTGTTCACGATCTCGTCGCTCGCGGCGACCCTGGCCACGGAGGTCAGCCACCTGATCGTCGCGCGAGTCGCCATGGGCGTCGGCGGCGCGTTGATCATGCCCTCGACCCTGTCGGTCATCGCCAACGTCTTCCCGCCGGCCGAGCGCGCGAAGGCGATCACGATCTGGGCCGGCGTGTCCGGGCTCGGTGTCGGCCTCGGCCCGCTCATCGGCGGCCTGCTGATCGAGAACTTCGCGTGGAGTGCCGTCTTCCTTGTCAATGTCCCGGTCGCGTTCGTCGCCCTCGCGCTGGGCGTCTTCCTCGTCCCCGAGAGCCGCGACCCGTCCGGCGCGCGACTGGACCTGCCGGGCGCCGTCCTGTCGATCGGCGCGGTGTCGTCGCTCGTGTACGCGATCATCGAGGCACCCGCGGCCGGCTGGACCGATCCGGGCATCCTCGGGTTCTTCGCCGCCGCGGTGGCCCTGGGGATCGCGTTCGCCTGGCGCGAGTTGCACACACCCGAGCCGATGCTCGACCTCTCGCTCTTCCGGAACGCGCGGTTCACGGCCGGCGCCGGCGGGATTGCGCTGACGTTCTTCGCGATGTTCGGAATGATCTTCGGGCTGACCCAGTACCTCCAGTTCGTCCTCGGCAAGTCGGCCCTCGAGGCCGGGACCCTCATGGTGTCGCTGGCGATCGGCATCCCGTTCGGGGCGCGGATCAGCCTCAAGGCCGTGGAGCACGCCGGGACGAACCGGGTGATGGCCGGCGGCCTGGTCCTCGTGGCAACGATCCTGCTGACGCTCACCCAATGGACACCGACGACCGAGACCTGGCTCGTGTCGGGGACCCTGTTCCTCCTCGCGATCGGGATGGCCAACGTCATGGCGCCCGGCACCGGGGCGGTCATGGGCGCGGTGCCCGAGGCGAAGGCGGGGGTCGGGTCAGCGATGAACGACCTGATGCGCCAGCTCGGCGGCGCGCTCGGCGTCGCGGTGATCGGATCCGTGATCAACACCGTCTATCGCGACCGGATGGCCGACGTCGTGGCCGGCCTGCCAGCCGGGGCGGCCGAGGCGGCGGGGGATTCGGTTGGGGCGGCCGTCGCGATCGGGACGCGGCTCGGTGGACCCGCCGGCGACGCGCTGGCCGCCGCGGCCCGGACCTCGTTCGTGGAAGCGCTCGGACCCGCGGCCGTCGTGGCGGCGGTGATCGCCCTGGTCACGGCGGCGCTCGTGCTTCGCCTGATGCCGGCCCGCGGCACGTTTGCACCGGTCCAGGTCCCGGCCACGCCCGACCAGGGCACGCGCGCCGCGGCGGGGAGCGGTGCCGGCCGTTGACGGCTGGACGGCCCCGGGTGACGCTCGGCGCCGCTGGACCGGGACCAGGCCCTCGGTATCGCCCGCCACTCCGCCCGAATCGCTTAGGCTGACGGTCGTGAGGGAACCGAGACCAGGGACACCGGCGCCGACGACCCCGAACGTTGAACCGCCTGCGTCAGGCGCCACCTCCCGCCCGCCCTCGCCGACATCGGCGGTCCGCGGGCGGCCACGCAACGCGGACGTCGACCGGCGGATCCTTGCCGCCACGTTCCGCCAGCTCGTCGACGTCGGCTACGGCGCGCTCACGATCGAAGCGGTGGCCGCCGAGGCGGGCGTCGCCAAGACGACGATCTATCGCCGCCATCCCTCGAAGGCGGGGCTCGCCGTGGCCGCGCTCAGCGTCGAAGTGCCGTTTCAGCCACTCCCGACGGAGCTCGGCTCCCGGGATGCGCTCGCTCGTTTCGTTCGCCAGGCGATCGCCATGCTCGTCGAATCCGGGGCGATCCGGATCCTCGGCTCGTTGCTGGTCGAGGAGGCGCGGGAGCCGGGGTTGCTCAACGCGTTTCGCTCGCGCCTGCTCGGACCCCGCCGCGCGCTTGTCGAGCAGATGCTCCAGCGCGGCATCGCGCGTGGCGAGATCCGCCCCGACATCGACCCGCTCGTCGTCACCGAGATGATCGCGGGAGCCATCTTCGGCCACCACGCGATCCTGGGCATGAGCACCACCGACGAATGGGTCGACATGCTCATCGACCATGTCTGGGCGGCGATCGCCGCTCGGCCGTCGGACCCTGACCAAGGCCTGCAGCCGACGACGTGACCGGCCCCGACAAGCCGGTGCGTTATGTCAACACGGAGCCTGATCGCCGGGTTTGGCCAACCGCCCGTAGCGTGTAGGATTTCCGGACCCCGGGGGTTGGTTTTTGGAGGAGACTACAATGGGCCAGATCCACCGACGTCGTTTCCTGCAGGGTGCCGCTGGGGCAGCAGCAGCCGTGGCACTCGGCGGACCATTCCAGGGTTTCACCGTCCTCGCCGCCGGAAAGGGCAGGGAGCGACTGAACTCCCTTCGGGCGGTCCCAGACCTGCGCGACGGCATCGTTCGGCTGCACCTCCCCGACGGTTTCTCGTATCGGTCGTTCCACGACACGGAAGCCCCGGTCGTGCTCAATGACGGCACGCCGCTGCCGGGTCGCCACGACGGCATGGGCGCATTCCCGCTCGCCAACGGCAATGTGATGCTCGTGCGCAACCACGAGGTGAACAACCCGGGACCGGCCTTCGGTCCAGGCACGGCATATGACGCCATGGCACAGGCCGGCACCACGTCGATCGAGGTCACACTCCAGGGCCAGGTCGTGAATTCGTACACGAGCCTCAACGGCACCGCGATGAACTGTTCCGGCGGGATCATGCCGTGGGGCAGCTGGATCACCTGCGAGGAGACCATCAACGGCCCGGACGTGGGAGCGGACTTCACCGGGGTCTCGAACGTTCCGCTCACGCAGCGACACGGGTTCATCTTCGAGGTCCCGGCCGACGGCCAGTCCGATCGGCAACCCATCACCGCCGCGGGCCGCTTCCCGCACGAGGCGGTCGCCTTCGACCCCAAGGGCGGGATTCTCTACCTGACCGAGGACAACTTCGCCTTCCCGTCAGGGTTCTACCGGTACGTCCCAGAATCCATCCCGATGGATACCGGCCGACTCGGCAACGACGGGCAACTCCAGATGCTCCGGGTCATCGGGACGCCCAATGCCCACCTGGAGGCGAACGGCACGGCCGGCACACAGTACGAGGTCGACTGGGTCGACATCGGCGATCCGAACCCGACCTTCCCCTACACCCCGGGCCAGCCGGCGCCGACACCAAACAACGCTGCCCTGACCTACGTCGGCGACCAGGGTCGAGCGGACGGGGCCGCTGGGTTCTCCCGGCTCGAGGGCGCCGTCTACGACCGTGGGGTCATCTACTTCACCTCGACCCAGGGGGGCGGCGCCGCCGAGACTGGTCCGCAGCTGACGGCCGGCTACGGCCGGGGCTTCGGGCAGGTCTGGGGCTACCACGTCGACGAAGGAATCCTCGAGCTCGTCTTCCAGTCCCCGGGACCGACCACTTTGGACTTCCCCGACAACGTGACGACGAGCGCGCGGGGGACGCTGATCCTGAACGAGGACAGCAGCGGCGACAACTTCCTCCGTGGGCTCACCCGCAAGGGCGACCTCTTCGACGTCGCGCTCAACCGCTTCGTCAGCCAGATTACCGGGAACCCCCGGTTCAGTGACGAATTCGCCGGGTCGACGTTCAGCCCCGGTGGCGAGACGCTGTTCGTCAACATCCAGGCCTCGCGCGGGATCACCTACGCGATCTGGGGTCCGTGGGGCCGTCTCGGCGTCTGAGACCAGACGTGCTCAGCGGGCCTTCCTGTCGGAGATGTACTGCGGTTCGCCGGTCTCCTCGGGGATCCGGAGCATGTAATGGACGGGCGGAGCGGTCGGGTTCGAACCGACCGCCGTCCGATCCATCACGTCCTTGACTCCGGGCGGCCACCACTCGAACGCCATGCCCGTCGGCGTCGTCCAGATCTCCGGTGGGAGATCGAGCTCGTCGATGTACAGGGCGTGACCGTCGTGCGGCTCGCCCACGAGGGTCACCTTGATCAGCCCGCCACGGCCGTCGGCGCGGGTCTTGAATTCCGCCGGCCGCGGGAGCTGGGATTCGTCTCTCATGAGCCCGCATTGTAGTGCCGGGCCGGCCTACCGCGTCCCGATCGACGCCGTCCCCGCAGGCGTGATCGCCAGGAGTTCCGGCGCATCGGGCAGCTGCATGACCGCCGGTTCCCAAGGGAACGTCCCTTCGTTGACGACCCGCGCCAGGTAGCGGAGCCGGGCCGCGCGGCCCGTCTCCGGGTCGTTCCAGGCGCAGAACCGGACCTCCTGCCCGACCACGCTTGAGGGCCAGGTGATCCCGGTGTCGTCGGCCGTCTGGCCCCACCAACCCGTCAGGGGCGCGAGACCCGACGGCACGAGCTCGGTCACGTCGTAGCAGCCGTCGGGCGCGGTTTCGGCGAACGTGGCGGTCAGGTCGACCTGCACGATCCGGTCCGTGGCGATCGGCCCTACCGGGTTCGCACGTGCCAGGCTCAGGTCGGAGTGCGGTTTCAGGCTTGTCGGTGCCGTCGGCACCCGTGCCACCACGGCGACCCCGATCCGGCCGCTCAGCGACCGCGCCGTCAACGACGCGGCCTGCGTGGAACTCAGCCGGAGGCTGAACGCCTCGCCCGGATCGAGCCGAATGGTGGATCGTGTGCCGTCGACGGTGTAGACAAACGATGCCGCCGTGGCTGGCGTGCGCTCGAGCGTCCGCCGTGCGTAGGCGGCGAGTTCCAGCGCGTTCGCAGTGTCGATCGCCGGGTTGGCCCAGGCGTAGTCGGCCATGCCGACCGCGAGCGGATCGCCGATTCCGGCGGCGACCACGGCGAGGAGCGCGGTGGCGTCCGCGCCGTCGTCGGTGGTCTCGAACCGGAGCCGGACCCACGGACCGAGCCCTTCCCCGTGACGAGCCAGGAGGTCACGCTCGATCGAGAGCGCGTTCGCGTCGTCCCCGATCGCCTCGAACCCGAGCGAGAGGTAGATCAGCTCGGTTGGAGTCAGGTCCGGCTGACGATAGCCCTCCTGCAGGTCGCCGAACACCGGCTCGCCGAGTGCGGCCAGACCGGCTAGTGCCGCGATCTGGAGATCACGATGTGTCGTGGGCAGGTGGCGGATCCTCTCGAGCGTGTTGCGGAGGCCCTCTCGTTGCAGGGCTTCGGGCGCCATCACGGCGACCCTGGCGGCGAGCCACGGGTCGACGCCGCCGCTGGGCACGAGGTCGACCCCCCATCGAACCGCGTTGCCGTCGACGTCCTCTTCTGCGCCGACGCTGTACCGGGAGGGGTCGAACCCCGGAGGTGGTAACGACGCCGGGCCGCGACCGAATTCGGCGACGAGGAGCTCGCTCGCCTGCTGCTGCGCGATCGAGCGGTCCAGTCGAGCGCTGGACGTAGCGGCAAGCGCCGACAGCAGCGGGATGAGCCGCCCGCGACCGGCGTCACTGAATGTCCAGAGCGACTGTTCGGCACCGTCGGGGATCGCCGGAAGCCCGTCGTCGACGATTCCATAGGCCGCCTTCGTGGCTGACAGGCGGGATGCCACGACCTCGAACGCGCGGGTCAACCCGTCGGTCTGGGGCATGCCGGCCGCGTCCCTGCGGGTCGGCGCCACCGCGCTCACGGTGATCGAGCGGCTGCCGACCGACAGCGCCGGCAACTCGACGCGGACGGGTATGAACGCGGTCCCGCTGATCCTGGT
>Ga0214472_10008132_pt1 | contig 10953 bp, 7 predicted proteins | sample RVTome_6_FD_207662 | JGI IMG/M metagenome (GOLD analysis project Ga0214472, IMG submission 207662) | Soil microbial communities from uranium-contaminated site in the Upper Colorado River Basin, Wyoming, United States - RVT140D175 | ecosystem: Environmental > Terrestrial > Soil > Contaminated >...
CCAACCAGTTCAATCGCTGCGGTCAATTCTGTCAATGTCATGTTGTCGAGGAGCAGGATATCAGCTCCGGCAGCAAGAGCTTCAGCAACCTCCTCCTGATTGCGGACCTCGACTTCTATTTTCTGAGTATGTGGGACACGTTGTCTGGCACGACTGACAGCCGCCGTAATCCCGCCTGCTGCAGCAACGTGGTTTTCCTTGATCAAGACAGCATCATACAGGGCCATGCGGTGGTTGCCACCACCCCCCATACGCACTGCGTACTTTTCCAGAACCCGCAACCCCGGAGTCGTTTTACGGGTATCAACTACAACAGCCCGGGTGCCTGCAACTTCCTGCACAAAAGTCGATGTCAGAGTTGCGACACCACACATCCGCTGCAATAGATTCAAGGCCACTCGTTCACCCTGAAGCAAAGCGGCAGCATCACCTTTGATCCAGGCGATTACATCACCGCGTTTAGCGGTCTGGCCGTCTGAGATAAGTTTTTCGAAAGCGGTTTCTGTAGAAAGCAACTGAAAGACACGCCGGGCAACATCGATGCCGGCCAGGACAAAATCTTCCTTGGCCACCAGCTCGGCACTGGCCTGGGTACCGGGCTCGATAGTTGCCATAGTGGTCACATCGCCGGTGCCGATATCCTCTTCAAGGGCACGGCGCAGAATGGGGTCAAGGATAAATGGGTTCATAGTATTAGATTCCGACTGGCTTCCGAATGGTGACTTCATTGTGACCATCCAACGATCTTCGAATGAACGCTGACACATTTAAAGTAATTTTTTATAACATAGCGAAACTTCGACAAGCAACTGAAAACCCTGTAACCATGCCTATTTCAGTACCAATACATTTGTGCTAAGATCACCAACAATAGCTGTAGACACGCATCCTCAATTTCTCTTTCTACCAGGAGCCCCTTGTGAAATCCTACATCAAATTCTGTCTGATTCTCATGGTAACGGCGGCACTGTCCGCCTGCGTCAGCCAGTCTGCACACCAGCTGAAACTCGATGAAAACCAGCATCTCCAGTCTGTCATTAATGGTCTCAAGAACGATTACGAACAGTTAAAAGCAGACAAAGACCAGTTGGCAGAACGCAACGACAGCCTCAACCAGCGCCTGCTCGAAGCGATTGATCGCAACAAACAGCTGCAAGAGGATCTCATGCGTGCCCGGGCAGATCTGGATCGCGTAGAGAAAGTCCTGGCTGACCGCAGTGCCGAGACCGGTGCCGCCATGACTGAAATGCGTCAGGAGATTGATCGCCTCACGACAGAGAGCAACCTGTTGGAACAGCAGCTGGAGGTTGAACGTCAGGCGCGTGAAGCTCGCCTCGCAGAGGTTCAGGGTACATATGATGAGCTGGTCGGCAAGCTAGAGGAGGAGATTCAACGGGGCGAGATAAAGATATCAGACCTCAAAGGCAAGCTGACAGTGAACGTTGTCGACAAAATCCTCTTCGACTCCGGCAAAGCCGTTCTCAAGCCGGCCGGCATCAGGGTTTTGCAACAGATCGGCGATATTCTCAAGTCAACAGCCGACAAAGATATTCAGGTCGAAGGACACACCGATAATGTGCCTATTCGTGGTACACTTACCGAAAAATACCCGACTAACTGGGAGCTCTCAACAGCACGGGCGACCACAGTTCTACACTTTCTCCAGGGAGAAGTCGGCATCCCTGGCGAACGGCTGTCAGCTGTCGGCTATGGCGAGTACCGGCCCATCGGCACCAACAGTACACCAGAAGGTCGCGCCCAGAACCGCCGCATCCAGATTGTACTGACTGCAACCAAAGACCGTTAGAAAAACATATAACGGGAGCGTTGCTGTTAAGTGTTCATCCGGAGTTTCCGGATGAACACGAGCTAAAATCTGTTCTCAAACATCCAGATTTTCGCTTCGGCCCGTATAGTCCAACATCTAGAATAATCCTGCATCGCGAAGTTCTCTCGCAATCTGTCGGCGCCGAAGCGCAAAGCGACGATAAGCACCATCAGCCAACTGGGCAGCGGCATTCCGGGCGACACGGTCCACCAGAATGAATTCACGGTAAGCCACATCCAGCGACTGACCGGTTATCATCGACAATAAGTCGACCAGAGACTGCCGGCCGCTGAGGTCTACCTCCTCGCTGTCAATCAATCTTCCTTCACTGTCAAACATGTGAGCCGTCAGTCGACATTCAGGTGCAACCAGTCCCGGCCCATCAATCGTCAAAGCAAACAGATGATCCGGATCAACAGCATCACCCAGGTTGAGATCATCGGATATCTGCTCGAAACAGCCCGGGTGAATGAAGCCTCGTCTGCGACTGCGCAGATCGAAGTAAAAATGGCCGGCATCCTGCAGGGACTGACGACAGCAGAGTGGGCACTCAAGAACCAGGCGACGGCGATGCCCGACTGACATTTCAGTGAGATCGGACGGCATTGATCCGGACCGGAAGCCACTTCCATGACTAGGCATTACTTCAGATCGGGACAGAGCAAATTCTGCCAGTTGTTTTAACTGGCCATGCACGGCGGTGTTGCGGGCATGCGTGAGAACCGGCCGGATACTACTGGAGAAACCGGAGGACAGGCTCTCCACCTTGGGGCTTTTACTGATGCAGAAATCCAGAACCTGATAATCGCGTTCTCGCGCAGCATAGACAAGAAATTCATGGACACGCACTTCAGCGTTTAGCCGGGCGCGGGAGTCAACCAGGCTGGGAAGCAACCAGAGCCGGTCGCAGCGCTCGACCGCGGTCAGGGCCTGCCGCAAAGCGTCCGCGTTGACCAGTGACGCACGATCCTTGACCGGCACCAGCACCAGGTCAGCGGCCAGCAATGCCGCTTCGGTAAACCAATCGAGAATCGGCCGCGTATCAAGGATCAAGATGCCGGGGAGTGCAGCTGCGTGTAATTGCTGACTTAACCAGCCTGGAGAATGCGATGGTGCCTGCATCCGACGGGATGAGGCGATATATTGCACACCGTACTGACCAAGAACAGCGAGTTCACCAGCAATATCTCCTGAGAGGAGATCAGCAACGCTGTTTTTTGGACGTGGGCCAAGAGCAAACATCTGGTCGACACTAAAATGGTTGTCGAAGGAAGCTATCGTTACCGGCAGGTCTTCACGCAAAGCTTTAAGGTAAACTGCCAGGTTGGTGGCGATCGTCGTCTTTCCCACCCCGCCTTTTTCGCTGGCGATGGTCACCACAAATGGACGGTTCACGAGGCATCATCCTCAGCCAGTAACTCCTGCAGAACCTCCCAGCGTTCCAGACAGTCATCCAGCTCCGTCTGCAGGTTGGTATGCTGGTCGATCAGCTTGCCGAGACGGCTATGATCGACAGCCATAGCCGGATCCTGCATTTCGTTTGTCAGCTCAGCCAGCGCCTGTTCAAGAACCTCAATGCGTTTTTCAACCTCGGCCAGCTGCTTTTGCCGTTTTTGCTCTTCTCTTCGTTCCGCCTTGTGTTCCGCATGGGAGATACTGCGGGAGTTTTTGTCATTTACCTTTGCAGAAGACTTCTTCGCGTTAACTTGCTCAACTCGCAATGACGAGTGGCTGGCATCGCCTTCGCCGCTTTTGGACCGAAGAAAATCAGCGTAATTGCCGGGATAAGAAGTCGCCCGGTGTGCAGCGACCTCAACAACCCGGCTGGCAAGTGCATCGACAAAATAACGATCGTGGGAAACGAACACCAGGGTCCCCTGATAACCTTTCAATGCCTGCAGGAGGACTTCCTTGGAGGCAAGGTCAAGATGGTTGGTTGGCTCATCCAGCAATAACAGGTTGGCCGGTTTTAGCAGCAGAATCGCCAGGGCCAGCCGGTTGCGTTCACCTCCAGAGAGGACTGCAACTTGCTTGTGTACATCATCACCATGAAACAGGAAGGCACCAAGCAGGTTGCGGACTTTAGGTACCATATCGTAAGGCGCGGCCCGGGTGATCTGCTCAAGGACCGTCAGACTCGAGTCCAAAGTACGCGCCTGGTCCTGAGCAAAATAGGCCATGTTCAGGTTATGCCCTTCTTCACGTTCACCTTTGAGAGGGGCCTCCACACCGGCCAACAGGCGCATCATGGTCGACTTACCGGCACCATTGGCGCCGACCAGAGCGATGCGTTCCCCCCTCTCGATGACAAGATCAACCTCTTTGATGACTGACACGTCACCGTAGCCATGTGACACCCCGGAGAGGCTGAGCGAGAGACGCCCGCTTTTGGGTGGGATCGGGAAAGAGAACCCGATCTTTTTACGTTCCGGCGGGAGTTCAATGCGTTCGATTTTTTCCAACTGTTTGACCCGGCTCTGCACCAGAGACGCCTTGTTGGCATTGTAGCGAAACTTGTTGATGAAAGCTTCAAGGCGGGCGATTTCTTCGTCCTGACGACCTTTGAGCTCCCGCATAGCCGTGACGCGCTCATCGCGGGCGGTCAGGTATCGAGAATAGTTGCCGGGATAATCCGTGAGTTTGGCATGCCAGATTTCGACAATGCGCGTCACCACCTGGTCCAGGAAAAAACGGTCATGGGATACCAACACTACGGCGTGCGGATAGGCAGCCAGGTAACTTTCAAGCCAGTCACGGGCCGGCAGATCAAGGTGGTTGGTCGGCTCATCAAGGAGCAGAAGGTTTGGTTTTTGCAGCAACAGCTTGGCCAGGGCGATACGCATCTGCCAGCCGCCGGAAAACTGTTCACACGGTTTGTGCCAGTCCTGTTCCTCAAAGCCCAGGCCTTTAAGGACACGGCCGATTTCAGCCTCGATGGTATAGCCACCGCGCTGACGGAAAAATTCCTGCAACTCGGAGTAGCGATCGAGATCTGCCTGCTCCGCTCCACGGCTGATCTGCCCTTCGAGCTGCTGCAGCTCGGCTTCAACGGCAAGGAGTTCCGCGAGCGCCGAACGCACCTCGGTAAACAGGTCCCGGCCGCAGTGCTCCAGACCTTCCTGGGGCAGATAACCGATAGTGGTTCCGCGAGCAATCTGGATCTTGCCGGCATCAACCTCTGATTGCCCGGCCAGCAAGCGCAACAGGGTGGTCTTGCCGGCACCATTCTCACCACAAAGGCCGATGCGGTCTGTCGGACGGACATGCCAGTCAACGTGACGCAGAACCACCTGGTCGGCGAACTGTTTGATAACATCTTTAAGTTGCAACATGGGGCTGTTATAGCACATCTGTATGACTGCGAGAATCTCCATTATTGATATCACCTTCATCATTGACAGAAGCAGCGAACACTTGCAGAATGAGTGTGCGCTCATCCGAAAGAAGGCCAGCAGCAGGCAAGCATAATGGAGTTTAAAATGGCACGAAAAGTATTTATTGCGGCAACCGGTCAGGATTGCGGCAAAACTACCACCAGCCTCTCCCTTCTCCACCTCGCACGCAAAAGATATCGCCGGGTTGGATTTATCAAGCCGGTTGGTCCGAAACCTATCCGTCATGAAGACTTCTGGATCGACAAGGACGCTGCACTGGTCGCCAGGGTCTTCGATCTTGAAGACAATATCCGGCTGATGTCACCGGTAGTCGTACAACCCGGGGATACACGCAAGGTTCTCGATGGCGTGATAACCCGAGCACAACTGGAGAAGCAGCTGCTCGAAGCCTGCCGAGAGCTCGATAAATGTTGCGATTTCCTGATCATCGAAGGTGCCGGGCACAGTGGTGTCGGGTCTGTACTCGGCCTGAACAACGCCCGGGTGGCGAAGCTGCTTGATGCTCCGGTATTGATGGTCAGTGGTGGCGGCATCGGTCATGTGATTGACGACGTGAGTATGAATCTTGCCCTGTACAAGATGGAAGGGGCGAACGTGCGCATCGTCATGCCGAACAAGCTGATTGCCGAAAAGCGCGCTCAAACTCTCGGCTATATGACCAAAGCGTTTGCCGGGCACGACTTCATCGTTCATGGCGGCTTCAACTATTCACCGATCCTCGCAGGTCCTACCCTGCTGCACATCGCCAAGCTCTTCGACCAGCCGCTACGGGCAACTCATGATCAGGCGATGCACATTATCAAGCACATTCAGCTTGCAGCAGCATCCACCGAAAAGGTTGTCGAATATCTCAAGGACTCGACCCTCCTGCTGGTCAACAGCAGCCGGGACGAACTTCTGGTCATGCTCGCTTCGCTCTACCATATCCACGAGTATCGTGAAAAGCTCTCCGGGGTTCTGATCTCCGGTGTCAACCCGATCGCGAGACTGACCCAGCAGGTCCTTGATGACAGCGAGCTGCCATTCATACGAACCGCACAGCTGACATCGACAGTTTTTCAGACGGTTACGCGGGATGTTTCCAAGATTACTGCTGATGATCAGGAAAAGATCAATCTGGTCAAAGAACTTGCCGAACAGGATCTCGATTTTGACCTGATCGACAGCATGCTGGACTAGGAACCAGCCGAACTTAACGCTACTGACTCGCTAAGTTTCGTCAGATACTACGCGCTCCTGGAAAGTGGCCTCGTAGTATTTTTCTGTGCAAACCTTGCTGATTTTTGCTATAGTTTGCCTATATACCTTTTTTAAAAAGGCTTTTTCGATCTTAAGGGTCATGATGACCCCGTGGATATACAGTTTCGGCATTTGTTCTTCCCCTGAGTGAGCTCCCAATTCCGGTTGAGCCAAAAACTCGGGTCAGGATATATGCCCCCAACAGATCAAGGTTGTCGTGAACGACAACCGGAAAGATTTACATGTCTAAAAAGATGCTGGTTAACGCCACCCTTCCAGAGGAAAACCGGGTGGCTATTGTAGAAGACGGTATCCTCACTGAGCTTGATATCGAGGTCGCCGGAAGGGAACCCTCCAAAGGGAACATCTACAAAGCGGTTGTCGTCCGGGTTGAGACCGGTCTGCAGGCCGCTTTCGTCGATTACGGGGCTGAAAGACTTGGCTTTTTGCAGATCGACGAGATCAATTACACCACTGTCAAGCCTGACTACAAACCAGCGGAAGATGTCCGCAGGCCACGCATCAACGACCTGTTGCACCGCGGTCAGGAACTTCTGGTGCAGATCACCAAGGAAGAGCGCGGCACCAAGGGTGCTGCCCTGACCACCTACCTCTCACTGGCCGGTCGCTACATGGTCCTCATGCCCGGCAGTCAGACACGTGGTGTCTCCCGCAAAGCCGAGAGCGATGCGCAGCGTAAAGAGCTGAAAAAGGCGATGTCATCGCTCGATCTGGCTGAAGGCATCGGCTATATCGTTCGAACGGCCGCTCTTGACCAAACCCGCGAGGAGTTGGAGCGCGACTATCTCTATCTGATCCGCCTCTATGAAAGCATCAAAGAACTTGAACAGAAATCCAAAGCCCCTGCCCTGATCTATAAGGAATCCAACCTGATGATCCGGTCGATTCGGGATTACTTCACCACGGACATGGATGAAGTCATGATCGATGATCCTCTGGTATTCAAGGAAGCCAAAGATTTCTTTCAGATGGTCATGCCTGATCAGGTTAAACTGGTCAAACTCCATCAGGAACGCCGACCAATCTTCTCCCGTTACCAGATTGAAGATCAGATCGAAACCTTGAACCACAACAAGGTGAACCTTCCCTCGGGTGGTTCGATTGTTATCGATCCGACAGAAGCCTTGGTTGCCATAGACGTCAACAGCGGCAAGATGGCTTCTGAGCAGGGGGTTGAAGCCACGGCGACCAAAACCAACCTGGAAGCCGCTACGGAAATCGGACGACAACTGCGCCTCCGGGACCTCGGCGGGCTGATCGTCATTGACTTCATCGACATGCGCGAACGCAAAAATATGCGTCAGGTCGAGAACCAGGTCAAGAAATCTCTGGAAAACGACAAAGCGCGGGTTAACGTCGGACGTATCAGCAAGTTCGGGCTGCTGGAGTTGAGTCGCCAACGGATTAAAGCTGCCTTGACTCAAGGCTCCTACCTGCCATGCCCGCATTGTCATGGGTCCGGTCACCTGAAAAGTCCGGAGAGTCAGGCTGTCTCTCTATTGAGAAAAATTCACTCCAGCGCCGCCAAGGGGCAAGTCAGCCGGATCAATGCCAAGTTGCCCATGGAAGTTGCAGCCTATCTGCTGAACAACAACCGTGAAGAACTCGTTGACATGGAGCGACGCTACCAACTTCAGATTCATATCCACGGCAACCGGGATTTCCTGGCTGATCAGGTCGAGATAGAAATCCAGAAGAAAGAGAAAGAAAAAGCGCCTCAACTTGAATATGTAGAAGCCGGTACCCTGCCAATGGCCATTGAAGAGGCCGTCATAGGTGTGGACATCGTACCTGAACAGCTTGATACAGTGGCAACCGAAGCCGAACCGGGCAAAAAGCGTCGTCGCAGGAGACGGCGCAAACCTGTAGCAGCGGATGCCTCAGAGGCGTCACATTTGTCTGAACAGAGCCCCGCAGAATCTCGGGAATCTATTCTGGAGGCCGGCAATACTGTTCCAGCTGATGCTCCTGACGAGACAACAGCAGATCAAACAGACAATGGGTCTTCGGCGAAGAAACCACAAAAACGTCGTCGCTCTGGCAGCAGGGCAAAGACCGCCGCGAAGAGTAGCGAAACACTCGATACAATTGTAGAGGTTCCACTGACAGATGTCCCTGCAGCAGCAGGCGAAGCGGAAGAAGCAACAGCAGAAGGACAAGACGTTGTGGCTACAAAACCGAAGCGCCGCAGAAGTCGCCGCAAGACCAGGGCTACCGGTGACACAGCACAAACAGAAACACTTGCAGACACAACGGAACAAGCTCAACCCGACATGATAACCAAGCCAGTTGAACAGCCCGGGGCAGAGCCGATTGCAGAAGAAAAGACCACGGCAGAAGCCGGGCCTAAACCGAAGCGTCCTCGCCGCACCACCAAAAAGCCTGAATCGATTCTCGAAATGCCGGAGATTGCACAAGATAAAGTCGTTACGGAAACCACACCAGACGTCGCGCAAGCATCCCAGCCTGCAGCCTTGTCGACAGAGAAGCTGAAGCACCGCCAAGCCCGTCGAGGAAAGCCAAAACCGGAAACGACCGGGGAAGTAAACGAAACACCGGCAGCAACAGTAGCCAAACCTGCAGAGAAGAAGCCTGCCCGAAAGGCACCTGCCAGAAAAACCACGGCAACCGACAAGACAGCCGAAGCAACGGCAGTAAAGATCAGCTCTTCCGAGAGTCCTTTGGAAGAGAAAGACAAATCAAAACGAACCAGAGCCGTCAAAAAGAAGCCGGTGGAAGCGGATCCTGCTACGAATGCTTGATGGTCGTATCATAGGATAAAGCATTAAAAGGGCTGGCGTTGCTTCTCGACGCCAGCCCTTTTAGATCGTAGTCAGTGCCCATCCGCAAACTCCGGGTTGCGCGACCGCAGTTTTCGATCTGGAAACGAGCAATTTTTCGCAAGGTCAAGGAAATCAAGGATTTGAGCGGAGGCGTAGCACTTTACGCCGCACCATCAAATCCGCAGATTGACGCAGAGATTGCGGAAAAGGGCCGTTTCCGGACGAAAACTAGTTAGTGCCCATCCGCAAACCTGCAAGCATCAAGCTTCTGCAACTACCTGACGCAAAAAAACGATCAACGCCCCATCCCCACCGAAGCGTCGCGGTGCCACGCTCCATTCAAGCACGTGTTCGCGCTGCTGATTCAGCAATTTCTCCATCGCCTGACGCAACACCGGGCCATCACTTGAATGCAAGCCTTTGCCGGTTATGATCAAAACAGTCAAAAAACCATGATATCGAACATCCCGCAGGAAGAATCTGACTTTTGCTGAAGCCTCATCAACGGTCAGGCCGTGCAGGTCAAGTTCGGCCTCCGGCTTGAGTCGGCCACGCCCCACCTGCTTCATGCGTCGGGGAACAGCCTGTTTGACAGGTTCGTCTTCAGGCCACTCATCTTTAAAGACCTTTTCCACGCAGCCGACAGCATCAAGAAAAGCAGCCGTTTCTCGCTCTTCACGGGACATAGTCGCTGGCGGCGGTACCATTCTCTCAGGTCCCTGTGCAGACACCGGCTCCTGGGCAACACGCTCTGCCAACGGCTTGACGCCAAGAAAACTCATCTCTTCAGCAAAGAAATCGTGACCGCTGGATGAGGCTGGCGGTTCATTGACGTCAGCGGTTGCTTGTCTGACCGCAGGACCATGCGTCAGAGGCTTCTGCTCCACCAACGCAGACAGCCCCTTCAAATCCTTGAAGGGGCTGCTGGAGAATTCTTGTGGTGACGCGACTTGCTGTTTCGACGATTTCTTTCTGGCCATGGTTTGCTGCCCTCAATAAACACAACTGGCTAAGCCATTATCTTCTGACCATCTTGCGCCGACCCTGCATTGCCTTGGTATGCTTGCGGATCAGATCGCCCTGCTTCTCGAGCTGGAACTGATGCCAGAGATCGCCGTAACCCTGCATTTTCATTTTCCCGCCTGCCTTGAGTGATTCAAGATTGGCTTTCATCAGATCATCATTGCCGACCTTTTTCAAGCCTTTCTCCATGACACTGACCGCCTTGTTGCGATCACCAATCTTCTCCAGGCAGAAAGCATAGAGGCTCCAGAGGAGTGCTTCTTTGCGGGTGGCAGCCAACGCCTTCTCAAAAGTGGCGATCATCTTTTTCGGCTGGTTGCGTTTCATGTGGATAATGGCCAGCATCGCCATAGCAACCCAATGACGAACGAACCCCTGATCGAGATATTCATAAGCCTTGTTGAAGTCCCGACGCATGTAGTAGATCATGCCGATCTGGGCGTTCATTTGCTTTTTGATGAAGAATTGCCAGTAAGCATACTTTTTCTGCACCGCTTCCAGTTTATGGATCGCCGCTTCCGGACGATTCGCCATGAGGTCTTTCTGCACCGTATCCATGGACTCGCCGACTCGCTTCATGACCTGTTTCAGCAAAAGGACATACATAAGCGTGAAAGCGGCCAGGCCGGTAACGACCGGAACGACGGGGTGCAGACTGGTGGTA
>Ga0214472_10008133_pt1 | contig 10952 bp, 10 predicted proteins | sample RVTome_6_FD_207662 | JGI IMG/M metagenome (GOLD analysis project Ga0214472, IMG submission 207662) | Soil microbial communities from uranium-contaminated site in the Upper Colorado River Basin, Wyoming, United States - RVT140D175 | ecosystem: Environmental > Terrestrial > Soil > Contaminated >...
CCCTGGGCGACAAGGGGCGCTTGCACCAGTTCACCTACGTCGGCCGATGTCCCGTGCCCAGGGAACAGCTCGCCGCGCTCGGCGCTCGGGCTGCGTTGATCGGCGTCGCCCTGTTCAACGTCCCGCCTGCGTTCGTGTATCGCCTGCGGCGCGCCTCCGTGCTCGAGCGGGCCCGGCCATCCTTGCTGCGCACCTCGTTGCGTCTGCTCGGACGCAAGAGCCGCCGCCCGGGCTAGACCGGCCGCGGCACGGGGGCCGCGCCGCTCGTTTGTGACCATAGTCACGGACGCTCCGGCGAAAATCCTGTAAATAACATAAGTTACCCACCAATCGGGGCCAGCGAGTCATCACGCGCCGCTGTTGCGGTGCGAGGAAGTTCCTTCATGAGCGACAGGCTTCAGCTTCCTCCTTATTACAAGGCGGCCATCCTCGGTATTGCGCTGATGTGCCTCGTCGTCGCCGCCGTCGGCGTCAGCTATTTCGGCATGAGCTCGAGCAACGAAGCCGCGGGGCGTGCCATCAACAACCTGGTTCCGGCACTGGACGAGCTGCAGTCCATGGATCGCGACCTCTATCAGGCGCAGATGGCGCTGGAGCGCGCGGCGCTGGGCAAGGACGCCGCCGAGCTCGAAGCGCAGATGGTCGTCTACGATCAGAACGTCGGCCAAACGTTCAGCCGCTTCAACGCCTATCAGGAGCGAACGACGGGTTTCCAGGATCAAGAGGAGCCGGTGACGAGCTACCTCGGGTTTCGCGCGCTCTGGCTCCAGGCCGCCGAGCGCCTGCGGGTCGCGGTCATTTCCGGAAACAGCGGCGAGCAGCTGCGCCCGCTGGTCGACCAAACTGCCGCGATATTTGCCGACATGCGGTTTTCCTTGGACCGCATTGCCGGATCGGTGATGGACCCGAGGCTGCTGGCCGCCAGAGAGGAGATGGCCGCCAGACAACGGGAAGCGCGGGGCATATTGATTGCGACGGTTATCGCCGCCCTGGTGCTCGGCGCGACGATCACGATTTCCGGCGTCGTCGGCATTCGCCGGCAATACGAGCAGATGGTCTCGCAGCAGGATCAGCGCGAGTTCGACTCGCGCCGCAAGGAGCTCGAGCAACGCATCCGCACGGCGTTCGAGCTGACCCAGAGCGAGGAGGCGGCGCTCACGGTCGTCGGCGACGTGCTCGAGGAGGTCGCCGATTCCAAGCACTATTCCGAGCTGCTGCTCGCGGATTCCAGCATGGCTCATCTGCGCCGCGCCGTCGGGGCGGAGATGCCGGAGATTGGCCGCGGCTGCAACGTCTTGCGGCCGGAGGATTGCCCGGCGGTTCGCCGCAACGCGCGCCTGGTCTTCCCGGACAACGACGCCTTCGAGGTTTGTCCCTACCTCAGGGGCCGCGGCGAGAACGGTTGCTCGGCCAGCTGCATTCCGATCAACATTCTGGGTCGCCCGGCCGGCGTCCTGCATACCGTCGGCCCGAAAGGTGAGCTGCCGACGCCGGAGCAGGACCAGGCCTTGCGCTCGCTCGCATCCGAGGCCGGCGACGTGCTCGGAATGCTGCGCGCGTTCGCGACCAAGGATCTGCAGGCCAACACGGATTCGCTTACGGGGCTCGCCAACCGGCGCAGCCTCGAAGCGACGATGCCCGCGATCATCTCGCGGGGTGTATATGCGGTGGCTTTCGGCGACCTGGACTTCTTCAAGCAGCTCAACGACACTCACGGCCACGACATGGGCGACAAAGCACTGCGGCTGTTCGGCGACGCGCTGCGCGCATCGCTGCGGCCCGACGATCTGATCGCCCGCTGGGGAGGGGAGGAGTTCGTGATCGTGCTGCCGGGGCTGGTCGATGAGAAAGCGGTTCGCGTCGTCGACCGGGTTCGAGAGCGCCTGCACGACATGCTCGCGATGGGCGTCGTGCCGCAGTTCACGGTGAGCTTCGGCATGAGCGACTCGCGCGGCACGGATTCCTTTGACGACGTCGTCAACGCCGCCGACGAGGCCTTATTGGGCGCCAAGAAAGAGGGCCGTGACCGCATCATCTACGCGGTGCGCGACGAGAACGATCACCGCCTGACCGAAGAGATCGTAGACGAGAAGCGCATCGACTCCGGTGTCTACCGGAAGGTCGTCGCCTGAGCCGTTGCGGATGTCGGATTGGGAGCAGCGATTCGAGGAATGCGTCGCCCGGGAGCGCGACCTGGCGGTTGCGCTCATCGACGCCTCACGCGCGATGCTGGGCAGCCTGGGAACGGCGGGGGGGGCTCAAGCCGAGGCCGAGCGGATGTTCGCCGAGCGCTACGCCGAGTGGCGCGAGGCCGCCGACGCGATCAGCGAGCTTGCCCGGCGGCGGATCGAGCGCCGCGGGTGACGATGTTGCGTCTCAGCGCGCCCAAGTCGAGCGTGAGCCATCGAGCGACTGTCAACTCTCGAGCAGATCCGAGAACTTGCTGACGCGCGCGCCGACGGCCTCCGTGAGGCCGATGTAGCGCGGCTGTTCCCTGACGCGCGCGATCCACGCGCGCGTGTAGGGATAGGCCTCGAGGTCGAAGCCGCCTTCGTCGGCCACGTGCGTATACGCGTACAGCGAGATATCGGCGATCGAATATCTACCGCCGACGAAGAAATCCTGCCCCGAAAGATGTTTCTCCATGACGTCGAGTGCGTGGTAGCCGCCCTCCATCTTGGCGGGCAGCAGGTGCTGGTTCTCCTCGAGCTTTTTCGTGAAGTGCCAGAAGCGCACGACGGCGATGTAGGGCTCGTGGCTGTATTGCTCGAATGCCTGCCATTGTAATACCTGCGCGCGCTGCCAGGGATCGGACGGCAGGAACGGAGAGCCTTCCGCGAGATGGAACAAGATGGCGTTCGACTCGGCAAGCGCCCGGCCGTCCGGCCACTCCACGACCGGCACGCGGTGATTGGGGTTCTTGGCAAGGAACTCGGGTGTTCGCGTCTCGCCCTCGAGTATGTCGACGTCGACGCGCTCGAACGCCTGGCCGAGCTGGCTCAGCAGCAGCCGGACCTTGTAGCAGTTGCCCGATTCCCAATGGTCGTATAGTCGAAGCATGCGGGCGTTCTCCGCCTCAAGCGAGGTCGGCAAGCTCCTTGAGCAGGACCGCTTGGGCCGAGAGCGGTCGCTCGTCGGGAGCGGGCCGGCTGGCGCGATAGCTGCCGTCGGCGCTCAGATCCCAAGCCTGCGAGTTGTCGTTGAGATAGATGTCGAGGTCGGACAGCAAGCGCTCGCGCAGGCGCCTGTCCCGAATAGGGAACATGATTTCGATGCGGCGAAAGAAATTTCGCTCCATCCAGTCGGCGCTGGCGCAATAGACCTCCTCGTCGCCGTTGTTGTGGAAGTAATAGCAGCGCGTGTGCTCGAGGAAGCGGCTGACGATCGATCGGACGCGAATGTTCTCGGAGACGCCGGGAATCCCGGGGCGCAGGCAGCAGATGCCGCGAACGATGAGGTCCACGTAGACGCCGGCAATCGATGCGTTGTAGAGCGCGCGGATGATCCCGGGCTCGACGAGCGCGTTCAGCTTGGCGATGATGTGCCCGGTGCCGCCGTTCTCGGCGTGCTCCGTTTCCCGCTTGATGAGCTCGAGGAGGCGCGCGTGCAGCGTGAACGGGGATTGATAGAGCAGGTTGAGCTGTGGCGTCTTCATAAGGCTCGTGATCTGGTTGAAGACCTGGTGGACGTCCTCCGCAATGTCTTCGTCCGCCGTCAGCAATCCGTAGTCCGTATAGAGCCTCGCCGTTTTCGGATGATAGTTTCCCGTTCCGAGATGCACGTATCGCTTGAGCCGCGCGCCTTCGCGGCGAACGACCAGGATCATCTTGCAGTGGGTCTTGTAGCCGACGATACCATAGACGACGTGTGCCCCGGCTTCCTGAAGCTTGTTTGCCAGATCGATATTGGCCGCCTCGTCGAAGCGCGCCCGAAGCTCGATGATCACGGTGACTTCCTTGCCGGATTTCGCGGCCGCAACGAGGTTATCGACGATGGGCGAATCGAAGCCGGTTCGATACAGGGTGTGCTTGATCGCCCGAACCTCGGGGTCCGTCGCGGCCTGCTGGACGAGCTCGATGACGGGCGCGAACGAATCAAACGGGTGGTGCAGCAACACATCTTCCCTGGCGATCGCCTCGAACACGGTCTTGCGCTCGAACAGCTTCTGCATTCTCGGCGTGAACGGCCGGTCGCGAAGCTCGCCGCGCTCGACGAGCGCGCTGACCGGTAGCAGCCGGTTGAGATTCACGGGGCCGTTGACCTCGTAGAGATACTGCCGCGCGAGCCCGAAGTGATCGAGCAGGAACTCCGCCAGGTCGTCGGGGCAGCCGTGGGCGATCTCGAGTCGGACGGCCTCGCCGTAACGGTTCTCGAACAGCTCCCCCTCGATGGCGCGCTTGAGATCGTCCATTTCCTCCTCGTCGACGTAGAGATCGCTGTTGCGTGTCACGCGGAACTGGTAGCAGCCGCTGATCGGAATGCCGGAGAACAAACGATCGACGAACGCATGGATGATCGAGGACAGAAACACGAAATCCGAGTCGCCCGTGTCCGGCAGGCGCTTGGGCAGGCGGATCAGCCGCGGCAGCACGCGCGGCGCCTGGACGATCGCGCGCGAGCAGGCCCGGCCGAAGGCATCTCGGCCGTGCAGGCTGATGATGAAGCACAGGCTCTTGTTCAGAATCCGCGGGATCGGCCGCGTCGGATCCAAGGTCGTCGGGCTCAAGACCGGCTCGATCTCGGTGTGGAAATAGTCGTCCAGCCAGGCGCGCTGGGCATCGTTCCATTGCTCGCGCTTGAGGAAGCGGATGCCCTTCTCGCTGAGCGCCGGAATGAGCTCGTCGTTGAGCGTGCGGTATTGCTCGGCAACGAGCTCGTGCGCTTTCGTCGAGATCATCTCGAGCAGCTCCTCGGTGCTGATGTGCTCGGGCCCGATCGGCGCGGGACTGAGCTCGAGGCGCTGCTTCAGGCCCGCGACGCGGATCTCGAAGAACTCGTCGAGATTCGTCGAAGAGATGCAGAGAAATTTGAGCCGCTCGAGCAGCGGGACGCGCGGGTCCTGCGCCTGCCTGAGCACGCGCACGTTGAACTCGATCTGCGAAAGCTCGCGGTTGATGTAGTAGTCGGGAAGCTGAAGATTGACGGCGTCCACGCGCGACGGCTCCGAATCGCAAGATCCATCTTATGTGAACAGTATACCGGCTCCGCGGCGGCGTATTTTCGCCCGCGGGGCACAGCGCTCGGCGGACGAAACGCGACTGACTGTCGCAAGCCGGAGACAGCTTTGAGCCGCAATCGGCTGATGCTATTGAGTATTTGCGTCATGCCGGTCAACGGGGGGCGCGCCAGTGCGTTCTTGGTTGCAACAGAATCGGAACATCGGCCGGTCCAAGCGCGGCCCCCAACATGGAAGGGAGTCATGAAACACTTGAAACGCTGTCTCATCTCGATCCTGCTTCTCACGCTGATCACGGCCTGCGGCGGCGGATCGAGCGATCAGACCATCGGTCAAACGCCCGAAGAGCCGGCGACCGTTGCGGTGTTGCTGAGCGATGCGACCGCAGAAGACTACGATCACGCTTACGCGACGATCACGCGCGTCGAGCTGCTCGGCGACGGCGGCAATCAGGTGATCTTCTCGGGCGAGGAGACCGTCGACCTGCTCGCGCTCAGCGACACGGTGCAGCTCTTCGCGGTCGACGAGGACGTCGAGCCAGGCGACTACGAGAAGATTCGCATTACGGCGTCCAGCCTCGTGCTCGTCGTCGAAAACGACGACGGGTCGACGCTCGAGACGACGGTCGATCTCGTAGCGAACGGCAAGATCGATCTAAATCCACGCGGGCCCTTCGCGATCGCGGCCGGCGGCATCGTGTTCGTGTCCCTCGACTGGGACGTCAACGAATCGTTGAAGCTGACCGAGACCGGCTCCGGCAGGATCATCATGCGTCCGGTGGTGTTCGTGGACATCGGTTTCGAGCCCGTGTTCAAGCGCGGGCTCGTGCGCGTGAGCGGCATCGTCCGCGAGCTTGCGCCCGACCTGAGCTACTTCAGACTGTGTTCGCTCGGTGACGCGACACAGCTCATCGATCGCCCGCTGCTGAACTCGTTGTGCCTCGACGTCGTCGTGGGGGAGAACACGGGTCTGTTCGGCGACGACGGCGAGCCGGTCATGCTCGTCGATCTGGCCGCGGGTGATCCCGTCACCGTGCTTGGATTGATCCGGCGCGGCGTCGACGAGCCGGACCTCATGCCCATAGAGGACGAGACCGGCGCGCTACCGCCGACACGCTTTCGACTGCTCGCGATCGTCGTCGAAGGCGGCGAGCCGGGTACCTGGAGCAAGCACCGCGGCGTGCTCGAGTCGGCGGTCGACCCGCTCACCGGCACCTTCGACTTTCTGTCTTTCGGCAGCGACCAGTCGCTCGCCGACACGCGCTTCGCTGGCCAGCTCTACGAAGAGACGCGGATCTTTTCCGTGTCGCGATTCGCGGGCATCACTGAGATCGATGCCTCCGAGCTTCGGGCCGGAGATTTCGCGCGCCTCGACGCCGTGCAGGTGCCGGCCGGCGATGCGGCCGATCCGGAGGTGCTGCGCATCGCCATCATGCTCGCGAAAACGCCGCCCGCGGAGCCGCTGGTCGCGATCAGGGGCGAGATCCTGAGCATCGACCTGGATACGGCCTCGCTGATGCTGGCGACGCCGACGCTGGACCGCTGCGTCACCACCGACGATGAGACACGTATCTTCGAGGTGCTCGTCACCGGTGCGGCCGTGGAGACGATGTCCGCGACGCTTGCGGATCTCGACGTCGGTAGCAATGCCTTCGTCACGGGTGTCGAGGATTCCGGTTGCGTCGCCGCCGATCTGATCATTGCCGAAGGACAAACGCTAGACGATGCCGCGTAGGCAATGACCCCGGGCGCCGAACGGCGATGCCGTTCGCGCCCGCTTGCCGCGCTTGACCGCATTCGGGTAGGCCGGATATATTCACCCATATGGATGAATATATCCGGCAACCGCATTCGAGCCTCGACGACACGCTCGGCGCCTTGGCGGACCCGACGCGGCGCAGCATCCTCGACCGGCTCTCGCGCGGCGAGGCGCGCGTCACCGAGATCGCCGCGAGCTTCCCGATCTCGCTCAACTCCGTCAGCAAGCACATTCGCCGCCTCGAGCGGGCCCGCCTCGTCGAGCGGCGCGTCGTCGGTCGCGACCACTTGCTGCGCATGCGCCCGCAGCCGCTGGACGCCGTTGCGGCCTGGATCGCTCGCCAGACCGCGTATTGGGGCGCGCATCTTCAGGCGCTCGACGAGCACTTGCAGCGCCAGCAGCGCGGCGGAACGCGCAAGCGCAAGAAACGATGACGGACACGATCGAGGCCCGGGTCGAGCATCGCTTTGCCTCGTCTGCCGAGCGCGTGTTCGATGCCTGGCTGGATTCGCGCTCGGTGCGCGAGTGGATGGCGGCGGCGCTCAAGTCTTTCGGCTTGTCCGGCGACATTCGCCGCGTGGAGATCGACGCGCGGGTCGGTGGCCGCTTTACGTTCTCCGACATGCGCGAGGGCGGCGAGGCGCTGCACTGGGGCACTTATCTCGAGCTCGATCGCCCGCGCAAGCTGGTATTCACCTGGTTCACGAGCGAGGAGGACGAGGAGGCGAGCTCGTCACTGGTGACGCTCACGCTGGCGCCGGACGGCGAGGGTTGCGTGGCGACGCTCGTCCATCGCATGGACGCAGCCTGGACGGAATGGGTGCCGCGGGTCGAGGCGGGCTGGGGGCGCATGCTGTCGGCGATCGAGGCGCTGAACGCCTAGCCGCCGGCGCGATCCGAGCGGCTGCGCCACCCCGCCGGGCCGCGCTAGGATTCCTCCAGGCGCTGCGCTAGGATCAATCGCATGAAAACGCTCGTCTCGAGCTCGCTGGCCGGCGTCTTGTTGCTGCTCGGCGCCTCGCCGGCGCTGGCGGACCGGTTCTGGTGCGGCAATCGCTTGATCCGCGAAGAGATGCCGGTCGCGGAGCTCAAGGACAAATGCGGCGAGCCCGATTCGCTCGAGATCGTCGAGGAGCCCGTCTGGGCGACTTGGCCGAACGGCGGCGTCTACCAGGTCGGAACCGTGCAGAAGCAATACTGGGTCTACGACCGCGGTCCGCAGCGCTTTCCGGCGTACCTGACCGTCGAGGGCGGCATCGTGCAGGAGATCAAGCTCGCGCGCAGGCTGCCGACGGACCCGGAGATGCGCCGTCGTATCGGGCTCGGCGCATATCCGTGACGGTCGGCGAAACGCGGGTCGCATGCCCATGAGCACAAACGCGTAGCCAGAGCCGAGCATGGTCGCGATCAACTCCACGATGCTGCCGCTGGGCACCCCGGCGCCGGATTTCGATCTGCCCGACCCTGACGGCAAGCATTATCAACTGGCGGACTTCGCCGACGCCGACGGTCTGGTGGTCGCGTTCATCTGCAACCACTGCCCGTTCGTCAAGCATATCCAGAAAGAATTCGCGGCGTTCGCGCGCGACTACGCGCCGCGCAAGCTCGCGGTCATGGCGATCAACTCCAACGACGTCGAAACGCATCCCGACGATGCGCCCGAGCGCATGCGCGAGGTCGCGCAGCGTCTGGGCTACGTGTTTCCCTATCTCTACGACGAGAGCCAGGAAGTCGCGAAAGCCTACCGTGCCGCCTGCACGCCGGATTTCTTCCTGTTCGACGAGAATCGCCGGCTCGTCTATCGTGGTCAGTTCGACGGCTCGCGTCCGGGCAACGACGTGACCGTGACGGGCGCCGACTTGCGCGCCGCCGCCGATGCGCTGCTCGCCGGCGGGCAGCCCGATACGGATCAGGCCCCGAGCATCGGCTGCAACATCAAGTGGAAGCCGGGCAACGCGCCGGCGTATTTCGGATAGGATTAAATATAAATATATTCAGTGTATTATAATAACTTCATGAGGTAATTTCTCGAAGGGGGGCTCGTGAAAAATCCTAACGCCGGGCACGCGTCCGGTGGCTTCAAGCGTGTCGTCATGGTCCTTGCAATCGCCGCCGTTGCAGCCCCGCTGGGGATCGCAAATGCACAGGCGAGCTACACCCGCCAGGCGGTCACCGAGGACGTGATGACGCGGCCGTTCCCGCCGGTGCACATCATCGGCAATCTCTATCATGTCGGCACCTACGACCTCGCAGCGTTCCTGATCACGACACCCGAGGGCCACATTCTCGTCAACACCGGCGTCTACGATTCGGCGCCGCTGATCCGCGACAATCTCGAGGCCGCCGGCATCGGCTTCGAGGACATCCGCATCCTGCTCACCACGCAGGCGCACTGGGATCACGTCGCCGACCTCGCCGAGGTCAAGCGCCTGACCGGCGCCCGCTTGCTCGCGCACGCGGGCGACGTTGCCTCGCTCGAGGACGGCGGCGTTTCGGATTTCCGCTTTCCCGAGGGCCGCGAGCCGGTGTTCGAGCCGGTCACGGTCGACGAGGTCTTGCAGGACGGCGACACCATCGAGCTCGGCGGCACCGTTGTGACCCTGCTGCACCACCCGGGCCATACCAAGGGCGCGAGCAGCTTCCTGTTCACGACGGAAGAGGGCGGCGAGCCCTACGAGGTGCTCATCGTCAACATGGGCACGATCAATCCGGGCGTGAAGTTGCTCGCGATGCCGATGTACCCCGAGATCGCCGACGACTACGCGGCAACCTTCGCGGCGCAGAAGGCGCTGACGCCCGACGTCTGGGTGTCGTCGCATTCCCGGCACTTCGACCTGCATGAGCGATTCAAGGCCGGGGATCCGTACGACCCCATGCGCTTCGCGGATCTCGACGCCTACCGCGCCAAGATTGCGCAGTACGAGCAAGCCTATCTCAAGCAGCTCGAGGCGGAGCGCGCAGAGCACGCGCGCTAGCCGCCGCTTGATTCAAGAAACCCAGAAAGGGCGAGCCGATCCGGGAGGCGACTCGCCGGGCACGACGCACGAGCCGAGCGTCAAGCAGAGATTTGAGCGGCTGTCCTTCATCTCCCTGCTCGTGCTCGTGACTTTGCTGTTCCTTTATTTGCTCAGGCCGTTCTTCGGGCCGATATTCTGGGCTTGTGCCATCGGCGTGCTGTTTTCGCCGCTTTACCAGCGCTGGCTGGACATACTCGGGCACCGGCCCAACATCGCCGCGCTGCTCACACTCGCGGTATGCGTGGTCATCGCCGTCGTTCCGACGCTGTTCGTCGTCGTTTCGTTCTTTCGGGAGGGAGCCGATCTCTATCAAGCGCTGGAAAGCGGCGAGATTGATTTCGGCGTTTATATCGACCGGATAAGGCAGGCATTCCCGGCTCTTCAGGACCTGCTCGAGCGACTCAGTATCGACACAGCCACGCTCAGAGAGCAGCTGTCCGGGGCGGCGATCGCCGCGAGCCGCTATGTCGCGCAGCACGCGCTGCAGATCGGCCAGGGCACGGTGCAATTCTTCCTGGCGCTCGGGCTGATGCTCTACGTCGCGTTTTTCATGCTGCGCGACGGCCCCAGGCTCGTGCGTTTGCTGATCCGAGCCCTGCCGCTGGGGGACGATCGTGAACGGCAGCTTTTCAACAAGTTCGCCGAAGTGACTCGCGCAACGGTCAAGGGCAATCTAGTGGTGGCCGCGGTGCAGGGCACGCTGGGCGGGGTGATCTTCTGGCTGCTCGGGATTCCGGGGGCGTTCCTGTGGGGCGTGGTCATGACCTTGCTGTCGCTGATTCCTCTGGTCGGCGCCGGTCTGATCTGGGCGCCCGTCGCCGTTTATCTGTTCGCGGTCGGCGACTGGGGCCAGGGGCTCATCCTGACCGTGTTCGGCGTGGGCGTCATCGGCGTGGTCGACAACATTCTGCGTCCCATCCTGGTGGGCCGCGACACCAAGCTGCCCGACTACATCGTGCTGCTCTCGACGCTCGGCGGCTTCGTGCTTTTCGGCATCAACG